>Ga0206873_1025_pt3 | contig 43865 bp, 33 predicted proteins | sample Alteio_BWOrgCont_11_FD_152631 | JGI IMG/M metagenome (GOLD analysis project Ga0206873, IMG submission 152631) | Enriched cells from forest soil in Barre Woods Harvard Forest LTER site, Petersham, Massachusetts, United States -... | ecosystem: Environmental > Terrestrial > Soil > Temperate forest >...
AAGAGGTGCAGCCTTTTTTCAACATATCGTATACCCACGCAGCAGGTTTGTTGCCCGCTTTTTCCATTGTTGCTATAAAAGCCTCAACTCCCAAAGCATCCCATGTTTCAAACGGGCCAAGTTGCCAGCCAAAACCCGCACGCATGGCATCATCTATCTTATATAATTCATCGGCGATTTCAGGGATGCGGTTAGATACATAAGCAAACAACCCAATGAAAGATGCCCTGTAAAATTCACCGGCAATATCTTGCCCAGCCACAAGAGCTTTCATACGCTCAGGGAGCGAATCAATAGCTTTGGCAAGTTCAAGCGTAGCAAATTTTACTTTCTCGGATGGCTTATATTCAAAGGTCTTGAGGTCTAATGCCAGTATCTCGCTTTTCCCCTCTTTTTTTACTTTTTTATAAAACCCTTGACCGCTTTTATCGCCATACCATTTATTTTCATTAAGCTTTGCAACGTATCCCGGTAATTCAAACAGTGCACGGGCTTCGTCATTGGGGCAGTTGGCTTTCAATCCTTCCGCAACGTGCACAAGCGTATCAAGCCCTACCACATCACAGGTACGAAAGGTAGCCGATTTCGGCCGTCCTAACAATGGGCCGGTAAGTTTGTCTACCTGCTCAACGGTCAGTCCCATTTTTTCTACCAAATGAAACAGCGCCATAATACCAAACACTCCAACCCTATTAGCAATCAAGGCGGGAGTATCTTTACAAAGCACTGTCGTTTTACCCAAATAAAGATCTCCATAGTGCATAAAGAAGTCTATCACTTCAGGAGAAGTTTTTGGGTCGGGAATAATCTCGAGCAATCTTAAATATCTTGGGCGATTAAAAAAATGCGTGCCACAAAAGTTTTTCTGGAAATCTTCGCTCCTGCCTTCCGACAATAGATGTAAAGGTATTCCGGAAGTGTTGCTGGTAATGAGTGTTCCGGGCTTGCGAAATTTTTCTATCTTTTCAAAAAGGTTTTTCTTTATCTGCAGGTTTTCAGTTACAGCCTCTATTACCCAATCGCAATCTGATATCCGGGAAAGATCATCTTCTAAATTGCCTGTTGTGATTCGTGACAGAAAAGCTTTATCATAAATAGGAGAAGGATTGCTTTTCACCACACCGGCAAGGGCTTCGTTCACAATGCGGTTTCTGAAAGCCTTATCATTAACGGATAATCCTTTCTTTGTTTCATCATCCCGCAATTCCTTTGGAATGATATCAAGCAACAAAACCTGTGCTCCAACATTGGCAAAGTGGCAAGCAATACGAGAACCCATAACGCCTGAACCTATCACTGCAACTTTCTTTATCCTCCGGTTCATATTCTTTTTCAGGCAAATTTATATTATTTGGTGGATTCTGAATATGATTATTAAGAACTGCACATTCTTTGGCAAAGAAAGCGTAATTATTCTCATATTTCATTACATTTGTAAGTAACTTTAATTATTCTAAAGTCATGAAAATACCCAAGCAATACTTGCCCCTGATGCCCTACCTGGTGGTTAAAAATGCAAAGGCATTTAAAGAATTTGTGATAAAAGTATTCGGAGCAACCGAGCAGTACATATCACACCGTGAAGATAATTTAATAAAGCACGGAGAATTAAGAATAGGCGACGCGGTAATTATGTATGGTGATGAGACCGGGCAGTACAAAGAATTTCCGGCGGGAATGTTCATTTATGTTGAGGATGTGGATAAAGTGTACAAAACTGCTTTAGATAATGGCGCCAAAGTTCTTACTCCTCCTTCAAAACAGGATTACGGTTATACAGCAGGATTTGAAGATAAATGGGGCAACCAGTGGTGGATTGTTCAAGGGGAGTGAAAAATTAAAAAGTAGTTGGGTAGGATATACTATAAATCCCAAAGGCGTTTACGCGATTGTGATTTTGGGAAGAAATATTTTTTGTTCTCCTTGAAAAAGGCAAGAATAAAATAAATAATAACGGGTGAGCCGAAGGTAAAAAAAGAAAGATAGATGAAATAGAGGCGTACAGTAGTACCTCTAATACCGAGCTTATTACCCAACGAGTCGCATACACCGAAAGCTTGTTGCTCAAACCAAGCGATTATTATAAATACCAGTTTTCTCATTTGCCAAGATTACTTTGTAGGGCGAATTTACAGATTTTTATTTGAAAATCTATCATTTGGCATTTAACAGTTGATGCCCAATGGCACAACTTACGCATCTGCGCAGGTCACAATATTCCTTTCTCAGTTGCAGCAAAGCCTGTGATTCATAGGCATCGGAAGGAGTAATTCCGACAGAGGACCATTTCTTAATGATACTGTTGTTTTCCGGTTTTAAAGTATGGAGCAGTTCAAGCGCTTTTTCTGCGATTTCTTCTTTTCCGGTATTTCTCCCATAAATAAACATAGTGGGAATAACTGCATTTATCGCCAGTATCTCTATAGTTGACTTGCCAATGGCTCCTGCTTTGCGGGACGACAACTTATCCGCTTGAAAGTGCGTAAGCCAATATTCCGAGGGCTTCACCGAAAAGAGTTTGATAATATCATTAATCGTATCAGCTTCCATTGCTTCCCGGAATAAATGTTCCTGCTTATGAACAACGGCTGCAAGCTGCGCAAGCCTTATAGTAGGAAATTGGGCAGGGCGTATCCGCATAAATTTCCACTCCGCTTTTGACATGGGAGTAAGGTTCAGCTTATGCCTCAGGTATTGATATTCCTTTTGCAGTTGAATTACATATTCATCCTTAAAAGTTCCTTCGAGGAACCCGGCTTGTCCAAGTAATAACGCCTCTGTCTGCAAAAGATTTGCCCTGTGTTTCGAAATTATTTTGAAAGGCAAAGCTCCTGCAAGCCTCTCAAAAGGCTCTGAATTCAACGGGTTGCCAAGAGTGCGCAATACGAGGCGGTAGAATGTTTCTTCCCAGTCATTAACGCTTTTTTCCAGGTTGGATGATATATAATTTGTTTTCCTTTCAAGCCGTTCAGCAACCAACCTGTCTAACCAGGAATAAAGAGTCAGCTGGGTTACTTTGTGAATTTCATTTTCGCAGGGAATGCGTTTTGAAGAGATTTTTAATTCCTCGTATCTTCTGTAGACATCCGGAGCAATTAAATTCTTCAATTCAAGCGAAGGAAGACTGAAGCCACCGGGCAAAGAAATTTCCTTATCATTATCCCACACCACATGAAGAATAACATTTTTATAGGCTCCGTCATCCTGGTGCTTGTGTTTAAGCCAGTCTGAAGATTTTATATGCACCTCCACATTCCCTGCCCAAAGGGTATCGCTGATTCGTAATTGTGCATTAAAAAAATCGGGGCCCGCATCGGAATTATGTAAACCCGAATGGACTATTTCAATGGGCTTTTCATCAGTAGTTTTTAATACCGCCCTGTTAAATAAAGCATGCTTCCAGATGTATTGCAAAAACTCCTCGGTCATGCTAAACTATTTTCAGGGTTTGCGGCTGATTATAATAAGTCGGTCGGAATCTTTTGCAATAAATTTATTGAGCTGGTAATCGCCGAATGTTTCAAGCACTTCAAACCCGCATCCTGTAATGTATTCTTTCAATTTCGTTTCGGAAAAAATGTTCACTTTCTCTGTGAAACTGCATTCAACTACACCATCTTTTATTTTAATTTCTTTTACTATCACATTGTTTTTAGCATACCTGTATATGCTGAAATCAACCCCTTCCAGGGAATATTCTTCATGCTTTAAAAGATATTTAGACGCCCTTTCCCCATTCACATAATCGAGAATGAATATTCCTTTGCTTTTAAGTGAATTGAAAACATTTGTGAGCACTACTTTGTTTTCTTCTTCGTTATCGAAATATCCAAAGCTGGTGAAAAGGTTAAACACATAATCGTATTTATTTGGTTCGAGAGGCATACGCATATCATGTACCTCAAATGACAAGGAACTATTTTCATGTTGCTTTGCCGCTTTTATTTTTCGCTGGGAAAGGTCAACGCCTGTAACATTATATCCCATGCGGTTAAGGGCAATGGAATGTCTGCCTTTACCGCAGGCCAAGTCAAGCATCAAAGCATTTTTAGAAGGAGCCAAGTGTGTGACCAGGTTATGGATAAACATATCCGCCTCTTCCTGATCCCTGTCTTTATATAGAAGATCATAGTAAGGAGACTCAAACCAACTCTGGTACCATTCTTTCTCTTCTTGCATGTATTATAATTGCCTGGCAAAGGTAATAGAAAGAGATAAGTACGGGTGCCTGAAAGATAGCTTTTGCCTGAAATTATAGATTTTTAGAGGGAAAAACCATTATACTAAAAATAACAGGGAATGTTAATTGTCTGATTGAGTACCGCCACCCGGGTTGTCTCCCGATTGACCCGAACCTCCAAAAAGGTTAAACCCAAGGACAAAATCAAATGCAACATTGTGACCATTATTCCAGGAATTATAATAAAGGTAATAGAAATCACTGCCATCTGTTCCATCGTGTTTTAATACAGAATTAATAGAATTGCTATACCTTCCTTCTATATAAAAATGAGGCGTGACGTTATAATATAGCCCTATATAAGGGCTTATATCTATCAAGTTAAGGTCAAGGTTGTAATTAATACTATTTACTTCATAATAGTAGCCTACCAAAGTCCCTAAGGATACCCCCGCTTCAATTCCATACCTATCGGTAGCTTTATTACGTATATTAAAATGTATCGCATGTTTTATCCCCACTACAACATCTACATAGTTTAATCTCAAAGTAAAATAGGGAGTATAATACTGTCCGCTAGGATTAACAACAGCGCTGCTTGCGCTATCGTTAACTATAGTAGGAGATTGCTGTGCGCCCCGCTGAAAAAACCGGATTTCCATTTGCAGCCTGGTTTTAGGGCTGATTTTTGTACTTACTGTTCCCGCCACTGTAAAGCCCAGTTTCTCAAAATCTACATCATTATCAATATTATCGGTGCCGGGTATATCGGATACGGTAGCTCCGGCATAAAATCCTGCCTCGAAGGTTTGTGCATATAGGTAAGGTACAGCGGGGAATATGAATAAAAGTAACAGTAATAGGCGCTTCATAATTCTATGGCTTTGGTTAATCACTGCAAATTTAAGTTTTCTTCGCAATAATCCCAGAAAAAACAAGGATATATTATACTTTAGGTGCTTTTATAGTACAAACTGCACTCCGTTCCGGTGAAGTAAATAAATAACTATAGCCGCGATAATGCGGTAAATGCCAAATACTCTGAACCCGTGTTTTTGGAGATAAGTAATAAAGAATTTTATGGCTAACATGGCCACACCAAAAGCCACCACGTTACCAATAAGCAATAACCCTACTTCCTGCCCGTGAAAACCATTGCCTTGTTTGTAATACTGGAAAAGCTTGAACGCGGTAGCAACGAACATGGTGGGCACTGCAAGAAAAAAAGAAAATTCAACAGCAGATTTCCGGTTAAGTTTTTGTGTGAGCCCGCCCACTATTGTAGCTGCTGAACGCGAAACCCCGGGTATCATTGAAATTGCTTGAAACAGGCCAATTGTAAACGCGTTGCTATACTTTATCTCTCTATCGGGGCTATTTTCTGTGTTTCTGAACCATTTGTCTACAAACAGCAGGATAATACCGCCAATAAAAAATGTCCATACAACTACCATCACATTTCCGAGCATATTATCAATTTGCTTAATAAGGAGGAATCCCAATATGCCTGCCGGTAAAAACGCGACAAAGAGCTTATAATAAAAACTAAAACTCTTGAAAAATCTCTTCCAATATAAGACTACCACAGCCAGGATAGCTCCCAATTGAATAGCCACTGTAAAGGCTTTGGTAAATGAATCTTCCGCTATCCCCATTAATGAACTGGTAACCATCAGGTGACCTGTGGATGAAATAGGTAAAAACTCGGTTATACCTTCTACTATACCTAAAATTATAGCCTGCAAATCATCCATTGGAGTTTTTTATAGAGAGCGCAAAACTACAAAAATATGTCTTATGTAAATGAGACAGAAAGAATTAGATTAAGAAGTCATTGACTTTTTCAAAAAACACTTTTCATATTGTAAATTTGCAGTATACTACAAAGTAATCTCTTCAAAAAAACAAAATGACTACCCCATCCCAACCAGTAATTTTTGATGCTTTTTCACTATCCTGTTTTTTAAAAGCCTGTTATTTACAGGGAGTAAAAAAACGTAATGCACTATTATTCAATAGTTTAATGAAAACCAGTTTCCCTGTTATTTTCGGGTTTTTCCCTGTTATTTTCCCTGTTAACTCTCCTGTTATTCCCTGATATTTTAATATAAAAATCCATAAATTATGTAATTCAAAAGTAGGCGTTGCGCAGCGTTTTTTACCTTAGTAGAAAAAGAAATACATCGTTTAAAAAATACCTTATTCCATCAGGCATTATAATTACATCAACATAAAATTTATAAAAATATAAACCTAATTTTACTCCATCCTTGTTTTAATGCTTTTATCATGTCTGAAAATTTTAAGTTGATAGTTATAACGTCAGAAAAAAATATCGCCGGGGAAGCCGGATTGATAAATGACCTGTTTAATGCAGGGCTTCAGATGCTCCATATGAGAAAACCTACTCATACTATTGACGAAATAAGAAAACTGCTAAATGTAATTTCACCTGCGTATCATTCGAAAATTGTTCTTCATAACCATTATGAACTTCTGAATGATTATAACTTGAAAGGCGCCCATCTGCCGGAAAAAATAAGGAAAGAAGGCATCGCGGGGAAAATAAAACATATTGTTTCTACATCTTTTCACTCGCCGGAAGATATACTTACAACGAAATTAAATTTGGAATATGCTTTTTTTAGCCCGGTCTTTGAGAGCATCTCCAAACAAGGATACAAACCCATACGAGAAACAAAGATCCTAAACGCTTTTTTTAAAAACAATAAAGATAGAATACGATTTCCCATTATAGCCCTGGGCGGCATAACTGATAAAAATATTTTACAAACACGGGACATAGGTTTTAGCGGCGCTGCTTGTATCGGGTATATTTGGGAGAATACCAGTCCAGTTGCACAGTTCAAAAAACTACAAAAAATAGTGCAGGGTTAATTATTTGTCAGGCAAAAAATATTCTTCATTCCTTTTTTAGAAAGAAGCAATGCCGCTTGCCGGCTGCGTATTCCGCCTTTGCAATAAAGTATTACAGGAGTATCAGGATTATCAAAATTTTGTTGTTCTATTTCATAAAGCGGAACATTCTTTGTGTTGTCTTCAATAGGCATAAATTCAAATTCGTCACTCACATCAATGGATACATGCGGGATTTGGGAGAATTGCTCTGCAAAGTTTTTTCTTGAAATAAAGGTAATACTATTGTCGCAAACTGCATTGTACTCTCCAAGCGATTTTATTTTTTTATTCTCAGCAATTGCTGTAATTTTAAGCGCAGAAAATTTATTGTCCAGCAAATCCATTACCAATAATTTGCCTGACAAAGTCTCCCCTACTCCGGAAATAATTTTAAGAACCTCGTTCGCTTGTATGCACCCAATAGTCCCGGCTAAAGCGCCAATTACCCCATTCTCATTACAGTTGGGGGCATTCTCTTTTGCAGGCGGCTCGGGATAAAGACAGCGGTAAGTGGGGCCATCTTTATAATTGAATACCGAAACCTGCCCCTCAAAACCAAGTATAGAAGCAAACACGAAAGGCTTACCCAATATTACACATGCATCATTGATAAGGTATCGCGTTTCAAAATTATCAGTAGCATCTACCATAATATCATACCCGGATATTATTTCAAGCGCATTTTTTTTGTCAAGCGCTTTCTCAATAGCAACAATATTTACAAGCGGATTAAAAGCCTTTAATTTTTGAGATGCTGCCAATGCTTTATTTTTCCCAATATCATTCATGTCATAAATAACCTGCCTTTGCAGGTTGCTTATATCAACAACATCATGATCCATAATACTGATAGTGCCAATACCGGCAGCAGCAAGGTAAGACAGCACAGGGCAGCCCAATCCTCCCGCTCCAATCACAATAACACGGCCTGCTTTTACTTTTTCCTGCGCTTTCATTCCCCAGGAAGGAAGCGCCAATTGCCTGTTATATCTTATCTTTTCTTCTTCGGTCATACTAATGGGCTGTAAGGGCAGCATCCCAATTTTTCCAAACCGGCTCATAGCCGTGTTCCTGTATCAATTCTAAAATTTGCTCCGGTGTACGGGAGTCGCTTATTTCAAACTGTTCGAGTGTTTCCGGTGATGTAGTATATCCGCCCGGGTTGGTTTTAGAACCTGCACTCATGGAAGTAACACCAATGTTAATTAAATGATTTCGCATATATTCCGGTTCCCGCGTAGAGAGCGACATCTCCACTTCATTATCAAAAATGCGAAGAGCGCAAATAAGTTGTACAAACTCTTTATCACTTACCGGGTATTTCACCGTTTCTACTCCTTCTGCCGGACGAAGACGTGGAAACGAAATACTGTAGCGGGTTTGCCAATAGGTCTTCTCCAAATAATTCAAATGCATCGCCAGGAAAAATGCGTCGGTCCTCCAATCATCGAGCCCTAATAAAACTCCAAGGCCAATTTTATTCATCCCCGCTCTGCCAATGCGGTCGGGCGTATCCAGGCGGTAATCATAATTCGCTTTCTTCCCTTTCAGGTGAAATGTTTTATATGTACTCCTGTTATATGTCTCCTGGTACACGAGAACTGCATCACATCCGGCATCCTTGAACATACTATATTCAGCCTCACCCAAAGGCTGCACTTCAATAGAAATATCAGAGAAATATTTTTTTGCAATAGAAATAGAATGATTGATGTATGCAGGATTTGCATGGATTGCGTCTTCTCCTGTAACAAGCAATACGTGTTCAAAGTTTTCCGCTTTGAGAAATTCAAATTCCTTTTTCATTTCTACCTCTGAAAGAGTTTTACGCGGAATTTTATTTCCAAAACTAAAACCGCAATACGTACAAATATTTTGGCATTCGTTAGAAAGATACAGAGGAGCAAAAAGCTGAATGGTTTTACCAAATCGCTGCGTAGTGAGATTATGGCTTTTACTTGCAAATTGCTCAAGATACGCCTCGGCAGCAGGAGATAAGAGAGCCATCAAATCATCCGGGTTACATTTCTTTTTATTCAATGCAACTTCCACGTCACGGCTTGTTTTGGAATGAATAGCTTCGCTTACTTTGTCCCAGGAATATTTTTTAATGTGCTCGCTGAACATACTTTATGAATTTAAAAAGGCAGTTAAGGGACTGCTTGCTTCCGCATGGGAGCGTGTTTGCGGTAGTCCAGATAAAAAGGCTTTGCGCCCGGCTTCTATGGCTTCTTTAAATGCCTGCGCCATCATCACAGGTTCTCCGGCAGTCGCTATGGCTGTGTTCACGAGAACGGCATCTGCTCCCATTTCCATGGCTTGCGCTGCATGAGAGGGCATACCGATTCCGGCATCAACTATTACTGGCACTCCACTCTGCTCAATTATTATTTCTAAAAAATCAAAAGTCTTTAAACCCTTATTGCTGCCGATAGGGGAACCAAGTGGCATAACAGCAGCCACACCAATATCCTCAAGACGTTTACAAAGTACAGGGTCCGCATGGATGTAAGGTAATACAACAAAACCTTGCTTAACAAGCTCCGTAGCGGCTTCCAAGGTTTCTACCGGGTCGGGCATGAGGTAGCGCGGGTCAGGATGAATTTCCAATTTCAACCAGTTCGTACCCAATGCTTCCCGGGCTACGTTAGCAGCAAATACAGCTTCTTTCGCATTCCTCACACCGGAAGTATTGGGAAGAATATTGAATTGTGAATCATTTAAAAAATGAAGAATATTCTCATCGCCCTTTTTAATATCTACGCGCTTAAGAGCCACCGTCACCAATTGCGAACCCGATGCAAGCAAAGCCTCTTTCATCTGTGAAAGAGAGCCGAATTTACCGGTGCCTGTAAACAGGCGGGAGGTAAATATCTTGTCGCCTATTTTTAATTCATCTTTTGATTTCATAATTCAATTCTTTTTCACCCAGCACAGAAATAAATTCCTGTACGGCTTGGTTTATATTTTTTGATTCGCTGATAGCAGACGAAACTGCTACTCCATGAATTCCCGCCGATAAAAGGCTTTTCACATCATCCGCAATAATGCCGCCAATCGCATAAACGGGAGGAATGTGAATAAAAAACCGCCTGGCATTCTCTATAATTTTTTTATAACCTTCCAGCCCAAGAACAGGATTGAGATTTTTTTTGGTGGGAGTAAATCGCAAAGGACCCAATCCCATGTAATCGACTTTTTGCACTACAAGCTGGACAATATCTTCGACCGTATTGGCGCTCCCGCCAATTATCATTTTATGATTTTTAAGAATACTTCTTGCATCAGGTATTGGCATATCATTCTTTCCGATATGAACCCCGTCAGCCTTAATACGCAAGGCAATTTCAGGATTGTCATTTACGACACATATTACATTATAAGCTCTGCATATTTTTAAAATATCTCCTGCTATTTCAGTCCAGGTTTCTTCATCCTGATCCTTGATACGCGCCTGTATCCATTTTACTCCCGCTTTACAAGATTGTTCGGCTAACTGGGGAGAATCGGTAATAAATTGCAAACGTGAAAACATAATTAATTCAAATGATAACCTGTTAATGTATTATTACTTTTCAAAAAATCAGTAACATATTTTTTTCCTGATCCAACAGCGTTTTCAAGCTTGCTGCCTTTCGCAAGAGATGCACTTATCGCAGCAGAAAGAACGCATCCGCTTCCATGCTTTTCTGCTCCTTTTATTCTCGAAGAAGAAAATTGTTTTGTCAATTTACCATTTACAAATAGATAATCTATTGAAGATTTCTTATCCGCTAAATGTCCACCTTTGAGCAGAACAGGGCAATATTGAGAAAGGCTCATAGCAGCTTCCTCCGGATCCTTCAGCCCTGCCAATTTACTTGCTTCATCCCGGTTTGGAGTAACCAATGAAAGTGATGAAAGGATTTTAGTCAATCTACTTCTTTCAATTTTTATATTCAGGTCAAAGCCGCTGCTGGCAGAGAGTATGGGGTCCCACACTATTGCCGCTTTGGGAAAATATTCTTTACAGAGTTTTACGCTATGTAATACATCATCCAGGTTTTTATGCATCCCTAATTTAGCGGCTTTCACCGGGAAACGCTTTGCAAGCAAGCTTATATTTTTTTCCTTCTCTTTCTTATCCAACCACGTTACGCTATTGAACGTAATATCATTCTGATGCGTGTTGCAAGTAATTATCGCCACACCATACACACCGGAGCATTCGAAAGTTTTGATGTCAGCCAATACACCTGCGCCGCCCGATGGGTCATAGCCTGCAATGGCAAGGACCACTGGCTTGAAACTATTAATGCTATATAGATTTTTTGCCGGCATTACAAATAGATTTCACTACCGGATTGTTTAAACGCTTCTGCTTTTTCTTGCATTCCTTTTTCAATTTCTGCAACTCCATTTTCACTATTTTCCTCAGCATAATCCCGTATGTCCTGGGTTATTTTCATAGAGCAAAAATGAGGTCCGCACATAGAGCAGAAATGCGCCAGCTTAGCTCCTTCCGCGGGCAGCGTTTCATCATGAAATGATTTTGCTGTTTCCGGATCAAGCGATAAATTGAACTGGTCTTCCCAACGGAATTCAAAACGGGCTTTGCTTAAAGCATTATCCCTGTATTGCGCTCCCGGATGGCCTTTGGCAAGGTCAGCAGCATGAGCCGCAATTTTATATGCGATGATTCCATCCTTCACATCTTTTTTATCAGGCAACCCTAAATGTTCTTTGGGCGTAACATAACAAAGCATAGCAGTACCGAACCAGCCTATCATAGCCGCACCTATAGCGGAAGTAATGTGATCGTACCCGGGGGCAATATCCGTAGTAAGCGGGCCCAGCGTATAAAACGGTGCCTCGCTGCATACCGATAATTGTTTATCCATATTTTCCTTTATCATGTGCATAGGCACGTGTCCGGGTCCCTCAATCATAGTTTGTACTTCATGTTTCCAGGCAATTTTAGTTAGCTCTCCCAAAGTCTCCAATTCGGCAAACTGCGCAGCATCGTTAGCATCTGCTATACTTCCGGGCCTCAAGCCATCACCTAATGAAAATGACACGTCATACGCTTTCATTATCTCACATATTTCTTCAAAGTGGGTATATAGGAAACTTTCCTTATGATGCGCCAAACACCACTTTGCCATAATACTTCCGCCCCGGGATACTATGCCTGTAGTACGTTTCGCAGTGAGTGGAACATAACGCAGCAATACTCCTGCATGAATAGTAAAATAGTCAACGCCTTGCTCCGCTTGTTCAATGAGTGTATCACGGAACATCTCCCAATTAAGTTCTTCAGCTTTGCCGCCTACTTTTTCCAGCGCCTGGTATATGGGCACAGTGCCAATAGGCACGGGGCTGTTGCGCATAATCCACTCCCTTGTTTCATGAATATTTTTTCCCGTAGATAAATCCATAATGGTATCCCCTCCCCAGCGGAAGCTCCACACGGCTTTTTCAACCTCTTCAGCTATGCTTGAAGTTACAGCGGAGTTGCCAATGTTGGTATTTATCTTAACCAAAAAATTACGGCCGATAATCATGGGCTCACTTTCAGGATGGTTGATATTGGCAGGTATTATGGCTCTTCCGCGGGCTACTTCATCACGCACAAATTCAGGGGTGATAGCTCCTTTTTGCATTGCAGCGCCAAAGTTTTGTCCCTTGTGTTGCTTCCATAATACATTGTCTTTCTCATACAATTCTTCCATCCGTTGGTTTTCGCGAATGGCAATGTATTCCATCTCAGGAGTGACGATTCCCTTAAGCGCATAATGCATTTGTGATACATTGCAACCTGATTTCGCTTTCAATGGCTTGTATAGATTTTTAAAACGTATAGCATCCAGGGATGTATCTGCAAGGCGTTTTCTACCATATTCCGAAGAACAGCTTTCCAATTCATACACATCGTTGCGGTCTTTAATCCACTGCTCGCGGATACGCGGTATGCCATGGGTTATATCAATGTCTGTACTCTCGTCAGTAAAGGGACCACTTGTGTCGTAAACTGTAACAGGCGCATTGGGTAAGGATTTCCCATTACCGGAAAGATGCGTATCACTAAGGCTTATCTCGCGCATAGCCACTTTTATATTGTGGATTTTTCCGGGAACATATATTTTTTTAGAAGTCGGAAGAGGTTTTGCAGAAGGCAAAATTTCATTTTTAGGAGTTTGTTCTTTTTTCATATGCTTAAATTTTAACCGCCTTGTGTAGCACGGATTATAGTTATAGTATCGTTTTCGTTGAGCTGGAAATTATCCCATGTTGTACGGGGTATAACTGCATTGTTTACAGCCACTGCCAGGCCCTTGAAGTCTTTAACCCCTGAATTGGAAACTGCCTGTTCAAGCGTTACCGTTGAACCGTTCAGGCTAATGGGAATATCATTAATGATTACTTGCATGTTCCGGCCATATTCAATACAAATTATAAAACTTTAAGGGAGAAGACGGGCGGAAATTGCTCTCATTTATCCCTTCGCAGGCATTATCCTGAGCAGGTTTTGAGGGTATAATCTCAGTCCGTCCCGCCTAAAGCGAAAACAAACACCCCTTAATGTTCCGCAAAGATAGGAAAAAATGGGCAGGAGAAATAAATTACGGGGTATCTGTTTTATTTTGGTAATAACAACCTGTTTCTCTCCACTTTATATTCCAGGAAAAGTGTTTTCATGTATGCTTCGCAATAAAACTGAATATGAAAAAGAGAGAAGGGGGCCAGCCATCTCGCAAAAGGGTTTTCAATAGCGGTGAGTATACCTGCAATAAACCATGGAAAATCAGTATCAATAGGCATTTCAAGCTCTTCTATGTTTTCTGTTTCGCCTAACCAAATTAAAGAGGTATTAAGAATTATTTTCTCTACAGGATGATTTTTGCCTGATAATTTTTGAAATATATCCGATTTTAATTTTGTTTTTAACTGTACCAAATCAGGATGGTTGGCAATGGTGAGTAACCTTGCTATGTGATAAAGTATAATAGAGGTCTTGGGATAATATGGAGCCACCCGAAAAGCATAAGTCTTGTGCTCATCATTATTGATAACGGAGCAAATAAACTTAATACTATCAAGCTCATATTCATTTAAAGTGGTCTTATTTTCAAACAGAAAATAAAGCAAGTTGGCAGTTACACATATATCCGTTTCTATAGGTATATTTTTACCAAACCAAGTGGAATATAATTTGAGATTATAGTAATGAGGTAAAGTATTTTTTGAAACCTTTACGGGAAGATTCGCATGGTACACTAATTTATTTCTGAGATGTATTACATCATTGGAAGAATAGCCATTGACAAGGTATATGAGGACAGTACAATCTACATCATCGGCAAGCCGGAAGTAATTAAATTTTGAAAATATTTTGCCATTGGGGAAGTGTGCATTTCTTTCTGTCTTCCAAAAATTGTAAGTGGATTCTCCTTTTTTATTTTTATATAATGGGAAGGCCCTCTTTGCTTGTTCTTGTATATCTTCCACTATTTTTAATTCATCATCAGAAAAATATTTTTTTAGCCGTTGGAGAGTAAATACAATAAGAGCGGTGAAAAAGGAATTATCATCTTCGCGCTTAACGCCGGTTGCTATATGCCTCCTTTGGGAAGGGAATATCCCTTCGGGATAAATATTATTACCCTTAGATTGTAACGATTTAATATCAGAAAGAAGTTCAAGCATCGTAAAACATTGTAGCACGAAAATAACGGAAAATGAGGAATTCAATTATTACTATGCTTATGCATATGTCCTGTAGAAGTTTGAGATTTGAAATTGGTGGAATTCTATAATGCGCACAATTCTTTTGAACATTTATAACAGTTTAGTTTATACTTTTGGGTTATGAAGAGGTTTGTACCTATAGCATTTATTGGTTTCCTTATGATTCATCCGGCTTTCGCTCAACCAAATAAAGCCGTGCCCGGACTGCGTGAGGTAGACTCTCTAAAAAACGTTTTAAAAGCCCAAAACGATGATACCAATAAAGTAAATACACTAAATGCTCTGAGCCAGGAACACGAAATACTTAGCAACTATGATAGTGCATTATCGTATGCCGAAAGAGCACAAGTTTTGGCTGAAAAAATTGGATTTAAAAAAGGTGTAGCAAATGCTTTACGGAACTTTGGAAGAATTTGTTATCACCGTTCTGATTATCAAAAATCGCTGGAATATCATTTCAAAGCTTTTACTATATACCAAAATATAGGAAATAAAAGAGGTATGGCTGATGCTCTTAACATTATTGGAGGAATTTATTTTACCCTTGGCAATTATTCCAAGGCATTAGACTACTTTTTTAAAGCGTTAGCCACAGCCCAGGAAATTGGAAATAAAATTATTGTTGCCGATGTCCTCTGCAACATCGGAATAATCTACGAAGAGCAAGGGAATTACCATAAGGAGTTAGAATACCAATTGATATCGTTGGGAATGCATATAGAAATGGGAACTAAAAATGCTATTGTCACTGACCTCGGCGATATTGGATATGGATATCTTTCCCAAGGTAATTATCCTAAAGCCCTAGAATATGATTTTAAAGCTGTAACCTTGGCGCAGGAACTGGGGGCCAAAGATGCTAATTCTAATTTCCTCGGCGACATTGGCATAATTTATTATAAACAGGGCGATTATACCCGAGCGCTGGAATATAATTTTAAAGCAATAGCCATAGCTAGAGGAATAGGAGACATAGATGAGGCTGCTACTTTATATTCTAACATGGGAGAGGTTTACACCAAACTAAAGAACTACAAACAGGCAAAAAATTTTCTTGATTCAGCCCTTAACTTTTCAAAAAAAACAGGAAATAAAAGAACCATAAAAATCACTTATGGCATCCTTACAACATTAGACAGCGCCACCGGCAATTACAAAAGCGCCTATGCCGATCATAAAAAATATATAGTTTACCGCGATAGTTTAATTAACCAGAGAACCGCACAAATAGAGATAAGTTATGAGTTTGAAAAAAGGGAAGATTCCATAAGTGCAGCGTATAAAGAGGAGAATATCATCAAAACAGCCGAAAACAATAGAAAAAAAATCCTCAGCGAAGGTGCAATAGCAATATTAGCACTTACTGTTTTGTTGGCGCTTTTATTAATAAATAGGCAACAAATAAAGCGTAAAAACGAAAAAACAATTCTTGAAAAAGAAAAGCAACAGTTAGAAAATGAGTTGGCAACTAATAAAGCAATGCTTGACGATTACGTAAAGAATATGGTGGAAAAGAATAGATTGATTGAACAATTTAAGACAGATATAGAAAAGCTGAAAAACCTTAAATCTAAGGAACTGGAAGAGGTGAGAATTGAGCAATTGGAAAATCTCAATAAAACCAGCATATTAACGGAAGAGGATTGGGATAAATTTAAAGAGTTGTTTGAACAAGTTTATAAAGGATTCCTGATCCGGTTAAAGGAAAAATTACCTACCCTTACCCAAGCTGAAATACGATTGATTTGTCTAACCAAACTTAAATTGGACACCAAACAAATGGCACACATTTTAGGAATATCCCCCGATACCATTGTAAAAGCACGTTATCGGATGCGAAAAAAACTCGGTTTATCTATAGGAGCCAACTTATCTGATATTGATAAATCTCTTTGAAAATCAATAGTTTTTTTATTTGTCCGGCATTTTGTCCACCCTATTTATTTGCTAAATGCCTATTGGCAGGCATAGTTTTGTAATAATCTATTTAGACCTGTATTTTCAAAAATTATCTAAAGTAAAAACCCTAAAAAACAAAATTATGAAACAGAAAAACATTCCAATATCCTGCAGGATATTATTTAAAAGCGCCTTAGTTGCGTTTCTTTTAGGTGTATCAGTTACATCCTATTCTCAAAAAATCATTACCACCTTTGCGGGAAATTATAATGAGGGCGGAGGCTATAGTGGGGACGGAGGACCGTCTACCGCTGCGCAACTTCAAGTGCCTCTAGGCGTGGTAATTGATGCTTCCAGGAACATTTACATAAGTGACTTTTATAATAATCGTATCCGTCAAATAAACACTTCGGGTACCATCAACACATTTGCGGGAAACGGGTATCTTCCAGGCGTTTTCAGTGGAGGCTATTCGGGCGATGGAGGACCAGCCACCGCTGCGGAACTCGATCACCCTTACGGCATAACAGTGGACGCTTCTGGAAATCTTTACATAGCAGATAGTTATAATAACTCTGTTCGCATAGTAAACACCTCCGGCATCATTAATACCTTTGCAGGAAATTATAATGAAGGCGCCGGCTATTCAGGCGATGGAGGACCAGCCACCGCTGCGGAACTTAATTTTCCTACAGGCATAACAGTAGATGCTTCCGGGAACGTTTATATAGCAGATGAATATAATAACCTTATTCGAAAAGTAAACACCTCCGGCATCATCAACACATTTGCGGGCATTGACAGCGGTGCTATAAGCGGAAGCAATGTAGGCTACTCCGGCGACGGAGGACCAGCCACCGATGCGGAGCTTAATTACCCTATAGGAATAGCAGTAGATGCTTCTGGAAACATTTACATAGCTAATAATGGTAATAACCTCATCCGAGAAGTAAGTACTTCAGGCATCATCAACACATTTGCTGGCATTGCCAGTGGTGCCATTAGCGGAACCAACGCGGGCTATTCAGGCGACGGGGGATTAGCCACGGTTGCAGAACTTTATAGTCCTACCGGCATAGGAGTAGATGCTTTCGGGAATGTTTACATAGCAGATGGGGGGAATAATCTTATCCGTATAGTAAATACCTCGGGTATCATCAGTACCATTGCAGGAAATTATAATGAAGGCAGCGGCTATAGTGGAGACGGAGGACCAGCTACCGCCGCGCAACTCAATTTTCCTGAAGGCATGGCAGTAGATGCCTTCGAGAATGTTTACATAGCAGATAATGGTAATAACATTGTAAGAAGGGTAGCTGCTCCACCCCCAAGCGTTTCAGCTAATGTAACTACCAATGTGGGTTGTAATGGGGCAAGTACGGGTAGTATTTTGGCAGCGGTTTCCAATGGCACAAGCCCTTATACCTACTCTTGGTCCCCCATTGGAGGAACTGATTTTATAGCTTCGGGGCTTAGTGCAGGAACCTATACTATAACTGTTACAGATAGTGTCGGTTCTATAGATTCAACTACTGTAACCATTACCCAACCCAATGTTCTATCCACCACGGCAACTTTACTATCTAATTCCAGTTGTGGAGGAACTAAAGGCAGTGCAATGGCAACTCCCAGCGGAGGAACCTCGCCTTATACTTACTCCTGGTCCCCAGGCGGACAAACCAACTCCACCGCTACCGGGTTAAGCGTGTATACTTACACCGTAACGGTTCAGGATAACTGCGGAGGGTCGGCTACAGCATCGGTAATTGTTCAAGGTTTAACAGTTTCCGCTTTTACAGGAGCTAATGTAAGCTGCAATGGAGGTTCAAACGGACAGGGCAAGGTATCTGTAAGCGGAGGAAAAGCTCCGTATACCTATTTCTGGAGTCCTAGTACCAGTTCTACTTATATTGCCTCAGGGCTTTCTGCCGGTTCTTACTCTGTTACTGTTACCGATAATCATGGCTGCAGCGCAACTTCAGCAGTAACTATTACCCAGCCTACAGCGCTCAGGGATAGCGTGGCAACCATCACCTATCCTTCATGTGCCGTACCAACAACCAGCGCCAGCATTGGAGTAAAAGGAGGCACGTCCCCTTATAGGTATACCTGGAGTCCTAATATAAGTTCTACAGGCTCTGCCACAAATCTTGCAGCCCGCAGTTATGTAGTGCAGGTGAAAGATAAAAGCGGATGTTATAATAACCTTAATTTCAGCATCTCACAGTCTCCCGTGCTCCGGGACAGTATCGTGAAAGCATCTATTGTAAATGTAACATGTGCAAACACCGGTAATGCTACGGTAGGTGTTAAATACGGTACTTCTCCATACACCTATTCCTGGAGTTCAGGAAGTAACAATGCATCCGTAGTTCCTACCGGTACTGAAACTTTTTCATATACGGGAGCCATACAGCACTGGGTAGTACCTGCCGGTGTAACACAAATAACTGTAAGTGTAGCGGGTGCAGCCGGCGGATCAGGAGCTGATCCTACCTACCTTGGTGGTTATGGCGCTTCCTTTACGGGAGTAGCCACGGTAACTTCCGGGCATGTTCTTTCTGTTGTGGTGGGTGGTGCTGGTTCTAGCGATCCTACTAATGATGAAACAGGCGGCGGCGGCGGTGCCAGTTGGGTTTATGATTCAAATGAAACAGGCACACATACAGGTAACCCATCTCTTTCAGCTTTACTTGCCGTAGCGGCAGGCGGGGGAGGCGGCTCGTACTATAATTCTGGCCCCGGTGGAGGAGCAGGTGGTACAGACCTTGCAGGCAACTCAACAACAAATGGTTATAGCACAAATTCAACCGGGGGAACAGGTGGTAATGGAGGAGCAGGCGGACAAGACGATAGCTTTAGTCCCGATGGTTGCGGCGGCGCAGGTGGTGGAGGATGGCTCAGCAATGCTACAGGGAACTCTAATGGTACTAATGGCAATGACTGGGCAAACAGTTTTGCATCTGCTCCGGGTGACGACGTCAATAATACTGGCGGATTTGGCGGCGGCGGCGGCGGCTCAGGATGTGCTGGCGGTGGTGGCGGGGGTTATAATGGCGGCGGCGGTGGAGTTGCAGGTGTTGGCGGAGGAGACGGCGGCGGCGGCGGCTCATACCTTAGCGGAGGAGTTGCAAACCTCATAGGTAATGTCACGGCCACTAATACAGGTAATGGTTCTGTAACTATAACTATACCCGAAGCGGGGGTTGCAGCGGGTACTTATTCGGTAACGGTTACGGATAATTGCGGAGCGTCTGCCACGGCATCCGTGACCATTACCCAACATACTACGGCCCCATTATCAGCTGTTGCATTTGCAGGAGCCAATGTAAGCTGCCATGGAGGCTCCAACGGACAAGCTAAGGTTTCCGTAACCGGAGGTTCATCTCCTTACACCTATTTTTGGAATTCGGGCAGTATTAACTATATTGCCAGTGGACTTTCAGCAGGAACATATACTGTAACCGTTCACGATAATTGTGGAACATCTGCTACCTCATCTGTGGTAGTTAGTCAACCTGCTGTTCTGTTTGACAGCCTGGCAAGCATGACCCGTCCAGTATGCGGACAGGCAACAGGCAGCGCCGGCATTGGGGTAACGGGAGGTACATCCCCTTACCGGTATACCTGGACCCCCAATGTGAGTACTACGGCTACTGCTACAGGTCTTACAGCCCGCAGCTATGTAGTACAGGTGAAGGATGCCAATGGCTGCTTTAATAACCTTAGTGTTGCTATAACATGTTCTCAACCTGTAACTGCTACTTATAAAGAAGAAGCATCTATCCCGGCGGGTGAAAATATCAACCTGTATCCTAATCCTAATACAGGTCAGTTTACACTCTCCGGCTTACAAGCAGGTATGATAATCGAAATGTATGATTATACCCGAAAGAAGATTAGCGGTAGTACAGTCATTAATGAGACTATGCAATTAAATATCAGCCAGGCAAACGGTGTTTATTTAATACGTATCCTCGATAAAGATGGTAACCTTGTAAGTGAGAAGAAGGTAGTGAAAATGCAATAACTCTGTAGATGTAAGGATCGCTTCAAAGCATCCTTACTATACACAACGACCGGAATGGGTAACACCATTCCGGTTTTTTTGTTGTAATGCGTTTGTATTTACTTCAACTTGGTTTGTACCAAAACAAAAAGCACCTATAAGAATAATCTTATAAGTGCCTAATTGTCATTAGTGACCCCGGGGAGGCTCGAACTCCCGACCCATTGATTAAGAGTCAATTGCTCTACCAACTGAGCTACGGAGTCAAAAAAGGGTTGCAAAGATTGTAAAAAATGTAATTAGTCAACCCTTATTTTTACAAGAGGGTGCAAAGATGTATGCTATTTATATTTGTTCTCCCCTACTTTATTCTTCCCTGCCATGAAAAAAAATCATAATTAATGTATCCTGTCTCCATTATTAGATTCTTATATATCTTTGGAACTTGAGATAAAAAAACCATGCCTGATTTTGTAGTATCAGCCAGAAAGTATCGTCCGTCTACATTTAATGATGTAGTTGGGCAAAAGGCTATTGTAAATACCCTAAAAAATGCCATTGCTAATCATCATCTGGCGCAGTCCTTTCTATTTTGCGGTCAAAGGGGAGTCGGTAAAACTACCTGTGCACGTATTTTAGCTAAAACCATCAACTGCCAGAACCTTACCGCTGAGACTGAAGCATGTAATGAATGTGATTCGTGCAAAAGTTTTAACGAAGGGCGCTCTTTTAACATACACGAGTTAGATGCCGCCTCAAGCAACTCAGTAGATGATATACGCGCTTTGATAGAACAAGTACGTTTTGCACCCCAGGCAGGAAAATATAAGGTATATATCATAGACGAGGTGCATATGCTTTCAGCAAGTGCATTTAATGCTTTTCTCAAAACATTGGAAGAGCCACCCGCCCATGCTATTTTTATACTTGCCACCACTGAAAAACACAAGATAATTCCCACTATACTGTCCCGCTGCCAGATTTTTGATTTCAAAAGAATTCAAATTAAGGATATAGCGGGGCATCTTGCTTATATAGCCAAACAAGAAGGGATACAGGCCGAACCCGAAGCCCTGCACATACTTGCCGAAAAATCGGACGGAGCTATGCGTGATGCCTTGTCTATGTTTGACAGGATGGTAAGCTTTGCCGGCAAAGAACTTACCTATAAAAAGGTAATAGAAAACCTTAATATACTTGATTACGATTATTACTTTAAAGTAACACAAGCTATACTGAGTGCCGATATATATTCCGCTCTCTTAATTTTTGATGAGATTCTTGCAAACGGTTTTGACGGGCACTTATTTATCAATGGCCTCGGCGAGCATTTTCGGAATTTGCTGGTTGCAAAAAATCCTGCAACAGTGGCGTTACTTGAAAAAGGCGGCCAACTGAATGAAAAATATATTGCACAGGCATCTGCCTACACTGAGCCTCTTTTATTTGAAGGGCTCTCTATCATCAGTCGTTGTGATATAAGCTATAAAATGGCGGTCAATCAACGCCTGCTGGTAGAAGTAACCCTCGTAAAGCTGACCAATCTTTTAGTAGCCCCCGAAAACCGGGTGTTAACACCTATAAAAAAAGCTGAACCTGTTGCTCCTAAACCCTTGGCTACACTCTCATCTACACCGGTGACACCAAAAGTTGCCGAGCCCAAACAGGAGAACCCGCCCAAAGCAACACCTAAAATAAGTTTTACTTCCATTAATAAAATTATAAATGAACCTTCTTCCTCAAACCAAGCGCAGGAAAAGCAAGATGCCGGAGAACCGGAGACATCAGAGCCTCTGCCTGAAGCTGCTTTGGTGGAAGCATGGAAAAGCTATGCCCAATCTATAAAAGAGAAAAAGATAAGTATTTACAGTGTTCTAAATATGTTTCTTCCTGTAGTTCCGCCTGAATCAATTTCCACTTTTGAAGTAGCTGTAGACAGTAGTTTTCATCAACAGGCAATAGAAACCGAGAAAACAAATCTTCTTGATTTTCTCAAAGAAAAACTCCATGTTAAAAAGCTGAATATGGTTATCAGCATTTCAAAAACAGAAACCACTAAAAAGCCTTATACTGCACAGGAAAAATATGCCCACATGAAAAACAAAAACCCTGATATTGAAAAATTGGTTGACCAATTGGGGCTGGGATTAGATATGTGAGCCAATTTGTTAATAAAGTATAAATCGCAGGGTTTTCAAAGTTTATAAACTGGTAACTATTACATTTGCTCACACTTAATAACCAAAACCATGAAAAAAATTGTCGTTTTTCTCCCGGTTGTTTTTCTCCTCTTTATAGTAGGCTGTACATCGAAAAAAGGTAAATATGCCTATGTAACCGTTCCCAATGATCCTACGAACGGACGTATTTACACTTTACCCAATGGGCTAACCGTATACATAAGTCAATATAAGGCAGAACCCCGGATACAGACACTCATAGCCACTAAAGCAGGCAGCAAATTTGACCCGCACGATGCAACAGGATTGGCCCATTACCTGGAACATATGTTGTTTAAAGGTACGGCAGATTATGGTACGGCAGATTATGCAAAAGAAAAACCTTTGCTCGATGAAATTGACACCTTGTTTGAAGTTTATCGCCATACTACGGATACAGCAGCCCGTGCAAAAATATACCACCAGATTGACAGCGTTTCCTTCCTCGCATCACACTATGCCATAGCTAATGAATATGATAAAATGATGACTGCCATTGGTTCAAAAGGAACCAATGCCTTCACTTCGGTGGAGCAAACCGTTTTCCAGGAAGATATACCATCCAATGAATTAGAACCATACCTGCAAATAGAGTCGGACCGCTTTAAAGACCCTGTGATGCGCTTATTCCATACCGAGCTGGAGGCGGTATATGAAGAAAAAAACCGCGGACTGGATAATGACAATTCAAAAGTTTTCGAAGCGCTGAATGCCATGCTCTTCAAAAAACATCCATATGGAACGCAAACAACTATTGGAACAATTCATGATCTTAAGAATCCTTCTTTAAGAGATATTATTAATTATTTTCATACTTATTACGTTCCCAATAATATGGTTATTGCATTGAGTGGTGACGTGAACCCTGATACAGCTATTCGTTTAATTGATAAATATTTTGGTTCCTATCCCTCAAAGCCTGTTCCTGAATTTAACCCGCCCGCAGAAGATTCTATTACAGCACCGGAATATAAAACAGTGGTGGGACCTGAAGCCGCTTATGTAACTATCGGGTATCGTTTTCCCGGAGCAAACAACAAAGATGCTGATATGCTCGACCTTATTTCTCAAATATTGAACAATAGCCAAGCCGGTTTATTTGATATTGATTTGAAACAACAATTCAAGGTACTCGATGCTTATGCCTGGGATAATACTATGAAAGATTATTCTATATGGGCATTACAGGCATACCCCAAAGAGGGACAGTCATTGGAAGAAGCGAAGGACATCCTGTTGAAAGAACAGGATAAATTAAAAACAGGCGATTTTCCCGATTGGCTGATAGGGGCAGTTATAAATAATTTAAAACTACAAGAAATACAACAAGACCGGCAATACCAATCCCGGGCTTATAATTTTGTACAGGCTTTTACATCGGGTGAAGACTGGGGTGATGCCGTTAATGAGATAAACCGACTGTCTAAAGTTACAAAACAAGATGTAGAAGATTTTGCAAAAGCCCATTTTAAAGATAACTATGTAGTAGTTTATAAAAAAGTAGGTATGGATAGCACCGTTGAAAAAGTGAAAAAACCAGGTATTACGCCTATCCAAACAAACGCCACTACCGGCGCATCTGCTTTTGTAAAACAAATAGAAGATGAAAAAATGCCCCCGGTGCAACCAATATATGTGAATTACAAAAAAGACATTCAGCAATTTACCATTAACAGCAAGCTGCCGGTATATTATGTCAATAATAATGAAGACAGCCTTTTCAGTGTCTATTACCTTTTTGATTTTGGCGGTGAGAACAGTAAGCTCCTAAGTCCTGCCATGAAATACTTAGAGTATGGAGGCACATCCAAATTGACACCTGCACAAGTTCAGCAGGAATTATATAAGCTGGCATGTTCTTTTAATACTTTCGTTTCCAAAGACCAGCTTTATATATACTTATCCGGTCTTTCCCAGAATTTTGTGCCTGCTGTAAAGTTATTAGACAACCTTCTTTCCGATATTCAGCCCGATACATCAGTAATGAAAAACCTGGTGGGAGCTACAGTTAAACAAAGAGAGGATGATGAGCAGGATAAATCTGTCATACTGTTCCAGGCTATGTATAATTTCGGCATTTATGGAGCTACCAACCCATACAACTATGTTCTTTCTAACGAAGAACTGATGAATTTAAAGCCTGAGCAACTTACAGATGTTATTCATCATCTCACTGCGTATCCTCATCACATACTCTATTATGGACCGGAAGATACTAAGCAATTACAAAATGATTTGGCACAGTATCACAAAGTGCCTGAGAAGTTTGATGCATTGCCTACCCCGGAAAAATTCGAACAACAGCAAGGCAACAACCAGGTATATGTGGTTGACCATGATATGAAACAGGCAGAAATAATAATATTGGAAAGAGGTGGAAAATATGATATTAATCTTGCTCCTATATCATCCATGTATAATGAATATTTTGGAGGCTCAATGGCATCAGTGGTATTTCAAACACTTAGAGAATCTAAAGCTCTTGCGTATGCTACCTTCTGTCGTTATGGCGCTCCCGGCGATTCTACAGAACACTATTATAACCTGGCATACATAGGAGCCCAGGAAGATAAATTGCCACAGGCATTGGATGGCATGTTCCAGCTTCTGAATGATACAATGCCTAAGTACGACCAGTTGTGGAGTACTTCGCAAGAGTCGGTTCTTAAAGGTATTGAATCGAACAGGGTAATCCGCACTTCCATGCTCTTCAACTATGAAAATGCGCGCAAATTAGGCTTGGACCATGACACCCGCAAAGATGTTTATGAAAAAACTCCTTCGCTCACCTTTGCGGATATACAGAAATTTCATTCTGAAGAAATCGCCAATCATCCTTATACCATTCTCGTAATCGGCAATAAAAAAGATATGGACTTAACAGCTCTTGCAAAATATGGCAAGGTAAATTATCTCACCATACAAGATATATTTGGATACTAATTAGGTAAAAGATAAAAGTGTATAAAGGTAAAAGTGTAATTTGCACTTTATAAACTTCTACCTTTGCCACCCTTAAAAAACTAAAAAATGAGCACACAAAAAATCAGTATTAATGTTGAAAACGGAAAATTAAATGTCCCTGATAGCCCCATTATACCTTTTATAGAAGGCGATGGCACAGGAAGAGATATATGGAAAGCCTCTGTTCGCGTAATTGACGCAGCCGTAAAAACTGCCTATAACGGAAAACGCCAGATAGCCTGGAAAGAAGTGCTGGCAGGACAAAAAGCCTTCGATAAGACCGGCAACTGGCTACCTGATGAAACCCTGGAAGCATTTAAAGAATATTTAGTAGGTATTAAAGGCCCTCTCACCACACCTGTTGGCGGCGGAATACGCTCCCTCAATGTGGCATTGCGCCAGATTTTAGATTTATATGTCTGTCTTCGTCCGGTACGCTGGTTTAAAGGGGTGCCTTCTCCTGTAAAAAATCCCGGAGCAGTGGATATGGTTATTTTCCGTGAAAACACCGAAGATATATATGCCGGTATAGAATACGTGGCAGGAAGTCCTGAAGCACAAAAAGTGCTTGATTTTATTGCCAAGGAATTTCCGAAAGATTTTGCAAAAATCCGTTTTGGAACAAAAGAAAAAGCAGCCGAATTTTACAAAGCAGCAGGGCTGGACAGACCGACTGATGTAATGGTTGGCTTGGGCATTAAACCTGTTAGCAGAGCAGGAACCAACCGTTTGGTATATGCTGCCATAGACTATGCCATTCAACACAAGCGCAAATCAGTTACCATTGTACACAAAGGAAACATCATGAAGTATACCGAGGGCGCTTTCCGCGACTGGGGTTATGCTCTGGCAGAAAAGGGGTTTGCTGATAAAGTATACACCTGGAACCAATGGGAGAAGACCAAAAAGGAAAAAGGAGAAGAAGCCGCTAATGCTGAACAAAAACAAGCTGTTGCAGCAGGCAAAATAATTGTTAAAGATGCTATTGCTGATATTACCCTGCAACAGGTTCTTACCCGTCCTGAAGATTTTGATGTTATTGCAACCCTCAACCTGAATGGAGATTATCTATCCGATGCACTTGCCGCGCAAGTGGGCGGTATTGGTATTGCTCCGGGTGCAAACATTAACTATTTAACCGGCCATGCCATATTTGAAGCTACCCACGGAACAGCTCCGAAGTATGCCGACTTAGATAAAGTGAACCCGGGCTCAGTAATTCTATCGGGAGCCATGATGCTGGAACACTTGGGTTGGCTGGAAGCTGCTGAACTTATATACCAGGGCATGGAAGCCTCTATTGCCGCAAAACGTGTTACCTACGACTTTGAAAGACAAATGCAGGGAGCAACCTTGCTGAAGTGTTCAGAGTTTGGCACGGAAATTATAAAAAACATGTCAACGGTGAAAGTATAACCTATGATAACAAGCAGGCAATTTAAACTGGAAGAACAGATACGCGAACTTGTTAATAAAGATAACAAGAGCGATGTTCAGTTTGTTTATAACCGGGACGGTGATAAATGGTCGGTAGATGTTTTCACCGTAAATCCTTCTAACGGAGAAACATTCTTGATGAAGTCGGAACCCAGCAGCGGAGCTAATTACGAATTAGCGCTGGAACGGGTTCTGGAATATGTTATTAAACATAAAAAAGAATGCAATTCTTATACTGTAGAATGGACTAAAAAAGGCGAAAACGGTTACAACACTTCCTATTTTTACTGTACCAGCATGTATGATGTATTGCACAAGTTTTATGAAGGAAAAGGCAACCCGGAAAAGTATAATATCTTCAGCATTAAGCTAAATCCATCGGAATAGTATTTTCGGGAAAGAAAAATAGGGAGCAGATATTTAGAAACTATGTCAAGTGAAATCAGATATGCTACTAATCCCGATAGCTATCGGGAACAAAAACACTAAGAAATCACACACTAAAATTTTGTGAGGTTTAGTGTTTTTGTGGCAAAAGATATTTCTGAGGTAGCTGGCAGTACGTGATCATACTACCTTATCAATTTGCTCTTTATACAATTTGCAATTCACCCATTCATGATCAAAAACAGTATTGTATTTTTTATAAAACTGAATGGCGGGTTCATTCCAGTCTAATACTTGCCAGTCCATTTTGCGCACACCCATTTCCTTGCAGACCCTAACTATTTCTTCAAACAACTTAGCTCCTATGCCATAACGCCTGTATTTTTCATTCACTATAATGTCATCCAGGTAAATAGCTTTCCCTTTCCAAGTGGAGTATTTGACGTAATAAAGCGCCATGCCCACAATCTTATTATCAGCTTCGGCAACAAACGCACTGTAAATGGCATGGGGTCCAAAACCATCCGCCTCCATCTCCGAAATGGTTACCTCAACGGCATCAGGATCCTTTTCATATTCAGCCAGTTCTATAACTAAACCCAATATGGCAGGAACATCATTTTTAACTGCTTTACGTATAGTATAATTCATAAGTAATTAATATAGAAGAAGCCCAAAAATACCTATATTTGCCGTCCCAAAATTTTGATTTAAACAGCATCATGGAAAAAGTTCAAACATTAGGAGAATTCATTGTTGAGAAGCAAGATGATTTTCTTTATTCAAAAGGAGAGCTCACAAGGCTCCTGAGCGATATTGCCATTGCAGCCAAAATTGTTAACCGCGAAGTTAACAAAGCGGGACTGGCAGGTATACTTGGTGAAACAGGAGACAAGAATGTTCAAGGAGAAAAAGTAAAAAAGCTTGACATTTATGCTAACGAACAATTTATTGCCGCGCTAAGTGTTGGCGGCGAATGCTGTGCCATTGCTTCGGAAGAAAATGAAGATATTATCACCATAGATAACGCTGTTTCCAAAGGAGCCAAGTATGTAGTCGCTATGGACCCATTGGATGGCTCTTCTAACATTGATGTAAACGTTTCTGTAGGAACCATTTTCTCCATTTACCGCAGGGTAAGCCTTTCCGGTCCCGGAAAACTGGAAGACTTTTTGCAACCCGGCACTGAACAGGTTGCCGCAGGATATGTTATCTACGGCTCATCTACCATGATGGTTTATACAACGGGTAAGGGAGTCAACGGGTTTACTTTAGATCCTTCCATTGGTGAGTTTTGCCTTTCCCACCCTAACATGCAAATGTCGAAAAAGGGTAAAACATATTCCATTAATGAAGGGAACTATGTACACTTTCCCGAAGGAGTGAAAAAGTTTATCAAGTATTGCCAGGAAGAAGATGCTGCTACCAATCGTCCTTTTTCTTCCCGTTATATTGGTTCGGCAGTTGCCGATGTTCACCGCAACCTTATTACAGGCGGCGTGTTTTTATACCCTACTACTTCAGCGTCTCCCAAGGGCAAACTAAGGCTGGTGTACGAATGTAATCCCCTGTCATTTATTGTAGAGCAAGCGGGAGGAAAGGCTACCAGCGGCTCCAAACGCATTATGGAACTTAAGCCCACATCGCTTCACCAAAGAACGCCACTATTCATAGGTTCTAAAGATATGGTGGAAAAAATAGAGGAGTTACTGGCAAAACATTCTATAGGGGCTACAGCCTGATTATCTTAATGACGCCCCAATAAACCGGGCATTATTTCAGGAGCAAGCATTTGTATATGGTTGTATAACCATGTATGATTAAAATTCATTAGCTTAATCCCCGCTCTGTACCCGAACATGGTAAACAATGCGATAACAACGCTAATTATCAATGCCCATTTTACCAGCCCGAATGCCGCTCCTGCTATATGGTTTATAGAGGTAAGGCGCAGCGATGCGGTCAGCCTTTCAATTTTTATGGATATGGCATATAAAATCGCAAACACAAGAAGAAAGATAATAGTGAATGCGGCGATGGATATATAGACAGGGGGCAGACTGCTCTGAAGAATATGCGTATTGATATAATGTGCAAATACGGCGTAATATTTAAATGACACATAAAAGGCAACAACCATTGTCACTAAAGAAGTTACCTCTGTAATAAATCCTTTGTAAAAGCCCCTTAACGTGCCGAGGATGAGTGGAATTAACAGAATAATGTCAGTATTATGCATAATTTTCACAAAGATACAACTCCATTCTAAGAGAATGTAAGCTATTTTTACAGCCCTATGATACGCAAATATGAATGAAGAGTTGCAAAAAGAATGGAAAGAATTAATAAAAAGGATAGAATTATCTTTTGGCGAGGGTATTGAAATTGAGGCCATCGTTTTATTGATTGGCCTGCAGGAATTGGGCAAAGGATATTTCAAGCCATCGAAAGATGAGAAACTGGATTTACTCCATATTGCCACCTGCAAATTGCTTGAACCCATGGGATATTATAAGTACATAGGTAAAGATGCCGATGGTTGGCCCCAATGGGAAGCGCTAACCAATGTGCCTACTCTTAAACCCGGCGAACAAAAAGAATTAATGAAAAAAGCTATCATCAGTTATTTTAAAGAAAATGAAATGACAAGTCCGGAACTCGATTAAAAACATCGGAGTATGAAAAACATTTCTATAGAAGAATTATATAAATTGTTTCTTTCTGCCAATGGGCAGGTATGTACTGATAGCCGCAATATTAAAGCGGGTAGCATCTTTTTTGCCTTGAAGGGAGCCAGGTTTAATGCAAATGAATTTGCAAAGGAAGCCCTCAGCAAAGGCTGCAGTTATGTGGTTATTGATGAGGACAACTATTATGCTGAAGGATGCATTTTGGTGCCAGATGTTCTCATGTCCTTGCAAAAACTGGCTAACCATCATCGCCGGCAGTTCGGTATTCCTGTAATTGGCATTACAGGTACCAATGGAAAAACCACTACCAAAGAACTTACATCGGCAGTGTTATCAAAAAAATATAAGACTTTATTTACGCAGGGTAACCTTAACAATCATATTGGTGTACCCCTTACCCTACTCAATCTTACCAATGAACACGGAATGGCGGTTATTGAAATGGGCGCTAACCATGTAGGCGAGATTGACCAATTATGCAGGATTGCAGAACCCGATTACGGAATTATTACCAACATAGGCAAAGCCCACCTCGAAGGATTCGGAGGATACGAAGGCGTTATTAAAGCAAAGAGCGAACTCTATAAATATATCAAGGAGAAGAGGGGTAAACTGTTTGTAAATGCTGATGATGATTTATTAATGAAACTTTCTGCCGGCATAGACAGGATAACTTATGGAACGTCTATCACCTCACATATTAAAGGCATCCAGGATAATGAAAGTTTTTTGGCCAAGGGGAAACTCCTCATGGATGGCGCTCATACTGAAATGAGCAGCAGCCTCGCGGGTTCTTATAATTTTTATAATGTGCTTGCTGCTGTGTGTATAGGTTTACATTTCAACGTAAGTGTGCAACAGATTAAGGAAGCTATTGAAGAGTATGTGCCTTCCAATAATCGTTCACAGATAATAAAAAAGGGTAGCAATACCATATGGGCTGATGCTTACAATGCTAATCCCAGCAGCATGAAAGTAGCTATTGAAAATTTTGCCGGTACGGATTCGACTGTTAAAATATTAATACTGGGAGATATGTTTGAACTGGGAAACGAAAGCCAGGAGGAGCATCAGGCTATTGCCGAATTGATAGATAAATTTAAATGGGCCGGCGCTTATCTTATTGGTAAAGAATTTTCGCAAGTCAAATCATCAGCACATTTATTTGCTTCCGTAGAAGATTTTATGAAATGGCTTTCGGAACACCCGGTTAAAAATGCTGCCATTCTACTCAAAGGCTCCCGGGGCATGCAGATGGAAAAGGTATTGGAAGGGATATAGTATCAAACCGTTAACAAGATACATATTATGTTCCATAGATTCCTCACTTCGTTCGGAATGACAGGACAAGTTAATATACAGGAAGGGTGTGGCGTTTCGCCGACGGCGAAACGTCCACACCCTTCCTACCTCTAAAATAACGTTGTCATTCCAAACAAAGTGAGGAATCTGAAAGATTGTTACCGAATTTCCATTATTATCTAAGGAATATTTTAGGTATCCTGTTTACGGTTTGATATAAATGCCAGGCAGTTTTTACCTTGCATTATGATAAACCGCAATAACGTCATCATCCTCTTCCATTTTATCAATTATAGTAAGTAACTCCGCTTCCTGCTCGTCGGTTACTTTTTGATACGTAGTAGGAATAAATGTTTTTGAGCTTTCCTTTATTTCAATTTTTTTGTCTTCCAGCGCTTTTTGCATGTGGCCAAATTCCGAAAAAGGCGTTTGAATAATCAACTCCTTGTTTTCGTCATCCCAGGTAAATTCTTCTGCGCCAGAATCAATCAGCTCAAATTCTGTTTCTTCCTTATTTAATCCTACGGAAGATATTTTAAAAAGGGCTTTTCTTTCAAACATAAAACTTACCGATCCATTCGTGCCTAAAGAACCGCCGTTGCGAGCAAAATACATTCTGATATTTGCCACCGTACGGGTAGGGTTATTAGTGGTGCACTCCACCAACACAGGAATGCCATGTGGCGCATAACCTTCATAAATGGCTTCCTCGTAATCGGCGTGGCTTTTGTCAAATGCTCTTTTAATAGCGGCTTCTACATTTGCTTTAGGCATATTTATAGCCCTCGCATTTTGTATGCACATGCGCAAACGCGGATTGGTATCAGGATTAGGTCCGCCTGCCTTTACAGCGATAGCAATGTCCCTTCCTATTTTAGTAAACCCTTTTGCCATTTTGGCATAGCGGGCAAACATGGTATGTTTTCGTTTTTCAAATACGCGTCCCATTTCTTAAAGTGTTTTCGGAAAAACTCCAGTCGAAAGAAGCATTCCGGATTTTAATTTCAAAAACAAAGGTAAACAGAATCTGTTATCTGCAATTCAACCGAAGATAAATCCGGCATATTTTTTATTTTATCGCTAATTTTCCTGTTGAAACAGGCTTTCCGGAGGCATCAAAAGCCCGGAAAAAGTACATCCCGTGAGGAACAACCACTGTCAACTGCGTTAGAGGCTGCACTAATGTGGTTGTATACATCTTCTGCCCCAGCATATTATAAAGAGAGAATTGCAGATTCCCGGCAGAGGAACCCTCCTGCGATTGAACATAGAATGTGCCATCGCTCAAAGTGGGAAATACATTAAGGATATTATTGGGAAGTACAGCTACATAATTATCCTGGGTCAATATATTGCTTCCCTCCTTACTTGTAACCGTTTCAGACACGTTATAAATACCTGCCGAATTATATTTAACCACCGGGTTACGAATATTTGAATTGGCAGTCACCCCTCCCGGAAAGGACCATTGCCAGCCTGTTATAGGAACAAGTGAAAAACTATTATCGGTAAAATTAATTGTATCGCCGGGATGAATGATAGGGGGATTAGCGCTAAAATCTACAACCGGGGGAGCGGGGTGTATGCCTATTAAAGCTTGCTGGTCTTCGTTAAGCGGAATATCGTCCGGGTTCAAAGCATTTATGTTGTAATACCCGTCATCATATCCTGCCCAGCCCCAGTTCATATGAAAATCGCCGCTGGAATTATAGCCGTCGCAAACCCAAGCATGTGCGCCCGAATCGCCTGAACCTGCATACATAAAAGGCCTGCCGTTATTTAATTCATTTTCAAGCATGGGTATCCAGTTTGCATCCGTATAGTTGCTCCTGTATAAGCCCTGTATAGATGATTCATACCCGAAATATTGCACAAAAGCGCTTTGGGCGCACACAGGATCATCTCCCGTTACCATATATGAGCCGCTGGATGAAGGAGAATATGACATATCTACACTTATGCCGCAATCATACGATAAAACTGCAACAGGGTAATTGCTATGTGTGACGTTGTCCGGCATCTCCGCCCAATCGTATTGAGTCGTATCAAAGTTAGCAGTTAGAACTCCATACGGGCTATCGGTATAGGAGTTTGAGCTTACCCCATGAGGAGGGTATGCCCAGTATTTCATTATTTGCGCCATGGCCGTTGCAATGCACCCGGCTACAGAACCGCCTGGGCATAAAGCATTGAAATAAGGCGCCTGCGCCCATACTGTACTTACCAACGGAGAAACATTCCCGGCTATTTTTTTAGGGCTTTTTGCTGATAAATTATTTTTATAGGCTTCCCACTGGCTTTTTATATCATCAGATGCCTGGGAATTATGCGCCCGGATAAAGTCTATTTGTTTAGTATAATGCTTCATCCAAAAAGTAAAACCGGGGGTTATGTTGGTTGATTTATAATATCCTTCTGAAGAATATCCTAAAATAGGACATGCAGCATCATCTGCCGCGACAATAACAAAGCCGTTATCAGGCATTATATTGTAAACGTAGTATTCAGGTTCGCCTTGGGAGGACCTTTCAATATAGCCTAATGAAAGTGAAAGAACTTTTACCCGGTAATTCCGGGCATAAAAATTAGCTGCCACATTTTTCGCAGTTAAAGAGTCAACAGGATTAGCTTTTGCTATGGGTGTAAGTGAGATAAAACCTATTAAAAAACAGGCATATATGCTTCCTGGAAACAAAATATTCTTTCGCATATTGTATAAGATTTGCCTGAAACATTGCAAAGTTAGGAATACTGGAGCAATTTATGCCGATATGAGCGGGCATATTTGAGGACTTAATTTTTAATGCAAGTAATTACAAGGGGAATCGTCTAATTCGGTACAAAAGAAGGTAAACCAGATCCCAATACTTTCACTTCTACTATGCTCAATTCTCTAAAATTCATTACTTTCGCAGTTAGTTTCCCCCTGTTTATTTTTTGGTAGCGCCATGTCAAAAAAAGAACCATTCATATTTAAAAATACGAGCATCGTCTTACGACAAATGATAAGCCATTTAAGGCAGATACAAAAGTTTGCCTTTTTTAGCATTATCTCTATTCTTACTTTGCCATTGAATACAACTGCACAAAGTAAGAATCCGGCTGATACGGTACCTTATTTGAATCTTGACCAGTGTATCGTCTATGCCCTGCAACATCAACCCGGTGTATTGCAATCAGCCATAGGTATAGAAATTACAAAAAAAACGAATGCCATTTATTTATCAGGATGGCTGCCACAGGTATATCTTGGAGGCGACTTTTATCATTATTTTGTGCTGCCAACTGCATTTACGACCAACCAGGCTAACCCTGGAGGTCCACCGGTAGAAGTGAAAACGGGTATTTATAATTCTTTCACCCCGGGATTGACGGCAACAGAAAACCTCTTCAGCCCGAGCCTACTGTATGCTGCCAAAAGCGCGCATTTACTTGTACAGCAAGCACGCGAAGCCAACGACAGTACTAAAATAAATACAATTACAACGGTAAGCACCGCATTTTATAACCTGTTAAATACACTGGAGCAAATAAACATACTGAGAGAGGACACGGCCCAATTTGCCAAGAACCTTAGGGACGCATACCACCAATATGTAGGCGGCATAGTTGATAAAACAGACTATGAAGAAGCTTTTATTACCCTGAACAATTCCAAAGCCCAATTAAAACAGGCCATTGAAAACGTAGTGCCGCAATATGCCTCCCTTAAACAGCAGATGGGTTTTGCACCGCAAAAAGAGTTTAATGTAAGTTTTGATACTGCGCAAATGATGAAAGAAATCCCTATGGATACTACGCAGCAACTGCAATATGAAAAGCGCATAGAATACCAACAACTTGAAACAGCAAGAAGCTTGCAGCAGCAGACCATCAACTATTACCGCTATGATTTCCTGCCCACGCTATCTGTTTTCTACGATTACGATTATGAATATGAAAACAATAATCTTTCCAATCTATTCTCCCAGGCCTATCCCTATTCTTTCATAGGCGCATCGATAAGTATACCCATATTCACCGGCTTTGCGCGCCTGGAAAATGTGCAAAAAGCCAAACTACAGGGAGAAATAATTGACCTGAATGAGGTTAACCTTAAAAGCGTTATTTATTCACAGTACACAGCTTCTCTGGCAAGTTATAAAAGCAACCTATACAATTTAAATGTCTTGCAGGTTAATGTAAAAATGGCAAAAGATGTATATGGTATTGTAACATTACAATACAGGCAAGGAATTGTACCCTACCTGAACGTGATAACCGCAGAAGATAATTTAGTTTCATCAGAAATCAGTTATGTAAATTCCTTATTCCAGGTAATGCTGAGCAAGGTAAATTTAGAAAAGGCAATGGGCAATATACCTCCTAACCACTAACGAATAAAATTATCGCTTCTATGAGAAGAACCTATATAGCATTATTAATTACCTGCTTTTTTTTCATCAGGTGCAGTGAAAGAAAACCGGCGCCCAACCCGGGCGTAGCCGTTAACTTATATACGGTGAAAGCACAAACTGTTCTATATTACGATAAATACCCTGCCAATACGGTGGCATTGAGCCAGGTTGATCTGCACCCGGAAGTACAGGGTTATATAACCGGTATCTTTTTTAAAGAAGGCGAACATGTTCATAAAGGTGAAAAGTTATACGAGATTGACCAACGCTTATACCAGGAAGGTTATGACCAGGCAAAAGCCAACCTGGAAGTAGCAAAAGGCAACTTGGTGGAAGCCCAGCAGGATGCAGACCGTTATACTTATCTGAATACCAAAGATGCTGTTGCGGAACAAACATTTGACCATGCCGCCATTACTTTACAGAATGCAAAAAATTCTGTAACAGCGGCAGAGCAGGCAATGAAAATGTCAGAAACTAATTTAACTTATTCCGTTATTTCAGCGCCCTTTGATGGTACTATCGGCATCAGCCAGGTAAGGCTTGGCAATATGGTAACGGTGGGACAAACCCTGCTGAATACTATCTCTAGCGATGACCCCATGGGTGTGGATTTTTTAATATCAGAAAAGGAATTAACGCATTTTGAGGCGCTTAAAGATGGGGAACAGCAAACCATTGACTCGCTGTTTACCATAGTTCTTCCTGATAATTCAATATATCCTTCTGCAGGAAAAATATCTATTATAGACCGCGCCGTCGATCCCCAAACAGGAACTATCCGGGTAAGAGTTGTATTTCCTAACCCGGGATTTATCTTAAAGCCCGGATTAAGTTGTGTACTAAGGGTACACAACCAGGAAAAAACTCCGCAATTGGTAGTGCCCAGCAGAGCCGTGGTAGAGCTTATGGGAGAATATTTTGTTTACCTGGCTAAAGATACAATGGCACGCGATCCAAACGATTCAACCCAAACACATCGTGCACTTATAGCCATACAAAAAAAGGTACAATTAGGACAAACCATAGCGCCCAATGTTATTGTGCTGGGCGGCATTAAAGCAGGTGACCGGATAGTTCTTGACGGAGTACAATCATTGCATACCGGTTCTTTAATAACTGTTGGACAAAAGCCGGGTGCGGCAAAAGACGGGAAAGACGGCGCCGGAAAGCAGGATGATTCGCAAAGTAAAAAGGATAGCGGTAAAAATAGCGGCCATTGATTTTTTATTCATTAAAGACTTTATAGCTTAGTATGATTGCTGATGTATTTATTAGGAGACCCGTTACCGCAATTGTTGTATCGCTTGTATTAGCTTTAATAGGCGCTATTTGCATTCTTAATCTTCCTGTCAATCAGTATCCTGATATTACGCCTCCCGTTGTACAGGTTACTGCCCAATATACAGGAGCTGATGCCCAAACGGTAGAACAAACGGTTGCCACTCCCATTGAAGAACAAATAAACGGAGCGCACGGCATGGAATACATGCAAAGCAATAGCGCTAATAACGGGCTGATGACAATCAACACCACCTTTAAGGTTGGCACCAATATTGACATTGCCACTCTCGATGTTCAAAACCGGGTAAGCATTGCTACTCCTCTACTCCCGGCGGCTGTTAGTCGTTTGGGAATTCCCGTACGGGCTTTAAATCCGAGTGCATTAATGCTGGTGGCTCTTTATTCACCGAAGGGAAGTCATGCCATTACCTTTTTAGATAATTACACTAATATATTTATCATGGATGCCCTGCTGCGTGTGCCGGGTGTTGGCGCTATTACAAGCGGCGCCGATAATTTCAGTATGCGCGTATGGCTGAACCCGGATAAAATGGCGGCCTATTCTTTATCGCCAACGGATATAATCAATGCTTTGAATGAGCAAAACTTGCAGGTAGCCGCAGGTTCTGCCGGGGTGCCTCCACAACAAAAAACACAAACGTATGAATTAAGCATTCTTGTAAATGGCAGGTTAAGTAAAGTTTCCGACTTCGAAAATATCATTGTAAAAACGCTTCCCGATTCAGGGAAAATGGTTTACCTCAAAGATGTTGCCAAGGTGGAATTAGGCAAATTCACTTACTCCAGCAATTCGTATGTGGATGACAAACGCGCATCTATTCTCACTATTTATCAAACTCCCGGAAGTAATGCCTTGCAAACAGCAGCAGCCATTATTAAAGAACTTAACCAGTTAAAGGTATCATTCCCTGTTGATGTAGATTACACGATACCCTTTGAAACGGTAACTGTTATAAGGGTTTCCATGCAGGAAGTGGTGGAAACACTTTTAATAGCCCTTTGCCTGGTGGCGTTCGTGGTATATTTATTCCTTCAAAACTGGCGCGCCACGCTCATTCCTGTTTTAGCTATACCGGTTTCCATTCTTGGCACATTTGCTTTTTTCATTCCCTTAGGCTTTACCATTAATACACTTACCATGTTCGGTTTTGTATTGGCCATTGGTATCGTAGTGGACGATGCCATTATTGTGGTGGAAGCCGTTCAACATTACATGGATACAGAAAAGCTGCCGGTTAAAGAAGCTACCACACGTGCCATGCAAGACATTTCGGCTCCTGTAATTGCCATCGCACTTATACTTGCCTCGGTATTTGTACCTGTAGGTTTCATTCCCGGAATAGTAGGACGCTTATACCAGCAATTTGCCATCACCATTGCTGTGTCTATTGTCCTCTCCGCATTCATAGCCTTGTCATTAACGCCCGCATTATGTACATTACTCCTAAAGCCGCATAACCCGGATAAAAAAGCAAAAGGATTGAACAAACTTTTCTTGAAGTTTAATACCTGGTTTGAATCCATAACGAATCGCTATGCTACTGGAGTAAAGAATGGTATCAATAAATCAAAATATGTAATTATTTTATTGTTGTGTATCGGCATAGCTACCTTCTTTTTGTTTCAGCACAAACCCTCCGGATTTATTCCAAGCGAAGATAACGGGCTCATTTATGTTACATACGAATTGCCTGAAGCCTCTTCCACTACAGAGTCGGTGGATGTGATGTCTAAACTAATGAACATAGTAAAATCAACACCGGGTGTTGAACACTATGCGGCATTGGCAGGATTTAATGTAATAACAGGTGCAACAAAATCTAACAGCGGTACAATTTATATACAGCTTAACCCCTGGGATGATCGTAAAAAGGATGCACAGCGGATACCGGGTATTATAGATGTAATACGTGAACGCATCGCTGAAGAGAATATAAAGAATGCCAATATTGTGGTAATTCCGCCGGCGCCTATTCCGGGTATAGGACAAACGGCCGGATTTAGCTTCCAGATAGAACAGCAAAATACTACCGACGATGTTCATCAGTTTGAAAACGTAGTGAACAACTTTGTAGCGGAAGCCAACAAAGACCCTGCTATTACGGGCGCTTTCAGCTATTACTCGGCGCATACACCCAGTTACAGCCTAACCGTAGACCGGCAAAAGTGCGAAAAAATGGGTGTCAACATTTCCGATGTATTTACAGCTATCCAGGTTTACATGGGCAGTTATTATGTAAACGATTTTACCTTGTATAACCGAACCTTCCATGTCGTTGTTCAGGCCGATACTATCTACCGGAAAATGATAACGAATATGAATAAATATTATGTAAGGAACCAAGTCGGCCAAATGCTGCCATTAAGCTCCTTGATCAGCTACAAACCTACTGAATCGGCCCCGCTGTTATCGCATTTCAATATTTTTCGCTCGGCAGAGGTAGACGGCTCTTCACCCGAAGGGCACAGCAGCGGGCAATCCATAGATGCGTTGAAAAAAATTGCTGCAAGGGTATTGCCACAAGGATATGGCTATGATTTTTCGGGGTTAAGCTACGAGGAAATACAGGCGGGTACATTAACCATTTATATCTTTTTATTCTCTCTCCTTTTTGTATTTCTTTTCCTGGCAGCCTTGTACGAGAGTTGGTCAGTTCCTTTCTCCGTATTGCTGGCAGTGCCCATAGGCGCTTTCGGGGCAATACTTACACTGATATGCATACCTAGCTTAACCGATAATGTTTATGCGCAGATAGGATTAATAACACTGATTGGGCTTGCTGCCAAAAATGCCATACTGATAGTTGAGTATGCCAAGGTACGTGTGGACAGCGGAGAAGACCTCATACAATCTACCCTTGATGCGGTAAAACTCCGGTTGCGCCCTATCATCATGACTTCGATGGCATTTATTTTAGGTGTAATGCCACTGGTGCTGGCAACCGGCGCCGGCGCTGTTGCCCGTAGAACCATCGGGGTTACTGTACTTGGCGGTATGGTTGCCGCTTCATCCATCGCTATATTTATTGTTCCGGTGCTCTTCGTGGTAATTGTTAAAATAACATACGGAAAAAAACAACTCGAATACCTGGCACAACACAAGGATGAACTGGCAGCAAAAGCAAAGGAAGAGAAGGAAGGTAAAAATGAGAAATAAAATATTGCATAGAGATTGCTTCGCTCCGGTAGCTATCGGGACTCGCAATGACGAATTAAGTTGTAATGATTGGCCCAAGCCCCGTCGGGGCAACCTTTTGGTAGTAAATAAAGTACGACATTTTTTAAGCCCTGTCAGGGCGGTCCTTTTGAATTACCATAATGTCATCCCTACGGGATTTACAACACGTAGTTTTTATGCTCTTTCTACCATACTATCATCTCTACGGAATTTACCGATGAAACAGAATAAGCTAATAAGGTCTCAAGGAATCCGAGAGTTATTTATTCTGCTAAGGTTTAAAGGCAACTTATTGAAAGAAAGAGCTACTGCCTTTTACTTCAATATTCGATATTCAATATTCGATATTCTTAAATCAAATGCCATTGTATCTTACCCTTTCAGGGTATTGAAAAGAAATTCCGTTGCCTTGCAATTCCTAATTATTAATTCCTAATTGCTAATTAATAATGATTGCCGATACATTTATCAGAAGACCTGTTACCGCAATCGTTATAGCTATTGTAATAGTTTTACTGGGAGGTGTTTGCATTTATACGCTCCCTATAAATCAGTATCCTGATATTACCCCGCCGGGTGTATCTGTTAGCACTACCTATACCGGGGCCGATGCTCAAACGGTAGAACAAAATGTTGCCATTCCGCTGGAGGAAGCTATAAACGGTGTCAGGGGTATGGAATATATACAAAGCAATAGTACCAGCACGGGCGCACTGTCAATAAATACCACGTTTAAAGTGGGTACCAATGTTGACATTGCTGCGCTTGATGTCCAGAACCGGGTAGGCATTGCCACACCTTTGTTGCCTTCATTAGTAAGCCAGCTGGGAATAACGGTGCGCGCAAAAAACAGCAGTATACTGATGCTGGTTGCACTCTTTTCACCTAAGGGCACTCACAACATTACCTTTTTAGATAATTATAATAATATTTATTTAATGGATGCCCTGCTTCGCGTACCCGGCGTGGGGGATATTACTACACGCGCCGATAATTTCAGTATGCGAATATGGATGGACCCTCAAAAAATGGCTTCTTATTCGTTAACGCCTGCGGATATTAGAGCTGCATTACAAGGACAGAATGTGGAGGTGGCAGCCGGCGCAGTTGGCGCCCCTCCGCAGGAATCATCACAAACAGATGAAATGACTGTTCTTGTGAATGGGCGGTTGAATAAGGTTTCCGATTTTGAGAACATCATTGTGAAAACTGTTCCTGCTACGGGCGAAATGGTATATCTTAAAGATGTTGCGCGGGTAGAGCTGGGCAAATTCACATTTTCCAGCAACTCCTATGTAGATGGCAAGCGCGCATCTTACCTGCTGGTATACCAGCTTCCGACCAGTAATGCCCTTGATGTGGCAAATGGAGTATATGCAGAACTTGAAAAACTAAAAAAAACATTCCCGGAAGATGTAGACTACAAAGTTCCTTTTGAAGCGGTTACCATTGTAAAAGTTTCTATTCAGGAAGTGGTAAAAACCCTCATCATTGCTCTTTTCCTTGTTGTGTGTGTAGTATTCTTATTTCTTCAAAACTGGCGCAATGCACTTATCCCGGTATTGGCCATTCCTGTATCTATCATAGGTACATTTATATTTTTTGTTCCCTTAGGGTTTACTATAAATACACTCACTCTGTTTGGTTTTGTATTGGCTATCGGAATTGTAGTAGATGATGCCATTATTGTGGTGGAGGCGGTGCAGCATTATATTGATGTGGAAAAGATGTCAGCCGTGGACGCTACCAAACATGCCATGAAAGATATAAGCGGACCTGTAATTGCAGTAGCGCTGATATTGGCAGCCGTATTTGTTCCGGTAGCTTTTATACCGGGTATTGTAGGCAGGCTATATCAGCAGTTTGCCATCACCATTGCAGTATCCATACTCATCTCTGCTTTTGTAGCCCTATCCTTAACACCCGCTTTGTGCACGTTGCTTTTAAAGCCACATCACCTGGATAAAAAATCAAAAGGCATAGATAAATTCTTTTATTGGTTCAATACCCGTTTCAATAAGTTTACCCGCTCCTATTCCAATGGAGTGAAGCGCGGCATCCATAACTCAAGATACGTCGTGATTCTTTTAATATGTATTGGTGTCGCCACTTTCTTTTTATTCAAGTATACGCCCTCGGGATTTATTCCCAATGAAGATTCAGGGCGTGTATTTGTTACTTATGAATTACCCGAAGCATCATCCACTACACAATCCGTTGAATTTATCACCAAACTGATGAAGGTAGTAGGTGAAACTCCGGGGATAGCTCATTTTGCTGCCTTGTCGGGTTTTAATGTAAATAATAGCGGCGCCATCAAGTCTAACAGCGGCACTATGTTCTGCCAGCTTAAGCCCTGGGATGAACGTAAAGATGCTAAGGAACAGGTAACCCCCGGGAATACCGGGATTATAGAGCAACTATATAAACGAATTGGACAAGCCGGTTTAAAAAATGGAAAAGTGGTAGTGGTACAGCCCGCCCCCATTCCGGGCATAGGAGTGTCGGCCGGATTTACCTTTATGATAGAACAACGCAGTACCGGCGACGATGTACATCAATTTGAAGATGTAGTGAAAAAATTTGTTGCGACAGCTAACAAGAACCCCGCCATTTCCCGTGCCGTTAGCTATTATTCAGCACATACACCGAGTTACGATCTTACAGTGGACAGGGAAAGATGCAAAAAAATGGGAGTGAATATTTCAGATGTGTTTACAACCATACAGGCATATATGGGCAGTTTATATGTGAACGATTTTACCCTGTATAACCGCACATTCCATGTGGTTATACAGGCCGATACTGTATTCCGCAGGTTTGTAAGCGATATAAATAAATACTATGTACGCAACGATTCAGGAGCCATGCTGCCGCTTAGCTCACTCATAAGCTACCAACCTATTGAAGCCGCTCCTGTAATACCCCATTTTAATATTTTTCGCTCGGCTGAGGTGGAAGGAGGCTCTCCACCGAACTATAGCAGCGGACAAACTATGGATGCCTTAAAAGAAGTTGCCGCCAAAGTATTGCCGCGCGGATATGGTTATGAATGGTCGGGATTGAGCTATGAAGAGATAGTAGCCGGCTCACAAACCATTTACATTTTTATGTTCTCGCTGATATTTGTTTTTCTTTTTCTTGCTGCTTTATATGAAAGCTGGTCGGTACCTTTTTCTGTTATGCTTGCAGTGCCTATAGGAGCCTTTGGAGCCATACTGACACTTTGTTGCATTCACGCATTTAACGGG
>Ga0206873_1033_pt1 | contig 41641 bp, 36 predicted proteins | sample Alteio_BWOrgCont_11_FD_152631 | JGI IMG/M metagenome (GOLD analysis project Ga0206873, IMG submission 152631) | Enriched cells from forest soil in Barre Woods Harvard Forest LTER site, Petersham, Massachusetts, United States -... | ecosystem: Environmental > Terrestrial > Soil > Temperate forest >...
CACTATGAATTTTTTAAAATACCTTCCATTGATATAGCACGCCTAACCAGGCAGGTTGCTCAAAAAAACTTTAACTGGAGAAATGAAAAAACTACTTTACGCCAAGCTATAAGTGAGGAGGGGGGAGCACCACCTGACCTCTTTAGTACAACTGAAGTAAATGGGCTCAAAAAAACAAGTAACATTTTAGAAGGCATTTTAGAAAAAGTTAATGATCTCACTTTACAAGTATTGTTTGAAGTAGTAATTCGTGAGGCGGGTGTATTAAAAACTATTATTCAGTCACCCGATAAGGCTTGGTTGATGGAAGTTGTAACATGCCTGTTCAAATTCATCAAATCGGAAACTCATAAAAATCCCGATATTTCTCTTCAACGGTTGCTGGACATGATTAAAACCATGAAAAACAATAATATCCGGCTGAACCTTGAAAAAGTGTCTGCTGTGGCTGATGGTGTAAATCTTATAACAGCGCATAGTTCCAAGGGTACGGAATATGAATATGTTTTTTTAATAGGTTGCAATAAAAATACCTGGGATGACAAGAAATCCTCCGGGCATTTTGAGTTCAGTATGCCTGATAATCTTACTTCTGATAATTATATTGTTGACGAATTAGAAGAAGCCAGAAGGTTATTTTACGTAGCTATGACAAGGGCCAAAACTCACCTTGCCATTTCATTTTTATCAAAGGACGGTGGGGATAAAGTTATAGAACGTTCTGCCTTTGTAGGAGAGTTAATTGAAGGCACAGGTATTATTGAAAAGAAAGAATTTGCAGATGAAAATACAGTTTCTGAATACCTGCAATTACAGTATTCGAGCAAATCCGTCCCGGAAATTGAACTTATTGATAAGAGCTACATTGATGCAATTCTGGAAAAATATTCCCTGAGCGTAACAAATCTGAATAACTACCTGGAATGCCCTATCAAGTTTTACTACATGAATGTGATACGGATACCTGCGGCAATGAGTGAATCGATGGTATTTGGAAGTGCGGTGCATTATACCTTGCAGGCCTTGTTTGAAAAAATGAAAACCAACAATAATATATTTCCATCTAAAGAAACAATGCTTCAGGATTTTGACAGGTTTATGGAAAGAAACCTGGAATTATTTACTAAAGACCAATACCTGCGGAGAAAAGACTACGGGCATAAAATACTTCCACCCTATTATGACTTTTATATAAATAAGTGGAATAAAATTGTAAACCTCGAAGTAAATATCCGGAATGTAGAAGTGGAAGGTGTCCCTCTGAATGGCAAACTGGATAAGCTTGAATTTGAGGGAAAGAATGTAAACGTGGTAGATTATAAAACGGGTAATTATGAAAGGGCTAAAAAGAAATTAAAAGGGCCGGTGGGTGATGATAAAATAGGTGGTGACTACTGGAGGCAAGCTGTTTTTTACAAAATTCTATTGGACAATGAGAAATACAATAATTGGAATGCAGTAAGTTCTGAATTTGATTTTGTGGAACCGGTGAAAGATGCATATAAAACCGAAAAAATCATCATTACACAAGAAGACATAGCCATTGTTCTTGGACAGATAACCGATACCTGGCGAAAAATACAAAACCATGAATTTAGCAAGGGCTGCGGTAAAGAAGATTGCCATTGGTGCAACTTTGTGAAGGAAAACCATAAGCATGTAATTTTTCATGAAGCAACAGAAGAAGAATAGAACGATCTAATCCTAAATTCTTTCTACTTTTACATTCCTTTCACTATTGGCTCTGTAGTACAACGGATAGTATGGAAGTTTCCGGAACTTCTGATCTAGGTTCGATTCCTAGCGGGGCCACCTTATTGATTATCAATATATTGTAAAACAATAGTTTATAGGGGGTTTTTCTGTTTAATTGACAGTTTTATTGTCAGAAATGATATGCGAAAGGTCAAAATAGCTTAACGACAGCCCTGCAATAGTTAAACAACAGCCTAAAAACATTACGTAAAATACTACTTATCCCCTTCCTCTGTTATTTCAGAGACGACTTTGATACTTCCTACTACGGGACAAGAAAGCTTTAAAATCTAAATCCAAACAAACCGCCTTCATTTGTCGAATCATCCAATCTCAAACAAATGGATTTTTCAAATTTTTCTGTAAATCCCGAAGAAAATTCCTTGTAGGGAATAATATCAGAGTTTAATGTGCAAATATATTGGAATTTCCATTTACTAGAAAGTTCATAGGCACGTTCGAGCCCTTTTGCAATTTGCCTTTCATCTACTCCATCAAAAATTGTACTATCGTGAATCAAGAATCCGGGACTATCGAGTTTATTTGCCCTCAACTCTGCTAATGTTAAATCATAACATAAAATTTTCATTACATTTATTCCTTGACTAGCAGAACGCATAATATCCACTTTAAATTTATACCCAGTATCAGCAACATCAATAGATAAATTACCGGATTCATTATAAAGAGCCTGAGAATTTTGATTAAAGTATTTAATAGCTTCGTCAACTATGTCTTTTCTTTCACCAAAGTCCCTTCGCATTCTTTTTAATAAATCCTCTTTTTCAATCTTTAAATCACTCTTACCCTCTTGAAATTTCCTAAGGTTTAATATTTTATTAGTGACGGCACTTAGAGCTTGTTGCTTTTCAAAAAGTCGTTGTTGTAATTTAAAATGTTCATCTAATGCCCCATGTGTTTGTAATATCAACATTAAGTCCCGTCTTTTATCTGATTGAGATTTTATGGATATATCATGAACTGATATTCTTTTTTCGATTTTTTTGATTTCCGAAGTCAAATAGTCTTTCCTATTACGAATCACTTGTGAATGAAAATTTCTAATTTCTTCTAAGGATTTTGATAATTTATCTGGAAATTGAAGACCAACGTCCTTGTAAATATCTTCTACATATTTAACGCTAATATCCATTTCCGCACTTAAATTTTCCTTATACCTTTTAAGTAATTGCTCTGAAAGATTTCTTTCATTCAATTCATCCTGTATCATTTTAGTAATCTCGTTTGCTTCACGTTGAATCGCACGATATTCAGGATGAATATTAAAATCCTTTAGTTCTGCATCAAGTTTAGTTACTGCTTCTGTTAATCGAACACGTTCAGCTTCCAAATCTCCAACTGAACCTATAAATTCTCCTAATAACCCTTGCTCAGCAGCATTTTTTAATTGTCTCAGTGTTTCATCTTTATCTTTCAAATATTGAAGTCTAATAGGATAATCATAATTCAAATTAAGTAAATACGCATTTTGCACTTGCTTATCCCATTCCAATTGCCTACCCATATGCTGAAAGGGTTCATAGTAAGCATCTACTCCTTCACGGGCAAAAAAGGAAATCAGTCCGCGAAAATTAGGATGATATTTTTCTTTCGGTTCAATTGGCAAATCAAATATTCTATTGCCCAATAAAATTGTCCACTCAGTATTTTTATAGAAATAGGATTTTTTATCTGAATCATATTCAGGTTGAATAGACCAATTGCTAAAATCTCCTTTTACATAAATATTAGAAAGATTTTCAGGATTTCGTTTAGCAGTATACTCCTTTCCATTAATGGTAAATGTCATAGAGTAATCCCACTTACAAAGTTCTTTTTTTCGTAATCCTGAATCTCTTTTAGGGCTATTCCCTAACAAAAAATGAATAACGTTTAATAGGGAGGATTTGCCAAGACCATTACGCGAATCTTTATCGTTAGCTACATTGCTCCTGTCAGCCAAAACAACATTAAATCCGTTATTAAAAGTAACAGTCTTAAATTTTGGATTATTACTTCTAACTTCTTTTATCATGCCCCTTTACTTTTATAGTAAGTAATCCATTTTGAAACTCAATAATATTAACAGTAAACAAAAAGTCCAATGTTAACACAAATTTCTCAAATGATTGGATTTCTCTTTTATTTTTTAATTTCTCCCATAAAGAGGAAACCGTTTCCGGTGTTCTAAGTTCCTTTAAAATAATACTTCCTGAACCAAGTATTGAATATTGAAGAATTATATTTTTATCCGGTAGTATCATGATTCAAAAACATCACATATTTGGAAAAAATACACAAGTACAGTCAAGGCAGCCGCTTGGTTTGGAAATTCCACCTTAGAGCCAGAAGCAAAATCAAGGAGGGTGAAAAATAATTCATCTCCTGTTACTGTTTTCATAAGCTCCTCGTATTTTTCAACAAACCCTTTCCTTAGCCTATTTGCAAAATTAATATCTGGATTCCGGTTAAGATAATCTTGAACAAGCTCCGTCCTTATCATTCCCATAGTTATATAGTCAGATACAACTGGAGATAAATTATTTTTTGAAATTTTCTCAATTGGAGGAATTAAATTGTAGTTAGTGGCTCCTTTATTGAAAGAATTATCAGAAAGATATTGCAGAACTACTTCTAATTCTGCAAATGAAATATTGAAAGAAGCAATTTTCAACTGTGTTTTAACCCATTTTTCATGTTCAGATTTCATTTTAACTAGGACTGGAACTGTAAAAGTTGTTTCATCACTATCAATTTCTGTATGGTGGTTAGGACACATTAACATTAGATTGGGAAGTGAATTTCTTTGTTCCTCTGTTTGAGCGCTATTATATCGTTTAGCCCCAATCTGGTCTCCTTCAATATGTGCAACCTCTCCTTGTGCTGATTTATTGCTATTGCCCATGACTGTTTTAAGTAAGTACATTTTGCACTTACAACAGCACCCACCAGCCTCAACCCAGACTTGCCTTTTAATTGCTTCCGTAACTGACATTACTCTTTTTTACAAAAATAAGTATTTATTTGAGGAATCAAGCGGAAAAAAATTAACACTGGGTAATAGGCCTTAGCATCAAATCATCTATGAATTTGTTTTAAAGCCCTTTGGTGAACTTTAAACACTTCGGCCTATACTCGCGAGCTATTCGGAAGCAATACGCAGACAAAAAGAAGCTACTACGCATTACGCGCGCATATATAGGGAGGCCACACGGTGACCATAAAGGATACCATAGGGAGACCACCCCACTTGCTACCCCATCTATCACCCTACCCCCATATACGCGCGCGTATATACCCCCGTTAAAAGGACGTTGTCGGGTACGTTGTCAAGACGTTGTCCGGAAGTGTCTTATACGCGCGCGTATGCACCCCCATGCTAAATGGATGCTGTTTGGTATGCTCTACCCTATGCTCCCCCCATTTTTACAGGGCGCGCTTATACCCCCGTTAAAAGGACGTTGTCGGGTACGTTGTCGGGTACGTTGTCCGTATAAACGCGCGTATATTCTCCCCATGCTATTTGGTATGCTGTGTTTAATAATGCAGCTAACCCCCACCCTGACACCCCTACAACACCCGCCTTGATGCCCTGCTAATACCCTGCTTCACGCGCGCGTATTATGCGCGCGCGTATAGGGGTAGGATTTCGCTATGGTTTCCGTAGGGTTTCTGTATGATTTCAGTATGGTTTTATGTTGCTACAATAAATATAAGTAAGGTGTCTTAATTAGTAAAGGACATAAATGATAGGTTCTGAATAGGAAAATACGTATGTAAATAAAAAGATAAATAAGGAATTTTAAGATACAGATATAGGAATATGATTATTTAAGAGACCTACCTACTACACTTACTACATTACTACGAAAAAATACCTACTCACCTGAAACCCCTATTGAGTATGAGTAGTAATTTGTAGTAAGCTACTTTTTAATAAGGTTACTACACTTACTACATTAATAAAATAAAGGCTTTTGTGAGGTTTGTAGTAAGGTAGTAATAGAAAAGTTATAACTTTGTAAAAAATAGATATATGAAAATTTTCATATCTGAAACTGATAGGCAAGATGCTCATAGAATTGCCCTCAAAAATATAGCAGGATTTTATGCTATTCCGAATTGGAATACTGAAAATAATGCGATTCTTTATCAAAGATTAAAAGAGCTTACTCCTCCTCCTCCCATCCTAAAACCCTTAACAGAGTATTTAAATGCTTATGATGATTGGTTCAAATTTTATAAAGATAAAAAGGATATTGAAATTACAACTGGTAAAGAATACGAGTTAAATGAAGAAGAACGTATTGAACTTACCGGATTAATTCAGCAAAGGGAAAATAAGCGTAAGGAACTACAAAATATGTTTGATAAATTGCAATTTGATAGATTCAAAAGGTTTCGGGGGCTTGAGAATGTAGAAGGATTGGCATGGGATGAATCAGGTGTCCCTATTTGAATAAAGTAGTTATTAGGGTGCTTTGCATGAATCTTTAATATCTTAAAAATGGTAAAAATATTTTCCCTTCAAGTTATCTGTTGCATCGAGTCTATTGGTGATTTAGATATACATTGGGCTGAATGGGTTGGGGCTATTGCTACACTAATACTTGCTTATGCAGCAATTACGGAACTTGGACATATAAGTAAATTCATTAAAGAATATACTGTCTCAGCTACAAACAATGAAAAATTGAATCAAATACAGATAAATAATAACGCCTTCAATAGGCAGATAGAATTACATTATACGCTGATAGAAAGAATGATTAGTATTATAAGTATGGCAAAAGCATTTGATAAGGATATTGAAATATTTAAGTATTTGTACTTTGATTTAGCAGATATTTACAATGTAAGCGACCCGAATAAAAACGAAATTGATAGGATAGCAGATTCTTTTAATCAACTATATGGCAAGTATGGACACGCTTTTGGAAGTTATTATAAGAATCTATACAATCTACTTAGTTATATAGACAACATTCATACCGAAGATCCGCAGTATAATAAAGCGTATTATGTAAATACGCTAAAAGCGCAGCTATCAAAATATGAAATTCTTTTATTAGCTTATGACTGTATTTGGATTCAGGACAAACGCCCTCCACAAAAGAATTTTATTGACTATGCACGTCAATATGAATTGTTAACTGCCCTTGAAACAGATGAATTATTAAATAATGGTCATATTGCCTTATTCAGGGATAAATACAATATAGATTTAGAATGAGAAGGTTAATTTTTGTGTTAAAGTGAAACTAATTATTTATAGATTTTACCCAATAAACTTTTCTAGGTATTTTTTCATCCCTTATTCTTTCGGACACCTTTTCAAAATTCAAAAATTTTAAAGCTCTGCCAATATTTTGGGCCGAAATATTAAGTACACCCAGCGTTTCACCTCTTAATTTCTGGAGTATATCGGTTGCTGTTAATGCTTCGGCAGCTTCATCTCCTTTCTTAGCTGGGGTATAGTATTTTTGAATTAACTCCATTTCAGAGGTTCTTACATGGAAATCTGAATTAGCTTTTTCGTTTTCTTCCAAGTCGGCAGCATTAACTTTATAATCAAACCCACTTTTAAAGAGAGAAAATATCTGAGACCAGAGCAAATCAATATCTATGCCAGCCGTATAATTAAAATCAATTTTCTCAATTACAAAACATAGCCACCGAACAGAGCCAGTTACATCAGTTAAAAATTCATCCTTATCAGTTGAGCCGAAAAAATTTGCAATACGTTTTCCGGTTGTCGCCTTTCGGTCAAAAGGTCGGCGGAGTTTTACAGTATCTTGACTTAGCATACTTTTTAATTTATTTATGTCCCCTTTGTCCATAGTTGCCAGTTCATCAAGATTTATTATAAAATTATCCGATAAACTTATTAGCCCGTCTTTATCTTGGCTCAAATGTTCCGTGTAATACATTTTAAGTTTTGGAGGACAAAACCAACGTATAAAAGAACTTTTACCGCTATTTTGTCCACCTATCAAAATAAAAGCGTGTTTATTAAATGCTTCAGCCAAAGAACAGGCAATACACCGTACAAGGGCTTTTTTTAAATGCCTGGTAAACCGTTCCTGGTCTTTGGCTGTTATATACCCGCAAAGTTTATTAAGATAATCCGTTTGCCCGTCCCATTCAGGCAAATTTTCAAAATACTCTTTAATAGGATTATAAGGTTTCACCCAATCAGACCGGAAAAGAGCCTGTAAGTTATTTTGAGAAAAGCTAATATTGTTATGCTGTAACTCTCTGTAAATATTGTTTTCATTTAGAGGGGTATATTCTTTTTCTACTTTGCTTTTACGTTCTATTTCGTTTGATACTTCATTGTACCTGAAATCGTATTTTTCAGCTAAGAATTTTTCCACAATCAGAAATTTATTTGTTGTAAGATTTTCGGGTTGTGGTTTATCTACAATATTTTCATTTTTAATTGTGGCTTGAATTGGAGTATTAACGGGCTTTAAAGTTATACCCGCTTGTTTAGTAAGTTGAAAAAATGTTTTAATTGTTTTTCCCTTCTTACCCCGTAAACAGTCATTATATTGCTTATTACAGGATTCCGGTGTGTATTTCAAATAATACTTGCTTACTCTGTGAAATAAAGCCCTTCCAGTCTCTTTGAATTGGTCTGCAATGGCAAATCCTATATCCCTCCAATTATCGTAAGAACCCGTAATATCTTTTTGCAGTAACTCAATCCGTGAAATAAGGGTTTCCACTTCAATAGATACCCTTTCAAATAGCAATGAATTAAGGTTCATGTAAAGGTCTTTATCATAGCTTAAAAACATTAACCTACCTATATCTCTGCAAGTGCTATCAATTTTAACATAGTATTTTTTAAGGTAATATTTTGATAACAGGTCAAAACTTTTGTCATGGTCGCCGGTCTGAATCTTTACTATTACTTTTATACCCGTGCCGGAGGGACTGACAAAACAGGCTAATGTGAAAACATCTTTACAAAGTATATCTTTTAGCTGCAATACATTTTTAACCTTATCAATATCTACCTGAATAAATCCACTATGATTTTTCAGACTAGCTGCTGAATGGCTGCCAGTAAAAGCACCTGAAACAGTAATTGATAATAAACCCTGCTTTAATTTCTCTTTTTCTTCTTTTGTTTTGGCAGCCCTTAACTTTTCAATTTTATCTCTAATTTCCCCTGACTGGATTTTATAGAGAGCTTCATAAATTGAAATTTCTTTGGGAGCTTTGTCCGTTACTGTTTCGTATAATGAAACAAGGGGCTTAGAGTATTCAGGAAATAATTTACCTTTGTCGTCCCAAAGTTGAAAAGGAAAATCTTTTTCGCTGAAATTAGCCCCGTCCGCAAGTTGGGGCTTTTTCATTTGTGCCTTTTATATTTTTCATTTGTCCCCATTGCCTCCAGTATTTCGCTCCTTTTAAAGAACACTCTAGAATTAATACGATGGTAGGGGAGCTTACCCGCTTTCATCCATTCACTAACTGTAACTAAAGAGACTGAAAAGAATTTAGCTACCTCCTTTCGTCTCATTAAAGTTTCTTCCGGTTTAGCTTCGGGTACTTTACTTAAAGCACCTTCAATACTACGGTTAATGATGTTTTCCAGTTCACCAACCTTTAGCGTTACAACTAAATCATTTTTCATTTGCAGTAAAATTTATTACTGCAAAGTTGTTAAGTAAGATAAAGCGGAAAAATACAGGTGTACTATTTTATGTACTCTTTTAAGTAAAGTGAGATTAAATAAATAACTCTATCCTTTTACTTGCTTTTTTAGGCTTTTCATCTTTCATAAGCTGACGGACAATAGTAGCTACCTTTACATCATTGAAGCAACTAAAATTCTCTTTTAAAAATACTGCTATATCCTCATATGAGTGAGAAATTAAAGGCTGGTTATCCCTATTGTAATTCAATTTTAATTGCCTGAAAAGATATATTAAGGAATTTTTTTGTCCGTTCCATTCGAGTTTGCTTAAAGCGGGAATTGCTTCCTCATTTGAAGTTTCAGATTCAGGTATATAGTGGTCTTTCGGGTTATATATTTTATCCTTATCATCTATTAAATAAGTAAAATCTCTGTAAGCCTCAATCCTAGCTATTTGTATCATCAATACCCCTTTTTCTTCATTATTAAAGTCAGGTGTGAGTTCTACAAATGCTGATGAATAGTCAAACTTAGTTTTCAGTCTTACTAAACTGTCAATTTCGGACATTATTTTTATAACCTGTTGCCCTTTGGATTGGGTATAGTCATTTTGAATGTCTTGGTATCTCTTATGAGAGTTATTCCTAAACATACCATGTGCATATTTTTTATCCCTTGCTTCTTCAATTTCTTTGCCGTATTCAGCAACAAAGCCAGTATAAAAATCCTTTTTATGCCTATCCTTTATTTGTTCCCAATTACTAACCATATTTATTTTTTCTCTTTGATAAACTCGTTTTTATGTTTCTCTAAAAATTCTTTTTTTACTTCACGTCTTATCTTTAGAACAAGCCTTGTAATAGCAAAGAAGCTAAGGATTAAATATACTGCTAAAACCCTTACTACCCAAAAGAAAAACGTATGTTCATTGCCCCATGTGAAAACAATAATAAAGGTTGGAATAATAACTTCTAAAACTATAATATAAATTACCATTACCTTAACAAGGTATTTAGAATCATTCAGGGTTCTTTTATGAATATGCACTATCCCATTCTTAAACCTTTTTATAGAATCGTAAATACTAAAAAGGAGAGTTGCAAAGGCAAGTATAATGCCTATATCAGTATTTAAAAACTGCCTAATTTCTTGGATTAGGTTCATTCGGAAAAAAATAAAGTTTATATTGTGTTTTGGTAAAACTCTAAAGTATTGTATTGAAAGGCGGAATTAGCAATGTAAAATTCGTTTATTGCACAAAAATCTTCTATATTATTTTTGGGATAGCAAGATAAATCATAGTCAGGTTCAGCTACTGGTAGGGTGTGATTATTACATATTCTAAAATAAGATTGGAGTACATCTCTTTCAATAATCTTATAGAATTTATTTTTATGACTTTGGCTTAAAAGAGTATCATCTTTTATCTCATTTAGGAAATGCAATAGGCTTTTATATTCCCTAAGCAGAGGAAATAAAATATGCAATCGAAAATTAAAAAGCTGGTCTTTGGTTGTTTCATTTTTATAGGGAATACTAAATATAATAAAGAGGTAAATCATTGCAGTATTTATACCATTCGCGTCATTTAAACCATATCTAAAATTTAACGGATAGATGTTTTCATCCACTTTGTATTTTTTGAAGTTTTCCTTGAAATTTATTTCCTTAAACTTGTTAATAATTCCCATTAAATCCTGAAACTGTATGTTGTATTGATTAATAGCAAGTGAATATCCCGTTTGCCTTTGTCCCTCCTTACTTTGCTTTTGTCCTTCCTTTAAAGTTCTAAGCAATATATAGGCTGTAATTGCCCCAACTAAAACAGTCAAAAAGCCTATGAATAAAAGCCCGAATTGAATTTTTTCATCAATAGTTAAGTCCAAAATACAAATATTCATTATTATTCTTTTATTGAGGTTTCATGCTCGATTACCTTATTTAATGCCTCCGAATAGCGCATTATTGCAGGCATAATCAACACAGTACATAAACCATTTAATACAAGCCAAATTGTTAAAATATAAAATGGGTAATGGTTGTACACCTTCAATATATACCAACATAACAGTATGTGTAAAGTGATGGAAAATGAAAAATAGAATTCATCTATTTCATCTTCAAGTTCTAATTCTTCGTCCCTTTCTCGAAAGAATGTGTTTAAAAGTCCATGCTTTTTCAGCCACCTCATAAAAAATCTCAATAGCTTAAAAATGAAAAGTTTTACTGCCCTATGGTCTGAATCTGTCATTCTTGAAAAGAACTTTTTTTTATAGTATTTTTCTACTGGTCGTTTTATTGTATTAATAAGTAAAATTCTTAATAACCAATAAAAAATCCAATACCAAATTATTGTAAATAGTGCGGAATAAAAAGCATATCCGCTACTAATCCATTCTTCAATTTCTTGTTTATTGTATTCTTTAAAATCGTAAATAATTATGTTAGGGAAGAAATAATGAAATGTCCAATAAGCTGTTATTCCACTTAAAACAAACTTTACGACAATTCTGATATTCTTGACTGTCAATGCAAGAATGGCTATAATAAAAGCTAAAATATTCATGTGAAGAATTTACTAAACTACGGCTAAAAGTGAACTTTCGTTATTCCAAATCCTTTTCATATCTATATTCTTAACCTTGTTTGTTATCTTAATGTATTTTTTAAAGGTATTATATTCCTTATGTCCAGTAATACTCATAACTATTTCCGGTCTCATTCCTTTTTCTAATGAAAGAGTTACAAATGTTCTTCGGGCGGTATGAGTGCTTATAAAGTTGTATTTTGGTTTCTTAACTTGAATTTCCTCCGCGCCCCTGAATTTTGTAACTACTATTGATTCATCAATTTCGGCATATTTCCCCAATGTTTTTAAGTATTCGTTTGTCTTTTGGTTAGAAATTACTGGCAAAGAATATTTATACTTTTTCAATATAGCTTCTGAAAACTCATTTAAGGGAATACTTAACATTTCAGTAGTCTTTTCAGATAGGAAATTAATTTCATCCCCTTTTACATTGTCTTTATTAACTCTTAAAATATCAGAGTATCTTAATCCCGTGAAGCATCCGAAACAAAAGGTATCTCTTACCTTTTCTAAGGTAATATTTTTAGATAAATCTAGTTTGTAAAGTCTGAAAAGTTCTATTTCTGTTAAGTAAATAATGTCAGCATCCTTTTCTCTCGTTTTAAATTTCCTGAAAGAATTATTAGCATTATACTCCCTTTCAGTTGCCCATTGAAGGAATGTTTTAAGCGTTTTAATGTACTTTGCGACTGAATTATTGACCAACCCCAAGTCATTGATAAAAAACGCTGTAAAATCTTCATAAAAGCGTATATCTATTTTTTCAAATGCAATATTATATTTCTTCCGGTGCTGAAAATCGGTTAAGTGATTAAGCAGGGTTCTATATTTTTGAATTGTACCGTGAGCCTTCGTAGTCTTTTGTATTTCTATAAACTCATTATAATAATCAAAAAAACTCTTTGGTGCATTACTGGCAGGGTCAATCTCTTTATTGATTTTATCCCTAAAATATTCATTAGTCAAAGCATGATTATAAGTTTTCCCTTCCCTGTAAATTTTTTTGACAAATTCTTCAATACGGTCTAATAAATTATTTAACTCCATACATCCGGTAAGGGACTTTTTTGCTCTCTGTTCTTCTTCATTCCAGTATTTTTTATCAATGGTTTCACCCGTTGAAAAACGTAAACGTCTCCCGTCATAACAGAAAGAGAGCATAATTAATTTATCTCCTCTTTGGTTGTCATTTGCAAGGTAATAATTGAAGGCTGCCATAGTGTTTTAAATTTGGTAGAACAAAGATACAATTAAACTATTCTATTGACAGTTTTATTGACAGTTTTTAGTTATACGCTCTTATTTCAAAAAATACCTATCTTTGCAAAAACAATACCAATACTGAATAATAACGGGGTCTTTAGGTAAGTTTAGATAAAACTAAAAAAGATAATCCGTAGCCCTAGCGGGGCCACTTATATGAATAAACACTTATGAAAAACTTTCTACTCTTCATTATTACTACAATTTGTGCCAGCTGTTTTTGTTCTTCTTGCAACAATCTTAAGGATGCTGATAGCGGCTCCCGTAGTAGAATTGCTGACAGCACTGAAATTGTCAAATTATTACATACTGCTTACAAATGGCATGGAACCGAAGGAAAAGATATCATTGATTTTCAGATAATCGTAAAAGATTCTTTTCAAGTAGGAGTTGATACGGCAAAATCTAAGCAGACTTTAACCGTATTAAAGAAAACCAATTATTTTTCTTCAGGCTTTTTGGAGAATTACCAAAAAATATGGCTAAAGACAGACTCGGCATTGAAACATGGAAAATATTACAATGAAATCAACTTCTCATTTCAAGATGCTGACCCTTGGACATTCTTTCAAGATGATGCGGGAAATTACTGGGATAGCCTTAAAATATCTGATATGGCTTTAAATGCTGATACGGCTTCGTTAAAATGGATGCTGGGGGGAAAATATCCTACCGATAAATACATGGTGAAGTTAAAACGTGAAAGTAATGTATGGAAAATATCTTATTTGCAAGGGTTTGACATCCATCAGATTAATGAGAATTAATTAGGGAAAAGGCTTATAAAGAGTAAAAAATAATTCCTATCTTTAACAATCAGTTTAAAACTAAAGCAACATGAAAAAAATCCTTGTATTATTTCTATTTTTTTCTGCGTTGATGAATGCACAAGACACTACCCGCATATATGACATGGTGCAAGAAATGCCTACGTTTAAAGGGGATATCCCCACATATGTACGCGACCATTTTGTTTATCCTGACAAAGTTATGGCTAAAGGCATACAGGGAACAGTTGTAATAACTTATACGGTGGAAAAAGACGGGAGCATTAGCGGAGCATATGCAATAAAAAGCTTGGACCCTGCCATCGATTCTGCTGCTGTAGAATGCATATCTTCCATGCCCAGATGGAACCCCGGCAAACTAAACGGGGTGGTGGTGAGAGTTAAAGGTGCTATACCAATAAGAGTGAGCGCTCCTATTATTGACACGAACTCGGTCAATCCTGCTACTCCGCCGCGAATAAAATAAACTCTACTTAGCGGGGCGGTCCTTGCGGAATGCTTGTTCGATAGAATCAATCCTGCTTAAGAAAACTTTTGCATCGGGCTCATGGCTGCCACGGTGACAAGTATAGCAAACTACATAACGTATCGTATCGGGGCGTGTGGAATTGTTCCAGTTAAAATAATTTGCATTCAGGTATGCTGTCATCTTGTACATATGGCGTGCAGCTTCTTTTTCTTCCTTTTTATCACTGGCGAAATCAAGCCCTCTTTGGGTAGTGTCGGCTTTACGGGCGTGGCAAAAATTGCAATGTACCCCTAAGGATATACACCATTCATTCATAATAGAATGTAAGGCTTCATTGCTAATATCTTTAGGCAAAACTTTTAAGTTTTTAAACCCCTCATCCGGCTTAGAATTTTTGCCGGATGAATAATCAGCCGATGCGCCCATAGTAATTATTAATGCTACTGCAAGTATTGCGCTTAAATGCCATTTTTTCATAATGTAAGTATAATGCGGTTAGAATGCAAATGTATGAAATACTTTGTACATTGTAAAGGTATTATCCAGCCGGAAAGCATCCTTTATTTAATTATGGAATATTACTATTTCCATGTTAAAACCATTGCTAATTTTGTCCTTTAATTGCTTCTGCACTATTATGTTACTTGATGTTATAAATAATGCGCTTCCAAAGACAACTACCATTACGAATGGTATCACAGTTGTAAAAGATTGGTTTACCCCTTTGCTTATTGCCGGTATAATCATATTTGCTGGCATAGTAATCCAAAGAGTCATTATTATTTATATTAAACGATTTGCCAAAAAAACACATTGGAAGGGCGGCTCGGTATTAGTAAGTTCACTCCGCGGAATGATTGTACTGATCTCTATTCTGTTTGCTGTATATTATGGAGCAGCACATGCGCCTATTGACGATGAAACGGTTCTTTTAGAGCACAGGCTGCATATCATATTAGTTGTATTTATCATCACATTTGTGATCGCAAGGGTTTTAACAGGCTTGCTCAAAGCTTATTCCCACAGGGAAGAAAGCTCCAAAGGCTCTCTTTCACTTTTCAAATCCATTATCAATATTATAGTTTATTCCCTGGGGTTATTGGTAATGCTTCAATCGTTTGGGGTTTCTATTACTCCTATTCTTACAGCCCTTGGCGTAGGCGGTTTGGCAGTCGCGCTTGCATTACAGGATACGCTTTCCAATCTCTTTGCAGGGATACAAATAACCCTTACCCGTACCATTAAACCGGGAGACTATATTCATTTAACTACAGGAGAAGAAGGCACAGTGCTCGACATAACTTGGAGGTCAACCACCTTGCTTACCCAATCGGATAATATGACGGTAATACCTAACTCCAAATTGGCGACAACCATCATTACCAATTACTCTCTCCCGAAAAGGAACCTTTCTATTTCGGTACCTGTCAGTATCAGTTATAACAGCGACCTGGAAAAGGTAGAACGTGTTACATTGGAAATAGGAGAAGCTTTGATGAAAGAAAATGGAATTGAAGCACTACCGGTTTTCCGCTATAAGGAATTTGGAACTTCTTCCATTAATTTCAACTTATCAATGGATATACACGAATTCTCTCAACAATATCCCTTGCGTCATGAGTTTATCAAACGGCTCTACAAACGCTTTAAAGAAGAAGCCATAGAAATTCCCTTCCCTACTACATCTGTTTATCTTAAGAAAGAAAATTAAGCCCCTTGTATTCCAAAAAAGAATACCAGTGATTGGGCCGTAATTCCGATAATTAGCCCCACATATATTTCAAATGCTCCGTGGGCTTTTAACTTATACCGTGCCAACCCGACCGATATTACAACTGCAAATGCACCCAGCAGCCAGGGCAGAAGCTCTGCATGCGTATACTTTATCAAGCCAATTACTGTTCCCAGCAGCCCACCTGCACCTACACTATGAAAACTTACTTTGTCAAACAAAGAAACTACGAGTGTTACAATGATAGTGATATTTATACCCAGCATAAATATTTTTAGCGATTGGCCGGGAGCTATGATATTATGAAAACAATAATAAGCAAGCAGAAAAAAGATCTCCGTAAAGCAAAGAAGCATCCGCCTGTCATTATCTGTTGGATACGAGAGACTTGAAATTTTATTCATTTTAAGCAATACCCAACTCATGAATAATGGTAAAATATAGGTGCACAAAAAAACTACTGCAAGTACAATCAACCAAGGCCTTTCAGTATTTAACGGTATAAATAGACTGGGATCGCACCACAAAACAACAAAAGTGCCCATGGTAGGCATAAGCGCAGGATGGAAAAGATACGATATAAAAGTGCCTAATTTTTTCTCCATCCTCGTTAAATTTCTTTTCGCATTCTTGCCACCGGAATATCCAGTTGCTCACGGTATTTGGCAATAGTCCTTCGTGCCACCTTATACCCTTTTTGCTCCAACAAGGTTACAAGTGCGTCGTCATTTATGGGCCTCTTCTTGTCTTCTGCATTAATTATTTCCCGTATAATATTCTTCACTTCATTAATGGAGACTTCTTCCCCACTTTCTTTTTGGAATGATTCGGAAAAAAGTGTTTTTAATAAGAATGTTCCGAAATTAGTCTGAACATATTTACTACTCACCACCCTCGAAATAGTTGATATATCAAGCCCTGTAGCTTTAGCAATATCTTTAAGAAGCATAGGCTTCAGCTTTCCCGTATCTCCTGACGTGAAAAAATCCTGTTGATACTCCAGTATCTTTTGCATTACCTGCTGCAAGGTATCTTCCCGCTGCCTGATAGCATTAATAAATCCCGCTGCCGCTTCTGTCTTAGTTTTTGCAAAGGATGCCGCCTCACGCTGCATTTTATCCATCCCTTTTTTTCTTTCCGACATGTTTACATAGATAGGGCTTAACCGCAGATTCGCCGATATTCTGCCATTAATGGAAGCCTCCAATTCACCTTCTGAATTGGCAATTACAAAATCCGGGACCACCTGGTTTGCATTGGTTGTGGCATCAGTATATGACTGTCCGGGCTTGGGATTAAGCTTAATAATTTCATTTACGGCATCCTTCAAAGATGCTTCATCTTCATTCACTAATTCTCTTAGTTTATCATAATTCTTTCTGGAGAATTCTTCAAAGCCCTTTTCCAAAATACGCATGGCGAGTTTGGTGGTTTCGCTTTTATGTTCTTCTCTCTTAAGCTGAATTAAAAGGCACTCTTGCAGGTTTCTTGCGCCCACACCGGGTGGATCAAACTCTTGTATGATTTCGAGCAGAGGCTCCAACTCTTTTTCATCGGTGAGGATATTTTGCTGAAAAGTAATATCGTTGGCAATGGAATACAAATCCCTGCGCAGGTAGCCATCATCATCAATATTACCAATTATAAATTCGCCCAACATTTGCTGGCGCTCATTCAAATGCTCTTTCAGACCCAATTGAAATTTCAAGGAATCCTGAAAAGAAGAAGTATCGGCAAAAGAAGATTCTCTTGTTTCTTCCTCCGCAGAATAGTTGCTTGAAGCCATTTTATAGGCAGGCACATACTCATCATTATCCTCCATAAACTCTTCCGCATCATAATCCTCATCGCGGTTTTCCTTTTCAAAATCCTCGTTTTCATTTTCAGAAACTTCTTCCTTAGGTTCATCTAATGGTTCACTGATATCTTCCAATGCGGGATTATTTTCTATTTCTTCTTTAATTCGCTGCTCCATAGATGCCACGGGCAAAAGCAAAAGCTTCTGCACTAATATTTGGTTAGGCGTAAGCTTTAATTGCTGCTTTAATTGCTGTGTTTGTCGAAGTTGCGGCATAGCTTTAATTTGATGATTTGGTCATTTGATAATTTGGTAATGAAATGTCATTGATCATCAAATTGGCATTATCAAATTAAAATTCTGCATTCTTGGGTGTTCGAGGGAAAGGTATCACATCACGAATGTTTGTCATACCGGTTACAAATAGAATAAGCCGTTCCAGTCCAAGTCCAAAGCCTGCATGTGGTGCTGTCCCGAATTTTCTGAGTTCCAGGTACCACCACATTTCTTTTTCGGGTAATTTCATTTCCCTGATCCTGGCTAATAGCTTGTCATAATTTTCCTCCCGTTGCGATCCTCCAATAATTTCACCTACATAAGGAAAGAGTACGTCCATTGCCCTTACTGTTTTTCCATCTTCATTTTGCTTCATATAAAAAGCCTTGATTCCCCTGGGATAATCGGTAATTATTACCGGACATTTAAAATGCTCAACCAAGTAGTTTTCATGCTCCTTTTGCAAATCACTTCCCCATTCCGGTTTAAACTCAAATTTTTTATTCGAAGATTTTAAAATGTCAACTCCCTCTGTATAAGTAATCCTTTTGAAGGTGGAATCCTTTACCATATTCAAGCGGTTCAGCAATTCCTTATCGTACATATTATTCAGGAAGGTTATATCATCAATACAATTTTCCAGGGCATATCGTACAAGGTATTTCAGCATATCCTCTGCCAGATCCATGTTATCATTAATATCATAAAAAGCCATTTCAGGCTCAATCATCCAAAATTCGGCCAGGTGGCGAGGAGTATTGGAGTTCTCGGCACGAAAGGTAGGGCCAAAAGTATATACTTTGGAAAGAGCCATAGCGGCTGTCTCTGCTTCCAATTGTCCGGAAACAGTTAGGTTGGTTTCTTTCCCGAAGAAGTCTTCCTTATAGTCAATGGTACCGCCTTCGTTTTTGGGTGGATTATTTAAATCCAGTGTTGTAACCCTAAACATTTCTCCTGCTCCTTCCGCATCGGAACCCGTAATTATAGGTGCATGCAAATAATAAAATCCGTTATCGTTAAAATACTTATGTATGCCATACGCCATTGCATGGCGTACACGCATAACTGCTCCTATAGTATTGGTACGTGGGCGAAGATGAGCTATTTCTCTCAAAAATTCAAGCGTATGTCCTTTCTTCTGCAATGGATATGTGGCATCGGCTAAACCATATATTTCTATTTCTTTAGCTTGTATCTCAACTGTCTGCCGCTGCCCTTGTGATTTAACAAGCGTACCTTTTACTGATACACATGCGCCCGTGTTGATGCTTTTCAGTAATTCATCGGGAAATGCATCAATAGCTGCAACCGCTTGTATATTATGTATAATCGAACCATCATTGATAGCCAGAAACACAACTTGTTTGCTGTCTCTTTTAGTGCGAACCCAACCTTGCACACTTACTTCCTTATCATAATCAGTTGACTTCAGAAGTTCTTTAACGTTTATTCTTTTCATGATTTTTATTTCTTCTTTTTTAAAGCAGGCTGCAAAGTTATTCGTCTTTTATTACATAAGGCGAAAATAACCGCATTTACGCTAGCCCAATCCTCTCTTTCTCAGTTCCTAAAAAATATTTTTAAAGAAAACTGTAAAAACTAAAATAGTTTTCTTAGTTTTGCGTCCTCGTTTGTAACAATGAGCACAGAAGAACAAATATTAAAAGGAGCCGAAGAACTTTTTTTCCATTATGGAATAAAGGGCATAAGCATGGATGATGTGGCAAAACACCTGTCAATGTCCAAGCGCACCATTTATGAAAAGTTCCCAAACAAGGATGCCATAGTGGAAATCCTTTTAAAGCAGCATTTGGAAAAACACCTGGAGGATTTTAAGAAATTCCGCCACACTGCTGCCAATGCTATAGAAGAGATATTCATGATGATGCAGCCCCTCAAAGAGCTGTTTGAATCCATGAATCCCCGCCTATTGTTTGAACTGAAAAAGTTCCACCCGCAAGCATGGACGGAATTTCAAAAATTTAAAAAAACCGCTTTAATGGAAACCTTAGTTACCAATATGAAGAGAGGTATTAAGGAAGACTTGTACAGAAATGATATAGATGTAAATATACTCGCTGTTTTACGAATTGAAGAAGTGGAAATTGCCTGGAACCCGGAAATTTATCCTCCTGCAGAATTTAATCTCGTACAGGTACATATAAGCATGCTGGAACATTTTCTGTTTGGTATTACCAATATGAAAGGCCACAGCATTGCAGAAAAATACAAGAAACAATTAAATATAAACGAATTGATATGATGAGAACAAAAATAGGCTTGTCGGTCGCCTTGCTTCTTGTAATGATGCAGGGGTTTGCACAACAAAAAGCCGACAGTATCTTTCACCTTTCCATACAGCAATGCATACAATACGCATTGTCGAACCAGCCCAATGTAAGGGTTGCCAAATACGAAGTAGGAAAGGCCAATGCTAAAGTTGATGAAATAAGAGGCATCGGGCTTCCCCAAATTACAGGAAGCGCCAATTTTCTGGATTATCTCCAAATTCCAACAACCCTTATCCCCGGTGAATTTTTTGGCGGACCTCCCAATAGTTTTGAACCCATAAAATTTGGTACCCAATACAGCCTAACCGGTGAAATAGATGGCTCACAAATTATTTTTGACGGCAGCTATCTGGTAGGCCTGGAAGCAGCAAAAACATATAAAGACCTCTCTACACAAAGCCTTACCCTTGCTAATATTCAAGCAATGTCAGCGGTTGAAAAAGCCTATTTTTTTGCTTTAGTGAACAACTGGAAATTACAAATGACCACAGCAGATGCCAACCGCCTAAAAAAGCTGATGGATGAAACCGAAAAAATGTATCAGGCAGGGTTTACCCAAAAAGTAGATTTTGAAAGAATTAAAGTAAACTACAACAATGTTAAAACCCTGGAAACAACCATGGCAAAATTTCTTACCCTGAGTTATAAATCGCTGAAGTTCCAAATGGGTATGCCCATAAAAGACAGCATTATACTTACGGATAGCTTGCAAAACACACCTATAAACCCCGATCTGAATGCCGATACTTCTTTCAAAGCATCAAATAGAATTGAATACGCTATTGCACAAACTAATCTTTGGGGCAGCCGCCTGCAGGTGCGCAGGGACCGTTACGGTTACCTTCCCAGTTTAGTTTTAATAGGTTCGGTAAACCGTGTTAACCAGGGAGAAACAACTGACTTTTTCAATGGTTCTCAGGCTTGGTATCCCACTGCCATTATCGGACTAAAAATGAGCATCCCTATTTTTGATGGCTTACAAAAGAGTTACCGTACACAAGAAGATAAATATACGATGCAGGAAAGCGAATTGCAGTTAAATACCCTGAAAGAAAGTATCTCATTGGAAATTTCAACCAGTACAACCAACCTTGAAAATGCGCTGGAAGATTTGAAAAATCAACAGGAAAATATGCGGCTTGCACAAAGCGTGGAGCATGATACCAAAATACAATACGAAGCGGGAACAGGCTCCAACCTGGAAGTGGTAGATGCCGAGACCTCCCTCACCGAAGCAGAAACAAATTATTACAATTCTTTATATAATGCACTGGTTGCAAATGTAGATTACCAAACAGCAAAAGGAACACTTCTTAAAAAATAAACAAACACAAAAGCTATATGAAAAAGCAACATATTGTTATACTGATTTTATTACTGGCAGCAGGATGCGGAGCCCATAAGGACCCCAAAGGAGGAAAACTGGATGCGGATAAAGCAAAACTTGCTGAACTGAAAAAGCAAGATGGCGACTTACGGGATAAGATACAAACCCTGGAGGATTCTATTAAGGCAGAAGGCGGGAATGAGGTTAAAACTGTTAAAGTGGGTGTGCAGGAAATTGCCATGCAGCCATTCCGCCACTATGTGGAAGTGCAGGCTTCCATCTATGCACAGGATAATATAAATGTAAACGCTGAAATGCCCGGCGTAGTAAAAACTATTTCGGTAACGGAAGGTGATAAAGTGACTAAGGGGCAAGTTTTAGCTTCTATTGATGATGCCGTTATTCAACAAAACATACAGGAAATACAAACCAACCTTGATCTTGCCAAAACACTGTATGAAAAGCAAAAAGGCTTGTGGGACCAAAAAATAGGAACGGAGGTTCAGTACCTGAATGCAAAGAGCAATTATGAATCTATGCAAAAAAGATTGGCTGGCGTGCAACAACAGGCGGCTATGTCTCAAATTAAATCTCCCATAGATGGAACAGTGGATGCTGTGAGTATAAAAGTAGGACAATCTGTTGGCCCGGGTTTGCCAACCATACAGGTAGTGAATGACGAGCAACTAAAAGTAAGGGGTTATGTAACAGAAGCCTATATATCCGATATTCATCAAGGCGATTCCCTGCTGGTTAACTTTCCGGATTTGCATAAGGATATTAAATCGGTTGCCAGTTACGTATCAAGCGCCATTGATGTTGTAAACCGCACATTTACCGTAGATGTAAAACTTCCCCAGGATGCCAGTTATCATGCCAATATGATCGCCATGCTGAAGATCATTGATTACGCAAAACCTTCCGCTGTTGTTATCCCTATAAATATTGTACAGAATGACCCCACAGGCTCTTTTGTTTTTGTCGCCGTAACTGAAAACGGCATAACCGTTGCGCGGAAGACACTGGTAGATGTCGGAAAAATATACGCCGGCGTTGCGGAAATAACCCAAGGGCTGAAACCGGGTGACAAACTTATTACAGTTGGATATGATGACCTGAATAACGGAGATGCAGTATCAATTTAAAAACTATGAAAGACATTTTTAAAGAATTTAAGCCGAGCAGTTGGGCAATAGATAACCGGACCAGCATTTTTGTGGTTACCGTTATCATTACGCTTATGGGAATAATGTCCTATTTCAGTATTCCTAAAGAAAAGTTTCCCGATATCGAATTACCCACTATTGTAGTGCAAACCATTTACCCGGGAACTTCTCCGGCGGATATGGAAAACCTGGTAACTCGCCACATTGAGAAAGAAGTAAAAGCAACTTCAGGGGTTAAAAAAATCACCAGCCATTCGGTACAAGATTTCTCCGTAATAATTGTTGAGTTTAATACCGATGTAACCATAGCAGATGCAAAGCAAAAAGTAAAGGATGCTGTTGATAAAGCAAAGCCTTTTCTGCCCACAGACATGCCCAACCCTCCGACAGTAACGGATGTGAATTTTGCAGATTTCCCCATACTTTATGTAAACCTTTCAGGTGATTTTGATTTAGCCCGCCTGAAAAAATTTGCCGATGATACCAAGGATAAACTTGAAGGGCTGCCTGAAATTACCCGGGTAGACGAAGTAGGTGCACTTGACAGAGAAATACAGATCAATGTGGACATGTATAAAATGCAGGCTGCACAGGTTACCATGAGCGATATTGAAAGGTCTGTGTCATCTGAAAATGTTGTGATATCAGGAGGAACAGTTACCATGGGAAATAAACAACGCTCCCTAACTGTTTCCGGCCAATTTACCAATATGGACCAGATTCGCAATTTGGTAATACGCTCCATGAGCGGTGCAACTCTTTATTTAAAAGATATTGCATCGGTAAAAGATACGTTTGCAGATGCACAAAGCTATGCACGCCTTCAAAAGAAAAATGTAATATCCTTAAATATTATAAAACGCAGCGGAGCTAATCTTATTGATGCATCGGACAAGGTTCAGAACCTGATAAAAGATTTGCAGGCAAATGTATTTCCGCAAAACCTGCATGTCACCATTACCGGCGATCAATCAGACCAAACACGGCACACACTGCACGACCTTATCAATACCATCATCATAGGGTTTATCCTGGTAACAATTCTTTTAATGTTTTTCATGGGCCCTACAAATGCATTGTTTGTGGCTCTCTCCGTACCCTTGTCTATGTGCGTGGCATTTATGGTTTTGCCGGCTATGGACTACTCTATGAATATGATTGTGCTGTTTGCATTCCTGCTCGGGCTTGGTATCGTAGTAGATGATGCCATTGTGGTCATTGAAAATACGCATCGTATATTCGATAACGGAAAAGTGAGCATTATTCAAGCAGCCAAAGGTGCAGCCGGAGAGGTTTTCCTTCCTGTGCTTGCTGGTACGCTCACAACCCTTGCTCCTTTTATTCCTTTGGCATTTTGGGGTGGTATCATTGGTAAGTTCATGCACTATATGCCCGTTACGCTTATTATAACACTTATGGCATCGCTGTTTGTGGCATATATTATTAACCCTGTCTTTGCAGTGCAATTTATGAAACCGCACAAAGAAGGTGAAAGTAAATTAGGAAAATGGACGAAGGGGCTATCTATAACAAGCATTATCATGGTTGCATTTGCACTTATATTTTATGCATCTGGAGCAAGAGGTTTAGGCAACTTCCTTATTGTAATGTTATTGATTCACATTATTTATCGCTTCTTGCTTTACAAGGCTGTAAAGTCATTCCAAACAAAAGCATGGCCAAGTTTTCAAAACGGGTACGCTAAATTTATGCATTGGAGTGTAAAAAATTGGAAGAATTCATTAAAAATCATTGGAGGATTTGTGGTGATTTTGATATTTACTTTTGTACTCTTCGGTAAACGAACTCCCAATGTGGTTTTCTTCCCCAAGGGTGATCCGAACATGATAAACATTTTCCTGAATCTTCCCGATGGAACAGATATCAAGTACACCGATTCGTTAACAAAAGTGCTGGAAGATAAAGTTTACAAAGTGGTGGGAGACAGTAATCCTATTGTACAATCTGTAATTACAAACGTAGCCATAGGTGCATCCGATCCTGCCGATAATGATAACGGAACCTATTCCAATAAGAGTAAAATAACGGTCTCTTTTGTTGACTATTCCTTGCGAAAAGGCATATCAACGGCAAAGTATCTCGATACAATACAAAGAGCAATGGGTAGTGTTCCCGGAGCCGAAATAACAGTTGACCAGGAAAAGAACGGGCCTCCGACAGGCAAGCCTATTAACATTGAAGTGCGTGGAGATGATTACTCCAAACTGGTAAATGTTTCTCAGGGATTGCTTCATTATTTAGATTCGTTGGATATACCCGGAGTTGAAAAACTTAAATCAGATCTGCAAAAAAACAAGCCCGAAATAGTTTTTGATATTGACCGTGAACGTGCCAATTTTGAAGGTGTTAGCACAGGACAAATAGGCCAGGAAGTACGTACGGCAGTTTATGGTTATGAGATATCTAAATACCGTGACCTGAATGATGAGTACCCTATAATGGTTCGCTACCAAAGGAATCAAAGGGAAGATGTAAATGCACTCCGCAATCTTGATCTTACTTTCAGGGATATGAATATGCATGGTGATATAAGGCAAATACCGGTTTCTACATTTGCCGATATACATTATGGAAGAACCTATGGATCTATTACCCGATTGAATTCAAAACCGGTTATCACTATTTCATCGAATGTATTAGGTGGATTCAATCCCAACAGTGTCGTTGCACAAGTAACAGCCGCCATTCATAATTACAATGTACCTGCCGGAGTAGACGTTGAACTTACCGGCGAACAAGAAGACCAAAAAGAAACAGGCGCTTTCCTGGGCCGGGCATTCATGATCTCCATTATGCTCATTTTCCTTATCCTCATTACCTTGTTTAATTCCATCAGCAAACCTTTCATCATCCTTACGGAAGTGATTTTCTGCGTGGTGGGTATTATGCTGGGTTATGCCATTACTAAAATGGATATTTCTATCGTAATGAGCGGTATTGGTTTTGTGGCATTAGCAGGGCTGGTGGTGCGTAACGGGATTTTGCTGGTGGAGTTTACTGATATGCTTATGGAGCAAGGCTACAATGTAAAAGATGCTGTGGTAGAAGCCGGAAAAATACGTATGACTCCTGTAATTCTTACGGCTGTTGCAACCATACTCGGTTTGATTCCGCTTGGCTTGGGACTTAATATTGACTTCGGAACACTCTTAACCGAAGGTAACCCGCATATTTATTTTGGCGGTGACAGTGTTGCCTTCTGGGGACCTCTTTCATGGACTATGATATTCGGATTGAGTTTTGCAGTTTTCCTTACATTAATTCTGGTACCGATAATGTATTACGGCACCAACAGATTAAAAGCAAAGCTGTTCAAGAAAAAGAAAGTAGAAGAAGTTGTGGCGGTATAAATCAATCTGCCACAAATTAGTTCCTAAAACTAAAGCCCGTAGGGCTTGAATCTTGGTAGCCACCGATGAAATCGGTGGGAATAGATTAACCAATAATACGCAACCCCGTAGGGGTTGAACAAATGACGCTGTTTATTGTTCAACCCCTACGGGGTTGCAATATGTGTGGTGTATTATTTACCCCCGGCTGCACCGGGGGCTACCAAGATTTAAGTCCTACGGACTAAAAAAAACGGCTTGTTTTAGTGAGTCAATGACCGGCAAAAAATGTACGGAAATAACGGCTAAAAACGGCTATTTAACCCCGTAGGGGATTCCTGTTTGTAGAAAAGAAATACCAACCTAAATAGAGCACCGTAGGTGCATCCTGTTAATTAGAGGTCGCTCCGATGGAGCTTCTCAAATTCACATTCATATATAATTGCTACGAACAGGTTGCTCCTGCGGAGCTAAATAAAAACGGCACAAAACGGCACATTTTGGGGAGTCAATGACTGGTATTTATTAAAGTACCGGTTGAGTCGTAGTTTTTGGTTGACACCCAATTATCATTGTTCCATGTAACTTCAGATTGAAGTTTTCCACTCTCATAGTAAAATTTAACAACTCCATTTCTATAGTTATTGCTGTACGGTGCTTCAGCTTTTAATTTTCCATCTTCATAATATTCTTTTATCAATCCATTTAATGCATCATTCGAGTAACATGCTTCTTGTTTCAGTTTTCCATCCTGATAATAGAACCTAGTTATTCCATTTTTAAAACCATTAACATAGCTATATTCAGCTTTTAATACTCCACTCTCATCATATATCTTTTGTATTCCATTAGGGCTACCGTTAGTACATGGAATCTCAGTTTTTAGCTTGCCGCTTTCGTAATAATATTTTCCAACACCAGATTCTTTACCATTAGTCTCCATTACCTCCATCTTTAATTTCCCGTCCTCATAATAGTGCCTAAGTAATCCATTCTTTACACCATTAATATAACAAATATCTGCAAGTAGTTTTCCACTCTTCTTATAATAAAACCTTGCAATTCCAACCGGAACACCATTATTGTAAATCGCAAGTCCATAGTACCCTGAATTTGGATTGTCTGTATGATTGCCCATGCTATCTACATTTTCAATCCATTTTCCCTCCATTTTCCCATTCACCGTTAGGTTTTTGGCTTCTGCTTTATCAGTAAATCCATTCATAGAATAGGTTGAGACATGAAAATGACAAAAACCTAAAAGTGAAATAATTATGATCACCACCAAAATCACCAATCCTCTCATTCCACAAATATAAAATAATTTTTTATGGTTTGTAAAATAGTCATTGACTTTAGAAATAAAGAAAATAAATTGCTTATTTTTTAATACTCTATATGTATTAATACATATGTACTAATCCATATGTACTTATATACTATAAAATAATTTATTAAATTAATTTAAAATATATCCGATTATACACACCTTACAGCTTACATCTTACAACATACTGTATCTTGTAAGTTGTATGATGTATGATGTATGAAGTAATCCATAATACATATGTATTAACCAGATATTAAAAACTAAAAATTAAAAACTAGTTACCAGTCACTAGTTACTAGTAACTTGTTTCTATTACTTAGTTATCTATAATACATATGTATTAGCTAAAGACAATGAAAATTTAGAAGTCATTGACCATACAAAATATGCCGTTTTGTGCCGTTTTTATATGAGTTTATAAAGTTTGTAAAGTGAAAAGTTTATAAAGTAAAATGCGATAGAACTTTAAAAACTTTACGAACTTTCACCTTTATGAACTTTTTCCTTAGAAATAACTGAAGCAGGCGTTTATCATTTTCTTGGGATGGAAGGAAAGAATAATTCCCGCAAAAGAATACCAGTCATCTTTACCATTGCCGCGTTGGCTGCCCACAAGCTCATCAGAAGGAATACTGCTACGGTTCGACATAGCCAGCGCCACAGCAGCATTCGGGCCCTGTTGTGCAGCTAATTGAGAAGGAACGGGATAAACCCCGCTAACATCATCTAAATAACCTGTAAATGTTTTACGCATACCCCATTCAATAGACATGCAAATGGTAGGAAATATAGATACTTTTATTCCAATTCCGAAAGGGATGCAAGGCTGTATTAAGTGGTACGGGGCATCGGGATTAAATCGTGTATCTTGCCCTTCGGTGTGCAATGGCTGCAAAGCAACCCACGAACCGTTAATTTCACCCTGGGGGTTCATCCTGAAAAAGCCCAATCCACCAAAAATATAAGGGCTGAAATTAAACTTAGGATTGCCAATTTCATACTCGAAAAAGTTGAACTCAAATTGCCCTGAAATTTCATCTATAGGCGATTTAAAATCAAGGTTTCGTTGCTGCTGGTAAGCATAAGGCGATTGATCATCAAAAGCCTCCACAGTACCGATAAGCCCGCTAAGCCTGGCCGAAAAACGGTTATTGATATTATAGCGGTATATAAGCCCGATGCCGGGTTGGGTAAACTTAAAGAACCCATTGGGGTTTAGGTCTCCCAAATAAAAGGAACCACCCAAAAAAAGGCCAACTTCACCTGATTTTTGGGCAGATAAAGAACATGCTGTAAAAAGCAGTGAGCTTAAAACGATAAACAGTCTTTTCATTTGATTATCAGTAGAAACATTGTCATTGGGTTTACCCCTAAAGTCCAAAAGTATTCAATTTTTTGCTCTTTTACTTTGTTTTTATGGCTCATAGGGCAATTATTGTGCAAATATTATTTATCTTTGCAGCGGATTTTGTGATTTAGATAGGATTCTCCCATAATTAAGTACTGGCAAGGAGGGCTCAAGCGACCTCCTTTGTTGTTTATATAACTCGCTTGAACTAATAAAATTGTACGCTTTAAAATTATAGTCATGGCAACGAAAGCAAAAAACGTAGCAGAACAAAAGGAAATCACCCACCTCAATATTATTGAGTCATTTTCTGAGTTTAAAGAAATTAAGAGCATTGATAAGGCAACCCTTATGAATGTTATTGAGGATGTATTTAAAGCTATGCTCCGCAAACGCTTTGAAACAGATGAGAACTTCGATATTATTGTAAATCCGGATAAAGGAGATGTTGAAATCTGGAGAAACCGCGTTATTGTGGAAGATGACAAGATTGAAAACCCCAATACCCAAATTCCTTTATCGGAAGCCATTAAAATAGAGCCTGATTTTCAAGTTGGCGAAGATGTATCAGAGCCGGTAAACTTTATGGATTTCAGCCGCAGGGCAATCCTTTCGGTAAGGCAAAACCTGAGCTCACGCATTTCCCAATTGGAAAAAGAATCACTCTTTAATAAATACAAAGAAAAAGAAGGAGATATTGTAAGCGGCGAGGTTTACCAGATTTGGAAGAAAGAAATACTTGTTATGGATGACGAAGGCAATGAACTTATTTTGCCACGTACCGAACAAATTCCTTCAGACTTCTTTAAAAAAGGAGATACCATTCGTGCCGTAATTCTTTCTGTGGAAATGAACGGAACAAGCCCTGTAATTACTATGTCACGTACATCCCCCAGCTTCCTGGAAAGATTATTTGAAATGGAAGTTCCTGAAATATTTGACGGGCTTATCACCATTAAGAAAATTGTTCGTGAACCGGGCGAAAGAGCCAAAGTTGCCGTAGAATCATACGACGACCGTATTGACCCTGTTGGAGCTTGCGTTGGCGTAAAAGGCTCACGTATTCACGGAATCGTTAGAGAGTTGAAGAATGAAAATATTGATGTTATCAATTTCACTACCAACCCAACCTTGTTTATTACCCGTGCCCTCAATCCTGCTAAAATAACCAGCATAAAGATTGACGAAGCCACCAAGCATGCCGATGTATATCTGAAACCCGACCAGGTTTCACTTGCCATTGGTAAAGGCGGACACAATATCCGTTTGGCGGCAAGGCTTACAGGTTACGAAATAGATGTTTACAGGGATGCTGAAAACTATACCGAAGACGTTCCATTGGATGAATTCGGAGATGAAATAGAAGGATGGATTCTCGATGCATTGAAGAGCATTGGTTGTGATACGGCAAAGAGCGTATTGGAACTGAGTGTGGAAGATCTTGCCAAGAGAACCGACCTGGAAGAAGAAACAATAAAAGAAGTACAGAGTGTTTTACGTAAAGAATTTGAAAGCTAAGAATTAAGAATGGCAGCAGAAGGCGTACATAGGTTAAGTAAAGTTGCAAAGGAACTCAACGTGAGCGTTGGTACGCTTAGCGATTTCCTGAATTCAAACGGATCAAAGGTTGAGTCTAACCCCAACCATAAAATTACCGATGCCCAGTACGCACTTGTAAGAAAAGAATACGAAGGCGAAAAAAAGACCAAGGATGAGGCTGTTCTTATTCAGAAAGAAAAGGAAACTGTTATTGCCGAAGAAGAAGCTAAAAAGGCGCCTGTAGAAGCTGTAAAGGTTCCGCCTGTAGCTCCCGAACCACCCAGGGAAAAAGTAAAACTGGAGGGGCCTAAGATCACCGGTAAAATTGACCTGCCCGAACCTGCTAAAAAAACCACTAAGGCTGCAAAAGAAAAAGAAGCGGAAGAAGCTAAAAAACCGGCAAAAGGTAAAAAAGCTGTAGCTAAAAAAACAGAAGAAACAAAGCCTATTGAAGAAGAAAAACCTGCACCGGAAGCACCGGAAAGGATAAAAGAAGATTTTGTTCCTACCAAGTTCAGTAAGCTGGAAGGCCCTACTATTATTGGCAAGATTGATCTGCCTCAAAAACCCATTGCTTCTTCAAACACTGATTCAGCGCCCAAAGGAGCAGGAGCGGGGAAGAAAAGAAAAAGGATATTTAAAAAGGAATACAGCCGGGAAGATATTAACCAGGCTGCAAAACCTGCCGGTGCCAATAAACCATCATCAGGCGGAGGATCAAGGGCACGTGAACAACGTCCTGAACTGACCGATGAAGAAATACAAAACCAGATAAAGGAAACCCTTGCCCGCCTTAGCGGTTCGGGTAAGTCGAAAGCTGCCAAATATCGCCGTATGAAACGCGACCTGATGAGTGAAAAAGCGCAGCAGGAGGCAGAACAGATAGAAGCAGAAGGAAAAGTTATCAAGGTTACCGAATTCGTTTCTGCCAATGAGTTGGCAAAGATGATGAACGTGCCCATACAGGATGTTATTTCAACTTGTATGAGCCTTGGGCTTTTTGTTTCCATCAACCAAAGGCTTGATGCGGAAACAATTTCTATTGTTGCGGAAGAGTTTGGCCATAAAGTTGAATTTGTAAGCATTGACGTACAAGAAGCTGTTAAAATAGAAGAGGATAAAGAAGAAAACATGATTCCCCGTTCTCCTATCGTAACTGTTATGGGCCACGTTGACCATGGAAAAACCTCCTTACTCGACTATATCCGTAAAACCAATGTTATTGCCGGTGAAGCAGGCGGAATAACCCAGCACATAGGCGCCTATAATGTTACACTTGAAAACGGCAAAAAAATTACCTTCCTCGATACTCCGGGCCACGAAGCGTTTACTGCTATGCGTGCTCGGGGTGCGCAAGCTACCGACATAGCCATTATTGTAGTTGCTGCTGACGACGGAGTAATGCCACAAACTACGGAAGCCATAAACCATGCACAGGCTGCCGGGGTACCTATGATATTTGCTATCAATAAAATTGATAAGCCGGGCGCTAACTCCAATAAAATTAAAGAGGAACTTGCAAATATGAATATCCTGGTGGAAGACTGGGGTGGCAAATTCCAGGTGGAAGAAATATCCGCTAAAAAGGGAACCCATATACACGAGTTGCTGGAAAAAGTTTTGCTGGAAGCTGAATTACTTGAATTGAAAGCTGACCCCGATAAAAAAGCCCATGGTATTGTTATCGAATCGGCATTAGACCGTGGCAAAGGATATGTAGCAACCGTTCTTGTGGAAGGCGGTTCCTTGCACGTTGGAGATGTTATTGTAGCAGGTTGTTTCAGCGGTAAGCTGAAAGCCATGCACAACGAAAGAAGTGTTGCTATTGATGTTGCATCACCCGCTATGCCTGCATTAATTTTAGGGCTTGACGGAGCGCCACAAGCAGGTGACCAGTTCCACGTAGTGGCAACTGAACAGGAAGCCCGTGAAATAGCCAACAAACGCTTACAATTGCAACGTGAACAAGGTTTGAAAACACGCAAACATATTACGTTGGATGAAATAGGAAGGCGTTTGGCAATTGGTGACTTTAAAGAATTGAACGTAATTGTAAAAGGTGACTTTGATGGTTCTATTGAAGCGCTTTGTGATTCATTATTGAAACTCGCCAGTACTAAAATACAAGTCAATATTGTACATAAAGGTGTTGGGGCCATTACCGAATCAGACGTGCTTTTGGCATCTGCTTCCAATGCCATTATTATAGGATTCCAGGTTCGTCCATCACTTAATGCGCGTAAGATAGCCGAACAGGAACAAATTGATATCCGCCTCTACTCTATCATATACGATGCCATCAACGAGGTGAAAACCGCTATGGAAGGTATGTTAAGTCCCGAAATGCACGAAAAGATCACTTGCAACCTCGAAGTTCGTGAAGTATTTGGTGTAACCAAAGTGGGTAATGTAGCAGGCTGTATGGTGCTTACCGGAAAAATTACCCGCAACACAAGAATTCGTGTAATCCACGATGGCATTGTGGTTCATACCGGCGACCTGGGCTCCCTCAAGCGCTTTAAAGATGATGTGAAAGAGGTAGTATCAGGCTATGAATGCGGACTTAATATCCAGGGCTTTAATGACATTAAGGTAGGCGATATTATTGAAGGCTACGAACAGGTAGAAGTAAAAGCCAAACTTTAAGCTAAGAGCTAATAACTAAGAGTTAAGAGTTAAATAGATGAATTTAACTGAACGATACTTTTCTGTAAAAAATACTATTACCCAAGATGTAGAACTGGTGGCAGTTTCTAAAATGCATTCCGCCGGAGAAATAAAGACTATTTATGATGCCGGGCAGCGCAGTTTTGGCGAAAACAAGGTAATGGAGCTGATGGGCAAGAAAGATCTACTCCCTCCCGATATACAATGGCACCTTATAGGCCACCTGCAAACCAACAAGGTAAAATACATAGCTCCTTTTGTGCATTTAATACAGTCCTTAGATAGCGCCAAATTAGCTGTAGAAATTGACAAACAAGCCAAAAAATGCAACAGGGTTATTGATTGCCTGCTGGAAGTATACATTGCTTCAGAAGAGACCAAATTTGGCTTTAGCATTGAGGAAGCAGAGGATTTCCTGAAAAACAAGCTATCAGGCTTTCAAAACATCCGGATTACAGGCCTTATGGGGATGGCTACTAATACCGCAAATGCAGAACAAGTACAGCGGGAATTCCAATCTCTGGCCGATTTTTACAAAAAGCATGAAAAAGCCTTCGGCTTTAAACACCTCTCTATGGGCATGACCAACGATTACAAAATAGCCATAGAAGCAGGAAGCAATATGGTTAGGATTGGCAGCGCTATATTCAATAATAAATAAGCTTTGAAAGCATTTGGCCTCCTTAATAATAATAATTTTTATCTTTGCGCTCCTTTTTAAAAGGATAACCTACGATTGTCCGATGGTGTAACTGGCAACACGTCTCCCTTTGGAGGAGAAGAGTCCTGGTTCGAGCCCAGGTCGGACAACGAAAAGAGTCCCTAATATCCTTTAGGGACGGGCATTTTGGAGGCTCCACACCTTTTAGGGTGGAACCGGGGTGGAACGAAATCAATCCCAAAGCATACATTGAATTTCTTTGAATATCAAGGTATACCATCTTCCTTTGAGGTATTCCGGTATAGTAGTAATTACTTGTGGTTTGACTGTTTAATTCTCCTGTCTGCTGAAACATATAGTCCTTTTAAGAAAAAAAAATCAAATAACGTGCCAAGGGGTCGAGAGTGTTTTAGGGAGAATTCTGAATGACAAAGCTGTCATATTACTGTTATTTTAAGGTAAACTATTGAATTGGTGTCAAAGCTGTGCCTGAATATGGTGCAGGTTTGTCATCCTTCTTCTTTGTTTTCTTCGGAATCGCCTTTTTCTCTTGCTCATAAACAAATTTATAAACAACAAGTTCTTGTCCATTATTAACACAATAGTTTAAAACACGATAATAAAAACCACCTCCTTTCTTAGAATACTTTTCGATTGCAATTGTCCTATTGCCTGTAGCTGAATTTATTTGTCCATTTTCTTCTATATACATATCACTATTCTCATCACAATGATACAATGTGCCTCCTTTAATATTAAGAATTATTTGGTCTATTTTTCCATCACTTCCATCATTTCTTCCGCTTCTCAATAGAACAATCAAGCTATAATCTCCATTTGGAAATTCTTTATAACAATTCCCAGTATAAGAAAAATTAGTATAATAATCCAACAAAAGACCATTAGCGTCTGATTTCATAGTATCACTAGTAATTTTAATTTGTACTGTTCTTGTAATTGCATTTTGTTGTGCTGCTATATTAAACACAAATATACTAACCACTAAAAACACAATGAACTTTTTCATGACTTTCAGTTTTGTGATTCACACGACCCGGAAAATTGCTTTCTATGCTCTTAACGAAATTACAATTTTTATATTATAGAGTAAAAATAATGCGGCAGAAACTTACTTAGCTGCTTTATTTATAATAATCTCGTGTACCCGGTGCAACGGAAGTGACATCCCCTTTTTTAACATCAAATATCTGTCTGTCACACCCCATACGACAGTCTCCACTATCTTCTTCCCTTCAATATCCTCAAATATAATTTTTACTCTTTCATTAAATAAATTTCCAAGTTTCTTTGCTCTTTGAGCATTTTGCTTCCTATCGTTTATTTGTTCGGGAAACCTTAATACTTCTTTTTTAGGGAAGTTTACTTTGTGAAGCAATTCTTGCTCAGTAATAGCGGAAATTTTATTCATACTAATTTCGGTGTCTATGGGTATACGAATATAACTAAAAACGGTTGCAACTATTCAAAGTTTAAAACGGTTTGTTGCCTTAACTTCATGGTCGCTCATAAATCTTGTAAGCTCAGCCCTTGTTATAAAAATTGTGTTCTTATTGATTTTTATGTAGGCGATCTTACCCTGTGATCGTAACTGCAACATTTTCCTTTTACTAATTCTTAGCACTTGAATTACTTTGTCTAGTGGTAAATATTCTTCACTAGCGTCCTCTAACTTCTTATTGTAAACTTGCTCTTCCAAGGACTTAATTTGTTCAGATAATACAGGAATCTCAGAAAGGTATCTTAGATTATTCAGGAGTTTTAGTAACTCCATCACATCTTCTACCTTTATCGCCGATTGCCCTTTCACCTTTTTAAGAGTTTTTTGATTTCAGCAATTAGTGAAACCTCTGCAGACCTAAGAGTCGCAGCAGCCTCAAACTTTCTGTTATAGATACTGTCATTTTTTTGCCTAATCGTGATTTCAAGAAGGTTTGCCATCTCAGCAATTAGTCCTTTATGAAGTCTCGCCTCCTGAATCAGTATTAAGGCCTCCGGGCTTCCCTGAATCTTCTTCCTATACTTTATTCCCTCATAAAGTTCTAGAAGGTTCGTTATGGAATAAGGATATGTAAGTCGGTATTCTTTTACAAGGTTGAAGTCAAGTTTATCCAGAAGGATTTGCCCTCCGATTGAAATAAAAGCATACCCATCTTCCTTTTCTACAAGGGCGATTCCACCTTTAAAGCTACCGGCCCAAGAATACCTTTCAGCAATGGCAACATTAGCATCACCATTTATAAAGAAGTATTTTCCATCACTTTTTACAGCAGCCAAGCCTTCGGAAAACTCATGGGCATGCTCATAAATGAACTCGATTAGTGTTTTCTCATTCTTATTGATATATCCCCATCCCCCACCCTTCTTCACAGGAAGATAGCCCTCGGAGTATATTCCGGCATCCTGATATTGGAATGGTATTACAATATGGTCTTTCTTATCTATAAGGCCATACTTCCCATTCAAGGAAACTACTGCAAGGCCATCATTGAAAGGAAAAGCTTTGTCATATACTGCCGGGATTACTTGCTCACCCCTATAATCTATATATCTATACTTGTTCCCTGCCTTGACCGGAAAAAGTTCTCCGGATATACCTCCTAGGACGTGATATTTTTTCATTAAATAAGGTTACTCCCTAATCTTTTTTGTTAGTGGCATTTTTTCAATCTCTTTTATATTGGGTATCTCCGCTTTTTTAGTGGTGATTTCCGGTAATCCTTGGATTTCCTCAAGTAAGAACATCCTGATATCTGAATTTACTTTCCCGGTTAAAGCCCACTTCCCAAGTATTTGTTCAAGCATGAAGGGGATTACATTATACTCCCGTGACCTCTTGCTTCCAGCACTTTTATAGACCAAGGAGATTATTTTCTTTTCCGAAATAGCTTTGGCAATCAAGGGTACGTGTTTGCTTCCCGTATGTGCATGCGCATATGTACGTGCGTGTTCAAATTTTATGTTTTCAAGACTGGAATATTCCTCACCCAGTATAAGATTCAACTTAAGGCTAGTTATGAGGTCATTTAGAACCCCTGCTGGCAGCTTGAAGATATTATAGTTTGGAATCTCATAATGGTATGCGTTCTTACCGAAATTAAATGCAATTGGTGCATGAAATAATTTCCGCATTCTTTTAAGACAACCTTTAATGAAAAGAGGGGTTACAGTAACTTTTCCAGTTTCTTGCAATTCTTCCCGGAGAAACTCAATTAGGTTCTCAAGTGAAGGTTGTGTTTCCTGTCTTAACCGTTGGTTAATCAGGAGATAATTTAAGAGTTCTGTGTTTGTTGACATATTGATTTTTTCTTTAAAAAAATCAAACAACGTGCCAAAATTGAAGATTAATCTCGAAAAAAATCTAGTATGACAAAGATGTCATAGGAATGACAAACTTGGGGTATCATTATAGTCTAATTTTTAATCTCCCTATTTAATGGAGTTAATCACAGTTATAAAAGTTAAATAATTTAGTACTTTCGTGTTATAAACAAAATATCAAAAAAACGACAAAAAATAAAAATGAAAAATAAAAGTTCAATCCTATTTTTTGTTATGTTAATTGTTCTTACTCATCTCTCAAAAGGACAAAAACTACATGCCTTTCTTTTTTGTAAAACCCTTGATGATTCAATTGGTACAAGTGTATCTATTAATTATGTTAAAATGAGTGATGAATTGAAAAAAATAGCTAATAATATAAATTATAAATATACTGACCACTCTAAAACGGGCACTGATTATACTTTTAATCAAGTATTAACAGAAATAGACACATCAAAAATAGGCCCAAATGATATTGTTTTTTTGTATTGTAGTTCTCATGGTGCTAAATCCCCTGATGACTTAACCCCCTTTCCGCAATTAGATATTCCAGACACTTTATTCTCATCGTATAAACTATATGAAAATCTATTAAGGAAAAAACCCAAAATGCTATTTGCCATGGTTGAGGCATGCAGCGACTACTTAAATATCGTGCCACAGAGTATTAAGCAGAATGGGTTTCTTCTTGTGGGGCAGGGTTATACACCTCCTAAGATACCTAATAAAACAGCTAACGAGCGGAATAATATTCGTAAATTATTTTCATCGAACTGTAATATTATAATTAGTGCTGGACAGCCAGGTAAGACTACATATGCAACACCATTTGGTTCAATATTTACCAATTCATTTCTAAAAGCATTTGATAAAAGTATTCAATCATTGGATACTGCTAAAGTTAATTGGGATGAAATTTTACATCAGTGTAGTATTTTTACCAGTGATGAGTCAACATATTATTCAAAAGAAAGTTATCACCCAATATGGTTCCCCCCAAGTTGTAGTAACAATGGTTCATTAGATGTTAATGATACTGATTATAATATGTATATGGGCGATAATTTGTTGTTGGTAGCTTCAATAAATCAAGGTAGGGGAAGGAAAAGGGATTCATTAGGAATCAGCCAACGTCTATTTGTACAAGGATTAGATTTGTCTTTAATTAAACGGTTTCATATTGATACGAACGCATTTTTAAATATACCTTTAAATAATACACCTATAATTCATAGTTTAAAACTTAATATAAAATCAAAGTATATTAGGTTTACATTAAGCCGAAATCATTTTCATATTACTGTTCAAATAGACGGAAGCGAAAAGGAACTAAATTCAATTTCAATGGTCAAATATTATCTTGATGTTACTATGCCAGATCCAATTGTTGATAATCATGATTCCTCCACCAATTTTTCAATTAAATTCTCGGTTTGGGGAGAATATCCCATTAAAGCTGAAGTATATTTTAAAAATGGTAGTATTGTAGAGTTATATGGAGATATTAAATTTGATAATTAATCCTAATTTTTTTAATCTTAATAAGAAATAATGAAGAAAATTATATTTGCTTTAAGCTGGATGTTTCTAATTAATAATCAACTCGCAATAGGAGGTACACCTTTGATTCCACCTACTAAAATAAAAATTAGTGGAATAGCATATTACGATGCAATACTACTAGCTCGATTGATTCAAACAACAGATGATAAAAGCAAAGATACAATACAGGCTATTGTAAGTTATTACTTTAAAAACCATGCAACTATATTAACTCCGGATAGCGATATAGTTTTAGTGAAGAATAATGGTTTTATTTCAGATTATATTATAGTTTGGTATGCAAACTACAATAAGAGAGTTCAAAAAGACAGACTAACCGGGGGGCAACCCCAAGCATTAAATGGGGGAATTCAACCTATTTCCAGTGCATTTAATATTGCCGGTGGATTAAATGTCACAAATTTTTCAGACGGATTAGCTCAATTCATTGTTCAGCGTTTAAAAGAGGAACTCTCTGAAATGTTCTTTGAAAAATTTAAAAAAGATATTGATTCGAATTTTCAGGATCTAAAGGTTCTTTTCCCGGAAACATATAAAGTGTTAAACAATATTGACAAAGGTGTATTCCAATATAGTTCATACTTAAATATTTTAAGAGAAGGATTCATTAAAGATATGAGTAATTTATATGTCAATTTTGGTGATTATACCAATCAACCTAAGTTTAACACTTATTTCGAAAAAAATCCGGAGATGAAGACCATACTCAAGAATTCCATTTATTTAATAAATTCATATTCTAACGGGATACACCCAGGTACTGTAATTGCCGATTATGATACAACATTATTAAAATTTAAAGATATTGAAACACAAGATAATATTCAGAGCTTTGTGGCCTTATTAAAAGTATTCTCAAATTCCTTTAAATCACTTTCAACAAAAAGATACTGGGTTCCGGCCGACTCGGTTGAATCAATGTTAAACAATCAAATCACTAGAAATATTTATTTAGGGTTAATCTATCAAAAAGATACACAAATTACATTTAATGTTAATAAGCAACGGATTCATGTCAATGATTACTTTGCGAAAATTCAAAAAGATGAAGTTTCAATTGTTAAGTACAAAGAGTATCTTGAATCGCTAATTAATCATGCTGAAGAAGTAGATGAATATACCGCGACTTTAAAAACCAAACAAAAATCTGAAATAGATTTCAATGATTATTATAATCTTTACAATGCTTCTTTAGATCTACTTCAAGACGGGTTTTCATGCCTATCCCTACCCTACATAAGTGATGCTTTTGATTCAAAAGAAAGACAAAATATAATTAATAAAACTAATGAATGGCTTTATATTGCTCATTCAACTAGTGGATTATATGTTGATGTTAGAACAAAGAATTATTCATCTGCAATTCTTAACCTAGCCACAATAATTGATACAATAATGAAATCTAATACTATAAAGGCATATACTGATATAATCCTGCAAAAATCTTTAAATTTAAAGTTCAATATACAAAATGAAATAGCACGTTTTGATTCATTAACCAAAGATCAGAAATTGCAATTGAAAATTATAGTTGACACATTTTCAAATGGAACACAGGTTATTTCTAAGTTTTATTCGGAAATGGTTGGTACACATATAATATTATCAGTTAATGCTATAAGGTGTTGTGATTCAATAATCGCTTATAATCGCGTGGGTAAGGCAGATGCCAAACGTCTGGCCAATCTAGAAAATAATTTAGATAATGCATTGTCTAAAATCCATCATCTTACAGCTAAAGAAATCTCAAAAATTACAGATAAAATGGGGGATAACGTTGAATCTTTGAGAAAATCTAATAAAATAAAACCAATTGACTGGCTTGATATAAATTCACCCCCAATTCTTTTTGCTTGGAGCGATACAATAACTAGCTATGCATCATTTATATCGAATTCCGTTGATAATACAAAACTCGTACAAGCTTTGCTAAAATATGGTTCTTTTATTGCATCAGTTGCAACTGCCAAGAACTCTGATGATGTCCAGGCTGCAATAGAATCAGTAGCTTTGCCTTCCGGTAGTTCCTCAATCAAACAGCACGCATGTTGGAATATATCAATTAATTCCTATATAGGTGGATTTGCAGGAGTGTCTAATGAGGATAATAAAATTCATCAACGAATCACTTCAAGTGGACTAACTTTACCAATTGGAATTTCAATTAGCAGGGGATTGAATGGTACTTTTATTGGATCCTTTACTTGTTTTGTTTCTATTATTGATATTGGAGCTTTTGCAGCTTTTAGAATGAACGATGATAGCACACAAGCACTTCCTAATGTTGCCTTAGAAAATATTATTGCTCCGGGTGTTCATTTTGTTTTCGGTAGAATGCTTAATTCTCCATTATCGCTTGGGATTGGGATACAAATGCCTGCAAGGCTAAGAACTATTTCAGGTACAAATTCTGATATTTCAATGAATAATGAGTGGCGTGAACAAATTTCATTAACATGGGATATTCCTCTTTTCAATTTATATACCAAATCAAGGTATTAAATAAGGCCCTATCATTTTATAATATTGCTCATTCATAGAAAAAACGAGCAACGTGCCAAAATATTGGAGTATTATAATAAAACAGGAGAAATGATAGGTTTGTTGTATATTGATAACGGAAATAATAATATTATTCGAGCCTATCTTTCCCGCATTAGAACTATTGTTCCCTTGCTTTACTTTTCTGCTTAGAAGATAATTTTAACCTGGTGATTTTCTCCTGATATCCCAAA
>Ga0206873_1034_pt1 | contig 41613 bp, 37 predicted proteins | sample Alteio_BWOrgCont_11_FD_152631 | JGI IMG/M metagenome (GOLD analysis project Ga0206873, IMG submission 152631) | Enriched cells from forest soil in Barre Woods Harvard Forest LTER site, Petersham, Massachusetts, United States -... | ecosystem: Environmental > Terrestrial > Soil > Temperate forest >...
CGGCCTGCGCCCCGGCTCCATTGCCGACGCCAACGACGCCGCCCAGTTCGCCGAACTCAAGACCCAGGGCGAGCTGACCAAGCGCGCGTGGGACCGCGGCGTCCAAGTCATGTGCGAAGGCCCCGGCCACGTCCCCCTGCACATGATCAAGGAGAACATGGACAAGCAGCTCGAGTGGTGCCACGAGGCGCCCTTCTACACGCTCGGGCCGCTCACCACCGACATCGCCCCCGGCTACGACCACATTACCTCCGCCATCGGCGCGGCCATCATCGGCTGGCACGGCACGGCCATGCTCTGCTACGTCACCCCCAAGGAACACCTCGGCCTGCCCAACAAGGACGACGTCCGCGAAGGCGTCATTGCCTACAAAATAGCAGCCCACGCCGCCGACCTCGCCAAGGGCCACCCGGCGGCCCAGTACCGCGACAACGCGCTCTCCAAGGCCCGCTTCGAGTTCCGCTGGGAGGACCAGTTCAACCTCTCCCTCGACCCCGAGAAGGCCCGCTCCTACCACGACGCCACCCTCCCGTCCGAATCCGCCAAATCCGCCCACTTCTGCTCCATGTGCGGCCCGCATTTCTGCAGCATGAAGATTACGGAAGATGTGCGGAAGTACGCCGCGGAACAGGGCCTGGCCGAGGAAGAGGCGCTGAAGAAGGGGCTGGAGGAGAAGTCGAAAGAGTTTGTGGAGAAGGGCGCGGAGATCTATGCCACCCCCTAGAGGAAGTTAAATATCATGAAACTATTGCGTATAGGAATGATGTTTGCGCTTTTTGCCTCAAATGGTCTCGGCGCAGAACCACCAGCTACGCCTAAAATTGACATTAAATCCGCCGATTCATCAGTATCACTTGTTTTCGAAGCACAAAAACTCTATACCGATATCAATACTTTTGTAGGTATAATTTGCGATACCATAAATTGGGTCGATAAAAGCGCGCCTCAAAAGGAAGGGGCCGGATTCTTAAACGGCTTAAAGAATTATTCGATAGATGATGGCAAAACCAATTTCCTCATGAATGAGAATGTTGTAAATATCTCGGTCGCCAGAAATGGAATGCGGAATGAATTTACGATTTTCGATTCCGATACCAAATCAGAATTATCATATAAAACCGCAACATTTTCGATCAATTACATGATTAAGATGCAAATGTGTTTCGGGCTTTTGGCTCAACCCGCGCAGAAGGTCTACAGCTTGTTACAGCAAAATCAAAAAGCGCAACTTGCTGAATCCCTCAAGGGTCAATTTATAGATTTACAAGGGCGAGCAGATGCACTTCGCCTGGAAATGGATTTGTACATAAGTGAGTACTTAGCATCCAAAAAACAGCCCAATACATTACAGTAGTCCGAAGGCTGAAACGGATCGCATGGGTTCCCATTGAGATTTCCTGATGCGATCCAACGCCATCCAACTGGAGCGGCGCGAGGATGTGAGTGAAAACCGTGTCGCCTATTCTTTCGGTTTTGGCAGTCTCGGTTTGGTCTTTTTAGCTTTTGGTTTCGCCGCCGGCGTCGAAGAAGGCCTCGCTACCGGTTGGGGCAAAACATCCTTCTTGTGAAGTCGATCGCTTAACCACTGCCGCTGCCAATGATTCATTCCTGAATGGAAAAGGCTCATATGAAATTTAGTTTCCGATTTTCGGCAAGAGCCCGCAAGTCTGATATCCCCGGCCTCTCCTCATCCTGTTCATCCTGTCCAAATACTCTTCTCTTCCTTCGTGTCCTTTTGTGTTATTACGTAGACAAAATTCCTCCTCTCTCCTTCTAATCCCGCCATGCCCGCCGCCCCCACCCTCTACATTCTTGCCGGCCCCAATGGCTCCGGCAAGACCACCTTGGCGCACGACCTCCTTCCGCGCGGGATCAAGTGCCTCAATTTCCTGAACGCCGACCTTCTCGCCCAGGGTCTCTCCCCGCTCGACCCCACCGCTTCCCTGATGCGCGCCGGCCGCATCCTCCTCCACGAATTCGACCACAACGTCACCAACAACATCTCCTTCGGCATCGAAACCACCCTCAGCGGCCTCACCTACCTCGACCGTTTTCGAGACGCCAAGGAAAAGGGCTACCGCCTCATTCTCTTCTATATCTGGATCGGCTCCATCGAGCTCTCGCTCGATCGCATTCGCGACCGCGTCTCCAAAGGCGGTCATGACGTTTCTGTTGCGGATGTCACCCGCCGTTTTCCGCGCAGCGTTCGCCACTTCTTCAATTACTACCGCCTGCTCGCTGACGAGTTCACCATCTTCGATAACCGCTATTCACACCCCATTCGCGTCGCTTACGGCACTCCGCACGACGAGACCGTGTTTGACTCCGCCCTCTATACCGAGTTACTTTCTATCCATGATAAAGCCGACTAGCCGGGCTCCTTCCGAATTGAGTGACATCGCGTTAAAATCCTTCCGCCGCGCTGTACGGGCGGTCCGGGCCGAAAACCGCAAACTCGGCCTGCCCCTCGTCGTCTGGAAAAACGGGCGCGTCTGCAAAATCAAAGCGTAGCGTGCGCGCCCTCCGCGCCAGCCTCGTCTCCCCGGTTCCGCAAGGCATCCGATACGATGGTTGCCGACGTACGCGGTTGCCCCAGCTACATCCTGGCCGCGCTCGTTCCGCCGCCTTGCCGCACGAGGCATTTCCTAACAGACCTACGTTAGGTATTTCATTATTAACAATTTCGGAAGTATGTACTTAGCGCAAGGGGCTAGTCGGCTGGCGGAAGCAGTCTTTCCTTCATTCTCTTACATGCAAACTCGGCCCACATACCCTCACCGCCCGAAATAGATGGAAACACCTTCCCACAAGCCGGGCACACAAAATTCTCGTCCTTTGGCGCGACTGTGCAACGGCATTCTCCATTGGGGCAAATCGGGTTGGCTTGTGAGTCCCACAGAACTCCAAAATCTCGAACCAAACGCGGCTCTCTGGCGCGAAGCCAAAGGGAGAGGCATTTTGCTACAAGAGCGAGCAGGAGTAGCGCAACTACGCCTAATTGCAGCAGCAGCCATTTCGCTGGGATGCACCATGTCCATGACGCTGGGATTACTGCTAGGCATATCACCGTGCATAGTGTTGTGGCTAGGCCCAACGCTACAGACAGGGCTTTTGTGCTTAGTTTGGCAAAAAATCCGGCAAGGACTTCCAGTAAGGGTTTTTCTGGCATCGGATAGCCTTTGGGTAAGGGGCTGGGATGCTATTTATCAGGAAGCGGTCAAAAGAACAGACTATTCCATAAGTCATTCATCTACAATGAAATAAAACCTATTTCGCCCCTTGACAAAAGCCATTGCGTCAAGTATCATATTGATAATGAAAACAACGAATTCCCATCCCGAGCTAGAGCGGTCAGACCTGATTGAGGCGATGCCGATGGCGTGCGCCGATGAGACGGCGGCGGTCGAAATGATGGAGGCGCAACGCTGGGGGGATTCTCCCCGCTGCCCGCATTGCGAAAGCGGAGAGGTCTATAAAATGAAGGCCAGCGATGGCACGCGCAACCGTCGCTACCTGTGGCGTTGCCGGGCTTGCGGGGAGCAATACACGGTCAGAATCGGCACGGTTTACGAGGACTCCCGCCTGCCGCTGAAAAACTGGTGCTTCGCGTTCTGGCGTGCTTGCACGTCAAAGAAGGGTGTCAGCGCACGCGAGATTCAACGGCATTGCCAGATTAGCTACAAGTCGGCCTTGTTTCTCATGCACCGCATCCGCTTTGCTATGACGCCGGAAATCACGCCCCGTCTGAAAGGCAAAGTCGAGTGCGATGAAACCTACGTTGGCGGCAAGCCCCGCCCCGGCACCGGCCCGCACAAGCGCGGGCGTGGCACAAAGAAAACCCCCGTCTTTGCGATGGTCGAGCGTGACGGGAGCATTCATCGGCGCGTAGTGGCCAACGTGACGGGCAAGACGCTCAAAAGCATCATCCGCCAGTGCGTTGAGCAGAAGTCCAAGATTATTACCGATGAGTTTTTGAGCTACAACGGCATCGGCAAAAGTTTCTCGGGCGGTCATGCGGTAGTGTGCCACGGCGAAGGGGAATACACTCGCGGCGATGCACACACAAACACGGCTGAATCATCCTTCGCGCTCCTTAAGCGCGGGTTGACGGGTATCTACCATGCGGTAAGCAAAGAGCATCTTCACCGCTACGTTTCAGAATTCGATTTCCGCTGGAATACGCGCAAGATGAACGACGGCCAGCGCACGGCCTTCGCGATTCAAAGCGCGGAAGGCAAGCGGCTCACTTATGAGAACTAATCCGCTAACTCGTTTCTTCCGTTGGCTTTCCACGCGCCATAATCAGGGCCTTCGCCCCACCATCCATGACGAACCACATTGTCATTTTTTCCCAAACGTCGGGGTTGATGGCCAAATATCTATTGACTGCATCATACGTCCCGCCGCCTACCCCAGTATCATAAACAATCCCTTGCGCGATAAGCAAACGGATAGTGGGGGAGCTAGGATTACCCCTAAAAGTTTGGGAAAGCTGGAAGTATTGATTGATGAGTTCGGCCTTCGCCTCGACTGGAAGCCCGGTGAGACTAGCTATGATAAGTTCCGTTCGCCTTTTAGCATTGGCCCTATTGGTTCTCCAGTTGCCAAACCACCTGAAAAAACATAGAAATCCCCAACTTACCAACCCCGTCATAGTTGCCCAGACAGCCGGAAAAATAACCGTGAAATTTTTCGATATGACATCTAACAGCCATTGCATGATAACCCCATCCCTATGAAAAAACCACCACCCGCGACAACCCCTAAAGCCGGGCCAGCTATCAAGCTCGCATCCGGCCCAAAGGCCGAGACGCTAAAGCTCTCCATCCCTTGGCAACAGGCCGTCAAGCAGTCCTTGGACAAACCACGGCCCCCGGAAGGCTGGCCGAAGCCGACGAAGTAACCCATTGATGCTCGGGCTAATCCGGGCAATTCCGGCCTAATTCACCCTCTTTGCGCTAAGTACATACTTCCGAACAATTTATCTATCAATTGGGCACGCAAGCTGCCATATTCAGGTATTCACCCGTAAAAATCATTATGCCGACCCTATTGCCGTGCTCGCTCCGCCTCCGCACCCTCGCCGCGCTCGCCCTCCTGGCTGGCACCGCTCCCGCCCACGCCCTCACCTACATTTCGAATCTCACCCAATTTGCCTTCTCGCAGAATCCCGTGAGCACCAGTTCGTGGCTCGCCGAGCCGTTTATCACCGACAATTCCGCGCCGAGCTTCTCCCTGAATGACTACATGATGAGTATGTTTAACGCCACCACCGCGTCGGGTGATTTTACGGTCTCGCTCTTCAGCGACAATTCCGGCCAGCCCGGCTCGCCCATCGCGCTCGGCACCGGCACCGGCGACCCGTCCACCACGGAGGTTTACACCTATACCTTTTCCTCCACGATTCTCCAGCCGAATACCGAATATTGGATGGTCGCCAGCGTCTCCAGCGGAGCATCGAGTTACAATGCGGCCTATGTCAGTGCCTCGGACCCGTATGCAGGCACCTGGACCAGTACGCCGGGCTGGGTCTTTAGCAACGATCAGGGCGCCAGTTGGAATGTTGCAATATTAGGCATCAGTCCACAATTCGCGGTGGACGCCACCCCAACCGTCGTTCCCGAACCCGCCACTTACGCCCTCCTCCTCGGCCTGCCCGCTTTCGCCTTGGTATACTTTCGCCGGCGTAAATAGAGGAGTGTTGGACCCGATCCGCGTCCCTCATTGCGTTTCCTTCTCCCGATAAGGACATGGGCGCTGCTCTTCCGCCCTTGCCCGCCCGGCTCTTTGCGTCCATCCTGCCTCATGCGCAAATCCCCCCAATCCCCCTCCCGCAAACCGGCTGTCGAGCACGCCCCCTGCGAGCACAGTCACATTTACCTCAGCACCCTGCGCCTGGCCGGCCATCCGACCCTCGGCAAGGGCCCGGCCCCGGTCTTCATCGAGCGCCATGGCCGCCTCGTCAAGGTCGTGAAATAAGCGGTAGTGGTACAGTTTGAGTTAAAGAAGAGGACGACACGGAGGTCGTCCCTCCATCAGGATGGCAAACTGTACTACCACCAAATAAACTCGCTTCGCTCACTTCTTCTTCCGCGCTCTTGGCGTGCTCTGCGGTAAAATCTTTTCCGTTTTCGGCCCTCTATCTTTAATCCGCGTTAATCAGCGTAATCAGCGGTTTCCTCTTTTCTTCTTCGCGTGCTTCTGTTCAAAAACGCGCGGCCAGCATCGGCTTAAACGCGCGGCGGTACGCCCAGGCCAGGTACAGTTCCAATGCCAGCACGACGGCCGCCATCGGCAGCCCCGCCGGTTCGAGAAAGGCGTGAAACGCCACGATGTTCACGATCACCGGCGCGATCAACGCCAGCGCCAGCGGCACAAAACGGTTCGCCAGCAGCAGCGCCCCGCAGACCACCTGCGTCCCCATGATCAGCGGGAGCATGTAGTGCGTGTTCATCAGCGCGCCGAAGAACGCCATCGCGCCGTCGGGCATCGTCTTGGGCTGCGGGATGAAGTGCAGGAACCCGTTCAGCCCAAACACAAAAAAGATCAGCCCCATCAGCACGCGCGCAATCAGGGTCAGGCAGCAGCCGCGACATTTCGCCGGCGCTGCGGTGGGTTCATTCGAGCTCGGTGGCGTCGTGGTCGTCATAGTGCCTTCCATTCAATCCTTTGCCACCACCGCGTCAAGGCGTTCCCGCCTCCCGCCCTGCCGCGCCCCGTCTCCTTTGCCCTTGCCTATTCACCCTCCGCCGCCGGAAAATTATCGCCTGCCGTGTCCTTTTTTTCCCGCGCCCTCGACTGCCTTCGCCACGCGAAATTCCCCGCGCGTTCGGCCATCGTCGGCGCGGGCGGCCTGTTCCTGTTTCTGCTGCCGCTGGCGCCGGTCGCGCGCGCCCACGCCACGCTCGAATTCCACGCTATCCCCACCACCTCGGTCAACCGCATGTTTCTCCCGGCGGACTCCGCCACCGAAATCATCCACGGCCTCGCCATTGCGCGCCTGCGGCCCGACCGTCTCGAAATCGAGCTGACCCTCGCCGATAGCGCCGCGTACAGTTTATTGGCCAACGATCCCTTCATTTCACCCACGGACGTCGCCGCGAAGGCGACCGCTACTACCGCCGCCACCGGCCTCGACGCCTCCGGCACGCCCGCGATGCACGATCCGCATTTCGACCGCGACCAGCTCGCGCTCGTCCAGCGCGGCTCCACGCTTTTCACCATCACGTCCAACGGCGCCGTGCTCGATCCCCTCTCGGTCACTGTTGAATTTACGCCGCAGAGCGACGTTGTCTTTCACATTATTTACCCGCGCCCTGCGCCCGGCCTGCTGCTCTTTAAAGTTAATTACTTCGATAAAGTTCCCGCTGGCCAAAAAGACCTCCTGACGGTGCTCGATGACTCCGGCCAGACCCTCCTGACCGCCGATCTCGGGGCGGACAATCCCCTCGCGCACGTCCAGGTCACACCGCCTCCCGCCGCCGCCCCTCCGCTCGCCGGCCCGTCTTCCCATCGCATCTTCGCGCTGGTGCTGGCCACCGCCCTCGCCCTCGCCGCGCTCGCCTTCGTCCTGCGGCTGCGCCATTCTAGCGGTCGCCCGTAACTCCCTCTCCGCTTTTTTTCCCATGAAATGGCTGCGCGAACCGCTGACGCACTTTCTCCTCATCGGAGCCGCGCTGTTTGGTCTCTTCGCCATTTTCGGCGGCCCCACCGTGCCGCCGCCCGGCCAGTACAGCATTGTCCTCACTCCCGCCATGGTGCAAAACCTCGCGGTCAGCTATCAGCGCACGTCGCAGCACCCGCCCAGCGACGCGCAGTTGTCCGCGCTTATCGACGATTACGTGCGCGAGGAAATCCTCGACCGCGAGGCTCGCGCGCAGGGTCTTGATGTTGACGACCCGCTGATTCGCCAGCAGTTGCGCCAGAAAATGGAGTTCTTCCTTGAGGACTCCGCCGTCGTCGCCCCGCCCACCGACGCGCAATTGGAAGCCTTTCTCCAAAAAAACGGCGACTTCCTCCGCCGGCCTGACGGCACGCTCCCGCCGCTGGCCGACGTGCGCGCCGCGGTCGTCGCCACCTGGCAGGCCGACCAGCGCCGCCAGATCGCCGACGCCGCCTACCAAAAACTCCGCGCGCGCTACGTTGTCGTCCTCCCGCCGCCAACGCCGGCCACGCCTGCCGCGCCAGCCTCGAACACCACCGCGCAATGAGCCGACGCTTTTTGCTTGTTTGCGCCGCGTTCCTGCTTTTTCTCGCGGGAGCATTTCCCGCGCAGGCGCACGAGCTGCACCCCGCGTATCTCGAATTGCAGCAAACCGCGCCCGGCACCTACGCGGTGCTCTGGAAAGTCCCCGCCGCTTCTGGCGTCACCGACGGCTTCAGTCCGCAATTCCCGCCCGACGCGAAAATAATTTCCCCCATCATCCGCGAGCAAACAGCCGACACTTTTCTCGAACGCTACCAACTCACCGTTCCCGGCGGCCTCGCCGGGCGCACGCTTTCCGTCACCGGCCCGACCGCCGTGCTCGCTGATGTTCTCGTGCGCGTGGTTGGCGCCGACGGCTCCGCGCAAATCCTGCGCCTCAATCCCGCCACGCCCACCGCCGTGGTCGCTGCTGCGCCCAGCCGGTGGCGGACGGCCGCGGCTTTTCTGCGCCTCGGCATCGAGCACATCTTGATGGGCGTCGATCACCTGCTTTTCGTGCTCGGGCTGCTGCTCATCGTGCAAAACCGCTGGGCGCTCGTCAAAACCGTCACGGCCTTCACCGTCGCGCACAGCATCACGCTGGCCGTCGCCACACTCGGCTACGCCAGCGTTCCGCTGCCACCGCTCAATGCCTGCATCGCCCTCTCCATTTTATTCCTCGGCCCCGAAATCGTCCGCGCCCACCGTGGCGAAACCAGCCTGACCATCCGCCATCCCTGGGTTGTCGCCTTTGTCTTCGGCCTCCTCCACGGCTTCGGTTTCGCGAGCGGGCTGACTTCCCTTGGACTGCCCCACGCCGAAATTCCCTGGGCGCTGCTTTCCTTCAACGTCGGCGTGGAAATCGGCCAGCTTTTCTTCCTCGCCGTCGTGCTCCTGCTCGAGCGCTCCTTCGTTGTGCTGCAAATGCGCTGGCCGCGCTGGGTGCAAGCCCTCCCGTGCTACACCGTCGGCTCGCTCGGCGCGTTCTGGACCATCCAGCGCGTCTGGCTCATGTTTTAGTGCGTTTTCAGGTTAGTTGGCCGCAAAGGCAAATGTTGCGCGGCAAGCGCGCAACCTACCCGGAAACAGAGAGGTCATGCGTCGATTTAAATAGAAAATGCTCTCGGCGTTGCCGTTGATCGTCCAGCCCAGCAGCAACAAGGTACTCGGACGGTAGGTTGCGCGCTTGCCGCGCAACGTTTGTCCCCTACCCATTCCCGTTAATCGCCCAGCCCAGCAGCAGCAAACCCGCCGCCGCGATCCAACTGCCCAGCACGCGGGCGACAATGCGCAGCCAGGTTTGCCCCGCGGAGATGACCGCCGCGGCCAGGAGGCAGACGAGGACGAACAGCAGGACCCCCATGCCGAGAAATTGCAGCACGCCGACGGCAGTGGTGATCCCTTCCGCCCGCAGGCCAAAGGCGTCCAACACGCCGTGAACCAGGCCGAGTAAAACGGCGACCGCGGCCACCACTGACACCGGAATGGGCAAATCACTGAGCGCCAGAATGCCGGGAATCATGAACGTCGCCGCCACGATGGCCGAGAGCACCGGGCGGGAAAGTTCCGGCGGAGTCGCAACGAATAAACCCGCGAGACCGCCGAGAATCCAGGCGGGCGGCAGCAGCAAAAGCGTCCAGCGTCCGGCCGTGGGCCCGCGCAGTCCCGCCAGGATGGCCAGCGCGAGCACGGGAATGAAGTCCTCGGGGCTGCTCAGCCAGTGCCCCGCGCCGTCATAGACCGGCCCCAAGCCGGTGGCGACGAGGTGCGCGTCGGCAGTGGCAGGCAGGACGAGGAGGATCGCCGCGGCGAAAAGGCCAATTTTACGTGGGAGACTCATTTAGGATCGGGACGCACCGGGCCTCGGGTGGTGGTGGAATTTGAATTAAAAGAACGGACGCCTCGGAGAGGCGTCCCTACCTTGGAATGGCAAACTGTACCATCACCGAGCCTCGGCGAACGTCGCACCGGGTGCGGCATGAAGGGTCGCCGGTGCCAGCGCAGCTTTTTCAGGAACTTCCGGCTGCATGTCCTGGTAAAGGAAGAAAAGGCCGCCGCAGGCGATGGCCGCGCCCGCGACGCGCAGGACTATCTGCCCGGCCGGCCAGCGGTGGATCAGCCCGAATATGATGCCGCACGCATGGAGCGTGCCCGTGGCAATGACGAAGCCGATACTGTAATAGAGGCCGCTTTCATTGGCTGGCAACTCGTTGCCGTGCGCGTAGCCGTGACAGAGGCCGAAGAGGCCGACCATCAGGATGGCGAGAGTGTAGCCGAGGGTCTTGCCTTTGCGCGCTCCGGTCGCCGGGTCGTCCTTGGAAAAAAGCAGACTGGCGATGCGCGCCGGGTGGACATCGCCCAGCACCATGAGACCCAAGAGAAAGCCGGAAATCGCGATGCCGTACTCGATATTGTGTTCGCCGCCGGGCACGGGGACGTGACAGAGGCCGAGAAACCCACCGAAGGCCATGACCAGTGGAAAGGTGACCGGCAGCATCCAGATCGCCGGTCGCCCGATTTGGCAACCCCAGATGCCGACGCCGACCATCGCGATGATGTGATCCCAGCCGGACCAGGGGTGCTTGAAGCCGGCGGCAAAACTGACGGTTTCTCCCGCAATGATGTGGGCCTGGGCCAAGGGAGTGCTCAACAGAAGGAACGCCGAGGCAAACAGCCAGAAGAGGTGACGGAAGCCGGAGGCCGGAGTTTTCATGGCGGGAAAAGAGACCGCAATTTTCGCCGAAAGTAACAGAAGGGGAGGCAAAATTTACCGGATGCACCACCCCCTGCCAAGGGTTATTTCCCTCCGCCGCGTCGGCTGAACCTTCTGGCCGCCCGCCGGGAACCTGTGGCGGCCCGCGCCTGTCCATTGGTCGCCCCTTAACCCATTCGCAAAATTCGAAACGGTCGCCTTGCCCCCGCCCGCCCTTTTCGTCTTGCGTAATCCACCCGCTTTCAGCTACTTCCGCAGGGTTACGGGTGCATTCCAGCATCCCTTCCCATCCTCTCACCCCTTTCCCGCCATTCCCGGCCGTGGCGGGTTTTTTATTTCATCCTAGAGAACCCCCGCCTCTCGCTCGCCTTACCTCGTTTCCTGCATGAAAGATTCGCCCACGAAATCCCCTTTGCCCATCGCGCCGCTTGCTCCCGTGGAATCGCCGAGCCCATCCCCTGTCCCCGGCACGGATGATGCCCCCGCCCGCTCTCCCATCCGCTACCTCTGGATTCTCGCCGTCATCCTGGCCATTGCCTTTATCGTCGTCGATGGCAAGGCCCGCCTCGCCACGATTCACATGATTTCCAATTCCGGCGTCGGCGGCACCACCGCCCCGACCCTGGACCCGAAATCCCTTACCGGCTACTACGGCAACCAACACGTCTTGATCGAGCCGGCCATCGGCACTGACGGCTACCACTGGACCATGCAGACGGAGCGCATGCTTTCCGGCAACGAAGGCCTGCGCGTTCGCCACACCGATTACGACAATCCCCCCAATGGCCGTGATGTCCATTGGAGCTCCCTGCTCCACTGGGTCGGCGCCAGCCTGGCCTGGGTCGGCACCAAAGTAACCGCCATCAACTTCTCCGCTGACAGTTGGGCCGCCGCGACCGCCGCCGACATGTTTGGCCCCTATCAGCCCGGCGGCCAGCCCATTCAAATCGCCCTTTCCTTTGTCGCGCCCTGGGCCAACACGTTTTGCCTGATCGTATTCATCCTGGCCGTGGTTCCGGCCATAGCCCGCCGCTTCGGCTCCGTGCCGGCCACGCTGCTCGCCCTCGGCTTTATCGCCGTCTACCCCTACTACGAGTTTTCCATCGTCGGTTACTACGACCACCACGGCCTGGCCGCCTCGTACGATCTGGCCATGGTCCTCTTTCTCGTCGCTGGCGGGGCCGGCTGGCTCCGTAATGACGTCGCCCGGCCCGACCGCTTGAACCCTATTGAAAAACCCGCCTGGGACTGGCTGCCCGACCGCGCCCAAGCCCGCCGCTGGTTTATCGCCTCGGCCGCCTTCGGCGGCGCCGCCCTGTGGATTAGCGCCGCCTCCGTCGTCCCCGCCATGATGGGCGTCGGCTTTGGCGCGCTCCTCGGCACCGGCTGTCTCGCGCGCGGTCTCGACCCCAAATCCCCCTGGCGGGCCGATGCCACCCTTTGGCGCCTCTGGGGCCGCGCCGGCTGTGTCTCCAGCCTGTTCTTCTACGCCTTGGAATACATGCCCTCCAATTTCACCTGGCGGCTCGAAGTCAACCACCCTCTCTTCGCCCTGACTTGGCTCGCCGCCGGCGACTTCCTCTGCCGCCTTTGCGAGTACATCCAGTCCCGCCCCGTCGCGAGCGCGAAAACCTCGGCCAAATCCACCCCGGCGCCAGCCGTCGTCGTTGATACCATTCCCGCCAAGCCCTCCCTGCTTCCCGTCTGGGGCTGGGTCACGCTCGACCTGCTCGCGATTGCCTCCATTCCCCTCGCCGTGCTGTGCTTCCCCGCCACCAACGGCTACGCCGGCAGCGTCTTCGTCATCCCCGACCACTTCCTCTGGTCACTGCACACCGACTACATCATCGAATTCCGCAGCCTCGCCCGCCAGCTTTCCCAACTCTCCTGGCAGGAAATCCTGGGCGGCATCAGCCTCCTGCCCATCCTCATCTTCCTCGTCGTCGCCCTGCTCTGGCGCGCTGACGCCTTCAAGGCCGCGAAACTTTATTGGAAGCTGCTGCTCGTGTGCATGGCCGCGCTTGGCCTGTATTTCGTCCATGGCGTCTATTATTCAGTCGTCTGGAATATCGGCCAGGCCCACTGGCTCGGGATGGACCCCCAACAGGCCACTCAGCAGGCCGTCGAACAGGCCCAGGCTACCGCCAACCTCCTCAGCCTCATTCCGGATATTCTGACCATCCTGCTCCTGCTCGTGCTGCCCCTCACCATCGAGACACCGCCCGAACTCCCGCCCGACCTCGCCCGCCCCTGGAAGGCCCTGTTGCTCCTTGCTGTTTTCCCGGCCATCGTCCTGCTCCTGCTCGCCTTCAAGCAAATCCGCTGGCTCGGCATCGGCTGCTCCCTGTGGCTCGGCGCGCTCGCCGCCACCGCGCTCGTCGTCACCCGCGCGGGCCCCGGCTTCCGCTGGACGACCGCCCGCCAGATCTTCGCTGGCGCCTTCCTCGCCCTCGTCCTGCTGCCCTACCCCGGCTTCACCGTCTTCCAGTGGTACCATTTCGACCTCAAGTACCCCGTCACGATGCTGGATTTGACCCAGCTCATCACCCGTGACGTCTCCCAGCGCCTGCGCACCCGTCTCGGCGACAAACCCGGCGTCATCGTCAGCGGGCCCACCACCACCACCTGGATGATGTACTTTGGCGGCTTCCGCGGCCTTGGCACCCTCTACTGGGAAAACATCGACGGCCTCAAAGCCGTCGCCGCCATCTACAGCGCCGCCACGCCCGAGGAAGCCCTCGAGCTCGTCAAAAAATACGGCGTCACCGACATCGCCATCTTCTCGTGGGACCCCTTCGCCGACGAATACGCCAAACTCCACCGCGGCCTGCGCCTCGCCGACGACACCCCCACCAATTCCTTCATCTACCAGGTCCTGCACTCCGGCAAAGTCCCCGTCTGGCTGCGCCCGCTGCCCTACCGCCTGCCCCAGGAAGGCGAACTTAAAAATCAGTACGTTATGATATTAGAGGTGGATCTCGATCAAACCCCCGAGGAGGCCGCAGTCCGCGTCGGCCAGTACCTCTGGTCCCAGGGTCTCACCGACCAGGCGGCCGCCGAGTTCCACGATGCTCTCACGCACTCGCCCAATTACCTCCCCGCCCTGATTGCCCTGGCCCGCTTGCAGCAGGGCCTCGGCCAGATCGACGCCTTCAACACCAGCCTCCAAACCATCCGCGAGAATCTCGCGCAGGCCGGCACGATCCCCTTCCAGGACCGGGTTGACCTCGCCGTCGTCTTCGCCCTGGCCAACGACCGCGACCAGGCCCAAAAACAAATTACGGACTGCCTGACCATCGCCACGGACAAAGACCTGCGCACCCTCCAGCCTGACGCCCTCTTCAACCTGTTCCAGCTCACGCGGCAGATGAACCTCACGGCCCTCAACCCCAAAGTGATGACGATGGCCTTCAACCTGCTGCCGCCCGAATCGCAGACGGAGGCCCTCGCCGAGCAGGCCGGGGTCGAGGCCCGCGCCAAGCATTTCGACCGCGCCGTCGCCCTCTACACGCAGGCCCTCGCCATCGAGCCGAACTCCTTCCCCATCCTGAACAACCTCGCCGTCATCCTCTCCACCGCGCCCGACGCCGCCATTCGCAATGGCACCCAGGCGCTTGCCCTGGCCCAAAAAGCCGCGAACATCGACAAGTTCCAGCACCTCGAAAGCTACGACGCGCTCGCCTCGGCCGAGGCTGAAACGGGTGATTTCCCGAACGCCATCATCCACATCCGCCAGGCACTCGAAATCGCCCAGGCCGCCAACGCCAACGGCAACCAGACCGGCTTGATTGACCAGCTCAACAAACGCCTCGCGGCGTACCAGCAGCACACCCCTTACCACCAGGGGCCGTAGGGTTATCCATAAGCCCGCAATTCGCCGCCGCGCAGAAGTTTCCGCAACTGATCGCTGCTATTTCCGCAATCGTTTGCGGCCTGCGATGACCGCCCGGGCGGCCAGCAGGGACAGACCGCCCAGAATGGACCCGCAGGCCGCCGGCTCGGGAACGGGAACGACCATGATATCGCCCGTGGTGGGAAATGAGCTGGTGTTCCAGGACAAACTGGGCGGCAAACTGTCCCCGGAAAAGTCAAAGGTGGGCGAGCCGGTGATACTGCCGCCGTTCAGAATCACGAGGCTGAGGGTGTCAAACGCGCTCGGCGTATAATTCAGGTCCACCGCAATCACACTGCCTGGGGCAAAGCCCAAATCGGAGTCCGCGCCGAGGCTGACCTGGTCGTAGGCGCCGGTGGTGTTGCCATTGAGCTTCATATTCAGCGCACCGGACGCATCAATCGCCACGTCGCCGTTAAATGTGAACAACCCGGCGTTGCCGCCGAAACCCGGCGCAAGGGAGGCACCGATATGCAGGGTGTTCGAACCGGTGGCGAAGGTGCCATTGCCGCTGACTGCTTGCGCCAGGGTGACGTTGCCGGAAGCGCCGGAGATATCCAGCTTTCCAGTGCTGACGCCGGCCACGCCAAGCGTCAGGGCGCCGCTGCTGAGGCTGCCCGAACCGATCAGCGCCAGCGCCCCGGCGCCGACGATGGTTCCGCCGGTGTAGGTGTTGGCGCCGCCGAGAATCAGCGTTCCATTGCCCTGCTTCGTCAACGAAACGGTGGACACATTTCCGGCGACCGTGCCGCCCAGCGTCAAGTTCCCCGCGCTGGTGGTGATTTGCTGACTGCCTTTGAGCGTCACCGCGCCCGTGCCCAAATTCAAGTTATTCGTGCCCAAAAAATCGACGGTGCCGTTTAACGAGATCGCGTTATTCGTGGACAGGGTGATGGCCGCCCCGGAGGTGTTATCCAGCGACACCGAGCCGAGCGCGGTATTGCCCAGCGCCACCGTGCCGGTGCCCAAGGCGTGGGCGTTGTTCACCGCCAGCGTGCCATTGAGCAACGACATTCCGCTGGTAAGGGAATTGCTGCCGGAAAGCACGAGAGTGCCGCCATCGATCTGGGAAATGCCTGTCCCCGAAATGGAGCCCGTAATAGTCAGCGTGGTCGTCGAGTTAATGGCGAAGCTTGGGCTGCTCGAAAAAAGAGCGAGCGGGACATTAATGATGACATTGGCCGTCGTGTTGGACAGGTCAATCGCGGTGGTGTTGCCCAGCGTGAGGTTACCCGCGACCTCATTGAAGGTGATGACGTTGCTCGCGACGGGAATTTGAAAAGCCAGCTCGCCGAAAGACATGTTGCCGTTCAGGTTGAAGGTCGAAGGGCTCGTTACGATGGTTCCGTTGAAAACCGTTTTACTTACGGCGCCCGGGGGGCCGATGGGGCTCCAGTTCGTCGTTGTGTTCAGAACGCTGTTGTTGCCACCGATATAGGTATAGGTCGGCGCACCCCAGGCCCGCGTGCCCGCCAAAAAGAAGACCGCGATCGCCAGCAGTTGCACCACCGCGTGGCGCCATGGACGCCGCACTTCGACATTTCGCACGCAGAGGTTCGTCGGCATGGACGGAGGCTGGAAGGGAAGGGAAATTGGATCTGCAATTCCGCTTTTGGCAGCAAGCATTCAGCGGCAACGCGGAAAGTATCATGCCGGTTGCAGGAAAAATTGCAATTGCAAAAGGCCGCGTCTTTTTCACCGCTTCGGCCCGCCGCTCACTTCACATACACCGCCAGCGGGCTGTTGATTCGTTTAATTTCCTCGGCGACGAGCTTCGCCATTTGCGTTGCGCCGGCCTTGACGAAGTGCGCCTTGTCCGGCGCGCCGGTGCGCGTGGGCAGGTAGTAGGGGGCGGTGGCGGCCCGGCCAATCGCGTTCAGCCATTCCACGCCGCGGGCGTTCAGGTCCACGACCAGCACGTGGTTGGCCGTCCCGGCGGTGTAGCAGGCGGCCGCATACGGCGCGAGCCGGGCGTTGTCCTCCCGCCCATCCGCCGTCCATTGATAAAAGGCCGACGGTGTCACAAAAATGGGCGTGGCCTGCCTGGCCTGGATTTCCTCCGCCATCTGCCCCAGGGTGGCGATGAATTCCGGCGGGTACACCGGCCCGTGGGCCGTGCCGGAATCATTCGCGCCAAATTGGATCAGCACATAATCGCCCGGCTTGAGCGCCGCGATGATGCGCCGCCAGTTGCCGCTCGCGTGGAAAGATTGCACATTCGCGCCGCCCATCGCTTGATTGTCCACCGTGACCTTGTCATTGAAAAACTGCCCCAGTTCCATGCCCCAGCCTTCCTGCACCGTGGTTGGGGGGTAGTTGCTGACCGTCGAATCGCCGGCGAGGTGGATGGTGACCGGCGGCAGCACCGGCGGCGGAGCCACCGGAGCCGGGGCGGCCATGATCGGGGCGCTCACCGCCACTGGCGTGGCCGCGGGCGGTTCTGTTTTGGCCGGGAGCACCGTCGCGCTCCCGCTCACCGTGGCGCTGCCGCCGGAGGGATGCGCGCACCCCGCGAGCCAGACGCAGGACAGGCATAAAATCGACACCAAAGACAACGGGGTATGACGCATAGGCGAAACTTGGTAACCATTGCGGGGCGCGTGGTCAATCAAGTCAGCAGCGGGGCGCTTCTCCCGGGCCCGGCGGGAAAATCGACCCGATGAAGTCCAGGCTGGTTTACGAAGCGCCGCGCAAGGCGTGAGTTTACCTCTCGCCACCCCGCACCCGGGCAACTCCCAAAAAATAAAATTCCTGCCATCAGTTCAGCAATAAATCCGACTCCGCCAAAATCACCCTGCTTGCGATTTACTTCCGCCGATTCAGCAGTTCCCTGATCACCGATTCAAGCTCGACCACCCCCTTCACCGACCCATTCTGGCCGCCTTCAAACTCAATCCAGCCTTCGTTAAAGCCATCCAGCATCCGCATGCGCGGCGTCGGGTCAGCCATTCCCTGAGCCCTGAACAGCGCCTCCCATTGCCCGCGCGCAATGGCCTCCATTTTGACGGGGCGGCCCAGCAGCTTGGCGAAGGTGGCGGCGATGTCGTTCGGCGTCACGCGCCGCGGCCCCTCCAATTCGACCACCCTGGTCCCGATCCACTCCTCCCGCAGCAGCTCGGCGGCGACACGCCCGATATCCGCGGTGGCCACCATCGGAAACGCCTTGTCGAGGGGCTGCAAAAAGCTGGGGATCACCCCGGACTGCACCGCCGGCTCCACGTCCCACGCGGCGTTTTCCATAAACCACGCGGCGCGCAGGAATGCCAGCGACAGCGGAAGTTTGGCCAGCGATCGCTCCATCATCTGCAACTGGGTCAGCAGGTTAATTTCGGTCGCCTGGGCTCCAATCGTCGAAAGACAGACAACCCGGCGTGGCCGCGCCGCCAGCAGAGCCGTCTGCAGCGCCGCCACCATGGCCGCCACTTCGGGGAATCCCTTCGTCGGGGCGAAACTCGGCGGGAGCAGAATAAATGCCGCGTCGGCACCGCTGAACGCGGCCTGCAGTGCAGTGGCGTCGTTAATTTCCGCCATGGCCACCTCGCAACCCCGCCTGGCCCAGAGGTCGCCTTTTTCAGCAGAGCGCACGATCGCCCGGACGCGTTGGCCGGCCGCCAAGAGTTGAGTGGCGACCACGCCGCCGACCTGGCCGGTGATGCCGGTGATCGCGAAAAGTTGGGCTCGTTTCGGCGAATTCATACCCATGCGCCTGATCCGGGTCTCGGGTGACGCAACACGTAATTAACCTCCACCTCCGAAACCCGGCAACCTCCAAAAAGCAAATTCAATCAGTAACCGCAGATTACGCAGATTGACGCAGATTATGAAAAGAAAATAGCGAAAGAAAAAGTAAACGACGAAGGAGAAGCAGGTAACCTGTTGGTGTTCTGTCGGACGGGGGATTATACCCAATTTTTGTCACTGAATCGGCACGATGCGGCGCCCGACTTTGGTTGACCACGCCCTTACTTTATGATGTACTGGGCACATATGAAAATGCTGTCTCCCAAGCTGTTCTGTGCTTTGGCCGTCCTGCTGGCCGCCGGCACGGGTCCAGTGAACGCCCAAAATCTTTCGGAAAACCCCCTAACGGGCTACACCGGTTTCACGCAGTCCTATGACATACCCTATTCCAATAAGCCGGGGTATGGGAAGGCGTCGCCGGGGGAATCAACCGTGGCCATCGAGATACTGAATACGACGCACGACATCATCCTGGACACGGGGTCCCGCGGATTGTATCTCAGCGACAACATGCTGCCGACCGACTACATCCCCGTCGGCATCTCGGGCAATCTGTACCTCAGCAGCAGCAAGCGGCTTTTTCAAGGGATCTGGGCGAACTTGACGATCAAATTCCCCGCGGCCAAGGCCGAAGGGGGAGCAACCCTCCCGGCGGAAGCCACGCTGCCCGTGCTGGTGGTGCAAACCATCACAGCAGGAGCGGATACGGACGGCGCCTCGTATGCCACGACCCCCGCTTCCGGCAACGTCACGCTAATCGACAAAACCAAGGTTCACTTCACCGGCCACTCCGTGACCTTGCAGCCCGGCCAGGTGGCGGCCTATGCCGACAATCTAGGAATATTGGAAACCGCGTCCAATTTCGGCGTGGCCATTGATCCCTCTGGATCGAGCACCTTTCCCAACAACACCGACCAGTACAACCAGCAGTATAACGCCTTTCTCAACCTTGACCAGATGAAGGATGGCACCATGTGGGCCGGTTATACCCTCGACCAGAAGGGCGTGCACGTCGGCTTGACGGCAAACACCACCGGCTACGCCTACACGAATCTCGTGCCCAGCGGCCTGGCCCAGGTGCCGGGCAGCCCGCCCGACTGGCAGGTGCCCACCGGCACGATCGTGTACAATGGCACCACCTCGGGCACAGGCCGGGTGCTGCTGGATGTGGGCATCGACTACGCCTTCCTGATCCTGCCGGACGAACCCCACAGCGGAAACGCCACCGCGAACCTGACCGTGAATTTGTTGAATTCGAACGGCGCGGTCAGTTATGACATCAATACGAAGCGCGCCAACCTGCTCAACCCCGCCTACATCCAGTGGTCCAGCGCGGAGCCGGGTCCGTTTAGCGAAAGCCAGCCGCCCTATGGCGACCAATTTATCAACACGGGTCGCAATGTCATCAACGGGTTCGATCTGGTCTATGACGGCACGGGCGGATACTTTGGCCTGAAGCCCAACTCCTCGGTGCCGAGCGCGAACATCCAGTTTACCGCCGACTATTATCCCAACCCCATCACGACCACCCTGCCGGTCATCGTCACCCAGCCCATGAATCAGGGCGTGCCCGCCGGCGCCAACGCCACCTTCAGCGTCGCGGCCACCGGCACTCCGGACCCAACTTATCAATGGCAGATTTCGACGACGAGCGGCGGCACCTGGTCGAATGTCACCAACAGCGGCGGCTTCCAGGGCGCCACCACGGCGTCTCTCCAGGTCACCACGACGGCGAAGATGAACAACAACCAGTTTCGCGTCCTGGTCCTCAGCCCCGTGGGCAAAGTGACGAGCTCGGTGGCGCTCCTCGCCATCGGGGCAGGCCCCAAAATTCTCGCTCAGCCGGCGGCCCGCACGGTGAGTGCGGGGCAAACCGCCTGGTTCCGGGTCTCGGCCAATGGCCGTGCGCCTCTTGCTTACGCCTGGCAGCTCAACGGCGTTCCCCTCGCCAACGGCGGCAACGTGCGCGGCGCCACCACTTCGTTCCTCACGCTCACCAAGGTGACGGGCGCCAACGGCGGCATCTACCAGGTCGTCGTGAGCAACGCCATCGGCAACGTCACGAGCACTCCCGTGATGCTCACGGTGCCGGGCGCGAGATGAACGGCTAGCAACCACTCCTTTCCCTTCCGTTCCGTTCCATCCCGCCCGGCGGCGGGCTTGAGTTTGGCGCGGGCGCGGTTGGGGGTTTTGGTTGACCCTGACACCCGGACCGGGCAGCCCCGAAAAAGCAAACGCCTATAAGTTCATCGCCGATGCCGTCAAAACCGAAAGCTATACAGCCTATTTCGAATCGCTCATAGTTTGATCATCGACTCCCCAAAACTTGGGGTCAAGCGGGTCGTGTGGAGGCTTCAAGAGGTAATCTCGATCAGGCCGAACTGGATTGGCAAGTGTTACCATGGGTATCACTTGAGCCTTAGGATTTCCAACCGTAACCGCTGTTCCTCCCTGATGCGGAACAGTTGAGCGTAACTGCATAATCTGATTCCGACGATTTTTCCGCTCCTGCAATGCATTTACTTGTCCCCCAATGAGCGCCTTTGTTTCGGTGGATGGGGAAAGCTGATCGGTTTCGCAGTGTCTTAAGAACTTGATCAACACATCTTGGCAATTATCTAAAAGGCCTTCCAAGTCCCATGCTTCATTTTTCCTTCGCTCTCTTCGCACATCCGAAAAATGCGACAGATGTTTCGAAATATACTCATACTGTTTGTCTTTGTCTTTCGTCCACCCACCTCCTGAATAAGAAAACAAGTCATCAGCGCGTGAATCTTTATGCCCCTTGGGTTTCTTTTCCGAAGTCCTGAAAAATTCAAGTAAGTTTCGATAGCTATTGAGAAAACTCTCGATCACGGCGTTTCTAAGTAGCCTCGTTTCCTCTAATGTTGGCCTTCGGTTTTCCGGCTGAGAATTAAGTGTGAGAAAAGAAACTTGTAATCGTAAAGTTGCTTCTTGGACTTCACAGAACAGCATTTGATCCACAAGATAGCAAAAATCCTCCAAGGTTGTTTTTTGTTCCGAAGTCATTGTAACAGCCTCAACGCATTCAAGTTTTTTTCAAGCCGATTATTTGCCAAGCCTTATCATCTCCATGTCCATTTCCCAGAGGCCCAAAAGGGGTCGGGTTCAGGTTGCCCCTTGTTCCCTTGACCAACGGCATCTGGGGCGAGGCCAGCGGGATTGATTTCGATCACCGCAACGCCGCGGACTGGCAGCCCTGCAGTTGACCTGCCGCGCCGAGCCTGCATCATGGGCCCATGAACATCGTCGGCCTCCAATTCGACATCGTTTGGGAAAACAAAGCCGCCAACTTCGAGAAAATTCGCCGCCTCCTCGGTGAAGCCGCTCCGGCCAAAAATTCCCTCGTCGCCCTCCCCGAGTTTTCCGCCACCGGCTTCTCCCTCGACACCGCCGCCATCGCCGACCCGCCCGGCGGCGAGACCGAGCAGTTCCTCCGCCGCACCGCCGCCGAATTCGGCGTCGGCCTCATGGCCAGCGTCCCCGTGCGCGGGCCGGATGGCCGCGCGCGCAACCGCGCCCTCGTCGTCTCCCCCGCCGGCGAGCTGCTGGCCGATTACGCCAAAATGCGCCCCTTCACCCTCGGTGGCGAAGCCGCCCATTACGCGGCGGGCGACCACCCCGTCGTCTTCCGCTGGGATGGCTGGACGGTAGCGCCCTTCATCTGCTTCGACCTCCGCTTTCCTGAAATTTTCCGCGCCGCCGCCGCCACGCACCAGCCGCACCTCTTCACCGTCATCGCCAACTGGCCGGCCTCCCGCACCCACCACTGGCTGCGCCTCCTCCAAGCCCGCGCCATCGAGAACCAGGCGTGGGTCCTCGGCGTCAACCGCACCGGCCGCGATCCCCTCTACGTTTACAGCGGCCGCTCCGTCATCATCGACCCCCAGGGCGAAATCATCGCCGACGCCGGCGAAAACGAAGGCGCCATCAGCCATTCCCTGGACTTCGCCGCCCTCCTAAAATACCGCGCCACCCTGCCCTTCCTCGCCGATATGCGCGAAATCACCATCCAGCCAAACGTCCTTTCGCAAAATTCCGGCAACTAATCCGCCCGTCCGTCGGTTTAACCGAGTAAAACCACCTCTCTTCCTTCTTCTTCGCGTACTCCGTGTTCTTCGTGGTGAATTTTCCTTCCACTTTTCCATCTCGGCTCTTCCATCTTCTATTCCCGCCCCAAAAACTTCCATTTGACGCGCCGCCTTATTTGACTCATTTTAGCGCCATCGTTAATCCCCTTGGTCGTCTTTCCACCCCATGAAAGCGCCGTCCCTCAAAACCGCCGTGCTCGTTTCCGTCTGGTGCATCACCAGCGCCGCCGCTTTCTGGCTTGGCCGCACCAGCACGCCCTCCGCGCCCGCCCTCGTCGCCAAGGCCCCCAGCCACGACCGTAATTTCAACGACCACGGCCCGACGATCGCACTCAACGCCGCCAAAGCCGCCCCTTCCCTTCAGGATCTCCTCAACGCCAAGGGCAAGCCGAATGCCGACGCCCTCAAAGCCTGGGCGGACAGCCTCGATCCCGCGCAATGCCCGGGCCTTCTCGCCGATTTGCAAAAAATGCCCGGTGGCCAGCCCCGTGACGCGCTCATCGAAGCCATGATCGGCTCTTGGGCCAACCGCGACCCCGCCGGCTACCTGGCCGCCTACAACACGGTCTCCAGCCCCCGCCTGCGCGAAAACGGCGTGGGCGACGCCCTCGAGGCCATGGCCGAACAAGACCCCAAGTCCGCCGCCGCCTGGCTGGCCGCTTCCACCGACGCCGTCCCCAACCAAATGCTCGCCCGCCGCTACCGCTCCGCCATCGAAGGCATGGCCGATAGCGACCCCCAGGCCGCCCTCACTTTCGTCCAGGGTCTCGACACCGGCAGCATGGCCAATGGCCGCATCCAGCGCCAGGGACTCAACACAATAGCCGATGCCCTCGCCGACCAGGGCCGCTTCTCCGACGCCCTCCAAATGTTCTCCAGCCTGCCCGATAACCAGCGCGGCAGCGCCACCGGCGAACTCCTCTCCCAATGGGCCCAGGATTCCCCCACGGACGCCACCAACTACATTGCCACCCTCACCGACCCCAACCAGCGCGGGCAGGCCGCCGCCCAGGTCGTCCAAAGCTGGGCCCGCACGGACCCCCAAGCGGCAGCGGTCTGGGCCGCGCAATACGACCAGGCCGTCGCCCAAAGCACGGGCCAGCCCTCCGGGGACACCCTTGCCGACGCCATGCGCTCGTGGAGCCGCTTCGACATGACCGGGCCCGCGCAATTCCTCAACTCCCTGCCGCCCTCGCCTGACAACGACTCCGCCGTCGCCACCTTTACCGCCCAGGCCCGCACCGTGGACCCCTCCAGCGCCATGGCCTGGGTCAACCAGATTACCGACCCCACGATGCGTGATCGCGCCGCTGGCTCCGTCGCCGTCAGCATGCTCGCCAGCGGCAACATCGCCGCGCTCAACCAGGCCATCAGCTCCAACCAGATCAGCCCCGCGCAAGCGCAATGGCTCTCCACCCTTCCGACCGACAACCCCCAGGCCCTCAACCGCATCAGCCGCCGCCTCGGCGCCAACTTCACCACCAACACCAACCGCCCCGCCCCCTGGGCGCCGCCGCCCGCGCAGCAGCAGTAGCGTTCACTCCACGTTCTGCACCTGCTCGCGCATCCGTTCCAGTTCGTTCTTCGCCTCCAGCACCCGCCGCGTGATCTCCAAATGCTGCGCCTTGCTCCCGACCGTGTTGATCTCGCGGTGAATCTCCTGGCACAGAAAATCCAGTTGCCGACCGACCGGGCCGTCCGCGGTCAAAGTCTTTTCAAACTGCGCGAGATGGCTCGCCAGCCGCGTCAGCTCCTCGGCGATATCGCAGCGGTCGGCGAACAACGCGATCTCCCGCAACACGCGTTCGTCGTTTAGATCGACCACCAGTCCGATTTGCCGCAACCGCCCGTGCAGGGCATCCCGGTAGCGCGTCACCGACTCCGGCGCGAGCGGTGCGATCTCCGTGACCAGCCGCGCCAGCAGCGCCCGCCGCATTTCCAAATCCCGCTGCAACGCCGCACCCTCGCGCTTGCGCGAAGCCGCCAGTTGCTCCAGCGCCTGCGCGGCCGCCTGCTCCACCGCCGCCCGCGCCTCCTCCGCCGCCGGCGGCGCGGTGTCCCGGCCCTGGCTTTGCGCCACCCGCAAAAGTAACTCCGCATCCGGCTGGAACGGCACCCCCAGCCGCTTCGCCAGCGCGCGCAACTGCTCCAGCGTCGCGCCCACCGCCACCTCGTCCCACGCCGCCGCGCCCGGGCCGTCCGCCGCCGTTTCCTGCATCACCACCGCCATCCGCACGTGCCCGCGCTGCAAGCGAGCCCGCGCCAGCTCCGTCAACGGCGCTTCCAGCGAACTCCACTCCCGCGGCAGCGAGACCGCCAGCTCCAGCCCCTTGCGGTTCACCGACGAACATTCCGCGACCACCTCGCGCGCCCCCGCCGCCGTCGCTGCCAGCGCCACTTTCCCCGAGCCAAATCCAGTCATGCTTTGCATAAAATTTATCTGGTGATTATCCCCTCAAAACACACATCGGTCAAAATCTGCGGAAAACTCGCGCAGAGACGCAGAGGCGCAGAGAAGGAAAAAAATTCCCGAGGCCAACTTTCAGTACGGGTTTTCCTCTGCGTCTCTGCGTCTCTGCGCGAGAATTTTCCCGCCAAAACTCCATGAAGCCAAGAAATAATTGTCATTTATTTCCCCGCCTCCCCGCCCAGCACCCGCGCCACTTCCTGCACATCCTTGTCCCCGCGGCCCGACAGGCTCACCAGCACGATCTGCTCCCGCTTCAGCTTCGCCGCCCGCTTGACCGCGTGCGCCACCGCGTGCGCGCTCTCCAGCGCCGGGATGATCCCCTCCGTCCGGCATAAAAGTTGAAACGCCTCCAGCACCTCCGCGTCCGTCGCGTAGGCGAACCCGATCCGCCCCGCCTCGCGGTAATACGCGTGCTCCGGCCCCACCGCCGCGTAGTCCAGCCCCGCCGACACCGAGTGCGTCCCCAAAATCTGCCCGTCCGCGTTTTGCAGCAGGAACGTCTTGCACCCCTGCAACACCCCCAGCCGCCCGCCCGCGAAGCGCGCCGCGTGCTCGCCCGGCAAAATCCCGCGCCCGCCGGCCTCCACGCCGGTGATCTTCACCTTCGCGTCCTCCAGAAACTCGAAAAACAGCCCGATCGCGTTGCTCCCGCCGCCGACGCACGCCACCAGCTCGTCCGGCAACCGGCCTTCCGCCGCGAGGATTTGCGCACGCGCCTCCCGCCCAATCACGCGGTGGAAATCGCGCACCATCATCGGGTAGGGATGCGCGCCATACGCCGTGCCCAAAATATAATGCGTCGAACGCACGTTCGTCACCCAGTCGCGCATCGCCTCGTTCACCGCCTCCTTCAACGTCTTCTGCCCGGCCTCCACGCCGCGCACCTCCGCGCCCATCAGCCGCATCCGGTACACATTCAGCGCCTGCCGCCGCATGTCCTCCTGGCCCATGTAAATGACGCACTCCAGCCCGAACTTCGCCGCCACCGCTGCGGTCGCCGTCCCATGCTGCCCCGCGCCGGTCTCGGCGATGACCCGCTTTTTCCCCATCCGCCGCGCCAGCAACGCCTGCCCCAGCACGTTGTTGATCTTGTGCGCGCCGGTGTGCAGCGTGTCCTCGCGCTTCAAATAAATTTTCGCGCCGCCGACGTGCTTCGTCAGCCGTTCCGCGTAATACAAACCCGTCGGCCGCCCCGCGTAGCCCTTCAGCAAGTCCGCCAGCTCCTTTTGAAACCCCGCGTCGCCGCGCGCCACCCGGTAGGCTTGCTCCAGCTCCAGCAACGGGGTCATCAACGTCTCCGGCACATACATCCCGCCGTACACCCCAAAATGGCCGCCCGCATCCGGCAACGTTTCCTTGCTGGTCAGTTTCTTAGCCGGCCGATTTTTCTTCGGCAATTTCGTTTCACGTTTACCCATCTGTTTCGCCTTCGCCGAAACAGCCTTCCCCCGTCCGCGCCCTTTCGGACGCGACCGCGCAGACTTTACCTTGGAAGCAGTGGCACTCATGGGAAAAAGTGGAGCATACCCCTTTGCCCGCCTCTGGCAAGGGTGTGTAATGCACGGTGGCGTACAATTTCAATTAAAGAAGAGGACGCGATCCCGCCAAGGCGGGACGTCCCTCCAGCAGGAGGGCAAATTGCACCATCACCTAAAGCCCCAACCTGACAATGGCCGGGCTGGGCTTTCCCCAGGCCGTTTTAAAAATCAACTTTTCGCCGCCGCCGGTGCGGGAGCCGCGTTCGCCGCATCGAGCGCCTTCTTCACGTCCGCCGCCTGCTGCGCCGTCGAAGCCTTCAAATCAACCCAAATCACTTTGCCGTCCTTCACCAAAAACGACTGGCGGTTCATCATGCTCGGCACGCCAAACGCCCCGTAAATGTCGCCCTTCGGGTCCGCCAGCAGCGTGAACGGCAGCTTCTGCTCATCCGCGAATTTCTTCTGCGCCGCCACGGTGTCGTGGCTCACGCCGACGATGGTCAGCTTCTCCTTCGTCAGGTCCACGTACGCGTCGCGCAGGCTGCAGGCCTCGGCCGTGCAGCCCTTCGTGCCCGCCTTCGGGTAAAAATACACCAGCACGTAGCCGTTTTTGTACAACGATCCCAAATCCACCGTCTGGCCGTTTTGGTCGGTGCCGCTGATGGCCGGCGCGGTCGCGCCCACGGCCAGCGGCTCGGCGCCGGTCACCAGGCTCATCATGCTGGAAAATAAAGCGGCCATAAACAGGAAGGCTTTCAGTTGGGGGTGGTTTTTCATAAGAGCAAAAACAATGGAATACCTAACGTAAAAAAGCAAACCCTCCTTTTTGCGGGGTGGTGGGACGGTTTGAATTAGAAGAACGGACGCCTCGGAGAGGCGTCCCTACCTGAGAATGGCAAATTGCACCGCCCCCTTTTGCGCCCGCCGTCAGGCCGCCGGGCCCTTGCCGCCCTCGACCGACCACACGGGAGTCTCCTTGTACTGGTCGGCGAGCTTTTGCGTCGTGCGCTCCAGCCGGTTCGCCAGCGTTTTGATGATCTTCATCGCGATGTCCGGCTGTTCGCGCATCATCTGCTCCATTGCCCCGCCCGGCACAAACGCGATGCGGGCCTGCCCCTTCGCCTTGATCGTGCAGGTGCGCGGCTTGCCCAGGATGTCCGCCATTTCGCCGAAAATCGTCCCTGGGAACATCAGCACCGTCAGCAGCACCTCGTCCTTGTACACCTCGACCGCGCCGGATTGCAGGATGTAAAAGCCATTTCCCGCGTCTCCCTGCTTGATGATCGTCATGCCGTGCCGGAAGTCCTGCTCTTGATGTTCCATGGCAAACACCCTAACCCGTCCGCCGCCGCATTTCAAGCGCGTTGCGCTATCCCCGCGTGCCAGCGGCCTTTTCCGGGCAACTTTTACAAATCTATCACGTCGTCGTCCCGCCGCGCGGCCGGCGGCGCGCCCGACACCCCGCCCAGCACGCGCGTGTTCAACGGCCTCTTCTGCGGCCCCAGCATCCCGTTCACCACCAGCGAAACGAGGCTCACCACCAGGGCACCCCATAAGGCCGACCCATAACCGTCCACCACAAAGCCCGGCACCACTTTCCCCGCCAGCAGGAACAATAGCGCGTTGATCAGCCACAGTCCCAGCCCCAGCGTCAGCAGCACCAGCGGAAGCGTGAAGAACACCAGCACCGGCTTGAGGACCGTGTTGAACAGGCTCAGCACCACGACCACCAGCGCGAGCGTCCCAAACCCGTGCGGCCCAAAACTTCCCGGCCCGACATAGCTGATCCCCTTCGACGTGTGCGCCGCGATCACCACCCCGAGGGCAATCACCAGCCAGCGCAGCAGGTGCCGGCCCCAGGAGGGCCGACGGTCTTCCGGTGTCCAAAGGCTGCCAAGTTGTGCCATGTCGAGCGCCCGCAGTGTCACGCTTCCGGCCACCGCCGCCAAGTTTAAACGCGCGGCACGCTCCTCATTTTTTGTCCGCCGGCGCGGCTGGCCGCTCGGCCTTCAATTTCCGCCACCGCTCCAGCCGCTCCGCGATGGCCGCCTCCGCGCCCGCCGGCTGCGGCCCCGGTTCATACAATTTCAGCGCCTTTTCCAAATACTCCTGCCCCGAAATCGCCTCCGGAAATTCGTGGCTGTACAGGTATCCTTCTCGCTGCCCCATCTTCCGATTCGTCACCGTATGGCTGTCCCGCAGCCACAGCGGCACCGCCTGCACGGGAGCATCATTCAACGCCGCCTTGGCCGCGCCGAGCGCCCGCGTCGCCGAATTGCTCTTCGGCGCGGTCGCCAGGAAAATCGTCGCGTGCGCCAGGTTCAGCGCGCACTCCGGCAGCCCCACCAAGTCGCACGCCTGGAACGCCGCGACCGCCAGCGGCAGCCCCCGCGAGTCCGCCAGCCCCACGTCCTCCGACGCCAGAATCACCAGCCGCCGCGCGATGAACCGCGGGTCCTCGCCGCCTTCGAGTTGCTTCGCCAGCCAGTACATCGCCGCATCCGGGTCGCCCCCGCGCACGCTCTTGATGAAGGCCGAAATCGCGTCGTAGTGCTCGTCGCCGTCGGCGTCGTGCCGCACCCGCCGCTCTTTCGCAAAAGTCTCCAGGGCCGCCTCGGTGATCTCCCCGCCCATCGGCTGGCTCAGCGCCAGCGTCTCCAGCGCGTTCAGCCCGCGCCGCAAATCCCCGTCGCTCAAACGCGCTAATGATTCGAGCACCGGCTGCGCCGCCCGCACGTTCCGCCCGCCCAGCCCGCGCTCCGTGTCCTCCAGCGCCCGCCGCAACACCTGCCCGATGACCCCCGGCGGCAGCGACTCGAGCCGGAACAAATGGCTCCGGCTCAATAGCGGCGCGATCACGTAAAAGCCGGGGTTCTGCGTCGTCGCCCCGATGAGCCGCACGTTACCCGCCTCCACGTCCGGCAGGAGCAAATCCTGCTGCGCCTTGTTGAAGCGGTGAATCTCGTCAATGAACAAAATCGTCCGCTCCTCGGGCCGCGCCCGCGCCAGCCGCAGCTCGTCGCGCAGTTCCGCCACATTCGACAGCACTGCATTCAGCCGCACAAACCGGCTCCCCGTCTCCCGCGCGATCACCTCGGCCAGGGTCGTCTTCCCGCACCCCGGCGGCCCGTAAAACAGCAGGCTCCCGAACGTGTCCGCCCGCACCAGTTGCGGCAGCAAACTTTCCGGCCCCAGCAAATGCTCGTGCCCCGCCACCTCCGCCAGCGTCCGCGGCCGCATCCGCAACGCCAGCGGCTGGTGAAAACCTTTTCCAACCTTTCCGCCACTCGCTTCTTCCCCCGCCGCACCAGCGAAAGGAGATGAACCCTCCGAAGCTTTAGCGGAAGAGGGCCGCCGCACGACGCGCGACGACTCCTCAAACAACGACGACTGTAACGGCTCCTCCATTTTTCGGCGCATGCACGCCAAGGCAAACCTTACCACACTCGCCCGTTCGCGCAACGCGCAAAACCCCGCGCTTTCCCGTTGCCCGCGCGCCCGCGCTGCTCTACAACCGCGCCATCATGGTCATCATCACCGGCGAATACCTCGGCGGCCTGCATTGCCGGGCCGTCCACCAACCCTCCGGCGCGGTTCTCGAAACCGACGCCCCCAAGGACAACCAGGGCCGCGGCGAAGCCTTCTCGCCCACTGACCTCTGCGCGACGTCCCTCATGACGTGCATGGCCACCATCATGGGCATCTTCTCCCGCACCATCGGTTACGACCTCGCCGGCCTCAAAATGGAAGTTCGCAAGCACATGACCACTGCCGCGCCGCGCCGCATCGCCAAGCTCGAGGTCGTCTTCAACTTCGCGCGCCCTGCCGACGAACCCACCCGCCTCAAGCTCCGCCGCGCCGCCGAAACCTGCCCGGTGCACCACAGCCTCCACCCCGACGTCCTCGTCGAAACCCAGTTCCACTGGCCTGAAAGTTAGGCCCGGTCTGGCAAGGGCGCTTTCTGCAGCGCTTCGTTTCCTTTGTTTCCTTCTGTAAAAAATCTTTTCGGAAATCTGTGTAATCTGTGGATAACTCCCTCGTCGCCGCCCTCACCATCGCCGGGTCCGACTCCGGCGCCGCCGCCGGCATCCAGGCCGACCTGCTCACCTTCGCCGCCTGCGGCGTGTACGGCACGACCGCGCTGACCGCCCTCACCGCCCAAAACCCGCACGGCATCTCCGCCCTGCATCCGGTCCCGCCCGCGTTCGTCCGCGCGCAGATTGACCAGGTGCTCGCCTACTACCCCGTCCGCGCGCTCAAGACCGGCATGCTGGCCCGGCTCGACATCGTCGAAGCCGTCGCCGATTTCCTCGCCAGCCGCCCCGACTTGCCCGCCGTGATCGACCCCGTCATGGTCGCCACCTCCGGCGCGCTTCTCCTCGAGCCCGCGGCGGTGCAGGCCGTCATGCAACGCCTGCTTCCGCGCGCCACGCTCATCACCCCCAATTTCGACGAAGCCGCCGTCCTTCTCGGCCACCGTCCGGACTCGACCAGGGAAGCCTTGGAAGACGCCGCCCTCGCCCTCGCCCGCCGCTTCGGCGTGGCAGTCCTCCTCAAGGGCGGCCACGTCCCCACCGACCCCGTCGTCGATCTCCTCGCCCGTCCCGAGAAAATCCTCCTCCGTCTGCACGCCCCGCGTATCCGGGATGTGGATACGCACGGCGGCGGCTGCACCCTTGCGGCGGCGATCACCGCGCACCTTGCGCTCGGCTGCGGTCTCGTCGAAGCCGTTCAGCTTGCCCACGCCGGCCTCCAGCGCGCCTTCGCCCAGCCCCTGATTTTAAACGGTCAAAAATTCCTCAACCACGCCGCATTGACTGGGTAAGCAATCGCCGCAAAACCCCACTCGACACCATCCGCGCAACCTGTCTTCCTCAAGTCGCGCCCTCCGCTCCATCCCTATTTACCATGTCTATTCTCTATCTACTCTGCCTAATTTTCTGGATCTGGATGCTCGTCGACTGCATCCAGCGCCGCATGGACAGCACCCAAAAAATCATTTGGGTACTCGTGCTTCTCTTCCTCAACGTTCTTGGCGCGATTATTTACTTCTTTGCCGGCCGCAATTCCCGCATCGTTTAGTATGGCCATCGACGTCGGTGCAGCGGCCATTTACGCCCCGGCCCGCTTCGGCTTTTTTAGCAGCAGCGCCGTCGTGTCGCCAAAATACCGCCCCAGCCACCGCGGCAGGCAGGAGTTGATAAACCCCGTCACGAAAAACGCCGCCAGCACCACCGGCCTGCTCCCCGCCCCGCCCCGGCGGATCGACTCGTATGTGCCGTAGCTCGCAATCTCAAAGCCGCACTCCCGCGCCACTTTTTCCCACTCCCAGGTGGATTTGAGGCTGATGTGCCCGTAGATGTTGAAGGTTTTTCCCTTGCGCTCATAGGTGCCCACGATGTCCGTGTCCTTGTCCCGCGGCGTGTAATACTTGGCATATTGGCCGGTGAGCCAGCGCGGAATCCGGCGGATCAATTGGAACAAACTCGGCGAGTTGTCCGTCGTGAAAATCAGGTACCCGCCCGGCTGCATCGCGGTGTAAATGGCCTGCAACAGCAGCTTTGGCTCCTCCATGTGCTCGACCACTTCGCTGCAAACCGCCACCTGCACCGAGCCGGGCTCCAGCGGCAGCGGTTCCGTCAAATACGCCTCGCGAAATTCAAACCGCACGTCCTTCGCGGTGTCGGCCCACAGCGGCTCGCCGGCCTCCTTCGACCACGGATCGCCGTCCAGCAGCAGGATGTTCAGGCGGGCCAACATCTTTTCCTGACCCTCCTTCCGCATCCGGCGGACAATGTAGAGCAAATCGCTCGCGCAGGACGACCCCACGTCCGCCACCAGCAGCGGATTCGCCGACGTTTCGATTTCCTGCAGCGCCCGCATCATGAACTCGTGCATGACGCGCTTTTTGTAATGCCGGAAGTAGATGTAGAGGATGTCCGAGAGATGCGACTCCGGGTCGGACAGAAAGATCGTCACCGGGTCAAGCGGCGCGCCGCCCGTGGTCTCTTTGGCATCGTGCATGATTTTGCTTAATGGACTTCCGCCCATCGTACCGGGTCACCCTCCTTTTTCGACAACATTCCACCCCGGTTAAGTTCACCACAGCATCTCCGATTGCGCTCCCGTTTCTCCCCCGTCCTGGAATTTCCGCAAAAACAGCGCCCGGTGCTCGCGGCACGCTCCCAGCCGCCGCAATGCCGCCTGGTGCTCCCGGGTGCCGTAGCCTTTGTGCCGCGCCAGCCCGTAGCCCGGAAACTCGCCGTCCAGTTCCGCCATCCGCCGGTCGCGCGTCACCTTGGCGACGATGGACGCCGCCGCAATCGCGAGGCTCTTCCCGTCGCCGCCGACCAGCCCGTCGTGTGGCCACGCAAAGGGCCGCAGCTTTCGCCCATCGACCAAAATTCGCGCACACCGCGCCGGTGTCCCCCCATTCGTAAACAAGGGCATATCCCCTTCCATCGTCGGCAAACCAGCCGCCAGGCTGTGCAAGGCCCGCAGGCACCGATCCATCGCCAACCGCGTCGCCCCCAAAATATTGTGCGCGGCGATTTCCTCCACGCTGGCCGACGCCACCGCCACCCGCGCGCACCCGTCGGCCCGCCACGCTTCAATCACCGCATAACATTGTTCCCGCGCTTCCGCAGTAAGTTGCTTCGAGTCGTTGATCTTCCAGCCCTCGCGCCGCCGCCGTTTTTCGGTGTAAAACGCGGCCTCCAGCCACACCGCCGCCGCCACCACCGGCCCCGCCAGGCAGCCGCGCCCGGCCTCATCCACGCCCACCAAACCGGCAAACCCGTTCACCGCGCGACAGTCATGATTCCACAGGCGCATGGCTAGTCCCCCGCTTCGCGCAGCGGATGAATCGTGGTTTTTTCGGACGTCGGCAAATTGGCTGAAGCTCCCGCCGGCACCCGTGCCGCGGCGGCCGCCTGCGCCGCCGCCACTTCGGCGTTCGGCGGCTTCCCCGGCACCGTCAGTGCGTTCGCCGCCTCCAGCGCCACCCAGTGTTTTTGCTCGATCTGGCCGCTGCCCCACCACGAACCGGTCTGATACACGTCCACATATTCGCCGTTGTCCGTCTGCGCCGTGTGGCACAGCACCGCGACGATTTCCGCGCCGCGTTTCTGCACGGGAGTGGGCAACTGGCCGCCCGTCTGGCCCGCGAGAAATTGCTCCACCTGCTGGTCGCCCCAGCCCGGCCCACGCTCGCCCGCCAGATACAAGCGCGCCGGCGTTCCCAAACCCCGCGCGGCGGCCGCCCGCACGCGCGGATCCGGATCCTGTCGCAGCGCCGCCAGCGAGAAATCTATTGGATCCTCCAGCCCCAGTTCGCCCAGACCCTGCGCCGCCGCCGCCCGCACCGCCGCGTTATCATCCTGCTCCAATCCCCACAGGTACAGGCCCGCGAGCCGCGTTTGGGCATACGGCCCCGCGCGGCCCGCCGCCGCCAGACCCTCCGCCATCCGCCGGCGCACGCCCGCGTCCTTATCGGCAACGAGCGTGACCGCGTAAAAATCCAAATCCACCTGCGGCTGAAACAGCAGCGCCGCCCCCGCATCGCCTCGCACCGCCGGGTCGGGCGACAATGTCGCGCTCAGCAAATACCCCGTAGCCGCCGAGGAGTTTTTAAGTTTCAGCAACTCCTCGATGGCCGCCTGCCGCACCGCCGGGTTGGTGGAATTCAGGTACGGTGCGAGGCGGTCCGCCGCTTGATCCCCCCCGGGCGCGGCCTGGCTGTGCACGTCCGCCGGCGTCGTGGCGCATCCCGCCAGCGCCACCAGCCCGAGCATCATTAAAATTCGTATCACGGAAAAAGACCTCACTCCGGTTTTGTTGCGCTGCTTTTGCGATACCGAATCCACGCCTTCTTCTCCGGCACCGGCAGCCCCAGCGCCTCGTAGGCCGTGCGGAAGTGCAGCTTCGCGTAGTCCCCCAGCGCGTCCGGCCCGAATTTTTCCACCAGCCGCTTCGCCTGCGCCTTCACCTCCGCGCTCGCGCCCTTCTTCAGCTCTTCGCCCGCCTGTTCCGAGAGCGCCTTCAGTTGCCGCACGTACTCCGCCCGCGCCACGATCGAAGCGGCAGCCACCACCGGGTCCGACTCCGCCTTCGTCCGCATCCGCAGTTCAAAACCTTTCGGCACGTCCTTCAAGTTCCGCTGCACCAGCGGCTGCTTCGTGAATTGATCGAGCAAGCCCCACGGCACCGGCGCAATTTTTAACGCTTCCTCCAGCGCGCGCGCGTGGTACCACGCCAGCACGCGGTTGAGGTTTTTGCCGAATTTGAGGTAAAGCTCGTTGTACTTGCGCATCCCCGCGCAGACCGTTCGCACCGCCACGCCTTTGGTCAGGCGAATCTGCTTGTCCAGCCGCAGGATCATCGAGTCCGACGAAATCGCCTTGCTGTCCTTCACGCCTGCCTCCTTCCAGCCGCGCACGATGTCGCCGTCCGGCACCACCACGCAGGCTGACACCATCGGCCCAAACAAATCCCCCTTGCCGCTCTCGTCCAGCCCCGCGTGCGGCTCGAACCAGTCCGCATGGTGCACCTCGTCATAGCCCAGTTGCGGGTCGCCGGTGATTTCGTTCTCCAGCACATAGGTCACAAAGTCCTCCGTCTTTTTTCCCGCGATCACGCACTTGCCCGACGTGTAGCCGACGACCGTGACTCCGTCGCCCTTGTAGGCAAACCGTGCGTACTCGACCGCGAACCACGCCCACATCCGATGGTCGCACCACGCCTTCAATTTATCCATCTGCTCATCGCTGAGTTTGATGGTGTAGGAAGTGCGCCGTGTCTTTTTGTCGTCGCCGCCGCTGTCGTTTCGGGTAAATGGCATGGCACGCAGTTATGCCGAAAGCCCAGCGAAACACAACTTCCCAACATCGCCGCCCTTCCGCCGCCCTGGCGCGCCTCGTTTCCCAGGCTCCGGCCCTGCGCTCCGCCCTGCTCGCCTGGTACCGCGCCAGCCACCGCCCGCTCCCCTGGCGCACCGCGCCCAGCCTCTACAAAACGGTAGTCTCAGAGTTCATGCTCCAGCAGACCCAGGTTGAAACCGTCCTGCCCTACTTCGCCCGCTGGCTGGAGCAATTTCCTGATTTTAAGACCCTGGCCGCCGCCCGCGAGGAAGCCGTCCTGCGCGCCTGGGAGGGCCTCGGCTACTACCGCCGCGCCCGCCTGCTGCACGCCCTCGCCCGCGCGCTCGCGCCCCTTTCCACTCCACCGCGCACGCCCGCCGCCTGGCTCGCGCTCCCCGGGGTCGGCCCCTACACCGCCGCCGCCATCACCAGCATCGCCTTCGGCGCTCCCGCCGCCGTGGTGGATGGCAACGTCGTGCGCGTGCTCTCCCGCCTCCTCGGCGACCGCACCGAATACAAGGACGGCTCCGCCGCCGTCAAAGCCCTCACCCCCGCCGCCGATGCCCTGCTCAATCACGTCCACCCCGGCGACCATAACCAGGCCGTGATGGAACTCGGCGCGCTGGTCTGCACCCGCCGCAAACCCCTTTGCACGGTTTGTCCATTTGTCTCTGGATGCGCCGCCGCCGCACAGGGCGACCCAGAGGCCCTCCCGCGTTTCGCCGCCAAAAAAACCGCGCGCGTCGCCCTCACACGCCTGTGGATCGAACGCGATGGCGCGCTTCTCCTGCACCGCAAATCCGGCTCCGCCCGCCGCCTCGCCGGCTTCTGCGAACTGCCCGAGGCCTCCTCCTTGCCCACCGCAAAGATCGAGAAAAAGCCCCTCGCCGTCAAACGCCGCACCATCGTCAACCACCTCTTTGTTGAAAGCATCCACCGCGCGACGCTCCCGCCACGCACCCCCGACCCCGCCGCCGATTCAGTGGGAGGATTTCTCTGGATACCGTGGACTAAAATGGACGCCGTGACCCTCTCCGGCCCCCACCGCCGGTGGATCGGAGAACTGCGAAAAATTTTGGGCTAGAGCGCGTTCAATTGAACTGTAGCCATCCGTCTTTGTGGTAGGGACGCCTCTCCGAGGCGTCCGTCCCCTTAAACGGACGGCTTCCCGCCATGGCGGGATCCCTACCTTGGGCCGGGACTTGGAATCGACTACAGTTTTTTTGAAACCGCTCTAGTGCCCCGCCCCTGCGACCTTCTCGCTCTTCGCCTGCCCGATTCCCGCCAGCAATTCCCCGAACCACGGCTGGTCCACGTCGAGCGGTTTGCCGCCCTTGATGCGGCTGAACTCGATCGCCCGCAATTCCCCGCCGCGATCCTCGTCCTGCCCCACGACGCCCGAGGCTCCTTCCAGCGCGCATTCCACCGCCTTGTCCGTGCAACGCTTGATCAGCTTTAAATCCGCCGCGTTCGCCGCCGAGGCCCGCGCGTAGTAGCCGCTCTTTTGCACCAGCGTTTTCTCCGCCCCGAGCATGGCCGCAAACTGCTTCGCAAACCACGCGCCCGGATTCACCGCGTCCAGCTTCACGTGCCCGAACGCATCCCGCGGCACCGTCTCGCCTTTCGACTCCATCTCCTTGACGATGCTCCCCACGCCCGCGCCCTCGGATACGAACAAATTCACGCAATCCTGCTCGTCCATGATCTTGCGCAGCCGCGCCGCCTCGGCGGCAATTTCCAGCCGCGTTTCCGGAATGTAAACCCCGTGCACGTCCAGCCGCCCGCGCGATAGCCCCAGCTCGGGCAAAAACTTTTTCTTCGCCAGCCGCTCGCGGTACACCCGCGCCGTCTCCGCCGTCAGCCAGCCGCAGCCCCGGCCCATCACCTCGTGCACAATCAGCATCCGCGGGTTGGCCCCGTGCTCGGCGACGACGTGTTCAAAATACTCCGCGCCATATTCCGCCGCCGTCCACGCCCCCAGGCTTTGCTGGATCGGGTAAACGTCGTTGTCGATGGTCTTGGGCAAGCCGATGACCGTCAAACCATAGCCGCCCTTCGCCAAAAACGCCGCGAGCTCCGCCGCCGCTGTATTCGTGTCATCTCCGCCGATGGTGTGCAGCACGTCCACTCCGTCCTTCACCAGTTGATCGGCGGCGACTTTCTGCGGGTCCTGGCCTTCCTTCACCAAACCGCGCTTCAGGCAGTCCTTGATGTTGGTGAGCTTGACCCGGCTGTTGCCGATGGGGCTGCCGCCAAACAGGTGCAGCAAATGCGCCCCTGCCCGCACGGTGGGCGTCACCGGCAAGCTCTCGCCCTTGAGCAACCCCTTGTACCCGCCCACGTAGCAAATGATCTCGATGCCGGGCGCGATCTCGCTGTAACGCTCGATCAGGCCGCCAATGGCCGAGGACAAGCACGGGGCCAATCCCCCCGCGGTGAGAATGCCGACTTTCTTGGGTTGCTTCATGGGTAAAAAACGATGGCGGGCCGCCGCCGCCTTGACAAGCACCGGTCGCCGCCTTGTTGCAGAAAAAGAGCAAGCCCCGCGCCACTTCCCGATTCCGGCCAGTCCGATTCCTTTCCTCGCCTTTCGCCACGCCTGGGCTAAAGTCCCGCCGTCCGCCTGATGGAATACGCCGAGCTTATTCTGGTTCTGCAGCTCATTGTGGCCGCCCTCATTTTTGGGGCGGCCCGGCTGCGCGTCTCCTACCCGGTCTTCCTCGTGCTGGGCGGCCTGATACTCGGTTGCCTCCCCAGTACCTTCAGTCCCGAACTCGACCCCGACATCGTTTTCCTCATCTTCCTTCCGCCCATCCTTTATTATTCCGCGCTCCTGACCGACTGGCGCGAGTTCCGCATCAACCTCGGCGCCATCTTCGCCCTCGCGGTGGCGCTCGTCCTTTTCACCACCTTCCTCGTTGCCGGGGTGGCCCATTATTGGATGGGCCTTCCGTGGGCCATCGGCCTCGTCCTCGGCGCGATCATTTCCCCGCCCGACGCCGTCGCCGCCACCGCCGTCATTCAAACCCTCCGCATCCCCACCTCCCTCAGCACCATCATCGAAGGCGAAAGCCTCGTCAACGACGCCACCGCGCTGGTCGTTTACCAATTCGCCGTCTTCTCCCTCCTCAGCGGCCATTTTTCCCTGCGGGGCATTGGCCGCGTCTTTATTTTCGCCGCTCTTGGCGGCATTGCGGTTGGTCTTGTGCTGGGCTGGCTGAGCCTTCATGCCCGCCGCCTGCTCCGTGATTCCCCGGTCGCCATCATGATCGGCCTCACCACGCCCTTTTGCATTTATGTCTTCGGTCAGGTGGTGGGCGTGTCCGGCGTGCTCGCCACTGTCGCCGCCGGCCTCTATGTCGGCCACAATGGCCTCGGCGTCATCACCCCGGCGCTCCGCATGCAAACGCGCGCCGTCTGGGACGCCGTCGTCTTCATCATTAACGGCTTTGCCTTTATTCTCATCGGCCTCCAGCTCCCCCACGTCGTCGCCGGCCTCCACGCCAATGGCACCCTGGGCCGCCTGCTGGTTCAATCCGCTGTCATTTGCGTGGCCGTCGTCGCGGCCCGCTTCCTCTTCATTCTTCCCGGCTACGGTATTATCCGGGCCTGGCGGCACCACCGTCATCCCGAACAACATCGCGTCCCCATCGGCTGGCGCGGCGCCGTGCTCGTCTCCTGGGCCGGGATGCGCGGCATTGTCTCCCTCGCCGCCGCCCTCGCGGTCCCGCTTACCCTCAACGACAACTCCCCCTTTCCCTACCGCCAGCAAATCATTTTCGTCTCCTTCTTCGTCATCGTCGCCACCCTCGTTCTCCAGGGACTTTCCCTGCCCATGTTCATTCACCGCCTTCATCTCGAAACCACGGAGGATGACCGCGCCGACGAAGCCCGCGCCCAGCTCGCCATGGCCGAAACCGCTCTCCAGGAACTCGAGCTCATCCGCCACGAGGAAAAGCTCCCCGATTACTTCGAGGCCTACCTGCGGCAACGTTACCTCGAACTCCAGGAAAGCTCCCGCCGCGATGCCGGCGAACGCCATCCCGACTACCTTGATTATCCCGGCCGCGCCCGCGTCTGGCGCCGCCTGCTCGAAGCCGAACGCCGCCAGCTCCATCACCTGCGCAACACCGCCCAGATTAACGACGCTATGTTCTTCCGCCTACTCACGCGCATCGACCACCGCGAAGCGACTCTTTGATCCGCGCTACGTATGCCGGATCGTCACCAGCGTGATGTCGTCGTACGGCGCGCTGGCCCCCGCAAAACTTTTCACATTCTCCAAAATGCCCTGGTTCATCTCCTTCGGGCTGTGCTGGCGCAGGTATTTTAGTGAATCCGCCAGCCGTCCGGACGAAAACTCCTCGCCCTCGGCGTTCAGCGCCTCCGTCACCCCGTCCGTGTAGAGCACCAGCACGTCGTCCTTGGCGAACGCCACCGTCTGGTCGGCGATCACCAGGTCGAAAACCTCGGGCGGCACCATCCCCAGCGCCATGCCCTCCGAGCCTATGGTGTTCACCTGCAAATGGCCCGAGGCGGCATCCAGGTGCAGCAGCAGCGGGAGCTCGTGCCCCGCGCGCGCCAGCGTGATCTCGTCCTTCGCCGTGTCCACAATCGCGTAAATGATCGTGATGAACATCTTTTCCGGTATTTCCCCGGCCATCTCCCGGTTGATGCACCGCAGCACCTCCGCCGGCGAATCGTGCATCCGCGCGAAGTGCCGCAGATTCGTCTGGCAGATCGCCATCAACAGCGAGGCCGACACCCCCTTGCCCGACACGTCCGCCACCGCCACGCCCACCCGCGCGCCGTTCAGCGGGAAGATGTCGTACAAATCGCCGCCCACCTGCTGGGCGGTGTTGTACAATGCGTCCATCTCCAGCGCCGCATTCGTGGGAAACGACCGCGGCAGCAGCAACCCCTGCACGCTGCTGGCGATCGACAGGTCAAAATCCAGCTTCGATTTCTCGATCTGCACCCGCATCAACTCCACATTGTGCAGCGCCAGCGCCGCCTGTTCCGCCAGCGACTGCACCAACGAAAAATCCGCCTCATTGAACGCCACGTCGTCCGTCGGGTTCGCCACCGCCAGCACTCCCAGCACCTGCTGGTGAAACAGGATCGGCGCCACAATCAGCGAGCGGACCACCAGCGACGGGTCGGCATGCACGACCACCCGCGGGTCCTTTTGCGCGTCCGCCACCAGCACCGCCTTCGCGCTCCGCGCCACCGAGCCGATCAGCCCCTCGCCCATCGCGTAGTTTTCCGCCTTTAGCACCTGCTCAAGAAATTTCGCCCGTGTGGCCGGCGCCGCGGTACCCTCCTCGCCCGGCAGCAGCCGCTGCGGGGGGAACAGCCCCTCCACCGCCACCCCGCGCAACTGGTCGTCGGAAGTGCGCTCGTAGGCGCAGGCGCTCAGCGCCCCGGTGCTCAGCACCGCCGCATGCACGATGCGCTGGAACAACTCCCGCCGGCTCAACCCCTGCCCGGTCGACTCCACCATGTTGTGCATGAACTCCACCACGATCTGCTTCTCCTGTTGCAAATGCTGCATCTCCTCGTCGAGTTGCACCGACTCGCGCCGGGCCGACAAGTACAGGAGCCACCCCAGGAAACCCCCCACGCAGATGCCGGCGAAAAACCAAAATACCATGACAGGATCGGGTGCAAACGCGCGGTCTGCGCGTGGCCGCCTACCATTGGCACCCCGCCGCCTTTTGTCTAACCTTTTCCCCGGCCACCTCTATTCCCCTTTTTCCTCCAGGGCCGCCCGCGCCGCGCCCAAACGCGACCGCGCCGGCTCGAACGGCCGCTGAAACGCCTCCCGGAAATCGTAGCCCCCCGCGAAATCCTCGCGCCGGTCCTGCTCCGTTTTCCCCAGCACCTTGTACTCCACCAGGTGGAAAACAATGTCGCCGAAATCCTCGCACCGCTGCAACCCCCACCCCTCCAGCAGCGCAAACACCATCGGCCCGTACTGCTCGAGCGCGAATTCCCGGATCCCCTCCAGCAACTGCTGGCCGCTCACATGCACGCCGCCCGCCCGGGCGGCCGCGTCCTTCTTCATCCCCTTCAGCGTGTGGTCCAGCGCCTGGCGCACAAAAAAATACGCCCCCTTGTCAAAGCGCGGGTCCTCCTTGCGGATTTGTTCAACGACGGCGGAA
>Ga0206873_1035_pt1 | contig 41564 bp, 41 predicted proteins | sample Alteio_BWOrgCont_11_FD_152631 | JGI IMG/M metagenome (GOLD analysis project Ga0206873, IMG submission 152631) | Enriched cells from forest soil in Barre Woods Harvard Forest LTER site, Petersham, Massachusetts, United States -... | ecosystem: Environmental > Terrestrial > Soil > Temperate forest >...
ATCAAATAAATCATACTATATAATCTATAACTTATAATTTATAATCTATAATTTATAACTTATATTCTTTATTTTAAATATCATATCAGTACATATGCATAATACATATGTATTATACCTAAAGACAATAAAAAAACTATTTTGATTACCCGGAAAGAGTGAGAAAGAAACGTTGGTCATTGACTCCACAAAATATGCCGTTTTGTGCCGTTTTTTTATAATAGTGATAAGAGATGAGCAAAAGCAACCGCTTATATCTTTACCCTTATAACTTATAACTGCGGCTCCACCGCCCATAGCCGTTTTTAGCCGTTATTTCCGTAAGTTTTTATTGTCAGTCGCCCCGCAACAATTTGAATATGTTATTATGGGATCCTGAAACCCATGAAACAACTTCAGAGCAGGCAAGTTCAGCATGACGAACACGCTTATATCTTACTCTTATAGCTTATAGCTGTTTAAAACGTTTCCGGCCTCATTTGAGGGAAGAACAGCACATCTTGAATAGATGGGTTGTTGGTCATTATCATGGTGAGGCGGTCTATGCCCATACCAATACCGGAGCAGGGAGGCATGCCATATTCCAGGGCACGTAAAAAGTCATTATCAATGGTCATGGCTTCATCATCGCCACGGGCGGCAAGCTTCATCTGCTCTTCAAAACGCAGGCGCTGTTCAACGGGGTCGTTCAATTCGCTGTAGGCATTAGCTAATTCTTTTCCGTTTACCATCAGCTCAAACCGCTCTACCAGACCTGGTTTAGAGCGATGTTTTTTAGTGAGTGGAGACATTTCAACAGGGTAATCTGTAATGAAAGTCGGTTGTACATAATGCTTTTCACACTTTGCAGAGAATAGTTCATCTATCAGTTTTCCTCTGCCCATAGAGGCTTCTACATGTATGTTATGTTTTTGGCAAACCTTTCTCAATTCTTCTTCATCCATTGCAGACACATCATCGCCGGTATGTTCTTTTATAGCATCCAATATTCCAATTCTCTTAAACGGGCGCTTGAAGTCAAGGGTGTGGTCTCCACTGGGAACAGTGGTTGTGCCATAAAGGTCCGTAGCTATCTTCTCCAACATTTCCTCAGTCATTTGCATCATCCATTCGTAGTCTTTATAGGCCACATAAATCTCCATTTGGGTAAATTCAGGGTTATGCGTCCTGTCCATTCCTTCATTACGGAAATCTTTTGCAAACTCATACACGGCATCAAACCCGCCAACAATAAGGCGTTTGAGGTATAGCTCATTGGCAATACGCATATAAAGCGGCATGTCCAATGCATTGTGATGGGTGATGAAAGGCTTTGCAGCAGCGCCTCCCGGGATAGATTGCAGTATAGGAGTTTCTACTTCCAAATAGCCTCTGTCATTAAAGAAACTGCGCATGGAATTGATGATCTTGGCACGTTGCATAAATACATGCTTCACCTGGGGGTTCACGATAAGGTCTACATAACGTTGGCGGTAGCGCAGTTCAGGGTCAGAGACTACATCATGCGCTTTGCCTTCGCTGTCTACTTTTGTAACGGGCAATGGCCTGAGTGACTTACATAGCAAGGTAAGTGAGGTAACATGAATAGAGGTGGTTCCGGTATTGGTGGTAAATACAAATCCTTTTACGCCAATAATATCGCCTATATCGAGCAGTTTTTTGAATACAGTATTGTAGAGGGTTTTATCTTCGGTAGGACAAATATCATCGCGCTTAATGTAAATCTGGATTCTTCCCGTCTGGTCTTGTAGCTCAGCAAAGGAAGCGTTACCCATAATGCGTCGCCCCATAATACGTCCGGCAATACTTATGTTTTTATAATTGTCTTTATTGTTTTCGAAGTTAGCGAGAATATCTGCCGCATTGGCATTTACCTCGTATAGTGCAGCAGGGTAGGGGTCAATACCCAGTTTCCTTATCTCTTCAGCCGCATTGTGGCGGAATTGTTCTTGTTCGTTTAGTTCCATGCCACAAAATTAGAAATTAAAAATTAGGAATTACGAATTAGTTTAACAATTAAATCCTCATCAATTTGCTCCATGCATTTAAAATGCTTTTTAGGGCAAGCTTTGAATCCTATCTTGGAGCATGGCCGGCAAGACAGTGGCTTTACTTCAACTATATGAGAATTGGCCCCGGGCATATAAGGATACATGCCAAATTCAGGTATGGTATTGCCCCAAACAGAAATTATGTCTTTTTTAAAAGCGGCTGCAATATGCATCAGTCCTGTGTCATGGGTAATTATCTTTTTTGCCTGCCTCAGCAATGATGCCGAACCATGAATGGAATATTTTCCGCAGGCGTTATATACTTTATCTTTCAGGGCTTGTTCTATCTCACTTGCTTTAGCTTCGTCATTCTTTCCACCGAGTAAGACAATGGGCATTTCAATTTGCTTACACAGGGAAATTATTTTGTGCACAGGTAATTGTTTAGTATAATGATTTGCACCTATTACAAAGCCTATATACTCATCTTTATGGGAAGCAGGAAGTGTGTTTAAGTCTACTTCTTCATTCGGAGGAATATGATACTCCAAACCTCGCTTATCATTTTCTACTCCCAATGAATCTAACGTTTCAAAATACCGGTCAACTATGTGAATACCGGGAAGTTTATTAATTCGCAAGTTGACCATTAGCCACTTTTCAATATTCAATTTTGGAAATGCAGCCGAATCTTTTTTTAATGCCCTTTTCACCTGCATGGTGCGTAGGTTGTGATGCAGGTCCACTATAAAATCATAGCCTTCATTTTTCAACTCATTAATCACTTCCGCTATATCCGATTCAATTGAATAGATTTTATCCGTATGTCCTATTGCCTGAGCAACCGGCAGGAAAGCTTTCTTGGTAAGATAGTGAACTACTGCGCCCGGTATTTGTTGCTTAATGCAGCGTACAACAGGGCTTGTGAGCACTATATCTCCAATAGAACTAAACCGTATGACAAGAAATTTGGGCAGAGGTAATTAGATTAAAATGAGGAATTATCCGCAAAGTAATCAAAAGTCGGGAATCGAATCAATTTTTACATGCCATCCTTATTGCATGCCAATGAGCCCCAGCCATCCGGGCCTTTACGCCAAAAGGAGTATGTAGCAACTCCATTTTGATCGTAGGTGGTAATAAAATAGGAGTGATCCTGGTTTTTCCATTTTTTTGTGTAATCATAATATGATTGCCTGAGTCCGTTAGGGGAAAACCATTTAATATAACGAGGCTCTCCATTTTTAAAAGCAGCTATAAGCCGGGTATTATTCCTGTTGTCTGTCCATGTGTATTCCCCGTCCAATATGGTTGTTTTACCCTTTCTCGCATTATTTCCTCCTGCATTAATAAAGTACCAACCCTTGCCACAGGGATCCATTGGCTCAATATTTATACCATTCTCAAAATAAGCATACCGGCAAAAGGAAGCTGTATTACTATCGGTCATTTCTTTCCAGTTATTATCCAAATAAACAACCCAGTTTCCATGCTTCTTTCCAGCCGAATCAAGTTGATTAATTTTATTCTGGCTATTTGAAAATACAGCAAATGCCATGCAAAGAGCGAGTAGATAAATTTTCATTTTGTTCAGTATTGATTTCTACGACAAATATATAAAATAAATAAGAAGTGCTTCTATACAGTAACAATGGTCTTACCTAATCTTTAATTCCTAATTTTGCAATATGTTTACAGGAATAATTGAGTCTCTGGGAAAAGTTAAAAGTATTGCCATGAAGGGCGGAAACTTGCATTTGCAGATTGAAGCCGCATTTGCAGGAAAGCTAAAACTCAACGAAAGTGTTTCGCATAACGGAGCCTGCCTGTCGGTTATACCGCTTACAAAAACACGTTACGAAGTTATGGCCGTGAAAGAAACTTTAGCCAGAACCAATTTGAAGCATACCAGAGTAGGGGAGATAATAAATCTCGAACGCTCTTTACCTGCGGATGGCAGAATTGACGGACATTTTGTGCAAGGCCATATAGATGGAACCGTAAAATGCCAATCCGTTAAGAAGCTAAAAGGAAGCCACGTATTCACATTCATTTGTAAAAAAGAGGATAGTAAATACATAGTGGAAAAGGGCTCTGTTGCACTCAACGGGGTTAGCCTGACGGTAGCCAATACATCTAAAACTACTTTTTCGGTTGCTATAATACCCTATACTTTTGAACATACCAATTTTAAGAGCATTAAAGCCGGTGATGAAGTGAATGTGGAGTATGATATACTGGGGAAGTATCTGGTAAAATATCTTGAAAAGACTAAAAAATAGCTTTAGCTATTCTTTTTACCGATTCGGATTTGCCCATAGTATAGAAGTGAATGCAGGGCGCACCAAACTTGACTAATTCTTTACATTGCTTAATGCCCCATTCAATCCCGATTTCTTTTATCTTTTTCTCGTCATCGCAGTTTTCTATGCTATTGGCTAATTCTTCCGGCACTTCAATATGGAAAAATTTGGGAAGGCTTTGCAATTGCTTTTTGTTTGATATGGGCTTAACTCCCGGAATGATAGGAACCTTAATACCATTATCCCTGCATAGTTTTACGTAGTTGAAATACTTTTCATTATCATAAAACAACTGGGTAACTATGTATTGCGCACCTGCTTCCACTTTAGCTTTCAGGTATTTTAAATCGGCTCCGAAATTAGGGCATTCAAAATGCTTTTCAGGATATCCTGCCACGCCTATGCAAAAGCCTCCGTTGGCATTGGTATCAGTCATCTCTTCTTCGTAGAGGTATTTGCCATCGTTAAGAGCTACAATTTGTTTAACAAGGTCAATAGCATGTTCATTACCGCTTGGTTCAGGAATAAAGGATGTTTCTGTTTTAACGGCATCGCCGCGTAGTGCAAGAATATTATCAATACCAAGAAACTGCAGGTCAATAAGGGCATTTTCTGTTTCTTCTTTCGTAAATCCTCCGCAAATAAGATGAGGTACCGTATCAATCTTGTATTTGTTAATGATGGCGGCACAAATGCCTACTGTTCCAGGGCGTTTGCGCACCGATATTTTCTCCAGGTAACCGCCTTCCCGTTTTTTATAAATGTATTCTTCCCGGTGATAGGTAACGTTAATAAACGAGGGGTTAAATTCAAGCAAAGGGTCTATACTTTCATAAATAGAATTAATGCTCTTTCCTTTCAGGGGAGGCAATATCTCAAAAGAAAAAAGGGTTGATTTCGATTTATTAAGGTGTTCTATAACTTTCATATCAATTTTGTTTGGAGCCGCTGTTAGCACTATATCTTTCAATACTTAATCCTGCATCCATAATCATGGGCAGGCTGTCAATCCGCATAGCCTGGCTAATGGTAAATTCATAAGTGCCCGGTTTTTGAAACTTCATATTCCTTTTAAACAGGATTTTATTATCCCATATATCGCCCAGTCCTTCACCAAGCCATTTTCCATCGGCATCGGCCAATATGCATTCCATGGTATCGCGTTCCGTAAATTTCATCGGGGTTTTAACATCAATAAACAGGTAGAGGTTATTAAAATCATAGCTGCCGGCATTTCTTATAGTAAGGAAGATATTGTACTTATTTACAGTGTCATTTACCGGAACATCAAATACAAGGGGCTTATTCATATCCCAAATATTATCGGGAATAGTAATACACTTCCTGTATAACACATCCTTATTGCAAGAACATATTACAATGGATAATAATAAACTGAATGATAAAATTCTCTGTCTCACGGGTTAAAATGATTTGCGAAATTACGGAATATTCTATATTTATGCCCGTATGCTATTTATCTTGAAGCAATTCGTTAAAGTATTTAATGTAATTCCCTTTTTCAGAATCTTTGGAGTAATTCTCTACAACCGTTCTTCTGGCTTCTTTTCCAATGCTTTCCCTTAATTTCGAATCATCTATCAGCATAGATAGCTTTTCAAACCATTCTTGTTCGCTTTTTGCAAGAAATCCATTTACACCTTCCTTTATTATTTCGTTATTAACGCCAACCGGAGACATAATAGCAGGTATCTCAAGCGCCATGTATTGCAATCCCTTTAGTCCGCATTTCCCTTTCGACCATTCATCATTGGGCAGTGGCATTATTCCTATATCTACTGTCGACAGTTCCTCAATTTCCGTATCCCTGTTCCAGGGAATTCCTTTAATACTGAGCTCTTCATTGCTATAGTTCGCATCTCCAAATACCTTGAAGGATACCCGGTTTCCGTACTTTTCTTTAAGTTTTGTAAGCACAGGCACGGCAAGTTGAAAATGTTTGATAGTGGTTATGCTGCCTGTCCAGCCAATGCAAATAGGGGTGTCGTTATTGGTTCTGTAAGTGGTTCTTTTATGCCATTCCGTATCAATGGTGGTAGGCACTACTTTTACAGTATCATTGTAATACGAGGCATAGTTTGCAAGGTATTTATTTCCTGCGAAAATCATGTCGCAGATAGATATAATCTTGTCTATTTTACCCGGATATTTCAACCAACGCAGCTTTTTATTTGCATCCGATGTATCGCCCAGCCAAATAGAATCGTCAAAATCATAGATTAACTTTGCCTTTGATTTCCGGAACTTCCTTTCAAAATAGGTAGAACCTAATAAAAAGGACTCTCTTTGAATGAAGATAATATCAAATTCATTGGCCCTCGAAACGTCCTTTAAGCGCCTGAAAATAGCTTTTACCAGTATACGGAACTTTTGAACGTAAGCTCCTTTGCGATAAAGGTACTGATCATCACTGCCGAAAATAAAGTATGATTGCTTGCAGTAAAAACCATTTTCTTTAAAATAATCTAAAAACTGCTCAAACCTGAATCGCTGGGCAGGGGCTCGGTTAGGTCTATGTGAAGCTATGAACAGTATTTTTTTCAATTTTAATTTCTTTGATCTTTTTACTTCTCAACGCTTCTTTAACCAACGAAACTTTTATTATTGTTTGCAAAATTATGCTATTTATCATAAAGAAGCAGAATAGCCCAATAATTTAATTCACAACTATTTTTACCATGGGCGAAGGTAGATTCCAAAGGGCCGAATCGCCTGTTATAATATCCGGTTTTACAAAGTAGGTTCCCTTGATATAAGGAAGGTATACAATCAGGCCGCAAACAGATCCATCTTTAATATCAGTCTCAAATGCACAAGGTGTACCAACACCCATCTTGTTAGCGCCATCGTCATACATTGTATAGCAAAGTTGAACAGGGCTATTCTTGCGGGGAATGGCAGGTAATGTCTTCCCTGATGTATTCTCAATCTTTAAGTCTATTACCGCAGTATAATCATATAAGTGGACATTAATGGTCTGTTCCAATGGAATAATTTTTACATTTTTGGAAGAAAATATTTCCGTATGAAAAGAAGTATCATTTTGCGGGCTTGTTAAATATTGATATTCGCCAGCAGGAAGGCGAAAATACTTATCAGGTATACTGTCGGTGTAAAACTGAAACGGGTAAAAATAAGCTCCGAAAAGTATATGGTCTTTTTTGTGCGGAGTGTTGCATATGGCATCAAATGTAGGATCTTTAATAAAAATAGTAACCGAAGAATCAGGACCCGGAATTGAGGAGCACAGTAGTGTTTCATAAGCAACCGACCAGGGAGTATCCCCATAAACGTAAGGGTAGCACCTATAATCAATAAAGCATTTTTTTTCACCATTTTTTCTTGCTTCATTAATGATGCGCGACAGATAAGATACCCTATAAGTAAATTGTTCATGCGCATTGTACATCTTTTTAACGCCTATCCATAGTAGTGGTAATGAAATTAGCAATAAGAGGTTTTTTCTTGTTGGGGTATAAAACAAACAAATAAAAAGTATAGCGGTAAAGAATCCATAAATGGAGAAATATATTTCATATACAAGAAGTGCGGATGCACCTTTATAGAATGATCCCATGAAAATAAGCGTAAAGCCCCCGATGAATAAAACAGTAAAAAGGAAAAACAGGATTCCTTTCCGTAATGTAAACAATACACAAATAATAAACAACCATTTTAAAGCCCTAAAATGACAAATTATGAAATCATGCAAATACATAGTAATGGGCCAGGTTTTAATTCCGGGCAATTCATGAATAATAGTGCTTACCGGAACTATTTTATCCTCATCGTAACTGTTCGGAAATAATACTTTCTCTTTTAAAATAAACAAGCCGACACTTACAAGGGCTATAATCCATAATTGAGAATCGCGATAGCGTTTGAATGCAGTTGCTTCAAGGCCAATTACAAAAAATATCAAAAAAATTGTCAGCGGGTGATAAAAAGTCAGTAATACAACCGCCACCAGAGCACCGATAGTTCCGAATCTCTTTTCTTTATCAGAAGTAGAGGGAGTTTCAGGATGAATCAATGCCCACAACAATACTCCTAAAACCAATATTTCATTCAGTAATGACATCGGAATATAAAAAACCTGTGTAGAAGCCAGGGCCATTGAAAGCAGCACGGCTAGACTGGCTCCATTGTTTTTTAATTTTAGGGTTATAAAAAGGAATATGCCATAATTGAATATTATCAAGTCTATGGAGTTGCAAATGAGTATTGCTTTTAGTGACAGGCCCATCTTTAATGCGATCCACGGTAATATCATGTTGATGACAGCACTATACCTGCCCAGGTCCATATTATTAAGCCCACCCGATATAAGCAACCGGACATCATAATAAGATTGATCTATAAAAAACTCTCGTTCTTTATAGAAGTATGCAGCCATAAAAATAAGGGTACCGAAAAATAGAAATCCTATGCTTTGATAAAAAACAGATATTTTTTTATTATCCAATTGAATTGTATTTGTCTGCATATCTTGCATCAGGATTCGCCTATAACCTTTGTTTATTGAAAACAAAGATACTATTCCTGTAAAAACCAATCAATTGCCTATTCGGGTGGGAATTAAAATTTCTTTAAATTCGCCCTCAAATTGATAGTATGAATAAAGTGTATAAAAATGCCGACGAAGCTATGGAAGGCATTAAAGATGGAATGACATTGATGCTTGGCGGATTTGGCTTATGCGGTATTCCTGAAAACTGTATTGCAGCGCTGCTGAAGAAAGGAGTAAAGGATTTGACCTGTATCTCCAACAACGCCGGTGTAGATGATTTTGGGCTTGGATTATTATTAAAAACAAGACAAATAAAGAAAATGATGTCATCCTATGTAGGCGAAAACGCTGAATTTGAAAGACAATTTTTGCAAGGAGAACTTCAAGTTGATTTAGTTCCCCAGGGAACATTGGCAACTAGAATTGCAATGGCAGGATTAGGCATTCCCGCATTTTTTACGGCGGCCGGATACGGTACAGAAATAGCGGAAGGAAAGGAAGTACGTGAATTCAACGGAAAAAAATATTTAATGGAAATGGCCCTGCATGCCGATTTTGCTCTTGTAAAAGCTTGGAAAGGTGATACTCTGGGCAATCTTGTTTTCAGAAAAACAACACGTAATTATAGTGTTCCTATGGCAAAAGCAGGGAATATCACCATAGTTGAAGTGGAGCATTTAGTACAACCCGGAGAGATAGATCCCGACCAAGTACATGTCCCGGGAATATACGTGCACCGCATTTTTGAAGGGAAAAATTATGAAAAAAGAATTGAAAGAAGAACTGTATCAAACTAAAGAACAATGCTTGACAAAAACGGAATAGCTAAACGCATAGCACAGGAGTTAAAGGACGGAATGTATGTGAACCTCGGCATAGGTATTCCTACGCTGGTGGCTAATTACATTCCCAAAGGGATGACCATTATTCTTCAATCGGAGAATGGCATATTGGGCACCGGACCATACCCAAAGGAAAGTGAAGTGGATGCTGACCTTATAAATGCCGGAAAAGAAACGGTAACTGTTCTACCGGGTGCATCTTACTTCGATTCCTTTGAAAGCTTTGGAATGATACGTGCCGGAAAAGTTGACCTGACCGTCCTTGGCGCCATGGAAGTGAGCCAAACAGGCGATATAGCCAATTGGAAAATTCCGGGTAAAATGGTAAAAGGTATGGGTGGAGCTATGGATCTGGTAGCTGCCGCAAAGAACATTATTGTCGCCATGCAACACACTAACCCCAAAGGCGAATCTAAATTGTTACCTAACTGTACGCTACCGCTGACCGGTGTTAAATGTGTAAAACGCATCGTCACTGAAATAGCAGTATTAGATGTAACTCCCAATGGATTCAAGCTTTTGGAGCGTGCTCCCGGCATAAGTGTGGAAGAAATAAAATCAAAAACAGCAGGAAAGCTGATCATTGAAGGCGATATTCCGGAAATGAAATTGGATTAGGGCTCCAACTACTTAAATATTTCCCCGCTGGTGCCGTTATTCTCTTTGTACTTGTCGCAATCCAGCTCAATGGTTATGGGTTTATCAGGCTTATCGAAATCAGCCTGGGAAATGTGCAGTGTATTATCAGCATAGGCTTTTTGCATATAATAGGCCCATACAGGCAAAGCTTCGCTTGCACCTTGTCCCCATTCCATATTTTCAAAATGGATAGCCCTGTCTTCAAAGCCTGCCCAGCAACCGGAAACCAAATCAGGTGTAATGCCTATAAACCATCCATCTGAACAGTTTTGTGTAGTACCCGTTTTACCGGCTATCTCATTCATCAGTTTATATTTATAGCGCAACCGTATGCCTGTACCCGATACAACAACACCTTCCATCATTCTAAGCATAACGTATGCATCTTGCTGGCTTAATGCTTCATTGCTCTTTGGTTTTATCTGGTCTAGCACCCGTCCGTTTTTATCTTCAATCCGCACCACAAAAGTCGGTTCCACCCAAATACCTTTATTAGCATACGTACAATAGGCACCCACCATATCTAAATTAGCAATTTCACAAGTGCCCAAACATAGCGATGGAACAGCGTCAATATTATCTTCAATACCCATGTGGCGAACTACATTTATTACAGCTTGAGGTGAGAACTGATGTGTTAATGCAGCGGCAATCCTATCAACTGATAAGGCCAGAGCTTCACTCAACGACATCATTTTACCGTCTTTATCTGTATCCGAATTTTTAGGTGTCCAGCTTTGGTTGTCATAATTGATGGTGATAGGTACATTCGGCATTTTATAGCAGGGAGAATACCCATTCTGCACGGCAAGTGTGTATATAAAAGGCTTAAAGGTAGAACCTACCTGGCGCTTACCAACCTTTACGTGGTCATATTTAAAGAAGCGGTGGTCAATACCGCCAACCCATGCTTTAATGAATCCCGTATGAGGATCGATTGAGCTGAAGCCACACTGCATAAAGCTTTTACTCCAGCGTATGGAATCTAGCGGAGACATGGTAGTATCTAATGAATGCTTGCTGTTCCTCCAGGTAAATACCGTCATAGGAACCGGAGTATTGAATGCTTTGGTAATCTCCGGATCCGAAGCTCCTTCTGCTTTCATACTGATATAGCGGTCGGAGCGGTGCACCGATTCATTTATCAAGTTTGCAGCCTCATCCTTTGTTATATGGTAATCGAATGGTGCGTTTTTCCGGTTTTTTAGTTCGGCGAAAAACTTAGGTTGGAGGAATTTACAATTTTGTTCTACTGCTTCTTCTGCATATCGTTGCAGATGAGAATCAATAGTGGTATATATCTTCAAGCCATCTTTGTAGATGTCATATTTACTACCATCGGGCTTGGGATGTTCATCGCACCATTTCCGCAAAAAGTTATCACGCAAATACTCCCGGAAATAAGATGCCAAACCTTCATCAGGATTTTCAGGTTTAAAATTCAATTTAATAGGAATAGCTTTTAAAGAATCGTATTTATGCTCACTGATATAGTTATAGGTCTTCATTTGAAAAAGCACCACATTCCTGCGTTCAAGGGCATTTTTAGGTTTTCTCACCGGGTTAAAGAGTGATGGATTCTTTTCCATTCCGACCAACATAGCAGCCTGTTCCATTTTAAGAGAATCGGGTTTGCTGCCGAAATAAATACGCGCTGCGGATTGTATTCCCACTGCATTATTGATAAAATCGAATTTGTTGAGATACATCGTAATTAACTCTTCCTTGGTGTATTGCCTTTCGAGCCTTGCTGCTATTATCCATTCCCGTATTTTTTGAATTACCACCTGGAACTTCGACATGTGAGTTTGCCTGGGAAATAACATTTTGGCAAGCTGCTGGGTAATGGTACTGCCTCCGCCCGAAGAGCTTCTCCGCCCTAATACGGTTTTAAAGAATACCCTGAAAAGGCTTCGCAAGTCAACGCCGGAATGGTCAAAGAAACGAGCATCTTCTGTGGCTACAAGGCCATTGATGACGTAAGGGCTGATGTCTTTATATTGAATATTGGAGCGGTTCTGCACATAGTATTTACCAAGTAAAGCGCCATCCGATGAGTAGACCTCCGAGGCTAACATACTCTGGGGATTCTCCAACTCATCAAAGGTGGGGAGCTTGCCAAACAAGCCCGATGTGGTGCCAAGCGTTAAAAAAAGCAATAAAAAAAGAGGAACAAGAACCAATGCCCAAAAGACACGCAGATATACTTTAAATCGCTTCCTGTCGGGAGCTTCTTCCATGTTGGAGTGGGATTGAGGATTCAAAATTACATAAAAAAGAGATAAGTTATAAGAGATGAGCGATAAGCCCCAAAAATGCCTATAATTTCACTCTTTAAATTGAGAAAAATCAAAAATCCTAATGTGACACTTTTCCCCATTTTATAAAGTGTCACTTTTGCCTTGTAAGGCATACCAGTATTGAGATTGGGGTATGTTACACAAAAACCCCTAAGTGTCACATTTGGAACCTTTTTTTTAACCCAGAGTTCATAAATTTCTCAATAAAAGTCATTGACTTTGACGAAATATGACAACCTTTTACAGGCGAGCCCATAAATATGCCATGCCCAAATTAGTGGGACCGAATTAGGGCAGAGCAGTGATTGACTTTGGAGGAAGATGACAAGTTTTTACGCTTATATTTAACTAGTAAGTAAAACTTACACTTTAGTACTCACTAAGCACAGCATAGCGAGTACGGGGGCAAGTGGATTGCAAGTATGAAACTTAAAGAATTTATGTTCTAAACCATTAAGTGTTGAATATCCTTGAAAATTTTTAAATAATTCTTGTATTCAACATTTAATCTCTCCTCCTCAACTTTTAATGCATTCACTAAAGAGTCAAGTGTTTCTTTTTCAAAGTTAGATGGTTTGGGATGAGCATATTCATATATAGGATTAAATAATGGCTTAAATTTTTCAGTTTTGTTAACTATAGCAGAGTATTCTATAACTATTTTAAAAAACTCTGCAATTTGTTCTGCTAACTTTGACTCCGCTATTCTTTGTTCTTGACCTTTTTCATAATGTTTGTCAAACGAGTCTTTTGCATCTTCTGGACTTGCTATTTCTAAAACAGAAGCGCGGTAATAGTATTTCTTATGTGTCTTATACATTGCAAGGGCTTTCAGTAAAAAGTCAATCATATAGGTTTTTCCCCATGCTAAAGCAATAAGTTCATTTTTTCTTTTATTTCGATCTCTATTATTTTTTAGGTTTTCAACTCTCCATTGAGCTAAATACGCCAAAAAGGCACCAATTATAATAGGGATAATTACATTCCATATTGAATTTGTAACTGGTTTGTCAGCATATTGAGTACAAATGCAATCAATCATTAGGATTTAATTTATATTCAAATTTAATTCAACTTCATACTCACCCCATTCATCTTTTGTACCTGATGTATGAGGTCATTGCTGAGGTTGAGGCGTATCTTTTTGGATACGAGGTCAACGCTCATATTGTCGTCAGAGTCAACAAGTAATATTTTAAGGCTGCAAGCCCCCGGAGAAGCTGCCGTAATGTTGTTAATATAATGTGCCATATCTCCTGTGACATCTTTCAATGGGATTTGCAGAGTAAGGCTCTTAGAGTACTTTTCGCGTATGGAGCTTAGCAAATAAATCTGTGTTACTTTCAGTTCCAAATTCTCCGAATTGAAGCGGGTATTCACCTTGGCTTTCACAAAAAGGAACATGCCGTTTTCTAAATAATGTTTCCACTTTACATAATCATCTTGCCAAAGCATCATTGATACTTTTCCGTGGTAATCTTCCAGCGAAAAGCTGCCAAAAGGCTTACCACCTTGTGTCAGACGGTGGGCTGCTTCGGTAACTATTCCCGCAAGGGATATCTCTTTCCCTTTAAAAGGAGTAAGGTCTTCCAATCCGTTTAAGGTCACTGTGCAGAAATTCTCAATATCAAATTTGTAATCATCCAGGGGATGCCCCGAGATATAAAAACCTGCCACTTCTTTTTCTTTATTTATCAGCTCAACCCGGCTCCAGGGTGCTGAAACAACAGGAGTAGGCTTGGAGACGGAACTATCAACTGTTTCACCAAACAAGGAGTTTTGCCCTTGAGTGCTGGCATCTTGTACTGCATTACCAAAGCGTATCAGGGACTCAAGAAAAGATATTTTTCCATTCTCCTGGTGGAAATATTGAGCACGGTGGGCAGTCCCTAATGAATCGAAGGCACCTGCCATAATAAGGCTTTCAAAGGTTTTCTTATTTGCGCTTCTCAGGTTTACACGGCTCATCAGATCATAGACGTCTTTAAACAAGCCGTTGGTTTCCCGCTCCTGAACAATAGCCGCTACAGCAGCTTCACCAACACCTTTCACTGCTCCCAACCCAAAGCTTACTTCACCTTTGGTAGTAACGGAAAATATATGCTCGCTGGAGTTCAGGTCAGGGCCAAGCACGGTGAGGCCCATTTTGCGGCACTCATCTATAAAGAAGGTAAGCTTGTCAATATCACCCATACTGTTAGTGAGAACTGATGCCATATACTCCGGAAGGAAGTTCGCTTTCAGATAGGCTGTCTGGTATGCAAGCACGGAGTAAGCCGCAGCATGTGCACGGTTAAAGCCATAACCGCCGAACTTCGCCATCTTATCAAATAACTCGGTAGCAACTTTTACATCAACACCCTTGTTGACTGCCCCATCAACGAATTTTTGTTTCTGCTGGGCCAGCAATTGCATATCTTTTTTACCCATCGCTTTACGAAGCATATCGGCCTGGCCACGTGTAAAGTCAGCCATCACTTGCGATATAACCATCACCTGTTCCTGGTATACAATTACACCAAAGGTAGGTTTTAGAACATTCTCCGCCATCGGATGATAATAGTATGGTTTTTCTTTACCGTTCTTCCGCAAGATATATGCAGGGATATCATCCATAGGGCCGGGGCGGTAAAGGGCGTTCATGGCGATAAGGTCTTCAATATTGGTCGGCTTCAGTTCCTTGAGATAAGCCTGCATTCCCTGGGACTCAAACTGGAATATACCCACCATTTCTCCACGCTGGAAAAGCTCATAGGTCTTTTTATCGTCAATAGGAATTGTGTCAATATCAATATCAATATTCCTTGTCTTTTTTATAAGTGCGATAGCTTCCTTAAGAATGGTTAGGGTTTTCAGTCCGAGGAAATCCATCTTTAACATACCGACCTTCTCCACAAACTGGCCTTCGTATTGGGTAATATAAAGTTCAGAGTCTTTGTTCGTAAGTACAGGCAAGTATTCTTTTATATCATCGGGCGCAATGATGATACCTGCAGCGTGGATGCCGGTCTGGCGGGCGGTACCGTCAAGTACCGTAGCAAGCCTCAATGTTTTACCAAGGTCAGTATCTTTTTCTTTCAGTATGTCCGATAACTCTTTCGATTTACTAATGGCATCGCCCAAATCTTTGGCAGCAAAGGGAATCAGTTTGGTCAGGCGGTTGGCTTCCTGGAGCGGTACTTTAAGCGTACGTGCTACATCTTTAACAGCGCTTTTAGCTGCCATGGTTCCAATGGTGACGATCTGCGCTACACGTTCACGCCCATACTTATCTACCACATATTGTATAACCCGCTCACGGCCCTTGTCATCAAAGTCTATATCTATATCAGGCATGGAAACCCGCTCCGATGTAAGGAAACGCTCAAACAGCAAGTTATATGCAATAGGGTCTATATTTGTAATTCCGGTACAATACGCTACGATTGAGCTGGCTGCAGAACCACGTCCGGGGCCTACCCAGACATCTAATCGCTTGGCAGCGGCTATAAAATCCTGCACAATTAAAAAGTATCCGGCATAGCCTGTAATTTTTATTTCACTCAACTCAAACTCAATCCTGTTGCGGACTTCTTCCGTAATGCTTTGGTATTTTCTTTTGGCTCCTTCATAAGTAAGATGCTTTAGATAATCATCTGCACTTACAAAGCCATCGGGCAAATTATATACCGGGAGCAGCATACTCCTCTTGAGGCTTATCTTCTCGATCTTTGATACTATCTCACCAGTATTATCAATAGCTTCAGGAGTGTCCTGGAATAACTGATTCATCTCTTGCTGAGTCTTGAAGAAGAACTGGTCATTATCAAAACGCATGCGCTTGGGATCGTTAAAATCCTTGCCGGTCTGTATGCAGAGTAGTATATCCTGTGCTTCCGCATCTTGCAAATCTACATAGTGCACATCGTTGGTAGCAATAATTTTTACATTGTATTTTTTGCTCCATTTTTTCAGGACTTCATTACAGATATCCTGTTCATTGATACCGTGGCGTTGTAATTCTATATAATAGTCCTCTCCGAAAATTTCCCTCCATTCCAGAAATACTTTTTCTCCTTCTTCTTCCCCTTTATCAATAATGGTGCGGCATACCTCACTGGCAAGGCAAGAGGTAGTGGCAATGAGGCCGTCTTTATATTGCTTGATGAGTTCCCTGTCAATCCGCGGTTTGTAGTAGTAACCATCAATAAATCCAAAGGAACAAAGCTTGGAGATATTTTTATATCCTAAAGGATTTTTTGCAAGAAGTAATTGGTGGTAATAGTTCTTTTCTTCGCTGCCTTCCACTTTTGTTTTTTCAAAGCGGCTCCGGGGAGCGATATAAAATTCGCAACCTATAATTGGGAGCAGATCCATCTTCTCTGCTTCGGCACAAAATTCAGGTACACCTAGCATATTCCCGTGGTCGGTAATAGCAATGGCTTTCATGCCATTTTCCTTGGCTTTTTTCATCAACTGTGGAACCTGAGAAGCCCCATCCAGCAAGGAATATTTGGTATGTACGTGAAGATGAGTGAAGTCCGGCATGGTCTCTTTTTTGTCCTTATTTTTTTAAGGATTGCAAAGTTATGCCAAAGGAAGTTTTTTCAGAATAGTTGGGTGATAAGTTATAAGTAAGTTATGAACTCCAAAATGTGAAAATCATTCAGTAGGATACATTGCTATTCCTTCACAAAATAATCCGCATCGTAGAGCTTGTTTTCTCCATTCACAGCCAACGCATAATTAAAGCCTTTCACGATAGAGTAGGCCCCGATATCTCCATTCTTATTTAATGCCAAAAACCCGACCTGGAAGGTTTTGTAATCGCTTTGTTTTTTTGCAATCCGGTGGACAGCTTCCTCACAGGCTTCCTGTGGGGTTTTGCCATTGCGCATAAGCTCCACTATGGTATGTGATCCTGCAATTTTTATAACTGCTTCCCCTTTTCCCGTAGCACAAGCTGCACCCACATCATTATCGGCAAACATGCCGGCTCCAATTATGGGGGAATCACCCACACGTCCCCGCATTTTAAAGCCCCAGCCACTGGTGGTGCAAGACCCTGAAATATCTCCATTACTATCCATAGCCACCATACCAATAGTATCATGATTATGCGGGTTGTAATGATTGTCTGCTTTCCATTTTTCCCAGGCTGCTTTTACCTCGGGAGTCATTTCCTGATTACTTTTTGGGAAGCCATTATCGAGGGCAAATTGATAAGCTCCTTCACCCACCAGCATAACATGAGGAGTTTTTTCCATAACAGCCCTTGCTACCGAAATAGGGTGGAGGATATGCTCCAAAAAAGCTACTGAACCGGCATTTCCTTTTTCATCCATAATAGATGCATCAAGGGTTACATGCCCATCCCGATCAGGCAGACCACCTAAACCCACGCTGGTATTTCTAGGGTCACTTTCAACTACCATTACACCTTTTTCAACTGCATCCAGTGCATGTCCCCCAGAGGATAATATTTTCCAGGCGGCATCATTGGCAGGTATACCATGAGACCAGGTTGATATTACAATTGGTTTGCGAATGTCATTGGAGTAGGGGAGTGCTTTCGATTTCCCTAACTTGGGTAAACCGCCAATCACAAATGCCGAAGCAAAGGCTGATTTTTTAATAAAGTCTCTTCTGGATGTCATATTAATTGATACGTTAGTGAGTGTGGATATATAATAGAAGAAGCCCTAAATAAAAAAATCCTCCCGGAATACGAGAGGATCTTTTAAGAATTGAACAGTAGTAATTATTTGTTTACTTTACCTGCCAAATCAGCTCCTGCTTTAAATTTAGCTACTTTCTTAGCTGCAATTTTAATTGCTTTTCCGGTTTGTGGATTTCTTCCGTTACGGGCAGCTCTTTTTACAACTGAAAAAGAACCGAAACCTACTAATGCTACACGGCCGCCATTCTTTAATGCTTTGGTGGTTTGGTTTACAAATGCATCAAGAGCTTTTTCTGAATCAACTTTTGATAATTTCGCTTCTGAAGCGATTGCGTCTACTAATTCTGCTTTGTTCATTTTAATTTGTTTTAAGGGTTTAAAGTGTTTACTAATTGGGCGTGAAGATATATAAAATCTTCTTTGTTGGTAAGCCTTCTGTGATGATTTTGAAAAAAAATATTTTTTTTGATAAAAATAGCTTTCATGATATAATTGTTTTATATTTGCAAGCAAGATACATGCATATCATTGGTTATCAGAAATTTATGAAATATTCATTTAAAAAATTTACCTGAAACATCTTTAAATACTGCAAACTCCTTATCTCTTCCTGATAATGATGCTGAGGTTCATACAATGTATTTTTCAGAACTTACTGCTCGGTTGGCTTACTTTCTTCCTCTGATATTTTATGCCCGCCAATAGGAAACAAAAGTTTAAATCCTACATTTCTTCCCATGTTATAGATACCCTGACTTTGTTGCGTAACGGTAACAGGGCTTCCGTTATACGCAAGGAAATACTGGGCCAGGTTTAAATGGTCGGCGTAGCCGATATTCAACAAATTGGTGCAATTAATATAAAAGGAACATAGTACGCGGCCTGTACCTGGATTTACAAAATTTGTGCCCACACCGGCATTAAATAAAGTATAAGCAAGAGAAGGTAATTCGCTATACAAAGCACTGTAAATAGCATTCTGCGCCCAATATTTTGCCATCCCGAATTCTATATAAGTGCCTTTTAGAATAGATTTTTTTCGGTCTGTCAGTTTAAGTTTAATTTCGGTTGTAAGGCGTGGGGCAGGTGTCCAGGGGACATGTTGGGTTGAATCTGTTTGGTTGGGGAAAAAGGAATAGACATAGGTAAAGTTATTATCAACTTCAAGCCAGCGGGTATCGGACGGGTGGATATTAAAATATCCCGAAAACCCTGCAATGATAGCTTTATTAGCTATATATTCGTAATAAGGAACCCCATCTACCATTGAATCTCCGCTTACTTTAGACTGCACTCTGACGGGAAAAATGAAATTGTTGATCAAGTTGCAAAACCCGTCCGCCTCAAAATTTACATCCTTGCCATTATTGCCGTAAGCAAAGTCAACCTGGTAGCCTTCTTCTGCCTTAAGATTTAAGTTACCTTCCTGGAAAGCATTAACTCCAATGTTTACGCCATTACTATAAAGCTCATCAATGGAAGGGGCGCGAAAACTTTTTGAAACATTCAATTTCAAATAATTATTATCCGGCAATTGGTAGGAAACTCCTACACTTCCTGAAACTCCTGTATAAACATTGTTAAATCCTTGAAATTGTTTTACAGAATTTGGAATCGAGTCAGAAAAAGATTGCTGTTCCGGAGTGCCAGCATTCAGCAAATACATTGACTGCCCTATGAAATTATTATAATCATACCGCAGGCCTCCGCTGAGGGTAAGATTTTTATGATCTTCTTCCAGAATGGCATAGCCACCGGCCTGGAGATCGGTGTAATTGGGTATCTCATAATCACCAATATAGGGAGCAGGTGGTTCAGCGTAATTACTCTCAAACTCATACGTTCCGTTAATGCCCGTTGTAAGTTTTAACCCCGAGTTTTCACCAACTACCTGGTACTTTAAAGAGTAGGGAATATCCTGTACGTGAAAGTTGCCGGAACCAACAGTACCGGTATCAATATCATGGTGGATACTTTGGGTAAAACCTATATCAAGCCCCACTTTTCCTTTTCCTGCATTAAAGCTGTTTTGCCACCAGGTTTGTATTTCATCCAAAATTTTGTCACCTGCAATGGTAGGATTGTATGCAAGGAAATCGCCGGTGCCCGGATAGGCCTGTCCATTTTGCGGAGCATCATATATAAAACGGCCTGTACTATCACGGTTACCATCCGGCACTTCTATTCGCCTTTCCAATAGACTAACCGATATCCGGCTATAACCCCATGATTTAGTCAGGCCAAGAGTTAGCCTTCCGTTATCCTGCCTCCAGGCGGTACCCCACACATACCCATCTTTAGGATCCCAATAATCATGGGCCTCTTCATTACTTGCCCGCAAATCCCAGGCAAATCCGTTATGATTTTCCCCAATATCTTCAGATGTACCTATATACCCATTGTTTGTTTGGTACTCTGTGAGTACACTGCCTTGTGTAGTTCCGTTTTCAGCAAAGGGCTGGGTTTTGAAACTAATAACTCCGGCTTCGGCGCTTGCACCATATTGCAAGGAAGCAGGGCCCCTTATTATTTCAGCATCATAAATTGAATAGGGGTCTATTAAGATACCATGGTCATCTCCCCATTGAAAATCCTCCTGCCGTAAACCATCTGTCAGAACCAGTACACGGTCAAAGCCCAGGCCGTTAATTTGGGGTTTAGTTGTTCCGGGCCCTTCAGTAGTCATACTTACGCCGGGCTGAGTAGATATGGCATCAATAATTGTACCATAGGAATTTTGCATAAGCATATCGTGCGTAACAATACTAACAGGAGTTGGAGAACGCTGTGTGCTGGTAATATTACCAAGCGCTGTAATAACTACCTCATTCATATTACAACCGGCCATGTTGCACATTTTGCAGTTACAGGTTGTACTGTCGTTTATGGTGATTTGTTTAGTTAACGTGGCATAACCCAAAATTTGTACCTCCATTTCATAAGAGCCATAGGGTATGGAAGTCATTGTAAAATGCCCATTTGCATCGGTAGTGGTTCCTAATTTAAGCTGAGGGAAATAAATTATTGCTCCGGGAATTGGCTGTCCGTTTGTAGAGTCCACTACCTTTCCGTGTAGTTTTTGGGCAGAAGCTCCCAAAGAGAACAATAACATGATAAATATTAAGAAATATGTTTTCATTATTTTTCATATAAATAGTAAATAACTAAATTGCGTAATAATCGCCCTAAAGCCCTAGAGGAGCTTTGAACAGAACGTTATCGTCATTGCGAGGTACGAAGCAATCTTACTAATACGAGATTGTTTTTACACATTATTGAGTAAGGTTGCTTTGCGGAGCCTTGCAATGACAAGAATTCTATAAATATTCTTAACAGCAGGGCGGATGGAACACGCCTGTACCTTCGAAAAGTGTGTGAAGGTTACGATTGACAAAGGTTAAATCAACTTTTGTATTTTTTTGTGAATATAAATCCAGTAAGTTTTCGGAGCAATATAATTGAATATCGGTCTTCAAGTCAGGGAATGCGGGGACTTTCTGCTGTTCTTCCTGTTCAGCAAGTTTTCGCTTTAAAAGGCATTTGCCGCAGCAGTGCATCATTGGCTTATCCTTATTTACACAGTATTTGGCAGTAATTTCAGCTTTGTTTATCTCATAGTTTATAAAGATGATGGACTTGCTCATGTTTACTATGAGGAAAGAGGATAGCAGTAGTATTGATAAAATGCTTTTCACCCGGTTGATTTATGCAGCAAATATAGAATTAATACAAACTCCGGTAAAATGACTTTTAATAGTTATATAAAATACTTATGTCTTTACTTAAATATATAATATATAATCAATTGATATACTTTTATTTATAAATAAATACTACCAAACACTCAAGCCCGATGTGGGGTAGATAAAAAAGAGTTTGGTAAAGCCATAATCTATTGGAACCAGGTCTTGATGTGCATCAGATGTCCATTCGACTTTATAGTCGCGGGCATAGATATTATAAAATGTTCTCAATCCTCCGGAAGTCGCTAAAAGCCCCAATTCAACTTGTTTCAAATTCAGTATAGTAACCCTATACCTGCCGGGCCTTATTTCAATAACAAAATCACCCGTGATTCCTGAAGATGAAAATGTTGCTGCGTAAATATCGTCAAAGTTCCCGGTAATTACCCATCCGCTTTGCACCATATTTTTTATACCCGGGCTGGTAGCAATTGCCGACATAAGCTTGGCAGCCATTACAGGCATCGAATCCAGGGAATCTTTAAAAACACGTTGGTAGATAATAGAGTTGTTTTGCAAATAGAAGTCTCCTATGGGTTTATTATCCTGGGCGGAGACAAAGCAAGGCAGTAATACGAGTAATACTAATATGCGTTTCATGGGGGAGAATTTTTGGTTACAAATATATTAGAAGATTTTTGGCTAAAATACCTTTTGGGCTCACTTGGAGGAAGGGGCTAGTTTAAGGTTCTTTAACAAAGTCTAATGCGGTTCATCTGGAGTAGATGCATTTATCACTAATATTGCATTAACCTACATTATATCAAACATAATGACCCCTGTAAAAGGTATATCAATACGGACTCTTGGATGGATCTTTTGTGCCGTATTGCTTATTTCATGCCATTCCGGCAACAATGTAGTTTCTTCATACGGTAAAAGAAAGTATACCAAAGGCTGGTTCATATTCAAGCACGGGGAGGCAAACACGAAGGGAACCAAGGGTAAGGATTCCGCCACGACACATAAATATGCGGTAGTGAATCCACCGGAAAATAAAGATAAAGTTGCCGTTGTGCCGCCGGAGCAGCAGCCGGAGCAGAGTCATAAAAAACATAAACACCATCGTAATAAGGACAGCCTAAGGGCCATTTCCCAAGCCAATATTGCGGCAAACACTGTTAAGAAAGACAAAACTAAAGTAGAGGAGCCTCCGGAACCCGACGACGATATTATGCTGCGCTTACTTGTCTTATTAGTAGTGCTGACAGGGCTTTCCATATTATTTACGGGGCTTGTTACCGGCATTGCGGCTTGGGGGATCACGCAGAATTACTTGCTGGGCGTGGGTGTTATACTTACCTTCATTTCTTATTTTATATCGGTTAATACTTCCTTAGGGATAAATGTACCCAGAAAAGATGGAACTGTGGGTGCATATAACCTTGGCAAACCGGCATGGAGGTTGTCCCTTTGGGCTGTTATTCCTTTGACTTTGCTGATTTTAACAGTAAAAACACAAGCAAGCTTTGCCGCTTTTGAAGTGACCACCATAGGTATGTTTTTTGGAGGAGCATGTGTCCTGCTGAGCATGATACTCGCTATTAAAGCACTTTTTGTGCATGACCGCCACACCGGAAAAGCCATATTGGCCTTATGTATAGATACACTGCTGATTACTGCAGTGCTTCTGCTTTTATTATAGCGGCTTGTTGAGGAGTTCCCTCAGCTTATTGTTTATATCAATACTGATCTCGTCTTCCTTATTATTGGCAACCGTTTTGGTGGTTAGGCGAATACTTACCGATACGTTCTCGCTCAATATTTTATACTTCTCGCCGGCGTATGCATGTACCAGCTTTATACGTTCCTTCATTTGCGGCAATGCCATTATGGCATCTTTCAGTGCTTTGTCCATTTGTGTTGCCTTTAAAAGGCTTTATTTAACTATTGATAGTTCTTGGAGAATATTTTTATTCCCAAGTCTTTTTTACTGAGTATCCACTCATATAATTCCTTTTTTATTTCCTCGGGAATTTGCGGAAGGCCCTTTATCTGGTTATCCATAAACACCCAGTCATTACGCAAAACGCCGGGATAAGTGGCAATGGTATCGTAATGAAAGAACATGGTAGGGTTGCCCCAAATGTATTTCCACAGCGGTTCAGAGCCGGGCTTGGTAAAGTAATCGGGGTGTTTGCCTTGTAGCTCCACACACATATCATAAATCTTTTCCCAGGAATCTCTGGTATCGGTTTTAACAGGGGCGGTTTTAGTCTCCATTCTTAATATTTTTTGCAAACATAGTGTTTTTACTAATCACTTTAATTCAAAATCACAACTCTGAAATAGTAGTCGGCTTAGTGTGATATTTTATAAAAAGCAGTATTATTATAGCATTCCCATAATTCCATATCACCGGTTATGGAATTACCCTTTAATACCAGTTCGTCTGAACCTTTCAACAGCATGCAAAATTGATATTTCCCTGCATCAGAGGTTTGCATACTATTTTTAAGTGTTGCGGGTGCAGCATTAGCGGTAGGTAATGAGCGGACAAAAAATCCTCCGGCAAAAAGCATAAAGGATATTCCCAAACTGATTTGGAAGAATTTAGTTTTCATAATACATGGTTTTAGATTAATAAAATAGTTAATTATTAGTAAAGATAGAAAAGCTAGGGGATTACTTAAATTTAGCTGCTATTTTGTATAGGCTAATTGTCTATTTTTTTTTAAATTTTTTGCCTAATGTTTTCTATTTGGCATAGTGTCCAATTATAGGAAAATAAGCAAAAGACCAATTTTCAGATTCCCGTAACTCATTAATATACTGAAAATTGCATAGGGGATTTTCCTATAATTTATATTATGTTAAATAGCAGTTTATGCATAAATCCTACCTTTTCTCCCCTGTGGTTTACTAAGATTTTACGGGAAGCATTTTTATCCCTATTCAGGCTTTTCCCTACTCGTGCCTCGTAGTACGCCTTCATACGGGAACAGATGTCGCCTTGACAAAAACCATCCCTAATGCTCTGTATTTTATGGGAAGCAAAAGGGAGCGACAAAGCTACGTTCGTTCCTCACTACCGCTTTTTACTTGGTTTTTGTCAAGGCGACATCTTTAAAAACGCATTTATCCGCTATCGCTATACGTTCCCACTTCTATCTGCTTTTATCCTATAATTTGCGTTATGCAAAATACCGAACCGTTCCTATATAATTTTCACGGGAAAGTCATTATCGCTCTGTAAACAATTTCTGCTTACTTTTGTAAATGAATTGGGCGATGCTTCAACACCGCCCAAAGTCCACAATTAATAACCGCTTAAAGCCAATTAACCATGGAATCTCATTTTCGTATCTCACGGGAACTTAAAAATGGCGAAACGCCTACCCAAAATGCTATCAAAATACTTAAAAGTCTTACTTGCGATGAACCTAATTGCGGAAAAATACCTTTTAATATAAAAGCGGACGATAATGGAGTTCGTGCTGAATTTTGTCATGAAAGTCTACGAGTAAAAGCTGACAGAGAATTAAACGGTCCAAAACATTCCGGGCAATAATTTTCCCGTGTTCTTATCAATTCTCCAATAACCGCAAATTTTTTTTGGCGAGTTATCAAAAAGGATTTTCTGTTTTTTTATATCATCGGAAACCCTCTTATTACCGTGAAAATTAACAGGCACGAACTTTTTCCTATTCCCGAATATTACCACCATAATTCGCTTACCTACACTCGTTATTTTACATAACGCTGATGTATCATTATATGCCGAACCCCGCCACCCGTCAAAAACCGAGGCGAATTAGATACATAGGAATTTAACATAAGACTGCATTATAGGCTCCAATAAATTGTATTAAAATTGCACTATGGAAAAACTACCAGATGAATTTTATTGTTTATTGGGAAGGATAGTGTATTTCTCTAATCTCTATGACAACTATCTTCTTCATGCTAATAATTATAAAAACAAAGCTGAATCTGAAAGAAAAGGATTAGGTCAAAAGATAATAGAGTTTGAGCCAATATTCAATGAGAAACATAAAAAAACATGTGCAGCACAATACCCTAAATACGACTTTATTGCGCAATTAAAAATGGCGAATAAGATAAGAAAAATGTATGTGCATGGCATACCTTTTATGTACGGTGATAAAATTACATCAATGAAAATAACCCAAGAGATAATAGATAATAATGGTGATGCAAAGCCAGAGCAACTTAAGGGATATACACTTCCAGACCTTCGTAAAATTGTAATAGGCTTTCAGGGGCTTTTGGATGTGATGAGCTATCTACTTGATAGCGATTTGCCTCGCAAATCTCCCTAAGGAGTTTTAAGGAGTTTTAATGGTATTTTACATTGAGCTTGGACGGTTTTTTCGGGGGACGGGAGCCTATAATGCGATTTTATGTTAAATATCAGTTTATGCGTAAAACTACCCTTTTTGCCTTGTCGTTTTCATCACATTTACGGGAAGCATTTTGTCCCTCATTGAACCCAATCGCATCTTTATGTGATTAGCCATTTTAATATTACCTTTTTAATTGATAACCTGTTCAAAACTAAATAGAACCTTTTTATAATTATAACGTATTAGATAAAGGTAAAAGATTGTTCATAATTTATTCGTATATTGGTAAAGGTAAAAACTTACATTTGCTCCATGAAATTCAAAACTCCGCTTTTCATACTTCTTATAAGTTTTGCTTGGTCTTCTGTCCTCATGGCTCAATCGGAAACCAATTCGGATGATAGTTACATACGTCCCCCCACTTCTTTTCACGGCAACAGTGTTTTATCTATTGGTTTCGGAATGGGCGGTTATTACCCTTACACAGGAACCTCGGCCATTGAAAGCCCCAATGTAACCCTTAGCTACGAAAAGGCTGTTTTTAAAAATGTAGGCCCCGGCCGTATTGATTTGGGCGCATTGGCATCGTACAAGTCCATTTACAGCAGCTACATGACCTATTACGGCGATTATAACTATACCCAACATTGGAAATATTTCATTCTCGGTACAAGGGTTTCCTATCATATCAATCCATTTATCAACAAAAACATAGAATTATATGCCGGTGGAATGGTTGCTTATTATATAACCGTATTCAATTTCACCAGCAACGACCCCAATACTTCCGACCCTGCCGATCCGGGTTATTCGCTTACTGCCAACCACTCCCCCAATTTTTTTGCACTTAGTGTTTTCAGCGGCATACGCTCCTGGATAAGCCCACATTCAGGTGTTTGGTTTGAGCTAGGTTATGGTTACACTACCATGGCCTTTGGAATAAGCTATAAAATTTAACGCATTACTATCCCTTTGCCCTCTCTAGCCACAAAGGTCGGGGTGATGTGTTAATTTCATAATTTTGCGTAAACGCATATATCCATTGAAAAGAGTAACCGCCTCCCTCCTATTTATTTTATTACTTATTCCGGGACGCAATGCATTGCTTGTTGCACAATATGCGGCTGTAAATATTCCGGGCACCCATGTCTTTATTAATCCGGTTGTCGGTTACAAAACTGCCCAGGGTTTTAAAGGATTGGAAAAAGACAAGAATACGTTTATTAAAGTATTCGATCCGTATAACAGCAACTTTGTAAAATATTCGGAGACCTTTACCCGCATATCGCTCGAAAATGGAGGCAGCGAAGTGCAGGAATACAAAAAGTTGAACATCTCGGGCTTCCCTGCCAAATATGCATCGGTGCAAAACAATGCCGGCGGCACTTCTGATTTCCTGGTATTCGGCGATTCTTCTTTTTCGGTAATGCTTATAGGAACTTGTCCTGCTAACAAAGACAGTGATAAGGACCAATTAAAAGCAGCGCTTTTGTCCGTAAAGTACAGCAAGGAACTTAAGATAGATCCTTTGTCAGCTACCTTCTTCAACATGAATGATACCAATTCATCATACCGCTTTGCCAAATGCACTAACGAATATTATATCTATTCCTCGCTGGGAGTTGTGAAAGATGCGTATCCCGGAGAATCTATCGTGTCGGTACTGCCCTTTACCTCGGAATATAGTGTGGGCGATGAAACCATTGCCAGGGCCATTTCCAGCTCCTATCAACAATATGGAATTACCGATGCCAAAATAAAAAAGGAAGCTCAAATACAAATAGGCTCCTTAAATGCTATGGAGGCTGAAGTAGATGCCCGTATTGATAATAAAAAAGCGGTGTTATACCGGCTTACACTTGTAAATGGAAAGAAAGCTGTATTGGTATTAGGCATTGCCACTTCCGACTTCGACAAGAACATGGATGCATTCAGAACCCTTGCCCACACGCTGAAGTTTAAATAAACTTATCACTTTTTCTTATCGCCCGGAGAAACATAGTCCGTCATGTTTTCAAATTGGGCATACTTGTATTTAATGGCCATTACAAGATCATAGTCGCTTGAATTTTTAATGAAATCATCGGTAAAATCGCAGAAGTCAATGAACTTCTCAAAATCATTCTCGCTTAGTTTAATAATATCGTGCTGAATGTAAATGTGGAATAATTCCTTCAACACCGTCCTTCTTTTTTCTTCATCTTCCAGTTCTGCTACTTTTCGCTTCGATTGCTCAATGCGGCTGAAACGCTCATATAAAAGGCTAATGGGCGACAGCAAATCCGCTTCTTTATAGGTATCTGTATTAGGTACTTTTCCTAAGCTGCTCCGTTCATCCTCTACCTGCCTCAGGTTTTTATGCGGATATATCTTCACCTCTGCTAAGTTATAATGAAGGCTATCGAGTTTCACCCTGATGGTGAATTCTTTTTTCTCACCCGAATCCTTAAAGCATATTTTTTTTACACTGAAACCCGATGCCGAAACAAGAATGGTATCGGTCCTTAAGCAATTTATACTGAACGATCCGTTAGGTGCAGCCATTATACCCTGAGAGGTATGTTGGTTTATAACTATTACCTGATAAAGCCCCCCTATACCGCCGGAATTGACTGCGTTTCCTTTAACAGTAATATTTGCAGGCTGTGCACATACAAATCCTGAAAGGCTGACTAAAAACAGAAAAGCATGAAAAACTCTTTTTCCCAACATAGAATATATGGTGCAAATTTAACGGTGAATGTATCGTGCGCTTGTTAAGAAACCTTAAATCATGTAACTTAGCGCAAAATTAGACGATTCAATAATATGAAAATTGTTAAAATAGCATACTTACTATTAATTGGTTTTTTGCTATTAACTTTTAACCACTGTATAGCCCAGGCTTTTACGATTGTAAAAGCTACGCGCCAGGGTGCTGCCGGGGGTGTGGTAGGAAATTACGGGGCGAACTATTGGTTTGAGTTGGAAACAAGTTCAAAAAAAAATATTCCCGATACAATATGGGTGGACGGAAACATTTTCCCTATTAATTTTTCCCATAAAGACGGCCGAAACACACGCAGCTTTGATTCGGCTACACACAAAATAAAATATACCATTTTAGTAAGCTGGTTTCATACTGGCAACCGCGGCCCAAATCAAAATATGCCCGATACTGCGTCTGCAAAAAAGCCTATGCACATGAGGCAGTTTGAGGGTGGAGCCTTGGTTTCATATACCGTGAAGCATAAACAGCACTTTTTTATAATCAAGTCTGTTACCCGCTTGAAGCAGTTAAATTACCCCTGAAAAAGCCAATCAAAAAAGATATTACATTTGCAGCATAAAAACACCCTTTAATCATGGAACAAAAACAACAACTACCCAATGCAGTAGCCGTATTAGTACTCGGAATTTGCTCTATCGTGATCAATTGCTACGGAGTCGGCCTTATACTTGGTATCATTGGCCTGGCATTATCATCGCAGGGCAGAAGAATGTATAAAGAAAACCCTGCATCCTATGACGGGTGGGGTAATTTAAACGCCGGTTTTATCATGTCAATTATAGGAGTAGTTATTGGAGCTATCTGGGCTTTCTTTTGGATATTCGTTGTGGCTATTATGGGTGGCAGCGCATACTCGTTCAGCCACCTCATGAATCAATAATCTTTCCGGGCAAAAGGATTATTCTCATGATTACTTGGCTTCAAAACCATCTTTTACCGTGTGCCTTTAAAACACTATTTGGAATCGATTGCCCTATTTGCGGCTTTCAGCGCGCTTTTTTATTATTGTTGCAGGGCCATTTAACCGATAGCTTCAAAGTGTACCCGCCGCTTATTCCATGCCTGGTTTTTTTACTCATCATCGGAATATATTGTGTTAATAAGCAAGCTGTAAAGCCTTTTCTTCTTCGCATCAGCTGCTTTTCGGTGTTGGGTATTATTTTTATTAATTACTTTGTCAAAATATCCATTTTAGTACTCTCCTAACTCTCACTTATACTGAACCAAAGACTCCTTTAAATGCCATCGTCCCGTTTTATAAAATTTGGGATCAGTCCATTCGTCTATTCCAATGTTTTTGTTGCTTTTTGCACCACTGCCTACACGGCTAAGACTTCCTTATTGCTATTTGGAAGTAATGGCAATATGCATGTGAACAGCATTGTATTTTGCGTAACGTTGTTTTTTTATTGCTTTCACCGTATGAATAAAGGAAGGGCATTCACCTCCGATGAAAGTCAGGAAGCACGTAATAACTGGATGGATACGCATAAGCGCACATACTATATACTTATCCTTCTTTCAGTGGTAATAGTATCCATACAGCTCTGCTACATGCCCATTCGTACCTGGTTGGTGTTTATTCCTGTCGCCATTCTTGCGGCGGGCTATACCTTTTCTATCATTCCCACCCCAAGCGGCATGAAACGCCTGCGTGATATTTATTGGCTCAAAACATTCTGGATAGCTTTTGTCTTTTCCAGCCTCACCACTTTCCTGCCCGTTATTTTTTCTGAGCCCCCGGCTGCCATCTTTCAGCCCGAGGTATTATTTGTTTTCGTACGGGGCTTCCTTTTCCTGTTTGCTATTTGCATACCTTTCGATATCAGGGATATGCGATTCGATAAAAAGAAAGGAGTTATTACCCTGCCCGTCCGGTTTGGGGCGGGAGCATCCGTATTCATTGCTATAAGCTTGTTACTTATCTTCATTTCCCTGTTGGGTATTGATTTTCTTTATTTTCATTTAGATTTAAAGCCGGCATTTGCCCTCTTTCTCTCTGCCATTCTTACTATGATACTGCTGCCTCTTGCAAAATCAAAAGAGCATGTACTATTGTTTCCATTGCTATATGACAGCGCTTTGGCGGTGCAATGGATATTGTTGTTAGTACTGATACGCATATAGCTGCTGTTAATTTGCATTCCTTATATTTGTCCCTATGAAAATAGAAATCAAAAACGAAAAACGAAAAGTGAAGCTCAAGGGTTTCTTCTTTGTAGTTTGTAGTTTTTCACTATTTACTTCTGTACAGGCTCAAAAATGGTCTACCGTAGGTTCGGGTGTTAAGGGTAGTTATAAACCCCTTTATGTTTTCAATGGAAAGCTTTATGCCGGAGGTATGGACAGCGTGGGCAAAAAGGCTACCCACATTGCTTGCTGGGATGGCAAAATATGGACGGCTCCCGATTCCAGCTTTCAGGGAAACATTACCGCCATGACCGAATATAACGGCAAGCTTTATGCCGGAACCCAGGTTGGGCCGGACGATGGTAAATATACCGGTTACAACCTATTATGCTGGAATGATACTGTATGGAAATACTTAGCCTCTACCAATGGGCGGATAAATGCATTGTGCGTGGTAAAAGGCACCCTTTATGTCGGGGGCTCTTTTACAAAAGCCGATACCCTTATAGCCAAGCATATTGTTAAATATACCGACACTGCAGGATGGGCCAAAGCGGGTAGCATACCGAACAGTGTATGGGCGCTTATTACTTTCAGGGACAAGGTTTATGCCGGGGGGCAGTTCCAGTCGGTAGTGAGATGGACCGGCAAATACTGGGAAGATGTACTGGGGCCAGGCTCGCAGTTTGCAACCGGATGGGTAAAATGCTTTGTAAATTATTTTGATGAGATATATGCCTGCGGAGAATTTGACTACCTGATAAAGTGGGATACTAAATCATGGACGCCTGTAGGGCCTTTTAACGGCGTTACCGCTACTATGGTGGTAGACAGTTCAGGATTGTTTGTAGGAGGAGACTTTACGGCTGCTCCCAACAGCGACAACGTATTTCATGTGGTAGATTATGAAAACTATAACCGCTCCTGGAACTGTATGGGCGGTGTTATATATTGGTCAGGTGATTGTACAACCTACTCCGGCACCGTTTCCTCGCTGGCACTTTATAAAAAGGAGATTTATATAGGCGGTAAATTTACCTTAGCGGGAAATATTGTTGCCACCAATTTTGCCAAGTATACCCTACCACCTAACTCTACGCTAGTGGAGGGGAAATAGTCTGAACTCGGCTGGTAAATATTGATGACGCAGCTTGGCGGATGCGAGAGCAAGTGCAAAGATATTTAATACCACCTTTTCTTTGCATTACATTTACTATCCATTTGCCCGGTACAAAATTTATATCGAAAAAGTCCCTTTTATTTAATATATAAAATTGCCATAAAAACGTGTATATCAATCATTATATTGGCGTTTGACTGGTTTTCCAATTCTTAAAAACCGCTGCATAACGCTGCATAAAAAATTCAGGAATTCCGGAAGAAAAAAAGGGCATATAGCCCATACCTTTTTTATAGAGGCCTTGCCCCTACTCCAATAAATAAATGAAACCCGGTTTTGCTTTCGCTAAACACGGGCTTCATAAGCTCCCTTAACCTGCTCTATGAAAATCGTTACCTCTGCAATACCATACGCTTGGTATCTATAACATTATTGTTTACAACAAGGCTATAAGAATAAATACCATTACTCAAATTATCTGAAGTAATATTTAACGTGCCATTTCCGGTTTGATTAAGCTGTACCAGTTTTATCTGGTTGCCATAGCTGTCATAAAAAACGATGGTGGCTTCGGCTGTTCCTTGCGGCAAATAGTAATTAATTTTAGTGTATGTACTGAAAGGATTTGCTATGTTTTGATACAATACCGGAACATCGGCTGATGATAGATTTACATCCTGCACATTTTCAGTTACAGTGTTATTATTTCCTGAAATTCCTGTTAAGGAAGTTGTGTTTGATGAAGTGGTTCCTGTTGTGTTTGTGCCATTGCAAAGTTTATCAAGGCAAGCTTGGATGCCTTTAAAAGCAGTCCGAAGGCTATCCATTTCGTAACGTAAAATACGAACACTGTCAATTGTTGCATTTTGATTAGATACTACGCCGCTATCCGGATTAATATTGCCTATTGGAGCATTTACATAAATAACATTTCCTGCCGTATCTACCGATAAGTAGCCCTGTCCCGGATTTTTACCGGGGGTTGATGTAGCCTTTAAATCATCGAAACGTAAGCCACTCCATCCTGTACCGCCATTTCCGGGATTAATATAACTTGGAGGAGTACTAGCCCAATTAACATTAAAAGGAGCCGGGCCTCTTTGTGTGTTTATTTCAAGGCGTGTAGCAGAGCTTGTTGGAGCATATCCTGACATACCCATTGTAATGGTTTGATCATTGTTTCCGAGCTCCATTTGATTGTTTGCTGTTACAACAGTATTATAACCTATAGCCGCAGCATTTTTAACTACCGATATTCCCCTGTCTGCACCCGTTCCTATAAAAAGGTCATCATTATCTGTAGTTACAGAATAGCCTGCATTATAGCCGAGACCAACGTTAGCATTTCCGCTTGTTATACTAAACAATGCATTTGCTCCCTTACCAACATTACTATCGCCGGTAGAAAGATTGTATAAAGAGTAATATCCGCTTGCGTCATTATAACTTCCATCAATAATGGCGCCCATGGCAGAACCGGCACCCCAAAAACTATTACCGCTACCAGAGCTGCTGTTAAACCCTGAATAGATGCCTCCAAATGTGTTATAATCCCCGGTGCTGTTTTCACTTCCCGATTCCATGCCAAAAAAACAATTACCCATAGCATTGGCATTTTGAACACCCGCATCTACTCCTACAAATGTATTGTAATACCCTGTAGTATTCGCCTCACCGGCGGCAAGACCTACAAATGTATTGTTGTAACCGGTTGTATTGCCTACGCCTGACCATGCACCTAAAAATGTATTATATATACCGGTTGTGTTAGACTGGCCTGCCACCCATCCTAAAGCAGTATTTTGAATTCCTTTTGTGTTATAATAAAGCGCATAATCTCCTAAAGCTACATTACCCGTGCTGTAGTTTGGTGACTTTGTTGTGGGATTATTATAATACAATGCCTGATAGCCTATGGCAATATTATCGGTACTATAGGATGCATTGCTATTCGTAAATGATTGGTTATATAATGCCTGATAGCCTATTGCTATGTTCTTGCTGCAATATGTATTATTGGCAAATGCATCTGAACCGATAGCAATATTATAGCTGGCAGTATTTGCCTGCATTGCCTGGCTGCCTAATGCAACGTTATCAGTATAATTTGCATTTCCGTTTGCCGCTTTATCTGCTTTAAATCCGACAAAAACATTATTGGTATTTCCCATAGAAGCTATTGAAGGGTTTGAACCTGCATGTACTCCGCAAAATAGGCTGGTGCTGTCCCCTCCATGCCATAAAAACATATTCCCCCCAATCATATATCCCCTGTTATTTGAGGATGAGCCCACATTTATATCACCACCATATACATCAAGTAAATGGGAAGGTGCAAAACTGTTTCCTATTCCCAAATATCCGGTTGTGTTTTGCAGGTTCATGTATTGAGTACTATTTGATCCAAAGATAATATCGTTGGCACCTGTTGAGCCCAAATATGCAGTTCCACCCCCATTTGTATATGCATTGTATTGCCAGTTTTGAGCAGAGCTTTTATACGTAGTGCATAATACAATAAAGGCTGCTAGTAATGTTGTTTTTTTCATATCCTTTAACTAAATATGGTTTATACTTTTAATTTGAATTTCGATGGCAAAGAAACCTCCATATTGAAGTTATAACTATGTATATTGGTAGTAAAATATATGATAGAAGTCAGCCAGCTAATTATGCAATACCCTTAAAATGATTGTTTAAAATGCTGATTATATTGTATTTATGGAATTTATTTTTAGGATATTGTGGTCTTATTTAACAGAAACAAATACCTGTTTAATTGCATAATAAATCTATAAATCATAAATATTTCATTGTATGATCCTCAATGTAAAAAGCAATAGCTATGCTTAATTACCTTGTTATAAGCATACTTTTAATAAGTTTGCATGGTTTGAAAAGGCTGCCTCGTAAATATCTTTTTTTGCTTTCCATCCTCACAGGCTTGCTGCTTACAGCAGGATGGCCTGCACACGGATTCCCTTTGTTTTTATTGTTTGCATTCTGCCCCTTATTAGTAGTGGAGCATTTCCTCTATAGCAACAAAAGGAAGAGAACCTCCTTTTATTTTTTCGGCTATTCCTACCTGGCTATGCTTATCTGGAATGGTTTAACAACATGGTGGGTATGCAATTCTACTATTGTTGGCGGCATAATGGCCCTTGTATTCAATTCCTTCTTTATGTCCGGTATCCTACTATTGTTTCATATTGTAAAGCGAAGAATAAATCCTTTAACCGGATATACTTCTCTTCCAATATTATGGCTCGCTTTTGAATATATTCATCTTAACTGGCCCTTAAGTTGGCCATGGCTTACTCTGGGTTTTGGTTTTTCTAATTATGTTTCATTACTACAATGGTATACGGTTACCGGGCCATTAGGCGGTAGCTTATGGATTTTACTTTGCAATATTGCCTTCTTTAGCATTATTAGCCGGAAATGGCTTAATAAAGATAAGCCACTACCAGCTAAGTTAATTGGCTCAGTCTTTGTTTTGGTGGCTTTACCCATTATATTATCTATATTGATACACTTTTACTACCCTGTATCGGTGGGGACAAAAACAGTTAAAGTCGTGATTGTGCAACCAAACATCGACCCTTACAACGAAAAGTTTAGTGGCGATTTTCAGGAACAACTTAAAAAGATGCTTGCACTTGCCGACACCAAAGTGGACAGTACTACGGCTTATCTTATTTTTCCGGAAACAGCACTGACTGATCCGGATATATGGGAAAACAATTTGCAAAGCAGTGTAAGTATTCGCTTAATTTGGGATTATCTGCACAAACATCCTAATTTAAGGCTTCTTACGGGTGCAGGAACAGCCCGGGAATATCAGAAAGGAGATATAATACCTGAAAGTGCACACAAATACGTCGATGCAGATGCTTACTATGATGACTATAACACAGCGTTGCAATTAGACTCATCTAAAAAAATTCAGATTTATCATAAAAGCAAGCTTGTTCCAGGGGTAGAATATACGCCGTCATTACTTTCAAAACTTGCGGTTAATCTGGGAGGAACTTCAGGAACATTAGGAACACAAACAGAACCGTCTGTTTTTTATTCCTCCTACTCTAAAACAACCATTGCTCCTGCCATTTGCTATGAATCGATATATGGAGGTTACATTGGAGAATACGTCAGGAAAGGTGCTCAATTAATATTTATCATAACCAATGACGGTTGGTGGCAGGATACACCGGGCTATAGGCAGCATCTTTGCTATGGAGCCATGCTGGCTGTTGAAACCAGAAGGCAAGTGGTTCAATGCGCTAATACTGGATATTCAGCAATAATAAATGAAAAGGGTGATGTTTTACAAAGAACAAATTGGTGGGAACCTGCTGTTATTAAAGCATCTTTATATCCTTCCAATGGCTTTACCTTTTATGCTCTTCATGGAGACTATTTAGGATTTTATGCCTGCATTTTAAGTGCACTGCTGCTTATCTTCCTTATCATTGCTAAAATAAGGTATTCCTTTCAATAAAATAATATCCGGAAAATTAGACTCTCGCCCCTTATTTAACTTTTCTATTCTGCTTTTTCACCATCAGTTTAGCCATAAAATAAGCGAAGACACTCATAATAACTAAAAGAAGTATTATTCCGGTCGTCAAACAAAGCCAACCATTTTTACTTACCATTTGGGCTAAATAACCACTTTGTTTCCTAAGTGGAATTTCAAGGGTCGATTGCTCTTTATTTACCCCGATAGTATATGTAAGCGATACTGGGGTATATCCTCTTCGTGAAAACACCATGGAATAAGTTCCATCCGGGATGCGGAGCATTCGAATAATACCAAGGCTATCCGATATGGCGGAAGTAATAAGACTATTTCCTGAAAATACATCCATAGCTATAGAGTCAATAGAAAACGAATTGGAAGCATCCATACAGTGAACTGTAAAAATTCCATTTGAGTTGAGTATGGGCTGTTCCTTTTCTATTAAAAATTTTCCTAATCTTTCCAACAGTACACTATCTTTTAAAGTACTGTTCAAACAAGTATTTAAATATGCAATGCTATCTTTTATCTTTGTTCTTGAAAGATCCTTCCGAATTGAATCACTTAGAAGGTGGATAACGATATTCATTGAATCAAGGTATGTGCCGGGATACATTCTCAAAATGCGGGCATGTATGTTCCTTTGTCTTTGTGTATAATCCGATGAATGTTGATGACTTAGTGAATCTGCTTTTAAGTTAACTACTCCTGTATTTAAGCTATTGGCTGAAGTCAAAACGCCCCCAAGTAGTGTACAAACAATAAGCAGTAAGAGGTTTCTACGTTTCATGTTTAAATTTAATGCAAGTTATTTAATAGCTTGTACTATATAGGAATTGCTATTTATTATTATTCAACATTCATTTGTGAATAATCATTACTACGAGTAAAATTAGCCGTAAATTTTCCGGTAAACACTCTCAGCAATATTAAAATTCCTGTATTTTTCAGCCAATGGGCGTATTTGATTATAAACTTCTATTCTGCTTTTTCCTTTAATAATGGTATCTATTTGCTTTATAGCATCAGTATACCCTTTTTCATCAAGACTTTCCAGTATAGCCCCTGCCCCACTCTCCTTTATAATTTCCGAATCAACAGAAATATTTTGCGGAATAACAACAGGCAAGCCCATTGCCCAATATTCTCCATTTTTAATCGGAGCACAGTATCTTTTTGAAGGGACAGGCTTATAGGGTGAAATGGCAAAATTAGCTAATCCCAAATACAATGGAACTTGCTTGTGCGGCACAAATAGTTTAATACAAGTTGAAGGCTCAATTCCATGCCCAGTTATTTTTGTTTTTAGATAATCATTATCTACATTACTCAACAGCAAAAATCTAAACCTATCTTTCCCCCAATATTTTTCGCACTTGCTGATAAACTCAAAAGTTTGATCTTCTAAATAAATTCCTCCAAATTTACCCGCATATACGCATACTATTTTATCTTCCAGATTGTATTTGCTGCTAAGTTCTTTATTTTGTAGAAATTCTTTTGAAAAGGCAGTAAGATCAACACAGGCAGGCTTAACGGAATAATTTTTAGTAATAATTTTATATTTTTGTTGAATATATTTCTCCATTCCATCAGCACCAAAAATTAAATAGTTGGCAATTTTTGCTTCTATCTTTTCAAAATAAAATAATGCCTTAAATTTTAAACCGAACTTGTTCCAGGTTTTATTCTCTACCATAGATTCAGCATGAGGTTCAAAGCTATCAATGTTTAATATAATTCCTTTATTCATAATTTTCAATATGGCGCCTATGGCTCCTGCAGTAGTGCACCAGGGATGAATTATTTTGATATTCTTTTTTCTTACTATTTTCCAAAGACTCAAAATATTTAAGAGCCATCTCAAAAACAAATTTGTTTTGCTTGAAGGTAATTCAATGGAAATAAATTTTCCCTTCTTTTTTATTGAAATTGCATTCAGGTTTTTGCCTACAGTAACAACATAAGGGTAGCAAGATGTAATTTTTTGAATGATTTCCACATAAGGCAGTGTGTAAGTCTGCACCAAAGGGTCTTCAAACTGCCATTGTGTAATAACTAATATTCTATTGCTATTGGTTTTCAACGGATACTATCTTATTAGTTTTACAAATATCCGTGATTATAGTGAATAATAGTCATTGAATTAATAATTTTGTACATCAGAGACAAATGGATATCACAGAAATAAGCATAATAATGCCTGCCTATAATGCAGAGAAGTACATTACTGATAGTATTACATCCGTATTAAAGCAATCATTTACTTTATGGGAACTTATTGTGATTGACGACGGCTCGACTGATAAGACAGCAGAAATTATAAACAGTTTTTTGACCGACAAAAGAATAACCCTTATCAGGCAAGCAAATAAAGGGGTATCGGCAGCACGTAATGTAGGTATCAAAGCTGCAAAGGGCAATTTTATTGCTTTTTTGGATGCTGATGATGCTTACTTGCCGGAAAATTTAAAAGCTAAATACGAAGCTATCACTGCTGATGCAAGTTTAGATTATGTATATAGCGACATAATGGTCTGCGATGCCAGATTAAAAGATAAATTTGTCGAAAGAGGAGTTTCTTCCGATAAAGTCTGTAAATCAGTTCTGACAAGGCAACCTGAAGGCATTCCGGGTTTTTCATCAAATATTATAGTAAAAGGCGCCACCATTAAAAATAAAAATATTTATTTTGATACCAACCTTTCTAACTGTGCTGATCAATATTATAAAACTCTTTTGGTAAGCGAGTGCAAAGGAACTTACATCCCCCTTCCTCTTGCAAAATACAGGAATACCCCCGGCAGCATGAGCAAAAAAGTATTTTTACTTGAGCATGATGAATTATATATACTCGACAGAATAAAGGAAAAAAATATTATTCCTAAAGGCAAGGAAAGAAGCCAGACCTTTGCAAAAGTGTATTTAATGCTTTGTGGAAGCTGGTACAAAGATGGAGGAAAAACGGGCAGAGCTGTAAAGTTTGGATTTAAAGCAATGGCAAGCGATTCCGGCACTTTTTTCAGGCTGCTAAAAAAGGGCGTTGCGTCAATTTTCGGAAATAGGTAATAAGTTAGGTAACTCTCCTATAAACCTTGATATGCTTATCGAGCATCTGCTCCACGCTAAACTCTTCTGCTGCAATTTTTTTAATTCTTTCTTTCATAGCGTTTTTCTCGCTGGAATTTTCCAGCATCCACTCCACCCCTTCTGCAATTCCTTTTGAGTCCTTGTCACCGGTGAAATAACAGGTTTGTTTGTGTTCAAGAGCATCTGAAGCAACGCCTGTTTTGGCAGTAATGATAGGAACACCGTTAGCCATTGCTTCAACTAACACAAAGCCAAAAGGCTCCATAATTGCCGCATGAACATATACATCCATTATACCATAAAGAGATGGTATGTATTTACGGTCTATCCAATCAGTGAAAATAATATAGTCAGAGAGCTCGTATTTATTGACTAATTCTTCCAACTCCTGTTTCTGTTCACCATATCCTACAAATAGAAATTTTAAATTTTTATACTTTTGAGTGAGGGTCCTTGCCGCCTCAATAATATAACGATAACCTTTCCACTCTATATAACGAGAAATTGTCCCTAAAACAATTTTACCTTCTAATCCATATTTTTTGATTAGAAACTCTTTGTCTGAATCTACTTGTGCAGTAAAATCATTAATAGGAATTCCATTATGAATCATATGTATTTTCTTAGCAGGCGCCTTTTCCTTTTCTAATAGAAATTTTTTGGAATCTTCACTAATGGCAATAATATCAGTAGAATTAAGATTATTAAACCTGTCAGCCCACACCCAAAGAGGTGCAAAATACCAATGATATGCAGTGTCCTGTTTACGAATTACTCTTTTCTTTACTCCCGCAAACCGGGCAGCTAATAGAGCCGGTAGAGAGTCATCAAACAGATGTGTATTTACTACATCAGGTTTTAATTTTTTAAAAAGTTTGTACAACTTTAAAAAAGCAAAAATCATTCCCGATTTTCGTTTCGTCTGGTCAAATTTTATCCAATATGCATCACAGCCATACTGCTTCATTTCATCAATCATCTGTGGCCTTTCGGGGTAGAGTGCAATAATTGTAAACTTAGTATCCGGATATTTTCCCAATCTTTGGGTAAACCAAGTGAGGTACGGAACCGTTGAGTTATTAGCTATTACATGGACAACGTGCATTCTATTTTCTCCGTTTTATTATCTATTAATATTCGAATATGAAGAAATTGTAATTTTGTATAGGAAGAATTTAATGCGTAAAGGAAGTATTTTAAAAAAATTACTCTTTGAAACAATCAATCTACCTATTGTAGCACGTATAGTTGCAGAAATTGCTTTTTTAAATTTACCACTATCTGCTATCTTCATATTTGGAAAATCTCTCAAATAGTCAGGATGAACTTTAATTATTTCCTGTTTTGCAATTGTATATTCATTTTGACGCCTAACATACGTACCTATATCGGGCCAGTCATTATGCCATGCCAGGAGGCCTCTGTCATACATAACAGCGATACCTTTATTAATTGCACGAATAGCAAAATCAAAATCCTCACCATCTGAAAAGTTTGCATCAAAGCCACCCAATTGGTGAAATATGCTTTTAGGTAAAGACATATTACAAGCAGTAAAATTAAATTTTTGCAATGTCACTTCACCTGTATTCGTGTTTTCCTTTTTCCACTCTTCCT
>Ga0206873_1036_pt1 | contig 41268 bp, 41 predicted proteins | sample Alteio_BWOrgCont_11_FD_152631 | JGI IMG/M metagenome (GOLD analysis project Ga0206873, IMG submission 152631) | Enriched cells from forest soil in Barre Woods Harvard Forest LTER site, Petersham, Massachusetts, United States -... | ecosystem: Environmental > Terrestrial > Soil > Temperate forest >...
CCGAGATGGCGGCCGCATCCATTTGCAGAATGGCGCCGATTTCGCGCCACTCGCCCATGTTGTAGGCGACCACAAAGAGCACGGCGGCCAGCGTGGCGAGCGGAATGTAGCCGGCCAACGGCGCGGCGACAAGCAGAATCAACAAAAGCGTGAGGGCGTGAACCATACCGGAGACCGGCGAGCGCGCGCCGGCGCGGATGTTGGTTGCGGTGCGGGCGATGGCGCCCGTGGCGGGAATACCGCCGAAGAGCGGCGAGCAGATATTGGCGATTCCCTGCGCTACCAGTTCGACGTTGGGGTTGTGACGGTCTCCGGTCATGCCGTCAGCCACTACGGCAGAGAGCAAGCTCTCCACTGCGGCTAGCATGGCCACGGTAAAAGCCGCGGGAAGCAGAGGGAGAATGTTCTCCGCATGCAAGTCCGGGAAAGCAAAGTGGGGAAAACCGCGGGGAATGCCGCCAAATTTACTGCCGATGGTCTCTACCGGCAGATGAAACATGGCGCTGATTGCGGTACATACAACGACAGCCACAATGGATGCCGGAAACCGCTTGCTGAAGCGCGGCAGCAAAAGCAGAATGGCCAGCGTGCCAAGGCCCAGGCCAAGCGCCGACGGATTGAGAGTGGCAAAGTGGGTGGCGAGCAGCCGCATACGGGGCAGGAATTCGCTGGGAGATGGTCCGGTGCGGAGGCCGAAGAAATCGCCGATCTGCGTGGATGCAATCAGAATGGCGATGCCGTTGGTGAAGCCGATTACAACCATGCGCGGGATGAAGCGAATGGCAGAACCGAGGCCAGTGAGGCCCATGAGCAGCAGCAGGACGCCGGCCATGAGCGTGACCATGGCAAGGCCGCTCATTCCGAATCGGACTACGATGCCGGCGACGATAACGACGAATGCCCCGGTGGGGCCGCCGATCTGGGTGCGAGAGCCTCCGAGCGCCGAGATGATGAACCCGGCAACAACCGCTGTGTAGAGACCGGCCTGCGGCGTGACGCCCGAAGCGATGCCGAAGGCCATGGCAAGAGGCAGGGCGACGAGGCCGACGGTGACGCCTGCTACAACGTCGCGCACGAACATCTGGAATGTATAGCCCCTGAGAGCCAAGATGGACTTGGGCAGAGCCCGATTGCTGATAGACATGGTGTTAACTACTTACCTTACGCTTGCTTGGGATTGCGTTCATGTGACGCAACTCACAGAGTCTTAGCGTAGATGAGGGCGGGGCGGCCTTGCGGGTAGTAGTTCTCTTCCCTGTGTTCGCAGACGTATCCGTGCCTCTCATAGAGGCGAATGGCGGAGGCGTTTTCAGCATCTACGTGAAGCCATATGAGATGAGCGCCGGATGAGCGGGCTGAAGATTCAAGACGGCTCAAGAGTTCGCTGCCTGCGCCTTGGCCGCGCACGGCCGGAAGGACTTCGAGGGTCTGAATGTAGGCGATGGTGCCGTCATTGCCTTCGCCCCACTCTACGATGGCGAAGCCGGCCATGACGGTGTCCTGCTCGGCGATCCAGGAGGCGGTATTGGGACTGCCAAGCAGGTGACGCATGTAGCTGCGGCTGAAGCGGAAGGGCGGCTGGAAGCTCGCTTCTTCGATCGCGTAAAGAGCGGCGAAGTCGGCCGATGAGTAGGGGCGATAGAGCACAAGGCAAGAGTACAGCGAGTTAGCCCCGGGCCCGCCAATCGTCACCCTTAACGCGAAGACTCAGGCGATGTCGATGCGGAAGACCCAGCCGCTGTAGGGGCTTCCCAGATCCCTCCAGCCTGGGTCGCAGCTGATGAACGCGCCATCGTGATATTCCAGTCCGTGCGGGTCGCATTGAGCAGGTTCGAAATCCACCAGCTGCACCACCTGCCCGCTTTCAGGATCGTATTTGACGAGGCCCGTGCTGTTTGCGCCGACACTGGCGCTGTCATTGCCATTGATCTGCCAGAGGAAGCCATCTTTGTCGAAGGTGAGGTCGTGCCAGCTCGGTTGTTCCGGGGTGGTGTAGATGGGGAGGAACAACTCTGGAGTCCAGGTGACAGGGTCGACGCGTAGATTGCCGCGCATGCGGTTGGAGGCGATCCAGAGTTTGCCATTATGCCATTGCGCGCCGTGGCATCCGCCGCCGTTCTCCGGCTGTCCGAGGGGAATCTGCAGATGGCGCAGTTCTTTTGATTCCATGTCGATCTGGAAGAAGCCCTGCGGGTCGCTATTGGCTCCCATCCAGATGCAGTTGTTTCCATAGGCCAATCCGCTGGTTGTGCGAGAGTGAGCGATGATGGTCTTGAGGAGCTTGCCATTCCAATCAACCAGCCATGCGGCTTCATCTCTGTCAGGGGGAACCGGTTCTCCGAGGTTTTTGGCCTGCTGCGCGGAGAGCTTCAACTGCGCGATCCAAAGCCCTTCAGGCGCAACCGCCAGTGCATTCGGATACATGCCGGGTGACTTGAACAACCTGGTTGTGGTTGCCTTACCTCGGGCAATCTTGCGCCCACCGGGTGCCTGCGCAACGCCAACTTTTGGGGCGTTGAAGCCAAGGCCGAGGGTCGCGACGGCGCCAGTGGCAAGAAATTCTCTTCTTTTCATGCTTCTTCCTCTTGGTGAGGCTAAATGGATCCGGCCTGCTGTTTACCTTCACTGGATTCCGGGCGTGGTCGTGCTGCCGCCGAAATAGCGGGCTAGACCTTGGCTTCGAGGTCGGCGATCACGTCAAAGAAGCGCTGATCGAGCTTGCGGTTGGTGGCGATGGCTTCTTTGATGGTGATGTCGGTAATCTCCGTGCCGTGAAGGACTGCGATGCGGCCCCACTTCTTCTCGTGGACCATATCGATGGCATGAAGGCCATAACGCTGGGCGAGTACGCGGTCGTATGCCGTGGGAACGCCGCCACGCTGGGTGTGGCCGAGGTTCACGGAGCGGGTTTCATAGCCGGTTTTCTTCTCGATGAGGTCGGCAAGGGCCTCGGCAATGCCGGATAGGCGGGCATGGCCGAATGAATCGACCTGCGCGGAGCCAGTGACCTGACCAACTTCAGGCAGATGGCACCCCTCGGCAACTACAACGACGCCGTAATGCTTGCCATGATCGTAGTTGTACTTGAGCAGAGCGCAAACGTGCTCGATATCAATTTCCTTTTCAGGAACGAGAATGACATGCGCTCCGCCGGCGACGCCTGAGGCGTACGCGATCCAGCCGGCATCGCGGCCCATGACCTCAATGACAATGACTCGATTGTGCGAGTCGGCGGTGGTGTGGATGCGGTCGACAGCTTCGGTGGCAATCATGACGGCGGTGTCGTAGCCGAAGGTCTGGTCGGTGCCGCTGATGTCGTTGTCGATGGTCTTGGGAACGCCCACGCTTGGGACGCCGTTTTCGCTCAGGAAGAGAGTGACCGACTGGGTATCGTCGCCGCCCAGGGCAATCAGGGCATCGATCTTGTTGATCTTGAGAACTTCCTGAACTTTTTCAATGCCGCCGGGAATTTTTTTTACGTTGGTGCGTGAAGAGTGAAGAATTGTGCCTCCCTTCAACTGAATTCCGTCGATATTTTCAAGGGTGAGAGGAATAAAGTTGTTGTCGAGCACGCCGCGCCAGCCGTTGAGAAAGCCGATAAACTCGTCGCCGTAGTGGTTGATGCCTTTTCTAACCGCCGCATAGATCACGGCATTCAATCCGGGGCAGTCGCCGCCTCCGGTCAACAATGCTACTCGCATTTTAATTTCTCCTGAAACTTGCCGGACCGGCCCGAAGGCGGCCCTGAACTGTGCGTCTAGACCACTGGAAAGTATCAGTCCTGGCGCCTCAGACAGTGTACTCCGGGGTCGTAAAGAGAATTTGTGAGGAGCAAAAGAAGAAGGGCACGTTTCCGTGCCCTTCTTCTTGCTCGTTCTTCCAGGAGGAAGAAAAGAAACAAACTGAACTACGAGTTCAGTATTACGACTGCAGGACCAGATCGGACGCCTTTGCCTTGCGGAAAGCGACGCATGCCAGCCCGAAAAGACCGGTTCCGAGGAGCAGCAGGCTGCTGGGCTCCGGAGCGGGAGACGTAAGAGGAGTGGCTCCGGAAGTGTAATTGCCTGTCGAGTTGACCGCAATGTCAGTAATGCCGCTGGTCTGGTCGGTCCCAATGTCGCCGGTTGAGAATGCGAGAATCTCGCTGCTCGAGGAGGCCGTGAAATCGCCGCTATATTCCTGCCAGCCAACGGGAGGTTGCGTCGTAGCCGGGAGGAAAACTGAGCCGCCGACGCTGACTGTTACCGGGTTTGGTCCGAACTGTTCGGAGCGTCCCTCCTCGTAAAAGACCACTTGGTAAATGTCACCTTGAATCAGGCCGTTGAGCGTCTGCGACATCGTTGCGCCAGATCCGGTGGTTCCACCTGTGTTGGTAAGCCAGCCAGGAGAACCGCAGCACCCTGGAATGAAATTGGAGGTCTGTAGAAAGGCAACCGGAGAATTGCCGGGAGCGGAAGTGAAACCAAAGGCTGAACCGTATTGAGCGATTCCGCCATTCACCCATGAGGTTGCGCCGGAGGCTGTTGAAGGCGAGAAAGTCCAGCCGGAAATGTTCGTGGGGTCGTACGCGTAATTTGACCCGCCCGCCCACGTTATAGGCTCACCGGCCGACGAGCCAGCCCAGGCGCCATCACCAATCGGAACAGTAGACGAGCCAGGCAAGCTGCTGAAGTCACCGTTGACGACAATGCTGTTCGCGGACGCAACTACGCTGCCGGCGGAAACGAACAACATAGTTATGAGAGCCAGGGAAACTGAATATGCATTCAAGCGTGCGATCTTCATTTTTTCGATCTTCTCCATGCATCGCCCTTGCGGGCGCTTGTCCTGCTTGCTCCAATCTAGCGGAGCTCAACAGGACGAACGTCTCTCTTATATGCACATAGATCACCAGATGCACGGTGTTTGTATTCAATGACTTACGTGTGCGATTCACCGCAGATGTGCAACATCTTGCACAGTAATTTCCGCAAGAATTCTCTTTTCAGATGGATGCGTTGAATGAAAGTGCTTCAATAGGGTATGCCCGGCGCTGGAGCACTCCTATTAGTGGCCTTTGTTGGCCTTGTTGTCGCTGTACTGCTCGTTCTGCTGCAGCTTACCCGGCTGGGTTTCCTGATACGCACCACGATTCCAGACCGGCCGCGGCGGCGTATGTTCATCGCCTCGGTTTCCTTCCTCATCACGTTTGCGGGTATACGGATCCTGGTGCACAGAATTGTGAACCATGAGGGGCATTTTCAATGGGTGATGGTGGGCGGGCACCATATTCACCACCTTGTATGGGGCATTCTGATCCTGCTGCTGGTGGGTTACGGCTGGCTGATGGATCTGGGGCGGTCGCACTCTCCGCTTTCGATCTTCTGGAGCCGCATGATGTCAGTGAGCTATGGAGTGGGCGCGGCGCTGACTCTGGACGAGTTTGCGCTTTGGCTTGACTTGCAGCCGGACGCCTACTGGTCAAGTGCAGGCCGGCTCAACATTGACGCCATTGTCATTTTTGGCGCTCTGCTGGCTGTTGGCGCCTGGGGTGCGCCGTTCTTCCGCGGGCTGCAGCATATGTGGGACAAGCGCGGCGTTGTTCCCAGGGGCATATCGAGAATCAGCACGCCTATTCGGCGCGCGCGCTTGCTTCGTCGGCGTAAAGTTCATCGATTGCCGCCGCATATTGAACCGTAATCACGCGGCGCTTGAGCTTCATGGAGGGCGTGAGCTGGCCTGATTCCTGCGTCCACTCATCGGGCACAATGCGAAATCGCTTGAGGGTTTCGAAGTTGGCCAGGACGCTGTTTACTTCACGCACGATTTCGCTATAGAGCGCAATTACGCGGCTGTCAGACACAAGTTCGGCTCGGGAAGCGGCCTGAATTCCCTGCTGGCTGGCCCAGCCTTCGAGGGCAGCAAAGTTGGGCGCGATGAGCACGCAGATGAACTTGTGCCTGTCACCAACCAGCGCCGCCTGTGCCACCAGGACGTTGTTTTTGAGCTTGTTTTCGATGGGCTGGGGAGCAACCATCTTGCCGCCCGAAGTCTTGAGCAGCTCTTTCTTGCGGTCGGTGATGAATAGAAAGCCGTCGGCGTCGATGTGAGCGATGTCTCCGGTGCGAAACCAGCCCTCTTCATCGAAACACTCGGCGTTCGCTTCAGGCTTTTGCCAGTAGCCAGAGAAGACCGAAGGCCCGCGGACCAGGAGCTCGCCGTCCGGCGCCAGCTTGAGCTCGACGTTGCTCAAGGGAAAGCCTGCGGAGCCCATTCGCTGCTTCACGGGCGAGTTGATAGAGATGACGGGCGAGGTTTCGGTAAGGCCGTAGCCCTCCCACAGCGCGATTCCGACTGAAGCGAACCAGCGCGCGGTATCCATGCCCAGGGGCGCGCCGCCGGAGATAAAATTTTTGACTCTGCCGCCAAAAGCCTCAGCCACCTTGGAATAAACGAGCTTGTTGGCCAGTTTCCAGAGCGGCGAGGATGGACGGCGGCCGGCGTATACCTCGTCACCGTGCCTGGAGCCCTGAGAGATGGCCCAGGACAATATCCGCTTCTTGACCGGGGATGCGGCCGATTTCTGCTCCACCGCCTGGCGAATCTTCTCGTAGACGCGCGGCACGCCTACGATGACAGTGGGCCGAACCTCTTTCATGGATTGCGGCAACTTATCGAACTGCGAGCAATAGGCTACTTGTGCCCCGGCGCCGTACATGACGTAGTCAAGCGCGCGCGCGGTGATGTGAGACAGCGGCAGAAAGGAGATGCAGACGTCGGTGGAGTTGAAGTTGAAATCCGCGGCGGCCAGGTTCTGGTTGGAGGCAATGTTGCCATGGGTGAGCGCCACACCTTTGGGCTCCCCGGTGGTGCCGGAGGTATAGATGAGCGTAGCCAGATCGTCGGGCTCCGCGGCGCGGGTGAGGGCGTCGAATACCGGGTCCCGCTCGCTGCCACGGGCATCCGCGCCCTCGAGAAGCTGGCTGAAGGCGATGGCGCCGTGCGGCGCGGGCGCATCCATCACAACGATGTGTTCAAGATGAGTCTGACCGCGGACGGCATTGAGCTTCTCAAACTGCTGATGCGTAGAGACGACGGCAATGCGGGAGCCGGAATCGCGCACTAGCACCGCGATCTGTTCCCCGGTGAGCGTGGGGTAGATGGGCACGTCGGCGGCGCCAATGGCGAGTGCGGCAAAGTCCGTGACGGCCCACTCCCAGCGATTTTCGCTGATCAGGGCGATGCGATCTCCCTTTTTGGCACCCCAGCCCAGAAAGGCCGTGGCGAGGGCCCTAACCCGCTGATAAATCTGGTCAGAGGAGATGGGCAGCCAGGCGCCAAACTCGTCCTGCCACAGAACGGCGCGCGGGTTGGACGTAGCGGAAACGCGGCGAAAAAGATCGTTGATGGTGAAAATTAAAGGGATAGGGGTCATGGGATCGAGTTGGAGCACGCGAAGACTGGGAGCGCGTGGTCAGAGAAGAGTGTACCAGCGGAGAGTGTGCCAGCGCGGAGGCAAAGGGTTTGCCCGAACCAGACCGGAACCAGTAATTAGGACGCGATTTCCACTGATGGAACCTCTGCAACGAAACGGCTATAGACCTGACCAAAAAGCCGGAATAAACTTTTGTTAAACCATGCTTACCCCCGCACCGGCTTTGCTTGAGAGCGAACCCGACTTGGCCGTACTAAATAAGTTGGCCACGTTTGAGCGCCTCTGTCTCGTCGTAGTGATCACGATGGCCGTCGCGGATCTGGTGATATGGTCGATTCCAAATTTGGGCGATCGCCTCGTGGCCCCCTTGGCCATGATGCCTCAGCAGGCCGCATTGGCTGCCATACTGAGTGCGTTGAGCCTGCGTTTCTCAGAGTCGCGGCAGTCCGGGCGATTGCAGCGCCTGAGCCTGCTGTTCGCCGCGCTGGTTATGGTGATGGGCGCAGTCATGTTGGCAGGGACCCTGTTAGACCTTCATCTCGCCGGCCATCACCAGTTTGCGCCTTATCCAACATTTCCATATATCTTTCCCCCAATGGCACCGCAGACCGAAGGGGCGTTTGCGCTTCTAGGGTTGACCATGATTTTTATGCGGGCGCGTGGACGCGTAAGCAGCATTGTCGCCGATGCGCTGACCGTCGCCCTTTTATTGCTGGTCTTGATTCTTGTCTCCGGACATATGCTTGCCATGTGGCACGTATTCGGACCGATGGTGCGGTTGAGAACTTCCACGCAGAGCATGGCATGCCTGTTTTTGCTGACCCAGGGGGTATTATTTTGCCGGGCCGAGCACGGCGTTTTTTCAATTCTGCTGGGGCACGGAGTGGCAAGCAGAGTGGCGCGACTGTTTGCGCCGATTCTGCTGGTCATGCCCTTCGTGCGTGAGATGGGCAGGGCCGAGTTTATCGGTACAGGGAAAATTCCGCCGCACTACACCACGGCGATTATTGCTTCGGTTAACGTGGTGGTGGCATTGTTCATGTTGCTTTATCTGGCCTGGCGTATCAATCACATGGAGAGCGAGATCCGCGACTTGACGCTGCGCGACGCATTGACCGGGCTTTACAACATCAGGGGATTCCGCATTCTGGCCGAGCAATCGCTGCGCATGGCTCGCCGATCGAATGATCCGTTCTCCGTGTTGTTTATCGATCTGGACGACCTCAAGCAGACCAACGACATGCTCGGGCATCAGGCAGGCTCGGAGTTGCTGATTGAGACGGGCGAAATTCTGAAAGATACGTTCCGCGAGACCGATGTATATGGACGCATCGGAGGCGATGAGTTTGCCGTAGCCGGCCAATTCAGTGCATCGGCAATAGCGCATGCAGCGCAGCGCCTTGAGGAATCCGCCGAATTGAGTAATGAGGTGGCGAGACGCAGTATGGGACTGCATTTCAGCATTGGCTACGTTACAACAGATGCCGCCCAGATCGAATCGCTGGATGAGTTGCTGGCCAAGGCCGACGAGGCCATGTACGAGGAAAAGCGGCGCAAGAAAGTATTGGTTAGCTAAAGCGGCTCCAGAATTCGACGCCACACCTTCGCTGGCCGGTCTCGACGGGCGAAATTCCTGAAAACAACATACTGAAAGCATGAATACTTTTCTTGCATAGTTATGCATGCGCGTGTATATTTATACGATTGCGGTCTGCGGATGCGGGACTGTGCTTCGCGGATCGGATTAAGACGGCCATGAAAAATCAACGCCTGAACGCAATACGGGAAGTGCTTTCGAATTCACTGGTGGCCAACCAGGATGAGTTGCGGCGCAAGCTGCGACGGCGCGGCATTGAGGTGACACAGGCTACGCTCTCGCGGGATATTCACGAGCTGCGGCTTTCAAAGGGGCCGGGCGGCTATGCGCTGCCCAACGGCCACAGAAGCACGGACGCGGCCGCGGAAGAGGAGAACGACAGCCCGCCCTCTGTCTCGGCAGTGATGGACAGCTTTGGCATGCGCGTGCGGCAGGCCATGAATCAGGTGGTTGTGGGCACGGTGATGGGCGGAGCGCAGCCGGTGGCCGCGGCAGTGGATTACGAAGAGTGGCCGGAAGTGCTGGGAACTATCGCCGGCGATGACACGGTTTTGATTATCTGCCCGGACACGCGGCGGGCAAGCGAAGTGGAAGCACGGATAAGGACGATGCTGGAATCATGAACAAGGCTATGAATAAAGCGGTGCAAACAGCGGTTGTAGGAGTGACGGGGTATGCCGGCGCGGAGTTGGCGCGGCTGCTGCTGCACCATCCCCTCCTGCAGGGCGTGCCGCCTGTGTTTGCGGGACGTGTAGAGGATAAGGACCTGGCGCGCGGCGGAGTTCCGCTTACCGAGATTCATCCTCAATTGGCGGGGAGCCATGGTGCGGACGATTTGAAGCAGGAGCCGTTTTCATGGGAGCTGATGAGAGAGCGCGGAGTTGAGGTATTGTTTCTCGCTACTCCGCATGAGCTCTCCCGCGAGTTGGCGCCTGAGGCTCTTGAGCAGGGCCTGCGGGTGATTGACCTTAGCGGCGCGTGGCGCCTTACGGAGCCGGAAGATCGGGCTGTATACGCGTTTGAAGACGAAGGCACGCAGCAGGCATTGGCGACTCAACAGCAGGCGGTGTATGGAGCACCGGAGTTGCACCGTAAATGCATTGCCGGGGCGAAGCTGGTCGCCAATCCGGGCTGCTATGCGACGTCGGTGATTTTGGCCGTGAAGCCGCTTGTGGCAGCGGGACTGGTAGACCTGCATCACGGCATTGTGGCCGATGCGAAGAGCGGCGTGAGCGGCGCGGGGAAGGCTGCGACGGCGAAGACGCACTTTATGTATGCGGCCGACAACTTGTCGGCGTACGGAGTTTTCTCGCATCGCCATACGGGGGAATTGCTGGAGCAGATTGGACTGGAACGCGAAGAGATTATTTTTACGCCGCATCTGCTGCCGATTCCACGCGGAATTCTGTCGACGATTTATGTACGTTTCAAGGAAGCGCAGACGCGGGAAAGCGTAACCAAGGTTTACGAGGAATTTTTTGCCGGGAGCCCGATGGTACGTTTCTACAAGAATGGGCTGCCGCAGATTCAGTATTCGGTGCGGACGAATTATTCCGACATCGGCTTTGAGCTGGACGCGAGCGGACGCCAGGCAGTGATCGTCAGTTGCCTTGATAATCTCTTGAAGGGCGCGGCGGGCCAGGCGGTTCAGAATTTGAATGTGATGCAGGGATGGCCGGAATCTGAGGGCCTGGAATGAAACTCGCTGCGGAGGGCCGTGAATGAAATATGTGATCAAATTAGGCGGCGCGGGACTGGAAACACCATCGCTCCTTGAGAGCTGCATACGCGCAATTGTGGAGCTGGCTCGCGACGGCAATCAGGTGGCAGTGGTGCACGGCGGCGGAGTGCAGTTGACGCGCATGCTCAAAGCTCTGGGCATGGAGAGCCAGTTTATCAACGGATTGCGCGTAACGGATAAAGAGACGCGTGACGTGGCGCTGATGGTTTTGGCCGGCAAGGTGAACAAGAGCCTGGTGGCTGCGCTCGGAGCGCTGGGCCAGCCGGCAATGGGCGTCTGCGGTGGAGACGGCTTAATGTTCCGGGCGCGCAAAAAACGCACCGTGCCCGACCTGGGTTTTGTGGGCGAGATTGCTGCCAGCGATCCGCGATGGATTGAAGCTATCTGGCAGTTGAACAGCGTGCCGGTAATCTCGTCACTGGCGCTGGGATTTGACGGCGAGTACTACAACATCAATGCCGACGAGATGGCGGCAGCATGCGCCGTGGCCTGCAACGCCGATGCGCTGGTATTTCTTACTGATGTTCCGGGAGTCAAAGGAGCTGACGGCGAGGTGCTGCGATGGTTGTCGATCGATCAGATCGCGGAGATGGCGCAAAGTGCGGTCATCTCCGGCGGAATGCTTCCCAAGCTAGGCGCATGCCGCGAAGCTTTATTGAACGGCGTGAAGCGGGTAAGGATAATGCCGGCTGAAGCTGCCGGTTCCCTGCCCGACCTATGCAACTCACGCGTTACGCACGGCACAGAAGTGATGGTGGCTTAGAGTTCTGACCGCATGAATTCGATTTGTTGACTTCCGTGGTTTCCCACCCATTCGCCAGAAGAACGGCGAATGGATGGGGCACAGAAGTGATGGTGGCCTGAGGAGGTTTTGGAGAAGAGATGAAACTCGAAGAGATTCGCGCCGCGGAATCGCGGCTGCTGCTTTCCACATACGACCGCAACCCGATTTTGTTTGTTGGTGGTCAAGGCGTTCATCTTGTGGACGAGAACGGTACAAAGTACCTCGACCTGCTCAGCGGCATCGGAGTGAATGCGCTGGGATACGGCCATCCTGCGATCGTGGATACGATTGCACGGCAGAGCCCCGCTCTGATCCACATATCGAATCTGTATTATCACCAGGGCCAGGCAGAGCTGGCAATGCGCCTTACTGAGCGCACAGGGATGGACCGCGTCTTCTTCGCTAATAGCGGCACGGAGGCCATGGAGGGCGCGATGAAGCTGGCGCGCGCTTACGCAGGGCTCAGACGCAGCGAAGGTGCGACGATTGGGACTAAATTTCTGGCGCTGGAGCAGAGTTTTCACGGCCGCACCTTCGGCGCTGTGTCTGCCACGCACAAAGAAAAGTATCGCGAGCCGTTTGCACCCGTCGTTCCGGGCGTGGAGTTTGTGCGCTTCAACGACGTAGCCGATCTGCGCGCGAAGTTTTCAAATGAAGTTTGCGCCATTCTGGTTGAGGCCATCCAGGGCGAAGGCGGCATTCGCCCGCTGACGCAGGAGTTCTTTGCCGAGGCCCGCGCACTGGCCAGTTCAACGGGCGCGCTGCTGATTGTGGATGAGATTCAGGCGGGGATGGGCCGCACCGGCAAGTGGTGCGCCTATCAACATTACGGAATTCAGCCGGACGTGACCACGCTGGCAAAGCCTCTGGCGGGGGGGCTTCCTCTTGGAGCCGTATTGTGCACCGAGGAAGCAGCGCGGGCAATTCACGCGGGTATGCACGGCAGCACATTTGGCGGCGGCCCGCTGGCCTGCGCAGTTGCAGTGGCTGTGATCGACACGATAGAGAAGGAAGGGTTGCTGGAGCACGCAACCGAGGTAGGCGATTATTTTCAGGCTCAGTTGCGTGCATTGGCCAAGCGCCATGAGGCGATTGTGTATGTGCGCGGTAAGGGCCTGATGATAGCCGCGGAGTTGGAGTCGGCTGAACTGGCCAAGCTGACGGTGGCAGAGATGCTCAAGCGGCACATTCTGATCAATAACACCAGCGACACGGTGCTGCGGTTCCTGCCTCCATACATTCTGGAACGGGCGCATGTGGATGCAGCAATTGCAGCACTGGACGAGATTTTTACCCAACATGCGTGGGCGCATGCGGGAACTTCGACGGCAGGAGGACACAAACATGGTTAGCAAAGGATCAACCCTGGAGCGCAGCGCGGAGGCAGTTCCCGTGCAGAAAGATCCCGATGTTCTTGCCGCCGCTGCGCGCATGTCGGGCGAAGATCTGTGTTCCATTGCAGATCTGTCGAGCGGCGAAGTGCGCGCCATTCTCAAGCTGGGCCGCGATATCAAGGCCAACCCGCGCGAGTATCGCCATGCGCTCGACGCCAAGCAGATGGTGCTGATGTTTGAGAAGGCGAGCCTGCGCACACGGCTGGCCTTTGAAACAGGCATGAACACGATGGGCGGCAATGCGATTTTTGTGGACCAGACCAGTTCCCCTCTTGGCGAGCGCGAGACCATTGCCGATGTGGCACGCAATGTGGAGCGCTGGGTAGACGTGATTGTGCTGCGCACCTACGCGCATGACACCATTGTCGAAATGGCGGCGAACTCGCGCGTGCCTGTGGTGAACGCGCTCTCAGACTTTGAGCATCCATGCCAGGCTCTGGCCGATTTTATGACGCTCGAAGAGCACTTCGGAACAACGACTGGGCTGAACTTTACTTATGTGGGCGACGGCAACAATGTTTGTCACTCGCTAATGCTCACGGGCGCACAACTAGGCGCAAATATCACAGTGGCAACGCCGCGCGGCTACTCGCCAGACATCGAAATTGTGACCATCGCGCGCGAGATGGCCGACAGGAACAAATGCGAGTTGAAGCTGACTCAGGATCCCCAAGCAGCGGTTGAGGGTGCCGATGTTGTGTACACCGACGTCTGCGTGAGCATGGGCTATGAGCATGAGTCGACCAAGCGCGCGCCCATCTTCAGGCCCTTCCAGGTGAATGAAGAACTGATGAAGAAGGCCGGACAACGGGCTGTCTTTATGCACTGCCTGCCGGCGCGGCGCAATGAAGAAGTGACGGACGCTGTAATTGATAGTCCGCAGTCGATTGTGTTTGACCAGGCAGAGAACCGGCTGCATGCGCAGAAGGCGCTGCTGCTGTTGCTGCTGGGCGGGTTGGCCAATGTGGGGTCTTTTAACTGCTAGGTGCCGCCAAATGCTTCTTTGGTTTCCCAGGTCTCAAAAGCGAGACTTGGGGCACCTGGCTCATTAGTGTGGTGTTTTTCACAAATGATTGGGAGCGATTTGATTACGTCCCTCAGGGGCTAAAGCCCCGATTTCGGGGAGCCTTTACGGCACGGCTGAAGCCGTGCCCTTTCAAAACGCGATTTATGCAAACAGTTTTTGGTTCTATTTGAGGTTCTTTGAAGCATGTCAGTCATTCTTGAATCGCTGCCGATTGGGCAGAAAGTCGGCATCGCATTTTCCGGTGGCCTGGACACCTCCGCTGCCCTGCTCTGGATGAGGCAGAAGGGCGCGATCCCTTACGCCTATACCGCCAACCTGGGCCAGCCCGACGAGACCGACTACGACGCCATACCGCGCGCGGCGCTTGAATATGGCGCGGAAAAGGCGCGCCTCATCGACTGCCGCGGCCCGCTGGTTCGCGAAGGGATCGCTGCACTGCAGGCCGGGGCATTCCACATCACGACCGCGGGAGTTGCGTATTTCAACACCACTCCCATTGGCCGCGCGGTGACGGGCACTATGCTGGTAGCGGCCATGAAGGAGGACGATGTCAACGTCTGGGGCGACGGCTCGACTTTCAAGGGCAACGACATCGAGCGCTTTTACCGCTACGGGCTGCTGGTCAATCCCAATCTTCAGGTCTACAAACCATGGCTTGACGATGCTTTTATCGACGAGCTTGGCGGCAGGGCTGAGATGTCTGCCTTCATGCAGAAGGCCGGCTTTGCCTACAAGATGTCGGCTGAAAAGGCCTACTCGACCGACTCCAATTTACTGGGCGCAACGCACGAAGCCAAAGACCTGGAGCACCTGAATTCGTCCGTCAAGATCGTCGTCCCCATCATGGGCACGGCATTCTGGCGCGATGATGTCGAGATCAAGCGCGAAGAGGTTTCCGTTCGCTTCGAGGAGGGCTTCCCTGTCGCCCTGAACGGCAAGCAGTTTGACGACCCGGTGGAGCTTCTTTTGGAGGCCAACCGCATCGGCGGGCGGCACGGGCTGGGCATGTCTGACCAGATTGAGAACCGCATTATTGAAGCAAAATCCCGCGGCATCTACGAGTCCCCCGGCCTCGCACTGCTTTTTATCGCGTACGAGCGCCTGATCACCGGCATCCACAATGAGGACACCATCGAGCAGTACCGCGAGAATGGCCGCAAGCTTGGCCGCCTGCTCTATCAGGGCCGTTGGTTTGACTCGCAGGCGATGATGCTGCGCGAATCAGCCCAGCGCTGGATCGCCAAATCCATCACCGGCGAGGTGACGCTGGAGCTGCGCCGGGGTAACGACTATTCCATCCTTAATACTGAGTCAACCAACCTAACCTTCCATCCCGAGCGTCTCAGTATGGAGAAGTCTGAATCTGCATTCTCCCCACGTGACCGCATCGGGCAGCTCACTATGCGGAACCTCGACATTACCGACACCCGGGAGAAGCTGCTCAGCTACGCGAAAGCCGGCCTTATTACCCTCAGCAAAGGCAGCGAGATGCCCCAGCTGAACAGCGGCCAGGTCATTAACGGCAAGGACAAGGAATAACGCGAGGTGCGCTTAAGCAATGTTGAATAAACAACCGTCCCCGAAGATGTGGTCTGGCCGATTCCGCGAGCCGCTGGACCCGGAGTTCGAGCAGTGGCAGCGGTCTATCGTGTTTGACTGGCGGCTTCTGCCTCAGGAGGTAGCGGCCAGCAAGGCGCACGCTTCGGCTCTGGTTGCAGCTGAAATCCTCACAACAGAGGAGGGGGCGCAGCTGCGCAAGGCGCTGGACTCAATCGCCGCCGATAATTCCTCGCCGGAGGGTCAGGCGAGCATTCGCGACCACGCGACCGCCGAGGATATCCACGATTTCGTTGAGCAGTCGCTGTTTAAGCGCCTCGGCCCGCTGGGCCACAAGCTTCATACCGGGCGCAGCCGCAACGAGCAAATTGCGACTGATCTGCGGCTTTATGTGCGCGCTCAAATTGAGCTGGTGATTGAAGGCCTGGCGGCGTGGGCAGAAGCGCTGGTGGAGCAGGCGAAGGCTGCACATGACTCCGTAATGCCGAGCTATACGCACCTGCAACGGGCCGAGCCTGTGCTGGCGGCGCATTGGCTGCTGGCGTATGTCGAGATGGCTTTGCGCGATGTATCACGGCTTCGCGATTGCGCGAAACGGATGAATCTTTGCCCTCTTGGCTCAGGAGCAGTGGCCGGCGCCACACTTGCGCTTGACCGCTCCATTGCGGCAAAGGAGCTTGGGTTCGATGGTCCGACAGCGAACTCCATGGATGCCACAAGCGATCGGGATTTTATTGTCGATTACCTGCATGCGCTCACCGTGGTTGGGCTTCATCTGAGCCGTTTTGCCGAAGAGATCACGCTGTTTGCCAGTGCGGAATTTGGATTTGTGGAGCTTCCGGAAGCGTTTTCGACAGGCTCGAGCGCCATGCCGCAGAAGAAGAATCCTGATTTCACCGAGTTAGTGCGCGCAAAGGTAGGGCGCATCCATGGGGCGGCACAGGCGGTCACATTGCAGCTAAAAGGGCTGCCTTTGGCCTACAATAAAGACATGCAGGAGACACAGGAGCCGGCGTTTGCAGTGGAGTTTGTGCCCGCAACGTTGCAGTTGCTGGCACGCTTCACAGGTGCGCTCAAGTTCAATCGCGCACGCATGGCAGAGGCTGCACAGACGGGCTATCTGAATGCGATGGCCGCGGCGACGTACCTGGTTCACAAGGGCGTTCCCTTCCGCGCGGCGCACGAGAAGGTTGGAAACGCGGTTCGCCTGGCGCTGAAAGACGGCGTTGAACTGCGCGAGCTGACACTGAATCAACTGCGTGCTTTTGGCACGGAGTTCGATGAGGATTTCTTCCAGTTTATTGCGTTGCGGCAGACGATCGATTGCCATGACGTGATGGGTGGAACGGCGCGCGAGCGCGTGCGCGAGGCGATTGCAGCGGCACAGGAGCGCATTGCGGCACTGGCAACTGACAAGACGTCGGTCAAAAGCGGGGAGGCCGTGCATGCAGGTACGTAAGGCGCTGCTCCACGACGCCTCCAATGTATACGATTTGGTGAACTCGCTCTCGGGGGACGGCACGCTGCTGAAGCGGCCGTTTGCGGAGATCTGCGAGAACATTCGCGACTTTACAGTCGCGGAGTCTGACGGCGGAGTGTTTCTGGGCTGTGGTGCACTGCATTTTTACGGACCGCATCTGTGCGAAGTTCGCTCTATCGTCGTGAAGCCCGAAGCCAAGGGACAGGGTGCGGGCGGAAAGATTTTGAGCTCGCTGATTCAGGAGGCCGAAGAGCACGGCATTCAGTCGGTCTGCCTGTTCACGCGCATTCCGGATTTCTTTTTCAAGTACGGATTCCGCATTGTTGAAGACAAAGCCGAACTGCCTGACAAGGTCTTCAAAGACTGCCAGATGTGCCCGCGGCTGCATCGCTGCGACGAGGTTGCCATGGTGCGCGGCAGGATTCCACGGATCTCCATCCTTGGCCCGCGCCACGAAGCACAGGAGTTAGTCCGCCTCTCCGGGTGATTTCCACTCTCTGGTCTCGCCGCCTTTACCGCGGCACCGAGTCTAATACGCAGAGTTTGTCTTAGCGTAAAAGTGCATAATGGACTGCATCCGGAGGGCAGGGTGAAATGAAGACCGTGTGCTTGGTTGCATTTGCTTTTTCCACGCTTTTTTTCTGTGCAGCGCAAAAGAGCGTAACCTACGTCGCCCATTATCTCGAGCCATTTCCCGGCCCGCAGGCTTACAAGGACCTGTCGAGCGGCACAATTCTCTATGTGGAATCTGATGGGCGGCACGTCGCAGCGATTTCTCCCGAGGGCAAGATTCTTTGGAATCGGGATCCCTTCAGCGACGCACATCTGGAGTTCTATCGAACGGACAAACCGCAAATCATATTCATTGGACCGGCAAAGGCGGATGATTACCCAAAGGGGTGGAAGCGGAAGGAGATCGCCGCTATCGCATTTAACAATTCTCAGTTTGGAGACCTGCGGATAGGCGACGGTGAATTCCAAATTCTCGGCCGGGATTAGAGCTACCATGTCTCGCAACCGACGAGACTCCCCGATGCTATTGCATGGGCATCGACCCTCTATTAATTACTGCCACAGCCGCAGCAGTCTGTCCATAACTCAATCTTGCAGTTCGTGCCCGTTCTTCTTATGGGTGAGTTTCGTGCGTCAACGCGGAGCCTCGTCCCGGAGATCAGCATGGCGCATGGCGATCCGCGTGATTTGCAGCATCCAATCGGTATACCCGGACAATCGTCCCATTCGGGAGGCGATAACTGATGCATACTTTGGGTAAAGCCAATGGCCAGAATAGAGCGGATGGATAGTCAGCGACGGAATCTTAGGTGCACCATCTGGGCGGCGATTTTCCTGGCTGCATGCGGAGGCCGAACGGCTCGCGCGCAGGAGCCGGATGCAGCGGCTGTGATACGGGGCATCGATGCCGCGGTGCACGCAAGATATGACAACGTGCTTGGATTTACAGATATCGAGCACTATTCCGTTTTCAGAGGAGACGATGAGACGCATCCCACAGCCGAGATGACGGTGAAAGACACCTACCGCAAAGGCGTGGGCAAGAGCTACACCATGCTTTCCCAGACCGGTTCAGCGTTTGTGGTACGCATTGGGCTTAATCCATTCCTGGAAAATGAAAAGATCATCAACCTGCCCGGCAATGTAGAGCGGTCTTGGTTCACATCGGCCAACTACGAAATGAAGTTGAAGCCGGGCGGAATCCAGAAGATGGATGGGCGCGATTGCTATGCGTTCGCGGTGACGCCAAAATTGAAAGCTTCCAACCTGATTGCAGGGACTCTTTGGGTGGATGCAAAAACTTATTCAATTGCGCGCATCGAGGGGATAGCTTCAAAGAATCCTTCTGTCTTTGCGGGGACGACGAAGATGATGCGGCAGTATAAGGATGTGAATGGGTTCTCGATGGCAACGCACGCGCGCGCCGAGTCGGCGAGCGTTGTTGGCCGCATATTGGTGACCATCGATTACAGCGACTATCAGCTTCAGGTGCGATAGAAGAGGCTGCCCGGCGGGCGAGCGCAGCGGCTCCTCTATACTAGGTCCGTGACCTCGATCCCTGGCGACTGGAAGCTCGATGCGGCACTCGGGTCGTGCCTTCTGCTGGGGCTCCGTCACGGCTTCGATTACGACCATCTGGCAGCGATTTCGGATATCACCGCCGTGCAGCGCAACTGGTGGAGCGGATTGCGGCTGGGAATGACCTACGCGCTGGGTCATGCGTTCACGGTGGTGGCACTGGGTATTGCGGTGTTGGAGCTGCACGTGGGCTTGCCGCAGGGGCTGGACCACTGGACGGAACGGCTGATCGGCCTGACGCTCATCGTGCTCGGAATCGGAGTAGTGGCTGGCATACTGCGCAAAGATGCCCACGGCCACACGCATAGCCGCATCGATAGCCGACTGGCCATCGCCGTCAACGGCGTTCTGTGGATGGCATGGCAGGTGCGCAGGATTTGGAACCGGCGGGCGCCAAGGCCGGAACGATTCCAATGGATGTACAACGGAAAGTCAGTGTTTGCAATCGGCATGATTCACGGCGTAGGTGCGGAGACTCCAAGCCAGTTGGCGCTGTTTTTTCTGACCGCGAATTTGGGTGGCGCTTCGCGCGGCATGCTGGGGCTGGTGGCGTTTGCCGTGGGCCTGGTGGCGATGAATGCGCTGATGACGGCATCGATGGGCGGGGCGTTCAGCGCCAGCGGACCGCACCCCGGCTTTTATCACGCGATTGCCTGGGCAGGCGCAGCGTATAGCTGCATCATCGGGATTATCTTCCTGCTTGGAATTTCCGAACGCCTGCCGGCGCTGGGCTAAACAAACGAGGCTAGCTAACAGCCAGCAGGCCCTCCACCAGCGCTTCCCACTCGGCATCGAGTGTGGGCTTATGAAAGCGGCGGCTGGCGCGAGTGTACCAGTAGTCGGCGTTCCAGTCGGAGCCTTCTTTGCGGTGCAGGTAGGCGTGAACGGCCATGGCTTCGGGAGTATCGAGGTCGTTGACCAATTCATGCGCGCGCACCCAATTCCCTTTCGCGTCCCACCAGAGGGCAGTGAGTGCCGACGGTAGATGCGGAGGCGGTTCGGCGAGAGCCAGCGAGGCGCGAAACTTATCAACGCTCATAAGCCCTTTTAGCATTAGCTCATCTTCTGCCGCAAGGCGAGAGCTTGACTCAAACATAAGAAAGCTCTCCTCAGGGGCTAAAGCCCGCTCTCATTTTTCGCGCCTTTGTGGCCCGGCTAAAGCCGTGCCCTTGTTACAAGACCTGTGGGTTTGGGTTCGTGCTTTCCCACCCTTGCGACAAAAGGCGTCGCAAGAATGGGGCACCCATTTTTGTGCTGATGCTTGCTTTGACCAGGCTAAAGTTGACCCCGAATATAAAACCTGGGGCGATGCGTTCGTCGGGCAGCTCTTCACAAAATGCCGTGTGATTAGGATCACTTTCAGTGCATTTCTTGAGTGATAAAAGTAGGGCATTGTTCTGACGAAACAGGCATTGAATACACCTTCCAGGGGTTTGGGTATGAAACAAACCGATGTTGTCTTCCGGAGGCCGGAGTATGAGTTCGCGACAAACAAGAAATTTGGGAAAGAATTTAGAATGGCCAGTTTGCAAACCAGACTTATTCGGTCGTATACTTAACTACGACCATAAAGGTCGTAGTTTCAGGGTGCTGCCGTTTCGGCGGCCTATCGGAGTGCGGCAGGTGAGCGTGCTGAGTGAAATGACGGTCGGAGAGAGCGCCATTCTAGTGGCCCTGGACCTGCCTGAATCCGTGCAAAACCACCTGATGCACATGGGGTTTGTGCCGGACGCGCTGGTAACGGTTTTGCGCCGCGCACCCGCCGGCGACCCAACGGTTTATGGCGTGGATGGGATGGAGATTGCTCTTCGCCATGAGACGGCGCACGCCATTCGGGTGCGTGCTGCTGAATTACGGCCTACTAAAAGCAAAAAGCCCGCTGAGGAGACTGCGGCGACGGCCGCTGAGCAGACATCTGAGCTGGTCGAGGTTGCGCAATGAGCAGCTGTTGCACGACGCCAGAGTTTGTCCCTCCCGCAGCGGCTTCTGTTCCGGGAACATTGCGCACGGTTGTACTGATTGGGCCGCCGAACGCGGGCAAATCGACTTTATTCAACCGGCTCACGGGCCTGCGGCAAAAGGTAGCCAACTATCCCGGCGTCACAGTGGAGCAGCGCATGGGCCAGATGGCCGGCGTGGGCCGCGAAGACCTGACGCTGATTGACCTGCCTGGCGTTTATTCGCTCACTCCTTACTCAGAGGACGCGCGCGTGGCGGTGGATGTGCTGCGCGGCAAAATGCCCGGCACGCCCAAGCCGGACGCGGTACTGCTTGTTCTGGACTCGCAGCATTTGACGCGCCAGTTGATGCTCGCCGCGCCTGTGCTGGCATTGGGGCTGCCAACTCTTGTGCTGCTCAACATGAACGACCTGATGGAGTCGCGCGGCGGTAAGCTGGATAGCCTCGAACTGGCCCGGCAACTATGCGCGCCAGTGGCAAAGATCAGCGCTGTGCGCGGTACCGGCATCGACGTGATCAGCCTGTTTTTAAATCAGCAGACTACTCGCGCGACAGCCATGCCGCTGGAGCTGCCGGTCATTGGCAATGTAGCCAGCACACACACATGGGCCGCGCAGGTAAGCCGCCGCACGGGATATCAGGCACCCCTTTCAGCCGAAACCAGCCGCAGGATCGACAACGTGCTGCTGCATCGCATCTGGGGGCCGCTGCTGTTTCTGCTGGTGGTAATCGGCGTGTTTGAGGTGGTCTTCTCCATTGGCCAACCACTCTCGGACGGCTTCGGAGACATTCTGGCGCGCATGGGCGATTTCGCGCGTCCGCTGATTCCGTCAATGTGGTTGCAATCGCTGATTCTCGATGGAGTGTGGAAGGGCATCGGCTCAGTTCTGGTTTTCCTGCCCCAGATTCTGCTGCTGTTTCTGTTTATCGGAATTCTGGAAGACTCCGGCTACCTGGCACGCGCGGCGCTGATTGCGGATCGAGTCATGCGGACGATCGGCCTGAACGGAAAGGCATTCATTCCGTTGCTCTCAGCGTATGCATGCGCGGTTCCGGCGATCATGGCCACGCGCACCATTGAGAACAAGCGCGACCGCCTGGCGACGATTCTGGTTACGCCTTTCATGACCTGCTCTGCACGGCTGCCGGTTTACTTACTGCTGATAGCGGCGTTTATCCCGAACATTTATTTCCTGCATGGAGCCCTGGGCCTGCGCACGGTGGTCATGCTGGGGCTTTACGTGGCAGGGTTCGTAGCAGCCTTCACTACGGCACGGCTTTTGAAGAGCTCGATTCTCAAGTCCAGCGATACGCCATTCATTCTTGAGCTGCCGCAGTACCGCATGCCTACAGTGCAATCGCTGACGTTGCGCGTGATAGACCGCGGACGCATTTTTATGAAGAACGCGGGCACGGTGATCGTCAGCGTCACGCTGGCGCTTTGGGTTCTCGCCCACCTGCCGGTGATTCATACCGCTATGGGCACGCTGGCCGCTCCCGAGCTTGCGCAAAGCGTGATCGGGCGTCTGGGCCACTTTATTGAGCCGGCGATTGCGCCACTGGGCTTTAACTGGAAGATCGGCATCGGCTTGCTCTCAAGCGTGCTGGCGCGCGAGGTGATGGTGAGCACCATGGGCACCTTGTATGGCGCCGACCCCACCACCCAGGCTCTGAGCCTGCAGACGGCCCTTCACCACGACATGACGCTGGGCGGCGCGCTGGCCCTGATGATCTTTTTCGCCTTCGCAATGCAATGCACTTCGACTATCGCCGTAGTGAAACGCGAGACGAATAGCTGGAAGTGGCCTATTCTGCAGTTCGTCTATATGCTGGCGCTGGCCTACGGTGCAGCCTTCGCGGTGAATCACATCGTGACGGCGATTTGGGGTTGAAGCGACCTCGCCAGTTGATCTCTACCAGTTGGTAATCGATCCGTCGGTTCTGTAGTAGAGTTGCGCGCGAGGGGTCACTGAGTCAGTGAATTCGGCGATTTGCGTGAGATGCTTGAAATCGAGTTCGACGCCCAGCCCCGGCCGGTCGTTGGGATACAGCTTTCCATCCTTGAAATCGAGACACTGCGGCAGATGCTGCAGCGTGCGGCCCTGGTAGTTGTACTCCATCAGCACGGGGCCGGAGAAAGTGCCCAGGCAGTTGACGAGAGCGGCCGTGGCGATGGGGCCTGTGAAGTGGGGCACGATGCCAACGAAATGGGTTTCGCAGATCGCGGCCACCTTGAGCATCTCCGTAATGCCGCCGACGTTGGGCAACGTGGCGCGGACGAAATCGATATCGTGATGCTCGACGAGATTGTTGAAGTCCCATCGATTGCCCCACTCCTCGCCCGCCGCCAAAGGGACGTTGACCTTGGAACGAAGGATGGGAAGGTCCTGCTGAAAGGCTTCTGTGCGGACCGCGTCCTCGACGAAGAAAGGCGCAAGCTCCTCAATCTCGTTGCAGCCGCGGATGGCGTCAGGGAGGTCGAAGCGCTGGTGGAAGTCGATGACCCATTCTCCATCTTTGCCTACGCCCTCGCGGGCCGCTGCACACTCGTCGCGCAGGTGGGTGATGCGCTCGCGGGTGTTGTAGGTAGTGTTGATGGGCGAGTCCATGGCTCCGAATCGGAAGGCGCGATAGCCGGCCTCGATGGTCAGGCGAGCGCGGTCCTGAGTGGACATGCCGGGCTTGATGCCGGGGATGATGCCGGAGGTGTTGTAACACTCACAATATTTCCGGACCATGCCACCAAGAACCTGGTGCACCGGCAGCCCGAGCGCCTTGCCCCGAATATCCCACAGGGCCAGATCGAGTGCGCCGATGCCGTCTTCCCGCTCGCGTCCCGCGGGATAGAAGTAGGAGCGGTTCATATCCTGCCAGAGCTGCTCAATGAACTGCGGATCGCGGCCGATGAGCCGTCCCGCGGAGGGAGCGAGCAGATCCTTGGTGCCGCCTTCTCCAATGCCGGTAATGCCGGCGTCCGTCTCGATGGTGACAACTACGTCGCTCTGGTTAAACAGCGGATCTTGATTGGGCGGCGAATACGCGCGAATCCGCGTGATCTTCATTTTGGGGAGGGCTGCGAAGGCGCGGATGGGGTGAAGGGCGGTAGCTAGGGCAGTTGCGGAAAGAGACTGCAGAAATGTACGGCGATGCATAGAGCGGGCCTCCGGTTCTGGCCTCACATCCTAGCAGATGGGTGAATGCTTTGTTCAGGGTCTTGTGCAGAGTTTTGTGCAGCACAGTCTACGATAGAATCCGCATCAAAGAAATGAGTGGGAATGCAGGTAGGAAGCAATGGTTGAGCACAAACAACCCGGCGAGAGAATTGCACGCGCGGTGCGGAGGAGTTGGCCCTTCTACTTGCTCCTCTCGCTTGCGGCCGGCGTGGTGTTCGGGCTTCTGCTGGTGTCGACACTGTCCCGCGTGGCGCATGGCGGTCTCTGGGATCGCGTTGCCGGCTATATAACCGGCCGTCCGCTCAGCTTCGATGTCTCCTCGCCAAGCGTGGTCGAAAAGATTCGCCAGCTTTCCCGGCTGGAGACAGTGGTGTACTCGTTGGACAAGATTGTGGAGGGGAACCGGGAGAGCCCTTACCTGCCTGACTTTCTTGCAGGAGACAAGCTGCTGCTGGTGGCGCATGGAGAGGTGATTGCCGGGATCGATCTGGCGCAGCTCAAGCCGGGCGATGTGCAGGTAAACGGGGACAAAGTTCAGGTAAAGCTCCCTGCGGCGCAGATTCTTTCCACGCGAATCGACAATACGCGGACGCGGGTCTATTCAAGAACGACGGGATTGCTTGTGCCCGGCGATCCCAACCTGGAGTCGGAGGTGCGCCAGACTGCCGAGCAGCAGATTGGGCAGGCGGCGCTGGACGACGGGATTCTGGACAAGGCGAGACAGAACGCCAAGGCCAGTGTGACTTCCCTGCTGTATGGTTTGGGATTCCGCACCGTGGTTGTGCAGTAAGACAAGGTTCCTTTTCATCGCTGCGCGCGGGCTTCATGCGGTGGACCAGCGATATATCGGGCGGCCCTTATGCGGGCCGCTCTGCATCCCTCGATACCCACCAGATCACTTCGCCGAAGATCTTCCACTTCGAGGCATTGCTCACATCGACTGGCGGGTATTTGTAGTTTGCAGACACCAGAATGTCAGTCCCGCCGATGCGCTGGAATCGAGCGACCTTAAAGCCGAGATCGCGATGAGAGATGACCGCGATGCGTTGATGAAGCTTGTCTCGATCCTTGCTGGCCGTATCCATAAACAAAATGGAACCGGGAGGAATGGCAGGCAGCATCGATTCCCCGTCAAGGTGGATGGCAAGCATGCTCTCCGGGTGCGGGCACCAACTCAACGGCGCAAGCAGAATTTCTTCAACCGTAACTTCGGAAAGGCTGACGTTCTCATGGGGAGGAATGCGATCGCCGTATGCAGTCACATTCAACAGTGGGACTGCGACGGCATTGGCATTGCCTTGCAAATGCTTCGAGTACCTTTGACCCACGATGAGCTTGAAGTCATGGAGGCCAACACGCAGCGACGAGATCGCATTGCGGAAGCTCGCATCGAGCACGCCTGAAGTGTCCATGCCGGCGCGCTCCCAGAAATAAGTTCCATCCGGTGGGTGAGCCAGGTTACCTAATGCCACATAGCTTTCCGCGGTCGGCTCCTGCCGCCCTTGAAGCCAACGGGAGACTGTGGGCGGGGAGACGCCGAGCCGGTCTGCGAGCCCAGCCTGGCTCAGGCTCAGGTCCCTCAGGAGCTTGCGAATTCTCTCTGCCCAATCCTTCGTCATTGGCTTGTCTAACGCCATCCTGTTGATTGCCTCTGATCTGCTTGATTTCACTCGCGGAATTACCCTAGTGGAATCAATGATTTAGCGTACTGGCAGGTATCCTAACAGAAAATTTGCGCATCTTAATGGCCAAGCCGTATAAGTCACTGAATTGCCAATCTTAGCCCCAAAGAAATAAGGCAGGCGTAAACAAAAACTAAGAGTCTGGAATGAGACCTCAAGATGCCTGGGCTCCCTTACTAAGTATTCGCAAGCGAATCGGGTTGAGTACGCACGAGAGTGACCAACCTTCATGACACTGGAAGACACTAGACACGCGTAAGATCACTCGACGCGCAGAGGAGGCATCTCTGTATCCATGGCGACCGAACTCCGCGGCACGAAAATTCTGGTTCTAGATGACGATGTCCACGTCGCTCAGACTTTGGAGCTGATATTTCTGGCGCGCGGGTACGAGGTGCGCGTCGCCTATTCCGCAGAGGAAGCTATCGAGACCATTGCCGCGTGGCAGCCCGATGTGGCGCTTGTCGATGTCATGCTTCCTGGTATGAACGGGATCGAATTTGGCTGCGTGCTGCAGGCAAACTATCCGAACGCGCAGGTCGTCCTCGTCTCGGGCCATCCGGATTCCGCCAAACTGCTTGAAACGGCGAGAACAGGTGGACAATCGTTTGAGATCCTTGCTAAGCCCCTGCACCCGACATACATTCTGGAGATGATTTCCAGGATGCTGCCGGGAATGACGGGCGAAGCTTAGAGCATTTCCGATGCTTACCGGCTGGCGGCGATCATCTGCGCCGCGTGTTGCAGGCTGGTGTCCGTCACCTTGGCTCCGCTCAACATGCGTGCGACCTCGTGGTTACGGGCTCGGTCGTCGAGGGTGCGGATTTGGGTCTTGGTGCGGCCGTCCTGCTCGCGCTTTTCCACGACCAAATGCTGATCGGCGAAGGCGGCGATTTGAGGAAGATGCGTGACGCACAGAACCTGCTGGGCGCGGCCCAGGGCTTTGAGCTTTTGGCCCACGGCCTCTGCTGCGCGGCCACCGATGCCGATGTCGATTTCATCGAAGACCAGCGTACGCGGAGTAGGGTTTACTTTCCTGGTTTTAGCGGAACTTTCTTCAACTGCTACTTTGAGAGCCAGCATCACGCGGCTCATCTCGCCGCCGGAAGCGATTTCGGTCAGCGGCTTCATGGGCTCGCCGGGGTTGGTGGCGATGTGGTACTCCACCTGGTCCCAGCCCGTTGAGGTCCACCCTGACTCGCGCTCGTCCGCGGCAATCGCAACTTCAAAACGGACCTTCATGGCCAGAGAGTTGATCTGCGACTCGGCGAGTTTGGCGAGTTTTGCGCCCGCCGCCTGCCGTTGGCTGGTAAGCGAAGAGGCGGCTTTCCGATATTCCGCCGAGGCCTGTTCCAGATCGGCACGCAGTTTCTTGAGAATCTCGTCGCGGTCTACGACCTCAGCCAGCTTGCCGGCCACATCCTGGCCAAAAGCGATGACATCGGCAACGGTCTTGCCGTATTTGCGCTTCAGGCGGTCGAGCAAGGCCAGGCGGTCTTCGATCTCGGCGAGCCGTTCGGGCGATGCGTTGATGCCTTCCGCGTAATCGCGCAGGCTGGCGCCCAGGTCAGAGAGCGTGGCGCGAGCCGAGGAAAGCTGCTGCACGGATTCCGCAAAACGATTGTCGTAACGGGCCAGCTCCTCCACGTTTCGCAGGGCGGCCTTGAGCGCCGACTCAGCCGATGCCCCGCCTTCATACAACTGGTCAAAAGCTCCCATCGCGGCGGCATAGAGTTTTTCCGCATTGGCCAGCACGCGCTTCTCGGTCTCGAGAGCCTCGTCCTCGCCGGCTTCAAGGCGGGCCGATTCAATCTCCTTGCTCTGGTAGCTCCATAGATCGACCATGTGCAGGCGATCCTGCTCCCCCTGCAGCAGGTCATTGAGCTTGTCAGCAGCAGCGCGCCAGCGCGCATAGGCCGCGGCCGCTGCATCGCAGGAGATACCTCCAAAACGATCGAGCAGAATGCGCTGCTGCGCCAGGTCAAAACTTGAAAGAGTCTCTGATTGCGCGTGGACCAGCGCCAGTTCAGGAGCGAGTTGCTTTAAAACTGCTACGGTAGCCGGCTGGTTGTTGACGAAGACGCGGCCCTTGCCGTTGGCGAGGATTTCCCGGCGCAGGATGATGTCGTGACCTTCGGAATCGATGCCGTTCTCTTCAAGCACGGCCTCCGCGCCCGCCGTGGACTCGTAGACGCAGGCCACGACAGCTTTATCCGCGCCATGGCGGACGACATCTGCCGAGCTTTTGCCGCCCATGAGCAGCGCCAACGCATCGACAAGAATCGACTTTCCCGCGCCGGTTTCGCCCGTAAGCAGATTCAGACCCGGGCCGAAGACAGCGATGGCGTGATCGATAACGGCATAATTTTCAGCGCGCAGCTCGACGAGCATAATCAGGTGACCTTTTGCACTAATCCGAGCGCAGCATAGCATGAATAGCTGTCTGTTGCGTCCAATGAATCGGGCCATAAAGGCTACAGGGAGCATCCAATCAATAACTTGGGCGCGGGTCTGTGCGTCTGATACCGTGGATGTTGAGGTGAATGGCGATTTTTACTGCTGCGATTGCGATCATCCTGCAGTCTGACGGGGGCGCGGAGCCGGCGTCCCTGGGAACCCAGGGCTTCAGCGCACTGACCTCGATGATGAGCAACATTGGTCCAATTGCCATCGCCGTTCTGGTCGTGCTTCTGTTCGCCAGCCTGTACTCGTGGACGATTATCCTCGGCAAAATGTCCACATTCAGCAAGGCAACCAAAGAGAGCCGTAAATTTGTTCGCGCCTTCCGCAAAGCGACGCGACTGCAGGACATTGCGTCGATGACCAGCGAATACCCGGCAAGCCCACTGGCACAGGTTTTTGAAGACGTATACGAGACCTACAAGCGCCAGACGGGAGGCTCGGGACCGCCGCGCAATCTCGTTCCGCTGGAGCGGACGGCGCAAACCTCGGCCAGTGAAGCTGTCACCAACCTGGAACGCCGCATGACCTGGCTGGCAACGATTGGTTCCGTCAGCCCTTTTGTGGGCTTGTTTGGCACCGTGATGGGCGTGGTGGATGCCTTTGTCGGGATTGGGTCGGCGGGTGGTGGATCGTTGAAGGCGGTTGCGCCGGGTATTGCCGAAGCGCTGATCACAACGGCGGCCGGATTGTTTGTGGCTGTGCCCGCGGTGGTGGCCTATAACCAGTTCACCGCGCGCATCAGGATTCTGGCCTCGGCCATCGACGACTTTTCCCGGGAGCTGTTGAACTCGCTTGAAGAGATTCCGCTTCGCGCAGCTGCGCCGCAACGGCCCCCCGACGGCCCGCGCGATGTTGAGCGCGGTCTTTTCAAGTCGTAGCGCGTGATCGAGTCGGGCAAGAAGGATTGAGCAAGAAGGACTGAGCATGGCTTTCACAACCAGCAACGGGCAAACAAGATCATCCCTGGCGGAGATCAACATTACGCCGCTGGTTGACGTGGTGCTGGTGTTGCTGGTGATTTTCATGATCACCGAGCCGGTGCTGCAGTCGGGGATTGAAGTGTCTGTGCCCAAAACCCGCACGGTGAAAGAAATCACCGAGCAGCGGATGGTGGTGACGATAGACCGCGATCAGAATGTGTACCTGAACGACCAGCCGGTCAACATCCACGATCTGCCGCAAAAGCTCCTGCAGCCGGGCACCGATCCCGCCCATCAGTCGATCTATCTGCGCTCTGACGCGAGTGTGCCATTCGGGGTCTTTGCCAGCGTGATGGATGTTGTAAAGCAATCGGGCATTACGAATGTCTCCATTGTGACCCAGCCAGAGAATACGAAGGGCACATCGGGTAACGGCGGGAACTAGAGAATGGTGCGCAACTTGAGTTTGTGCTTTCCCGGGGTCCCCAAGTGCGAGGGACCGCGGGGCACCCAATTTCGTGGGGATGTTTAGGCAGCCAGCATGAGCAGCTATCTCGATGTCAGCGAGCAACTGGAGAAGGAGCTTTCACCGGAGCCGGTGATGGGGCCGGCCGTAGGATCAGTTGCGCTGCACGGGGGCTTGATTGCGGCCCTGGTGCTCTACGGAGTGCTGAGCGGTTTATTCCATCACAACTTCTGGGGCAATCAAGGAGCGGGCGGAGCCATGCAGGTGAGCCTGGTGAGCAACGCGCTTCCCTTGCCCGCCGATCAGCCGGTGAACAAGAACGTGCTGACAACGGAAACACCCAGCCAGGCCCCTGCGCCGCCTGCGCCCAAAGAAGCGCAAAAGGTAGATCAGACGGCAATTCCCATCCCAGGCAAGCAAGTAAAGCCCAAAGAGAAGACGACCCCGAAGACCCAGCAGCACCAGCCGACCCCGCCACAGAACAAGGCCGCTTATGGCGAGCAGTCGGGAACGGTGATTCCGCGGGCCATGTCGCCTCAGGCAGCCTCGAACGGCCCCACGTCGGTCGGGGATGGCGACTTTGCCAGCCGCTTTGGCTATTACGTGGAAGCGATCAACAGAAAGATGGCGGAAAACTGGTACAAGAGCGATGTGGATCAGCGTACGCCGCGAGGAGCACGCGTGTTTCTGATCTTCACAATTCACAAAGATGGCAGCCCCAGCGACGTACAACTGGATCGATCGAGCGGCAGCCCAACGCTCGACATTTCCTGCGAGCGCGGCGTGCAGCGCGTTGACACCTTCGGTACTCTTCCTCCGACCTATAATCAGAACTCGCTGAAGGTTTCTTATTATTGTGAGTATTAGGGTTGTCGCCCTCTACCGGCGCGTTCTCCCTGGCTGTGTCACGAATACAGGACCAGCAAGACGATATTTTGCTCAAGTTTTGCTCGAATTTGCAGGTTCCTTGGGTTGTGATTTTTGGGGCAATTCGGAGAGAAAGCGTGACTATTTCCCGGTTTAGGTGTCATGGAATACAGAAGTTATCGAACTCCCGCGCGCATTTCAGCATCGAACAATATATGCACGACGTCACGGAAGGGGACATACTCCCAGGCACCGTTTGCGCGGCAGGAAGGATTGCACGTCGGATGAAAGAAGCTCTGCGCATGAAGGCTGTTTTGGGGTCCCTGTTTCTATTTGCACTTTTCTTCACTCTTATTCCGGCTTCCAACCTGCCCGCACAGGACTGGGTCCGCACTGGCACCCACCTGGGAAATACGACTATTCGCCTTGCCGCGGCTGACTTCAAGCCGTCAAACGGCGACCCGCAGAGTCCCGCACTGAAAGCGGTCTTCGACGCCACGCTCTATAAAGACCTGGACAACGCCGGAATTTTTGACATGGTGTCAAAGAGCATGGCGCCGCAGGCCATGCCCGGTTCGCCGCAGGAGATGGTGCCGGCTCAGTGGTCGGCTGACCCGGCCAAAGCTGCTTATGTGGCATTTGGTTCGCTTGGGGCAAACAACGGCAGGCTCATGGCCTCCGGCTGGCTGTTCGACACGCGCAACACGACGAACCCCCAAGTGCTCGCGCTGCAATACAACGAGGTTGCCAGCGCGGATATGGCGCGAACGGTGGCCCATCGTTTTGCCGACGCCATCATCTACCGTTTGGGCGGCGGCATTAACGGCATTGCCGAAACCATGATTTACTTTGTGAGCTCGCGCACCGGCACAAAACAGATTTGGGCGATGGATTACGACGGCGAAAACCAGCACCAGATCACGCATCTTGACAGCATTTCGCTCTCGCCACGCGTCTCGCCGGATAACTCGCGCATCGCATTTGATACGCTCAGCGACCAGGGCTTGTTTGTCCGCATGTTTTCGCTTGAACTGAACCGGATGGTGAACTTTCCTGCAGGCACAGGGGGCGGGTCGAATCAGGCGCCTGCATGGGCCGCGGACGGGACCAAAATCGCCTTCTCTTCCGCGCGCGACGGGCACCCCGAGATTTGGGTAGCGGATGCAAGCGGGGCCAACCTGCACCGGCTGACTGCGTTCGGCACCGATACTTCCCCGGTGTGGAATCCCCGCACCAATGCGCAGATCGCATGGGTCAGCGGGCGTACCGGCGAGCCGCAGATATATGTCATGGATCAGGACGGCGCAAACGTTCAGCGCATGACCGACGGCGGATACGCTGTTTCTCCATCGTGGAACCCGAGCGGCGGCTTGCTTGCCTTTGCCTGGAACCGCAAATACGGCCCCGGGGACCCGGGCGGCCAGGACATTTACGTCTTCGACATTGCCAGCAAGAACTGGCTGCAGATCACGCACGAGTCGGGCAGCAACGATTTTCCGTCCTGGTCGCCGGACGGGCGTCACATCGTGTTTGAGCGGCAGGTCGGTAAACAAACCCAGATCTGGTCGATGCTGGCCGACGGCACCCACCAGCAGCAACTGACGAAAACGGGTAACAATTTTATGCCGAATTGGAGCTGGAAATGAGACCAGGACCGAGACCCGTGCATCTATCCACTGTTCGTCTGATTCGGCGGTCTGGTTCGGCAAACCGGGCTTGATGGACTATGATTTCAGCGTTGCCAAAATCCTGAGGCCATTGTGCTTAAAGGAGCGGCAAGCGGGCATGCCGGGTACGCACCTTCACTTAGGTGAGGTTGCGCGGGCGGCTTAACTGATAACCGATTTCAAGGGGATATCGCCAGGCAATTGCAGTTTGGGTTGAAGGCAAATCTCCCGGAAAACTCTTGCAACCTAAAAGGAGTACCTCATTGAACCCACGTAATCGAATCCTTGCACCGATTGTTTTGTTCGTAGCCTTGGTTGCCATTGCAGGTTGCAATAAGAAAACAGCTCCTCTTCCTAACCAGGTCTCGGCCCCGCCGCTTACGGCAGCGCCCGCACCCACGGCTCAATTGACGGCCACGCCCACGGTGATTGAATCCGGAGATCAGGTGCAACTGAGCTGGCGCACGACAGACGCAACCTCAATTTCAATTGATGGCATCGGCGACGTGCCTTCCAGCGGCGTAAAGAGTGTGACTCCGAGTCAGTCCGCCACATATCACCTGGTGGCGCGCGGAGATGGTGGGTCAGCGGAGGCTTCGGCACGCGTGACGGTGAATCAGCCGCCGGCTGTTAGGGTTGACACCAACACTTTGACCGATCAACAGATATTTGCAGCCAATGTGCAGGATATCTTCTTCGATTACGACACTGCCGATATTCGCAGCGATGCGCAGGCCACGCTGGCGAAAGATGCCAGCTTTCTGGCCACCCATACCGGTATCAAGGTTGTGGTGGGCGGATACTGCGACGAACGCGGTTCGGACGAGTACAACCTGGCTCTCGGACAGAATCGCGCCAACGCGACCAAGAATGCACTGGTGACGGCCGGAGTTGCAGCGGATCGCATCCGCGTGGTGAGCTACGGCAAGGAGAAGCCGTTCTGCTCGGACTCAAACGAGCAGTGCTGGCAGTTGAACCGCCGCGGCGGCTTCACGATGGACCGCTAAAACCGGGCGGCTTGGAGCGGGAAGAATAAAAGTGTATCGCGCGCGGCAGTTGCCAACTCTGCCGCGCGCGCCTTTATGATGATGGTGGGTGACGTATGCAAAGTACACACGGAATTCGGTATCGCTTACTCGCAGCGGCGGCAATCGCCATCTTCCTCGCCCCGGCCATGCCGGCGCATGCGGTCGCAAAAGAGATTGTTGAGCTGCAGACGCAGGTGCAGCAGCTTCTCGACATGATGCAGAGGCTGCAGTCGACCGCGGACCAGAAGTTCGCCCTGTTGCAGAGCCTGACCCAGCAAACAGCGGACCAGGCCAACCAGATGACGGCGGCCGTCAACGCATTGCAGAAGCAGGTTCAGACGCAGGCGGATGCGGTTAACGGCAAGTCGGATGCCGTATCCGGGCAGGTGCAGTCTTTGAACGACTCGGTGGATGAGGTCAAGTCGCGCATCGCCAAGCTGGATAAGTCCATTCAGGATTTGCAGACCCAGTTGCAAACCATCCAGGCCCAGACCGCTCCAGCCGCGGCGCCGGGAACGAATCCAGGAACGATTCCGGGAGGATTGCCCGGCGCTCCGCCCACAGGGGACAACATTGCCCCGGCGGGCGCGCCCACAGGCGGTCAGGCTGGCGGCATGGCGCCTGCAGCTCCAGCCTCAGCGCAGGCTCCCCCACTGCCGGAGACGTACCAGGCCGGCGTCCGCGATTTTAATTCCGCCCACTATCAACTCGCATCGAGCGAATTCCAAGACGTGGTGCACTACTATCCGCTCGACGATCTTGCCGGCAACGCGCAGTTTTATTTGGGTGAGATAGCCTACCACCAGCAAAATTACTCAGACGCGATCAATTTCTATACCGCCGTGCTGACCGGTTTCAGCGGAAACGCAAAGGCCCCGGCGGCGCAGTTGCACAAGGGACTGGCGCTGCTGATGATGAATAAGCGCGAGGCGGGCATTAAAGAGCTGCGCGAGCTCGTCGAACGGCATCCGCAAACCCCAGAGGCCATGCAGGCGCGCACAAAGCTCAACGGCATGGGCGTGAGGATCACAGCCTCGGCAGCGCGCTAACAGGAGTTGCAGCAATTTCGACGCTCGAAAAGCTCCGCATTGCGCGGAGCTTTTTGTTTGGTCTGAATGGCCTGATTTAGACGGCCGCTGGCGGTGGAATAGTCTTTGCCACGCTCTTATGGTGGCGCACATCAGCGCCCTGCACCCAAAAGATCACATCTTCTGCAATGTTGGTGGCGTGATCTGCCACGCGCTCCAGGCTGCGGCAGATCATGAGCGCGTTCAGAGCCTGGGGGGCGAGATGGCCCTGCTCCTCCATCACTTTCGTCAGAGCTTTGTAAGCGGCCCGATTCATGGCATCGACAGCATCATCCATTGTGAGCACGGTGCGGGCAAGTTCCGAGTCTGCTTCAATGAAGGCTTGCAGACTCTTGCGCACCATATCGGTGGCCAGCGAAGCCATCTTGGGAATATCGACGGGCAGCTCCACAATATCCATCTGCACCATGTGACGGACACGGTCGCTGATGCTCTTGGCCGCGTCGCCTACGCGCTCCAAATCGGAGTTGATCTTGATCACGCTGAGGATGAAGCGTAGATCGATGGCCATGGGCTGCTCCATGGCGAGCAGGTCGAGCGCGGTTTGATCGATGTCGCGCTCCATGCGGTTGATGGCAACCTCGCTGCGGCTCACCAGGTCGCAGATGGAGAGGTCGCGGACTCGGTATGCCTCGATGGCACGCTGAATGGCCTGCTCAGCCAGGCCGGCCATTACCAGCAGGTTTTCCTTCAGGTCTTCCAGACTTTGTTGAAAGCGTATGCGTGTCATCCGAACCTGCCTGTGATGTAATCCTCGGTGCGTTTGTCGGAAGGGTTAGTGAAAATCTTGTGAGTCGAGTCGAATTCCACCATGCGCCCATTCAAAAAGAAGCCGGTGTTTTCTGCCACGCGGGCAGCCTGCTGCATGTTGTGGGTAACGATCACAATGGTGTACTGAGCCTTTAGCTGGAAGATCAGATCCTCAATTTTAGAGGTCGATACTGGATCGAGCGCCGAAGCGGGCTCGTCCATCAATAGAACCTCGGGGTCGACGGCAAGAGCGCGGGCAATGCACAACCGCTGCTGCTGACCGCCGGAGAGGCTTGCGCCCGATTTCTTCTTCAGATCGTCCTTCACTTCGTCCCACAGCGCCGCATGCTTGAGCGAGCGCTCCACGATCTCGTCCAGTGCGTGCCGGTTTGTGTATCCATTGAGCGTGAGGCCGGCGGCAACGTTGTCATAGATAGACATGGTTGGAAATGGATTTGGCCTCTGGAAGACCATGCCCACGCGGCGGCGAATCTCTACCGGCTTGGCCTTCTCGTAAATGTCCAGATCGCCGATGCGTACCGAACCCGTGACGCGTGCAATGGGGTTGGTCTCGTGCATGCGGTTCAGGCAGCGCACAAAGGTGCTCTTGCCGCAACCCGAGGGGCCGATCAATGCGGTCGCATGGTTGGCGGGGATATTCAGATTGATGTCCTGCAATGTGTGATTCGTCCCGTACCACGCATTCAGGTTGGTTACTTCAATGCCGACTCCCACGTTAGCTTGCCCCTTTCAGAACGCCGCGGCTGGTGACATAGCGGACCAGTGAAACCGACAACACAATCAACACAATCAAGACCAACGCCCCCGCCCATGCCAAACGATGCCAGTCGTCGTAGGGCGAGAGCGCGTATACGTAAATCTGCAAGGGCAGCGCGGCGATTGGCTGGTTAAGGCTCGAGCTCCAATATTGGTTTCCAAGTGCCGTGAACAGCAGCGGTGCAGTCTCTCCCGCAACCCTGGCAAAGGCCAACATGCACCCGGTGATAATGCCCGGCGAGGCAGTTTTCAAGGTGATGGAGAGTACAGATCTCCAATTAGGAAGCCCGAGAGCCAGAGCCGCTTCACGCACCGCACGAGGGACCATGAGCAACATCTCTTCCGAAGTCCGGCAGACGGTGGGGATCATCATGATGCCAAGTGCGACGCCTCCGGCAAGCGCCGAAAAATGCTTCTGGGGAACAACAACGAGGGCGTAGATGGCAAGGCCCATCACAATGGAAGGGACGCCGTTCAGCACGTCGGCGGTAAAACGCACGCCGGTAGCCAGCTTGGTTCCGCGGCCAAATTCAGCCAGAAAGATGCCGCCACCTATTCCAATCGGGATGCCGATCAGACTGCCCAGACCCAGAAGCACTGCTGAACCCAGGATGGCATTCGCCATGCCGCCGCCCGACTCGCCCACCGGCTTGGGAATCTTGGTAAAGAAATCGAGGTTGATGGAGCTCGCGCCCTTGTAGATGAGATAGCCGAAGATAGCCAACAGCGGAGCCACCACCAGCACAGTTGCAAGGATGGCGAGGCCGGTGACGGCCTTGTCAGTCAGCGAGCGAATCTTCGAGCGCATTGTGTCTTCTGTTCGCACTGTGCCTTCCTTTCCGCTGCCAGCCGAGCGCTGCAACTCTTTAGTGTGTATTTACCGGGGCTCCGCGCGTCACCATCCAAACCAGGATGCGCGCGATTGCGTTGACGATGATGGTTACGATAAACAGCGCCAGGCCGATCTCAATCAGCGCGCTCAGGTGCATGTCTCCGACTGCCTCGGTAAACTCGTTGGCAATCACCGATGACATCGTGCTTCCATTCGCGAGCAGAGACCGATGAATTTCGGGACTGTTTCCGATGACCATGGTTACGGCCATGGTCTCGCCCAATGCACGGCCCAGCCCAAGAATGACGGCGCCCACAATGCCGATGCGCGCATTGCGCAGCACACCCATGCGAATCATCTCCCAGCGCGTGGCGCCGAGGGCCAGCACCGCCTCACGCTGTGAATGAGGCACAGCGGTCATTACCTCGCGCGTAAGCGAAGAGATGATGGGCAGGATCATGATGGCCAGAATAATGCCGGCGGAGAAAAAGCCCAGGCCGGTGGGATTGTCGTCTGTGAACAGGCCCGTCCAGCCAAGTCCGCTGATGAGCACAGGGTTAACAAACGTGCGCAGCAATGGAACCAGGACGAACACGGCCCATAACCCATAGATCACGCTGGGAATGGCTGCCAGCAATTCGGTAAGAAATGCCAGCGGTCCGCGCAGAAAATTGGGGCACATCTCAGTGAGAAATACAGCAACGCCGATGGCCAATGGAACAGCCATGAGTAGCGCCAGAAACGAAGTGACCAGAGTGCCGAAGACGAATGGTAGTGCGCTAAAGTGGCTGTTGACCGGGTCCCAGTAAGTGGACTTGCCGGTGTCTGGATCAACGAAACCCTTGTAGAAAAAGCTGAGCCCAAAAGCATGCCAGGAGAGCTGCGAACGCTGCACCAGTTCGAATGCAATAAGCGCCACAATGCCGAAGATGCTGAGGGCGCATAAAACCATGAGCCACTGAAACATTTGGTCGGTAATAGCCGAGTTGCCCCTGGAAAGCAGGTACTTGCGGACCGCTGAAGCCTCAGGCGCAGCTTTAGCTGCCAGAATTTCTTCGGGAAGCGTCTCGCGATTCATCAGGGTTTGAGGCTGGGGGGCGCGAGTCTCGGGCACGTGGGCACTCACATGCAAAAGCCTACCGGGCAATTATGAATAAGAGGTTACAACCAAGCAAAATCAAGCGCATACATTGGGAAATACTGAGATTTTGTTGCTGCAAAGCATGCCCGGCGAGGCAAGGGCAAATACGACTAGGAACAGACAGATTCAAACCAGCGGCTGATGTACACCTGCGCATGCGCTTCGCCGCAATAGTGCCTCGCGTGAGGAGCGTCGGCGGCTTCTTTACTCCATTTGGATACCGTAAGCTGCGCGTCGCTGCAGTTGATGACCACCCACTTCACTGGATGTTCGCTCTCTTCTCCGCAAATCTCGCATCGATAAATCTTGTCAATCATGGCCGACCTCCGCGCCTCCCGAAGCAGTATTCAAGCAAATTCAACCAATTGATTTCCTACTCAAGTATCTGCAAATCCAGCGGCTCTACCAACATACAGTCCATGGCGCGAACTTCGGCAAGAGCACGCCGCAGCGCCGAAGACTTGCAAGGCTCAACGGTGACAACAAACGGCAGAGCATTCTGGGGATAGCCTGCCTTCTGCACAATCGCGCGAATATTGATCTGCTCCCTGGCGAGCGCGCTGGTAATGGCGGCCACGATGCCCGGTTTGTCCGCGACCAGGAAGCGAATGTAATGGGGCACCTCGAACTCCGCGCCCACATGCGCCGGTGCGGAGGGAATCTCGACGCGCCGGGAGCCATGGGCCAATGCGAGCAGATCGCTGACCACAGCCACAGCCGTGGGATGGCCGCCTGCGCCGTGGCCGGAAAAGACCACATCACCGCCATAATGCCCGCTGGCAATAACCATATTTTCGGTTCCCTGCGACCATGCCAGAGGCGAACGCTCAGCGACCAGCATGGGACCAACCGTGGCCGCAAGCTGGCCGTTTACCTGCTCAGCGCGTGCGATTTGCCGGATGGTGCAGCCAAGATCGCGTGCATAACTGAAATCCACCGCTGTGACCGCCGTGATCGGCTTGGGCACAATCCCTTCCGGGTCGACTTGCACGCGCAATGCCAGGCGCATCAGAATGGCCAGCTTGGCGCGAGCATCGAATCCACCCACATCTTCGGTGGGGTCGGCCTCGGCGTAGCCTTTTGCCTGGGCATCGGCCAGGGCGGCTGCGTACTCCGTACCTTGCTGCATTTTGCTGAGAATGTAGTTGCAGGTGCCGTTCAGGATACCTTCCACGCGCTCGATCCGATCGCCGGCCATGCCCTGTTCCAGGCCGGGAATCACCGGAATGCCTCCGGCCACGGCCGCCCCATACTTGATATGCCCGCCTTTGGCGGCGGCCAGGCGTTCCAGATCCACGCCGTGGTAGGCAATGAGTTTCTTATTGGCCGTGACCACGCTCTTGCCGGCTTCGAGGGCGCTGCGCACCCAACTCCCTGCCGGATCGAGACCCCCGGCCAGCTCCACGATCACATCTGCATCCGAGGCCAGCACGGCGCCGGCATCTTCGCTCCACACCACGCTTGCAGGGGTCCAGTCCGCGCGCTTGCGCGCCACGCCGCGGTTGTAAATGTGTGTCAGCTCCAGCTCCGGCGGCTTTGATTCAACAAGAATCCGCGCCACCGAGCTGCCCACTGTCCCAAAACCGAAGATCGCCACGCGCAGCGGACGAGACCGGCGCGCGTCTAGCGTGGGTTGGACATCATGCTCAATCGGGAGTGTGGAGCTTTGCGCTTTCGACACTGAGCTTCCTTCGCCGGGGGTTGAGGAGATAAATCCCGTACTGTCTCGATGATACCTGAGTGAGTCTGCGCAGAAGGGCCGGCTGCGCGGGCAGAATTGCAGATTAATTCGCTGCAATCAGTACGATGGGATTCATGGCAAGTATCTTTGAAAAACTCAATCTCAAGGACCGGCAGGAAATTGTGGTGCTCCACGCGCCGCCAAGCTTTGAGCCGGAGCTGGCGCGATTGCATGTAATCACGATCCATCACCAGCTGGAATCGGTGGCAAATGCGGGGTTCTGGCTGGCCTTTGTTACGCGCAAAAGCGAAGTGGACACACTCGCGCCGCAGATTGCAGTCCGCGCCAAAGGTGACGCGGTTGTGTGGTTCGCGTATCCCAAGGGCACATCGAAAAACTACGCCTGCGATTTCAACCGGGACACGGGTTGGGGCGCTATAAAGGCGTTGAGATTTGATACCGTGCGCGCTGTAGCCATCGATGAAGACTGGACGGCTCTGCGCTTCCGCCGCGTTGAATTCATCAAGCCACGCAATTGATTTACATCAATCCTGAAACCAAAACTGAAGTGGAGGATATCCCGATGCAAACAATGCCGATTAAATTGCGCCCGGCGCAGGCCGAAGTCCACCGCACCGCACACGACCAGGATTTGGTTGAAGTGCCCAAGCGCGCCCGGCTGGACCGTGAAGCAGAGGCCGCTGCGCAGCCAAACCCTGTCCCGGCTGTACTTCCTGTCTCGCCTGGCCGTGAATGACGAACATTGCGTCAGTCGGCGCGCGTTATCAACCATTCATTCAACGCTCGACCAGAAACAATCCCGGCAAAACCTCGCCCGCCTTGCCCTCCACAACATGCGTAAATGCGGATGCGTTGAGCGGAGCCTCGGGGCCCACATAAACCGTGCGTGCCCCTGTGCGCCGTGCCCAATGGACAAAGTTGGCCGCAGGGTAGACGGAACCTGAGGTGCCGATGACCACCATCAGAGTCGCCTTGCCAAGCTCCTGCTGAATGCGATCCATCTTCAGCGGAATCTCGCCGAAGAAAACAATATGCGGACGCAGCCGCCCGCCGCACAAACAGCGGCCCACTTCGGAGAGGTTTGCGTAGACTGCGCGATCTTCGACGGGAGCAGCCCCACACTCGTCCTCGCAACGGGATTTGGCCAGCTCTCCATGCATGTGGATGAGATTTACCGAGCCGGCACGTTCGTGCAGATCGTCGACGTTCTGGGTGCAGAGAAAGAAGCGGCCGGGCAAGCTTGCTTCCAGCCCGGCGAGCGCAAAGTGTGCTGGATTGGGTTGGGCTTTTTGGCCAGCGGCGCGGCGCGCGGAATAGAACTGCCAAACGCCTGCCGGATTGCGCTCCCAGGCTTCAGGGGTGCAGACGTCTTCGACGCGATAGCCAGCCCACAATCCATCTTCAGCGCGAAAGGTGGGCAACCCGCTCTCCGCGCTGATACCCGCGCCCGTAAGGATAAAAACGCGGTCTGCAGCGCCGATGGAAATCCCGCCCACTAGTTTCCTATTCCCTATTCCCTATTCCCTTGTTCCCTGCACTTATCCTCTTGCGGCGCCCTACCCCAAGGGTTCATTCTTACCCTGTCATGAAAGCCATTCAGATTCACGAAACTGGTGGGCCAGAGGTCCTTCAACTGGTCGAGCTGCCCATACCTCAGCCGGGTCCCGG
>Ga0206873_1037_pt1 | contig 41168 bp, 33 predicted proteins | sample Alteio_BWOrgCont_11_FD_152631 | JGI IMG/M metagenome (GOLD analysis project Ga0206873, IMG submission 152631) | Enriched cells from forest soil in Barre Woods Harvard Forest LTER site, Petersham, Massachusetts, United States -... | ecosystem: Environmental > Terrestrial > Soil > Temperate forest >...
CTCCCACCGGTCTCGGGTTTTGTGAAAACAATGCCCAGTTAAGGCTTCCTATTCCCATTTTAAAGATATAGTAAAGTATGATAAAGACTACCAGGAGACAACTAAAGGTAAAACCCCATACAAGAGATGTGAATATTCTGTCTTTTACCCGTCTGCCTTTTAATCCTTGTATATCAAATGGTGTCATAGTATCAGAAACTTACTTTTTTAATAATTAATCTACCTATCAGGTTAATAATGGTTGTAACAACAAATAACAATAATCCCACTTCAATAAGGGTGCTTAAATAAATATTGCCCACTGCCTCTGTAAATTCATTGGCAATAACGCTTGCCATGGTATAGGAGGGGCTGAATATATTATGTGGTAATTCGGGGGAATTGCCAATTAAAATGGTAACTGCCATTGTTTCGCCTAAAGCTCTGCCAAGCGAAAGTAAGAACCCTGCTGAAATACCGGAAAAATTAGATGGAATGATAACCTTTGTGATTACTTCGGCACGGGTACTTCCCAAGGCATAGGCTGCCTCTTTAAGGCTTACCGGTGTCATGCTTATTACTTGTCTGATAAGTGAAACAGAATAAGGAATAAGCATAATGGATAATACAATGGAAGCGGTGAGCATACCTACTCCCGGAGCCGGCATATTCATTTTTAATTCTAATTTACTTATGAGCGGAGCAATGGTATATAACCCCCAAAAGCCGTATACAACGGAAGGGATTGCAGCCAAAAGCTCAATTACATTGCGGAATATGTTTGGAATAACTCCTTTGGGATAATATTCCCCCAGAAAGAGAGCAGCAGCTATGGAGAACGGGGCAGAAATAATAAGGGATAAAAAAGAAGTAATAAGTGTTCCTATTAAAAACGGGAGCATCCCATAATTATTAGCAACGGGGTCCCATGTTTTTCCCCATAAAAAGCTAACTCCGTTTGCCTTAATAGCAGGCCAGGAAGAAATTAAAAGAGTAATAAAAAAGACTAAAAGCAATACCATCATGGCTATTGCCGAAATGCTAAGCCACCTTACAAAAATCTTATTTTCTAATACCCTCCAGCGGTTCTTCATTATTCTCCTGGGTTAGCGTCTTTGCTTTATTAAAAGGTACAAAGGTAAAAAAAGGGAGCGCCCGCAAGATTCTCCCCTTTAACCAAAACACAACCTCACACGAAAAAGAACATTTTAGCGGGCTCTTGTGAGATCATTCGTTCTCAGTTATAAAGTTCATAAAGTTGTAAAGTTTATAAAGTCTTCACTTTTTACTTTATGAACTTTATAAACACTTTCTACTGTAATACAGGTTGCCCGCCGTAAGTAACGGACTTTAACACAGCTTCGGCAGCAGTAACAGCTTTAGGAGGAATTGGAGCATAATTCAACGGGGTGCAATCTGCCTGTCCGTCATGTATCATCCACCACAATTCTTTCACTAAGTTGGCTGCTTTGTCTTTGCTTCTGCTGTTATAATTTTGCTCTTTATATAGCATTATCCAGGTAAAGCTACTGATAGGATATCCATCGGCAACATTAGAGTTGGTGATGCTGATACGGGTATCGGCTGGGATATCACCATTTGCGCAAAGGCTTGTAGACTGAATGGAAGGTTTAATGTAATTTCCGGCAGCATTTTTAACCTGTGCAAATACCATATTGTTTTGCAATGCGTAGGTTAGTTCAATGTAACCGATGGTTCCGGGAGATTGTTTTATCATTCCGGCAACACCTTCATTACCTTTTCCGCCTAATTCGCCATCGGGCCAGTTAACTGATTTACCGGTTCCGATTTTACTTTTCCAGTCGTCGCTTATTTTGGACAAGTAATCTGTAAAAATAAAAGTCGTTCCGCTGCCATCTGACCTGTGGGCTACAGTAATATCCATATCAGGAAGTTTTACACCAGCGTTTTCTGCGGCAATTTTCGAATCGTTCCATTTGGTAATGGTTCTCAAAAAGATGCCCGCAATAACTTCAGGTGTCATTTTAAGTTCTGGGTTACCGGGCAGGTTATAAGAAAGAACCACTGCACCCAGGCAGGTAGGAAATTGTACTATAGGCGCCGGCGCTTTTGACATATCATCATCGCTTAAAAAAGCATCGGAAGCGCCAAAATCAACGGTTTTGTTCATAAGCTGCTTTATGCCACCGCCTGAACCAATGGATTGGTAGTTGGTTTGCATTCCGCTTGTTTTGCCATAATCACTGAACATTTTGGAGTAAATGGGATAACCAAAGGTTGATCCTGCTCCTAATAATTGTTTATCGGCATCGGAAGATGCACTTTGGTCGGCTGAATTGCCTCCGCCGGAACCACAAGAGGAAAGTCCAATTGACATCCCGATAGCTATCGGGACGGCAAGGGCTAATTGACTAAAGATTCTGTTTTTCATTTTTTTTGGTTTTTATTACGTTAATTTTTATCTTTTTAAGCTATAAAAGGGTTAAGAACATTTGCTCTTAACCCCTCCATAGAATCCTACACTATTTCAATTAGTTAAATGCAAAAAGGAAGGTTATGCGATAGAGCAGGTAATTGTCACTGCCAAGGTCGCCTGAGCCGTATCCATTTTTAATTCCATAATACCAAACATTAGGCATAAGGTGAACTTTCTTGTCCTTGGTTGGAGTCCAGTCAAGACCGGCATTTATGAATGTTTCCTTGTAAGGGCTAACGCTGCTGGTATTTGTAAATTGTTCTGTAAAGGTTTCATTTGCATTATAGCTGTACTTATTATCAGGTGTGTACATATCGTATCTTGCAAAAACATTCAACGTACTTGGGATTATAGTACCATGAGCGAATATGGAGTAACCTGTTTGAACTGCAGTGGTTGTATCATTCGTTCCGGTTCCTTTTTTAAAGGTTTCCAATTCTCCGTTTGTCATGCTTTGGCTAAACCATTCGAAGCCAATACCAAACCATTTTGAATTATATACAGCATAAATTTTATCGGTCGTCACACGACGGTCGTAAGCTTTTGCTGTACCTGCAAAGTAAGGACCATAGTTTATATAGTCAGTATACAGACCAACTGTCAACGCGCTATTAAGGCAATTAACGAATAACATACCTCTAACTTTTTTAGCATTATCGGTGGTTTCATTAAATGGATTAAGTGTAAGTTTAGTTGTACTAGGGCTTACTGTAGATCCACTTAAGCTCGTGGAAGCTCCTGTAAATCCTGGTACAGGAGTGTTACCGGAGTTGTTTCCTAACATAACATTATAACCAAGGAATGTTGGCACCATAGTAGTATCTCCCATATGATTTGTCCAAATTCTGCCATTAAGATCAACACCCATATCGGAAGAACCGTCAACACCATGCATATCCAAAATTGTTTTTTCAACCGCACGATAACCCAGGAGAGGTTCTGTATTGTAATCTGCAGCGAAAGAATTGGTAGCCTGTTGTCCTATTTTCAGGTCGCTTCCTTTAAAAATTCCTTTCCACTTAACATATATATACTTTAAATATACTGTTCTGTTATCGCTAACATCTTGATCGCCTTCATAAGCAAGCAGCGCATAAGCAGAAAACTTCTTATTTATGATATAATCATATCCTAAATAAGCCCGGCGTACTTCCATAGCATTAGGATGTGAGGCTTGTTGAGTCCCGCCATTTGCGGTTGCAGCCTCTCCCAAACCTTTATATTGTTGTTTTGTGCCTCTGCCTGCTGAATCGCCTTTTGCCATATAAGCATAGTCGCCAAAAGCATATCCCCAGAACCCGCTGGTACCAGGCTTAGCAGCACCTTCTCCCGGAGCGATTTGCGAAATTGCATTTTTGTTTAGTGCCATCAACGAATCCCTTTGGGCTTTCGTCTGCTGCGCTTGTATGTTACCTATAGCCAGCAATGAACCCGCTAAGGCAAACATAATGGTTGTAAATCTTTTTGTTTTCATTTTTGTGTGTGTTAGTTATTTAATAAAGTTTGCGTGTTTTGACGGGGGCAAAAGTCATAAGTATTCATTAAGCCCAAGTGAATCGAATGTTAATTAATTGTTAAGTAGTTAATTAATTGTTAAGCCTATGTTACATACTTAATTTGTTCTTAATCAGCGTAAACAATCAAATATTTTGATTGTTTTTCGCTATTATAAGAGTTGTATAAAATAATATTGTTCAACATATTGTATGGCCCTCTATGGATTTCATTGCACGTCCATACAACACCAAGTTTGCCTCAACAAACTACGGGAAGATAAAATAACAAATTATTAAGGGAATGTTATTATTTAACAGAAAGTGCCCATACTTATAAGTTATTACCCATGGCAACATAAAGTTGGTACTGGGCTTTATTATAATCGCTCACCGCTTTAAGATAATCCTCTTCAGCCTGTACATAAAATTGTTCCGACTGAAACACTTCAAAAGGAAGAACGGTTCCCAGTTCTTCTCTTTGAATACTTTGTGTTAAGGCCTTGCTCGATTCGGATAGTGATTGACGAGAGAAATTCATCTGCTCCATAGATAAATTCATCTGCGTTCTGGCATCTTCCACCTGCTGATGTACCTCGTTTCCGAATTGCTGCATGTTATTCTGTTCCATATTTATTTCAGCATTGTAGGTTTTCAAATCCCCTTTATAAAAAATCCTTCCAATAGGAATATTCCATAATAATCCTGCATCCAATGTGTACGTGTTATAATAAGGTTCACCAAAAGCTCCCAAAAGAGCATCGGGTGTGCCCACCTGTAGTTTAGGCAATAGTAGCCCGACGGTGGTAGTTTTCTTTTCTGCCTGAATAGAATTTAATTCGGCCTGCATACTTTTATATTCCGGGCGATTTTGCACATACTGGCTCATTAATCCCGTATCGGCGCCGCCTTTAATTATTTCAACAGGAGCTATACCCGTATCGGCGCTAACCAATAGGGCATTGGTATCAATATTCAGAATATTAAGAAGAGCATCTGACTTTTTACGCATCTGCACTTGGGCATCGGTTAACTCAAAGTGTATATGGTTAGCATTGGTTTGAGCCAGCAGATATTCCGATTGGTAACGTATGCCTGCTTCTACCTGCAATTTAATCTGGGCACTCAATGTATCAGCCTGGGTAAGTAAATTATACAATTGGTTGTAATTGAATTGTGCTAGCATTAAATCGTAATAGTCAGAAATAGCTTCCAAAATCACATTATTGCGTTGAGCCTGGCTTTCAAATTTAACGGCGGCGCTTTGTTGCTTTTTAGCCATTACATTAAATATTCCTGAATTAAAATTTATCACTCCTTCTATTTCTCCACCCAGCCATAATTCTCTTTGGGTTACATCTTTTAATATAACCCCGGTTGTTTGCATGGCAGCCCCATTCAGATAGTGCATGGTAGGACCTACAGAAATAGTGGGCAAATACCATTCCTTTGCTTTATCAATTTGCGCCAAACTTAATTGATACTGCAATTGATATTGTTTTATGGTAAGATTATTTGCTCCTGCAAGTTTGAGTATTGTGGGTAGATTTACAGGTATCTTTTTGCTTTGCTGTTTTTCTGGTTGACCATATCCTGCTGAGGATATAAGTAATAGCAGCAAAATGATTTTTTGTGTTCTCATTAGCGATGTGTTTTTGTATTATGAATGTAAAGAGATTGCTTCGTCCCGATAGCTATCGGGACTCGCAATGACGTTGGAACATGTTTATCTACCCTCGGATAACTCATAATTTATCTTGTTGTTTCGCAATGACTATTGAGCCATCGGCGCATTGGTTGTTACCCGAAATAACAACCCTGTCAGCTGTTTTTAATCCAGCATATTTTACCTGGCTGTAATTGGTGGTGCGAACGCCTAATTGTACATTCACTTTCTTAACAACACATTTCACTCCGCTCTCCCAATTTCTAGTAGCTGAAGAGGAATCTACAGGTATTACCTTATAAACAAAGGTTTGTTGCTCGTAGTTTCCTATCGCCTGGTTGGGAACAGATAACGTACTATCGGCAGATGATATGGTGAAATTTACATTGGCAAACATGCCCGGATGAATGATGTGGTCTTTGTTTGGCAAATCTATTTGCACAAGCATAGTCTTGGTATCTTCACTAAGTCCATATGCTATACGGGAAACGGTCCCATTAATAACTGTGTTCGGCAGGTCTGTAAAAGTTATATTTACAGGGGTTCCTGTATTAATATAAGGGGAATTAACTTCGGGAATGCTTACATTTAACCGTATAATTGAAATATCCTGTATTTTAAATAAAGGCTCGGTATAGGGCCTGTCCAATCCATTCTGAACTATTGCTCCTATATCCACATAGCGATTGGTTATTATCCCATCGAAGGGGGCGCGTACAGTAAGGTAGCTTATTGCCGAGTCTACCACATTTAAAGCTGCAACCGCACTTTCGTATTTGGCTTTTGCCTCATCCACCTGCTCCAAAGGAACAAGCTCAGGTGTTTTTTTATAAACCGATTCCAGCCTGTTATATATATCGGCATCTCCGTTCAATTCAGCTTTCGCTTTTTCCTGCTCTTCCATTAATTCAGGGTTACCCAGCACAGCAAGCGTTTCTCCCTTTTTAACCATGCTGCCTATATCATATTTCCACAATTTTACATACCCGTTAGCCATGGCATATAACTTCACTTCCTGGTTTGCCGTAGCCTGACCTGCCAGGCTTATTGAATTTTGAAAACCTCTGATTTGCGGCTGAGATACCAATACCTGTGGCAAATTTACCGTAGAAGCCTTTTCATTTTTCTCCTCTGAAGAATGGCAGGCTGTAAATGAAATAGCGATGACGGAAAATAAAAAACCATTCTGTAATAGTTTCCAGTGTGTCCGTTGAGATTGCTTCGTCCCGATAGCTATCGGGACTCGCAATGACGTTAGAATTTTTATAAGGATATTATTAATATCCGTTAAGTATTTACAGAACTTGGTTTTAGCTTTCATTATAATAAGAATTAAAATTTAAGAATTGGATGTAGGTTGAGATGGTTCAGAATTTTGGGGTAGCAGCAGGGGCGGTTCATGCTTCTTTTTATTAAACAAATAGAAAATAATGGGAACCACAAACAGGCTTAATACCAAGGCTGCAAAAACACCGCCAATGATAGCCCTGGCAAGAGGTACATTGGCCTCCCCTCCTATTTCATTGCCAAAAGCCATAGGTGCAAGAGAAAAAATGGCTACCGTCGCGCTCATAAGTATAGGACGAAAACGGTTGGCAGCCCCGCGCCTTACAGCTTCTTTCAAAGGCATTTTGCCTTCTTTAATAATTTCATCCATTATACTGGGCTTGGTTTCTTCTTTGTGCATGTTAGCATTCATTTTATCTACTAGCAGGGTACTGTAAGAGACCGTAATACCCACCATCATAATAATGCCCATGAAAGATTGTATATTTAAATAGGTATGGGAGAAGAATAACATAAATACTACTCCTATAAGCCCCAAAGGCACAACCATTATAATAATAAGAGGGAGCTTGAACGACCTTAACAGGGGAACTATTATAAGGTAAACCATAAGTATGGCGAGGATTAAACCAAAACCGAGACTACCGAATGCATCATTCATGCTTTTTATTTCTCCTTTCTCTGTTACCGTGTAACCTAAAGGAACGGAGTCCTTAATGGGTTTTATGGCTTTGTCAATGTCATTAGCGACAGAGCCTATGTCCCGTCCCTGCACATTGGCATATACATCCATAGTTCTCTGAACATCCACATGTTTTATTTCCACAGGCTGTGAGCCGGTTGAAATGGTTGCCACATCTTTTAACATGATATCTTTCTTACCCCCATCCCCCATTTGGGGGCGAAGGGGGTCGCTGCTGATAGTTATATTACCAAGTGCGGCAGCATCATCCAGTTTATATTGAGGATAGGTTACGCCCAAAAAATAATCGTTCCCGCTTTTGGGATCAACCCAATAAAGATGGCTGTTAAACGCGGATGAAGAGTTTAATGCGCTTTCTACGTTCTTAATAATTTCATCGGCAGATAGCCCTACCAGAGCGGCTTTGGTACGATCGATGTGCATGGCTATTTCCGGGTGGCTGATACGTTCATCTATTCTTACATCCCTTGCTCCGGCAATTTGCCCGGCAATTCCACGGATTTTAACTGCCATATTATTCAGTTTAGAAAAATTGCTGCCCGTTATTTGTATATCTATAGGTGAAGGAGTGCCGTTATTTAAAGCCGCGCCTACTATACCACTCATGTCAAATGCAAAATTTACGCCGGGAAAATCATCATTTAATTTTTGGCGGAGACGAGACACAAAGTCTTTTGTGGGAGTTCTATGCTCATCTTTTAACTGGACATCAATAAAGGCGTCCTGTGTCCCGGAATTGGGCGTGTAGGCAGCATCTATATTAGGTTGTACCCCAATATTAGATACAATATCCGTTAATTCATTTCCTGTTACTTCTCTTATTTCATTTTCAATTTCTCCAATTTTTTGTTCTGTAATTTCTATTCGTGTACCCGGGTCCAAATGAACATATACCGTGAACTGCCCCACATCCATCTGGGGGAAAAATTCGGTGCCAATTCCTTTAAACAAAAACATGGCAGCAGTAAATAAAACAACCACTCCTGCAATTACCCATTTAGCCTGCATCAATGCTTTATCTAAAAGCCATTCATAGCCATGCAACAGGCGGTTAAGAAAATTTTGAAATCTGCCTAATATGCCCTTATGCCCCACTCCCTTTACCGGATTTTTAAGCAGGGCGGCGCTCATAATGGGTACCAGCGTAAGCGAGAAAAAGAGGGAACCTCCCATAGCAAACGCAACCGCTATAGCTAAGGCAGGGAAAAGGAATCGCGCCACACCTGTCAGAAATACAATGGGAAAGAACACTATCACAATTGTCAATGCTGTAATAATTACCGGCATGGTAACTTCATCTGTTCCCACAATCGCTGCCTGCTCCGGGTATTGCCCCTGGTGCAAATGCTTATCAATATTCTCCAGCACAACAATGGCAGTATCTACCAGGAGTCCTATGGAAAGAGCCATTCCGCCCAGTGTCATGCTGTTGATGGTGTTATCGGTAAAGTTTAATCCAAGAAACACCACCAATAATGCCAGTGGAATACTTATGACCACAATAAAAGCAGAGCGGAAACTACCGAGGAAAAAGAGCAATACAAGGCAGAGTAATCCTATACCAGTAAGTCCCTCTCTAAGCAGTCCGCTTACAGAATGCTTTACATAAACACTTTGGTCGAAAATGGTATTTAGTTTAATAGACGAAGGTATTTGTCCTTCTATGGTTGGTATTTTTGCTCTCACTCCATTAACATCAGAAATAATGTTAGAGCCGTTCCTGCGGTATATAGGTATATACACTTGGTTTTTTCCGTTTACCCGTGCAATATTGGTTTGTATCTGGTTCCCATCTTTAGCATAGCCAATATCTTTCAGGTAAACCGGATTGCCTTTGTCATCTATTTTAATTACAATATTGTTAAATTCATCTACGCTTGTAAACATGGCATTTGCCGCCACATTGTAATCATACGGACCAATGTTGATATCACCGGTTGGTATCATCACGTTATTCTTTTCAAGCATTCTCATCACGTCCGTTTGTGAGAGATTATATTCCTGCAACTTATCAGGGTCAACGTAAATAAGAATCTGTCGTAACTTACCCCCATACACTGCAGGAGCTGTAACTCCATCTACAGTTTGTAAAAGGGAGCGGATAGTATATTGGGCAACATCATATAGTTGCTGCTCATTAAGTGTGTCGCTGCTAATGGTAAGCAGAGCCAATGGAATAGAGGCAGTAGGGTCGAACGGTAACACGATGGGAGACAGTGTTCCCGGAGGAAGGTGGCTCATATCGCTGTTTACCAAAGATGAAACCGAGGCAATGGCAGATGCCGGATCTACATTGGGGTGAAAATAATCTTTAACAATACTAACCCCGGTAATGCTTTTAGACTCCTGGGTTTGAATTCCGTCTGCCTGGCTGGTAAACCTTTCTAAGCGGGTAGATATATCTTTCTCCACCATTTCGGGAGGCATTCCCTGGTAAACAGTAAGTATTTCAATAGCAGGCGACTTGAAAACAGGCAAAATATCCACCGGAAGCCTGCTAACGCTGACAAGCCCCAATATAGCTACCAAGAGGGCTATTACAATAATAAAGTGCTTATTTCTAAACGCAAAATGAACCATAGAATGAGTTGAAAGTTTATAAAGTCGAAAGTTGTAAAGTCGAATATAAGTTGAAAGCCTATGACATGAAAGCAAAATTCATAAACTTTATGAACTTAACTAACTTGATAAACTTTCTAACTTAACAGCTAACCGGGGGTGACCTTAAAGGAGTGGAATAGAGAAAAACCCGCGTGACGGGTAATTTATAGGATAGAGAGTATAAACATTCTATGATTCCTGCAAACTTGGCAGGAATTTCATTTACAGGCTTTACCGGAACCATTGACTCACCCGGAGATACTATTGAAATATTATTTTCACCAATTCCATGATGGAAACGAATGAAGGGAGAATCGCCACCGGGTAGCGGATGATTTTGAGAATTAGAAGGGGAAGCAATAACAACAGTTATAGAAGATTTGGCTTTGGTAAAAAGCACATTACTTTTTACTTCTGTGAAAGAGGAGATATATATCCCACACAAAAACAGCGTAAAAACATAAAGCCATTTACCTTTCATGCTAAATATTTCAAAAGAAATCGCCGACAAAGGTAAGTAAATTATTTTTTGTACCTCAAAATCTGCTGTTAAGACTTGTTAATGGAAACGACAGTAGCTTGTTATCATGAAGTAATTCCAATGTTACGGAATTGTTAATTTATTAATTAATTGTTAAGACCAGGGCAGGTACATATATTAAGCATAATTTTGCACCCGAATTCCGTTCACACCGTATAATTTTCAAATAAAATAAATGAATAATTTAAGAATATTATTAGTTGATGATGAGCCGGATGTACTTGATTTCCTCTCCTTCAATCTTCAAAAAGAAGGATACGAAGTTTTTACCGCTTCAGAAGGCAGAGAAGCGGTTCAGATGACCAAAAAGGTAGCACCCAACCTCATCTTGCTGGATGTAATGATGCCTGAAATGGATGGCATTGAAGCCTGCAAAGAAATACGATCCTTGCCCGAAGGAAAAGATGCCTTGATAGTGTTTCTTACCGCCAGAACGGAAGACTACTCTCAAATAGCAGGATTGGATGCAGGAGCAGACGATTATGTTTCGAAACCTATAAAGCCGAGGGTATTAATTAGCCGCATCAAAGCATTGCTGAGAAGAAGATTCCAGTCAGAAACAGATACCGCCATATTTGATGTAGGTGGCGGAATTAAGATTAATAAAGAGAATTACTCAGTAAAAGTAGATAACAAAGAAATATCGCTTCCAAAAAAAGAATTCGAACTACTATACCTCTTGGCATCCAAACCCGGAAAAGTTTTTACCCGCGAAGATATTCTGCACAAAATATGGGGCGAAGATGTGGTGGTAGGAGACCGTACTATTGACGTGCACATCCGCAAACTGCGCCAGAAATTAGGTGATGAAATAATAAAAACACTCAAAGGCATAGGATATAAGTTTGAGTTTTAATCTTCAAAAATCAGTTCGTAGGGTTTTGTAAGGTCGTTATTTTCTATTTTGCTTAACTTTATTGCTTTTAACTTTACAAACTTTCGACTCCTTTATTTTCCGGCTTGAAAAAAGAATCGTTAATAATAGCGTTGGGGAGTTCCCTTCTTATTACGGGCATTATTAATGTCCTTAGCCTTTTAGTATTCCATACTACCATATCGCTTCTTATCGCGCTAAGCAATTTTGTGGTCTGCTCAGTAGCGGTTTACACCGTTTATTATTTTGTGGTAGGGAGGAGGCTGCGAGCTATCCATAGCCTAATTGCGAAAAACCCCGAAGAAACAGATAATACCTCGCTTGATATAGTAGAAGGAAGAATTAAAACCCTTTTAAGAGAACGTAAAGAGGAATTGGAAAAAATTGAAAAGCTGGAGCGCCATCGCAGGGAATTTCTTGACAATGTTTCACATGAAATGAAAACGCCCATATTTCATATACAGGGCTATATTTCAACTTTGGTGGATAATCATACCGCTGACCCTGAAATGCAGAAGCGCTACCTGGAAAGAACCGAAAAAAGCGCCGACAGGCTCATACATATATTGGAGGATTTAGATACCATTTCACAGCTGGAGTCAAAGGCGGTGAACCCCGACAACGAGCCTTTCGACATTGTGGAGTTGTGCCAGGAAGTGCTCGAATCTGAAACGATGGATGCCTCCGCCAAAAACATATCGCTGGTGCTGGAAAATGAAATGGAGAAAGCAGGCGTGATAGGTGACCGTTTCCGCATTAGGCAGGTGTTTGTGAACTTATTGGTAAACTCTATCAAATACGGTAAACAAGACGGGCAAACCACTATCCGCATTAAGAATGAACCTACTACTGTTTACATTGAAGTTTCTGATAACGGTATTGGTATTGGTAAGGAACATTTGCCCCGACTGTTTGAACGGTTTTACCGCGTTGATAAAGGCCGCTCCCGGGAGCAGGGCGGCACCGGCTTGGGCTTGTCTATTGTAAAACACATATTGGAGGCACATCACCAGCTTATACAGGTTAAAAGTGTTGAGGGGGAAGGCACTACCTTTTCTTTCCGGCTGAAAAAAGGACCGCACCATAGTAGCTTTGCGCTTTGATGAAGCAGAACGTAGTACGCTTCATCATCATATAGATCACATAAAATATAGTCGTTTTTGCTATGTTTTTGGGGATTTCTGATGTCACAAAATGTCACACTTTTTCACGTATTTGAAAATGGGACATTTTCATTAATGCCTGATAAACAAGCCATAATGAACATATTAACTGTGACATAAATAATTGGAATTTAGATATACTATTTTTGTGTGGCAAGTGGGGGGTAAAGATTTTTTGGAGGGGGAAGAAAAATATTACTCGTTGGAATAACATATTATAATATTGAGTATCTTAGTCTCATTAAAATTGAATGGAAGTTAACGTTGTAAATTTTGAATTATGAAAGTTGATGTAATTATAGAAAAAGATGAAGCCGGCTATTATGTAGCTGAAGTTCCTGCATTTCCCGGGTGTTTCTCTCAGGGTAAAACCATGGAAGAATCTAAAAAAAATATTAAAGAAGCCATTCAGGGTTGGATTGAGGTGATGGAAGGAAAATATAAGAACAAAAAAAAATCAAGTAAGAAATTTGCTGTTGAAGTATGAGCCTTAAGCCAAAGCTTTGTTCGGGAGCGGAGGCGATAAAGAAGCTCCAGCGAAAAGGATGGAAAGTTGCCAGGCAAAAAGGTTCTCACGTAATGCTTACAAAGGACGGGTACTTGTATACTATTGCAGTACCTTTACAAAAAGAACTTGGCATCGGATTACTCAAAAAAATACTTCAACAAGCACAAATAAGCACGGCAGAGTTTAATGACCTATAGTTTTATTAGGCCGATATAAAGGAAGTTTAAGCATCTCACACTTTTGGGCTAAGTGTGATTACTCGGTTTGCTATAAAAAATGCGTGTAATACAAGTGCGTGGCAAGTGGGAGGTAAAAATGTTTGAAGAAAACCCTAATCAGTTTTACAACAAACTCTCTTTCCCAAAATAATTATATAATTTTTACAGTTTTATCCAATTTATTTATATTAGTGCCCTTTTAATAAACAATCTTATTTTGGTTTTGAATCCTTCCCCACAACTAAATTTTTATTCCCGTCTTTCATGAAAATAATTAATAAACTCTCCGGATATTTTTGTTTCGTATGCGTACTGTGTATTTTCTCCTTTTTATCGGGATGTGCTGCTATCTTTGGAGGTTCCCACACAGTCAATATTTTTACTAAACAGGACAGCACCCTTGTAACTATTGTACCTAAGGGGGCGTCTGGGTCTGACCATATCCGTACTCTTACTATTTATGGAAATGTTGGACACACAAGGCTAAAAAACAGAACTAAATATTATGAAATCAAAGAAGAAAAACCAGGATATTTTAGTCAAACCATGTCTATCACTGCAGACAAATTTAACTTATGGAAACTGGCAGATATTGGTATTCCTTTAACCTGTGATGTAGTTCTTTTAATTAATAATAATAACAGCATTAGCGGCAGCAATTTTAAAAACAGTTCGGAGTATTTACCCATATTTTATACAGGCACCTGGGGATGGCTCGATATCCTCTTTGGGCGGTGGGCTACATTTCCCGGAAAATATGAACTTCCCCCACTCGTTAAAATACCACATGTTAAAAAAGCTGACAGCAATGGGAAGGTATATGTTAAAAATATAGCTATTAATATATCTAAAGACAGCCTGATAGAATGTTATTATAAATCGGAAAAAGATTTTGAAGATAACAAGCTGTTAAGAAAAGATAATATTGGAGAATCTTTTACTGTCAGACATAGTGTTTTTCAGGATAGTATGAATGATTATCTTGCCAAATGGAATTATATTGACACTACCGGATTCTTTTCATTTGCCTATCAAAATGCCTGTTATATCAGTTGTACTATTAATGGGCTTACTATAAACACTATTGGTGGCAATACTCTTTTCAGGGTGCGCTCGGAGTGGAAATTGTATGGTGTTACAGGAGATAAGGAAATTTACCGGACTCATCTTACAGGTTCAGCGAACCAGGAAAATTTCTATGTATCAGATTATACTGTCGACAATCTGATGACAAGGTCCCTCTCACAAGCACTTACACAATTTCTCGCTTTAGATACGGTTTCAAAATGTCTTAAGAATGGCACAGACAGTAAAAAAGCAATGAATAATTGGGATACTCTTAAACTTTCAGCTATAGGCGGAGCCACAAGCTTGCAGGAAGCTGTGAAGGCTGTGGTTACCGTGAAAGTTCCCGATGGACATGGAAGCGGTTGTATTATTTCTTCCGACGGTTATCTAATTACGAACTATCATGTTATTGCTTCCGATACTTCTGAAGAAGTGATAATTATCAATTCTTCCGGGGATTCACTCAAAGCTAAATATATACGGAGCAATACTTCGTATGACCTCGCTTTATTCAAAATAGAAAACCCCGGAGAATACAAATTCCTGAATCCAAACCTGTCAACCAGTATTAATATAGGAACTGAAGTATATGCCATTGGGACGCCTACCGATATTGCGCTCGGACAGACAATGACTAAAGGGATTATTTCAAGCAAGCGTAAAGTAGGCAACAAGACATTGATACAAACGGATGTTAGCATAAACCCCGGAAATAGCGGAGGTGGCTTGATAGATGACAAAGGAACGTTGCAAGGCATAGTTAATGCCTCTTTAATCCGTTACGGGATACAGGGTATTGGATTTGCCATTCCCGCCCATTATATACAGGATGCGTTAAAGATTCAGTTTATTCAGTAATAAACCCTCTGGCTTAAATGGGGGCATTAATCAATTTGGAGAATTACTATCCTGTTTATCTTTTTTTTCCCGCCCTACAAAAGTTACCAATAGCCTGGAAGAAATCTTTTCTTAATCCCTGATCGGTTGTAAACGGAACCGGGTCGGTACCGTCTTGAGTATATCCGAGAATAGCGCCATCGGCGCAATTAATTACCCAGTTCATATCAATAGATCCAAATGAAGCGCCACTCTTGCCAGTACTGCCATTAGAATGAATTACATATGCAAAGGAAGAATCACCGGACATTACTTCATTTACCATTTCAGAATCAGCTACGAGTTTAATATTACAGGGATAATAGTTATGAATATCATTTATAACTTTTGGACTTACGTCATCCTGTAAAATAAGAAGCGTCTTTCGAGAAAGTATTGGAGCGTTTTTGTCCACCATACCTTTTATATCATAATCATCTTTATGATCTAACATATAATTAAACTTATAATTTGCATTCGAAATAAAATAACCTATATCGGTTGCGGATGGGAGTAAGTGATGAAGTAGAACCTGGTAAAAAGGCATTTCATCGGGATATCCTATTGCAAAGTGAGTATATGTTCCGACAACCTGTTCACCACCCTTATTTATTTTCCAGTCAAAATCACGTTTATAAGATGTTTCTTCACTATAACAATAAATGATAAAATATTTATCACGCTGGCTTTTATCCTTTAACATATCATTTAACTCAACACGGGTTTTAAATAAAACCTCTTTGGAATTAAAAGTCCAGAAATTTTTCATTGCAATTTTCATTGCCTCGTTATAATTGCCAATAAGTTGTTCATATGTTTGCACCACTTCCGGCTTGCTTTTCCGGTCATATTTGTTTATAATGTCAGGGTTAGGAGGATTAATGATAACAACAGGTTGTAAATCCTTTATCTCCTGGATTCTATTATATTTCGGCATATCAAATTGCGCATGACCGATTGTGTTTAAAAGTACAAATGGAAGAATTAGTAATAATGTTTTAATTGTTTTCATAGATTTTTTATTGGGCGGACAAAAGTACTGGACTTTATTTGTATTTGCAATAGATTTATCTACGTTAAATACAATATACTATTAACTTATTGGTTATCCGTAATAAACCTAAAATATTAGACTTTCAAATTTGAAAAAAGAAAAAAATAAGAAAATATGTTTATGAAATAAATTTTAAAGTTGTATTTTACAATAATTGGTACAAATCTTCTTATTCGTTATTCCGATTCATTATTCATCATTTATACTTCCCCCCATTTTCTTATATGTTAGTCTTGCAAAAAGTAATAACTTTGGCATCCCTAAATAAATAAGCTATATAGCCATAAGCCCCAAGCTATTGGTTATTAACATAAAAGAGAAGTAATTGAAACCAACTAACATCAAAGACCCGGAGTACTTCCATAAAGTGGTCGATTGTCAATATGCCTGCCCTGCACATACTCCCGTGCCCGAATACATCAGGCTGATAGCAGAGGGAAAATATACCGAAGCCTACATGGTAAACTGGGAATCGAATGTATTTCCGGGCATACTGGGCAGAACCTGCGACCGTCCCTGCGAGCCTGCCTGCAGGCGTGTACGGGTTGAAAATGAACCTGTGGCAATATGCCGCCTGAAGAGGGTTGCTGCGGACAATAAAGATGATGTTAAGGGCTTAATGCCTAAGATTCCGACAAACAAAAATGGCAAAAAGATAGCCCTCATAGGTGCCGGACCTGCCTCGCTGACTGTTGCACGTGACCTTGCTCCACAGGGCTATGAGATTCACCTGTATGATGAACAAAAAGCCGGCGGAGGCTTTATGCGTAGCCAGATACCTGCCTTCCGTCTGCCGGAAAGCGTGCTGGATGAGGAAGTGAATTATATCCTTGACCTGGGCATTATGACCCAGTTTAACAAACGCATCGATAGCCTTGCCAGTTTGCTGAGCAAAGGCTACGATGCCATTTTTGTAGGTTGCGGAGCGCCTCGTGGCAGAGACCTCCCCAATGCCCCAGGGAGAAAGGAAGGAGCAGCCAATATCCACATCGGTATTGACTGGCTTGCCAGCGTGGCGTTTGAACATATTAAGAAAATCGGAAAGAAAGTAATTGTCTTAGGCGGAGGAAATACCGCTATGGACTGTTGCCGCACTGCCCGCCGCCTTGGCGGAGAGGAAGTGAAAGTAATAGTGCGCAGCCCTTTTGCCGAAATGAAAGCTTCTCCCTGGGAAAAGGAAGACGCCATGCACGAAGATATTCCCATTATAGATAATCATGTACCAAAGGCGTTTATAGTTGAAAACGGAAAACTGAAAGGCATGACTTTTGAAAAAGTTAAAGCTGTAGTTGACGATAAAGGGAAACGCCAGTTGGTGTCCACCGGAGAACCGGAAGTATTTTTTGAAGCGGATGATGTGCTGGTTGCTATCGGGCAGGAAAATGCTTTTCCATGGATAGAGCGCACCATAGGAATAGAATTTGATAAGTGGGATATGCCCGTTGTGAATGCTACTACTTTCGCATCTACCAACCCGAAGGTTTTTTTTGGAGGAGATGCGGCTTTCGGCCCTAAAAATGTAATTACCGCTGTAGCCCATGGGCATTATGCAGCCGTATCTATCGACCTGCTTTGTAAAGGCGAAGACATTAACAAACGTCCTTCTCCATATACCAACCTTGTAAGCACCAAAATGGGTGTACATGAATGGAGTTATGATAACCAGGTAACAACTGACCAACGCTATAAGGTTCCTCATGCAGAAAAGAAAATGACACTGAAAGACCGCAAGCGGGAAGTGGAACTTGGATTTGATGTTGCAACGGGCTTCAAGGAAGCTGAACGCTGCCTGAACTGCGACGTTGAAACGGTATTTACCGAAAGTAAATGTATTGAATGCGACGCCTGCGTAGATATTTGTCCCACATCATGCATCACCTTTACCGAAAACAGGGAAGATGAAGATGATTTGCGCAAACACCTGAAGGCCCCCGCAACCAATAAATCGCAAGACCTTTATGTGTCGGATATTTTACCTACCAAACGGGTGATGGTAAAAGATGAGGATGTGTGCCTGCACTGCGGTTTGTGTGCAGAACGCTGCCCCACAGCGGCTTGGGATATGCAGAAATTTTTATATAATACAACTAAAGCCAGTAAAGTATGGTAGGGCTTGAAACCAGAGTGAATGACTTCGTAGTAAAGTTTGCAAACGTTAACGGAACGGGTTCGGCAAGCGCCAACCTGTTGTTTACAAAATCTATTTTCCGAATGGGGGTATATGTAAGCCCCAAAAACTTTTTCCCTTCCAACATACAAGGATTACCTACCTGGTATGAAGTAAGAGTGAATGAAAAGGGCTACCTAGGCCGCCGTGATGGCGTTGACCTGATGGTAACGGTGAATGCTCAAAGCCTGAAGAGTGATATTGAAGAAGTGAAGCCGGGCGGATACCTGGTTTATGACAGCACTAAAATGCTGCATTCGGAATATATCAGGGAAGATATAAACTACATTGGCATACCACTTATGGAGATGTGTAATAAGGAATTTACTGACCCGCGCCAAAGACTGTTGTTTAAGAATATTGTATACGTAGGCGCCCTTTCAGCTCTGCTCGATATTGAGTTTAATGTACTGGAAAACCTTATCTCGGAACAATTTGCAGGAAAAGAAAAATTAATTGCCCCCAATATCAAGGCATTGAAGATGGGGTCGGATTACATTAAGGCTAACTATAAATATCCATTGGATATACGTGTAGAAAGGCGCAACCTGACAAACAACCTCATTATGATGGAAGGCAATGCCGCCTGCGGATTGGGAGCTGTTTACGGAGGAGCAACTTTTGCAGCATGGTATCCTATCACTCCTTCCACTTCGGTGGCGGAGGCTTTTGGCGAATACTGCGAGGAATTCCGCGTAGATAAAGACGGCAAGCATAATTACGCCATCGTTCAGGCGGAAGATGAATTAGCCGCCATAGGTATGGCTATAGGAGCCAACTGGAACGGAGCAAGAGCCTTCACCGCTACCAGCGGTCCGGGGCTTTCTCTCATGAATGAATTTTTGGGGCTGGCTTATTACGCCGAAGTGCCCGTTGTGCTTATTGATGTGCAGCGTACAGGACCTTCCACCGGCATGCCTACACGCATACAGCAATCGGACGTATTGCTGGCCGCTTATGCTTCTCATGGCGACACTAAACATATTTTATTGTTCCCCTCTACTCCCAAAGAATGTTTTGAAATGACAGCCGATGCATTTGACCTTTCGGAGGAATTACAAACTCCGGTAATGGTGATGACTGACTTAGATTTGGGAATGAACGACCACGTTTGCGAGCCTCTCGAATGGGATGCAAAACGGAAATATAAAAGAGGTAAGGTGTTGAGTGCTGAAGACCTTGATAAACTCAACAGTGAAAGATACGGGCGTTATTTAGATGTGGATGGAGATGGTATTACATACCGAACCATTCCTGCTACACATCCTACCAAGGGAGCTTTTGTAACCAGGGGCACGTCGCGTGATGAGTATGCTACATACACCGAAGAAGGTCCGCCATACGAACGGAATATGGAAAGACTTTCCCGGAAATTTGAAACGGCAAAAAGCTATGTTCCGGCTCCCCAATTCTACCATGCCGAAAATCAATGTGACTACGGAATAATATTTTACGGCACATCTACTCAATCAGCGGAAGAAGCCATTGATATATTGAAACAGAAAGGAATTTATTTGGATGCCATGCGCATCAAATCATTCCCTTTCCAAAAAAGTGTGGAAGAGTTTATTGAAGCACACGATAAAGTTTTTATAGTAGAACAAAACCGCGATGCGCAAATGAGAAGCCTGATGCTTGTTGAGTTAGGCTCCCCTTCCAAAAAGCTTATACCTGTTCTTAATTTTGATGGTCTGCCTATTACCGCTGACCTGATTGTAAAAGAAATAGAAAAGAAATTAACTAAAAAACGTAAAGCAAATAAAATTTGATGATTTGATAATTTGGTAATTTGATAATGAAATATCATGTTTTACCAATCATCAAATCCTCAAATTACCAAATTATCAAATTATGTCCTACGCACGTCCTAAATTCCGCCATCCCCAACTACCCAAAAATGAACTGGGCTACACCTCCGATTATTATGAAGGTTCCATTTCCACATTGTGTGCAGGTTGCGGGCACGATTCTATCAGCGCTGCCATAGTACAGGCTTGTTACGAAAACAACGTAGAGCCACACATGGTAGCCAAGATGTCGGGGATAGGATGTTCTTCCAAGACGCCTGCTTACTTCCTCAGCCACTCTCACGGATTCAATTCAGTCCATGGCCGTATGCCTTCGGTTGCTACCGGGGCCAACATGGTAAATAAAGACTTAGTATATCTTGGTGTTTCAGGAGACGGAGACACTGCATCTATTGGGATGGGGCAGTTTGTACACGCTATACGCCGTAACCTGAATATGGCTTATATAGTGATGAACAACGGCTGCTATGGACTTACCAAAGGACAGGATTCCGCTACTGCTGATGACGGCTCTAAAAATAAAGCTGGAAGTGTAAACCATTTTCAGCCTATTGACCTTGCCAGCCTTGCGCTTGAACTGGGAGCTACTTTTGTGGCACAAAGCTTTTCGGGAGATAAAACCCAGCTTGTTCCGCTTATTAAAGCCGCTATGAAACATAAGGGTTTTGCATTTCTGAATGTTATTTCTCCCTGTGTAACTTTCAATAATAATCCGGGTTCTACCAAGTCATATGACTTTGTACGTGAGCACCAGGAGGCTACTTCTACATTTGACCTTGTTCCCTATAAAACAGAAATCACTACCAAGTATGAAGAAGGAACAACCAAGTCGGTAGTAATGCACGACGGTACGCTTTTACAGTTGCATAAGCTGGAACAGGAATGGGATCCGCAAAACAGGCTTTCAGCCATGAATGCTTTGGGTAATGCAAAGCAGAAAGGCGAAATCCTTACAGGCTTGATTTATATTGATGAAAAGTCTAAAGATTTACATGACCTGCTTAATACTTCAGACACGGCTTTAAATAAACTTACCCAGGATGTACTTTGCCCGGGTACTGAAAAACTAAGGGACATTAATAAGAGTCTAAGATAGGTCGGAGGTCGGAGCCCGAGTCGGAGCCCGACTGGCAAATAGTTGGAGCCTAAGTTAAATAATTAATTTACCCGTGTTGGATGAATTAAAGAGATTCCTCTCCTGCCTGAGGCAGGATCGGAATGACAGGCATTTTTTAGGATAAAGGAGGGAAGGGGGCGGGCAAAGGCCGCCCCCTTCCCTCGTACATCATGCTAACAATCGTGTCATTCCGAAACGAAACGTAGTGAAGTGAGGAATCTAAAATGTTCCATAATTAAACTGAAAAATATTTTAAAATTAATTCGCCCAATGGATTTAATTAATATTTATTAATAGCATATTTGATATATATTTTAATATAAAATTACTAATAAAATAACAGGGGATAACAGGGACCTTAACAGGGGAAATAACAGGGAAAAACCCGAAAATAACAGGGAACCGGTTTTTCTTTAAAATGCTGAATAGTAATGTATTACCTATTTTTACTCCCTGTAAATAACAGGCTTTTAAAAAATAGAGTGATAAAAAAGCAGTAAAAATTACTGATTGAGATTGGGGAGTCATTTTGTTTTTCATACCACAAAGATAAAGCACAAAAAAGTGTTTTTTGAAAAAGTCAATGACTCATACTATCCCTACCCACCTCCCCTTGAAGGGGAGGCGCATCATTTCTGCATCTCCAGCGCCATTGCAACATTTCAACGGAACCCCATCGGGGTGTTCTTTTGGTAGCACAAAAAGCAACCCGTATTATATTTCCCGCCGAAGAAACCGGTAGATATTTTACCAATGTAGTAGGCGGGTGGTTTTGCTATGTTGGTTATTAGCTACCAAAAGGACACCCCGACGGGGTTTTACATCAATACCTAAGCTAAGCTTACAATATATCAACCCACTAAGCGCAGCTTAGCGGGTACGGGATGAATCTTACAAAAATTATAATAAACAAAGTACTTTGATTGCAGCATTAATTATTATTTTTGCTTCTGTATTCATAATATTCAATAGTCGAAATAATTAGTAATTCAGAAGGTATGGCAGTGAAGGAAGATATAAAGGAGCGGTTTGTTGCCTCAATGCTCAGATTCGTAAATGCTGTGAGGGGCGAATCAGAGGTATGTTCAGAAATTTGCGGAGGATTTAATGAAAAGGAATTGCAAGTTGTTGTATTCGTCGGTCTCCATACCAGCGTTAAAATGACCGAATTATCAGAGAATTTAAACTCTCCTTTAAGTACCTTGACAAGTGTTGTAGATAAGCTGGTTGAGAAGAAGTTCTTAACCAGAGTACATTCCGATGAGGACAGAAGAGTGGTAAATGTTGCCTTAACAATTAAAGGTAAAAACTCATTTAAGACTTTCTTAGACAGAAAGGATGAAATGGCTGAAAAAATTTTATCACAATACAATGTTACTGAACAATCTCATTTTATTGGGTATCTTGGGAAAATGACAACAACAATTGAATCCATGAAATAAATTTTTTTTGGTAATTGGTACGAAATTCGTAATATTGCACTTTCAAATTAAATACAAAACACCGGTTTCGATTTTTTTTGACTAAATAATTCGATAATAGAACTATTCTAAAATGGTAATACATAATATCAGAAAGGAGTTAAACATATCGATTAGCTCGGCTAATCATCAGGCTCACCATACTGGTCAGCTACCTTAATAAAAACAAAAATTAAAAAACAAAAAAATGAACGAAAGCATATTAATAACCGGAGCAAACATTGGGATTGGGAAGGAGACTGCCCGACAGTTAGCCTTGAAACAAGGAACAAAAAAGATAATTCTTTTTTGCAGAAATCAAGCAAAAGCCGAGGCAGCAAAAAAAGACCTTGAGGAGAAAACGGGAAAAAAGATTTTTGAAATTATTATTGGAGATGTTTCGGATGCAAATTCTGTAAGAAAAGCGGTAGAAAAAATAAAGGAACCTATTGATGCAATAATTTTAAATGCAGGTGGAATGGTTGGGAAAACGGCTGGGAAAGTTACGCCTTCCGGTATGAATGAATTAGCTGCTACCAATATTTTAGGTCATGTAATTTTAGTGGAGGAATTAATAAAACATGATAAGTTGAAAAAAGCTGTACTATCAGTCAGTGCAGAAGCTGTACCGGGAGTAAAGATGCTCGGAATGAAACCGGTTGCCATGAAGACTTCCTCTGTAGATGAGTTTGCTGCTGTTCTTGATGGATCCTATTTTGGTGATAACTTTGATCATGTGCAAGCATACGGATATGTCAAATATGCAGCAACAATGTGGACCTTATCAATGGCAAGAAAATATCCTGACATCAAATTTATTGTTATGAGTCCTGGGAACACAGGTGGAACTAACGCACCGGATAATTTGCCTCCAGCAATGAAATTTATGTTGAAGTATCTTATGATGCCTATTGTATTCCCATTAATAGGAGGAATGGTGCATAAGCTGGAAGTAGGTGCAAAACGCTTTGTAGATGGCATTTCGGATGACCGATATAAAAGTGGCATTTTTTATGCAAGTAAAGAGGGTAAGTTATCAGGGGACGTGGTTGACCAGAGCACTTTTTATGCTGATTTGAAAAATATTACATTCCAAGATAACGCCGATAGAGCAATTCACCGTTTTATAAAATAGGCCTAATAATATCTAAAAAGGTTACTCCTGGAACATTTCCACGGCAAATTTTATAAGCCCGGAGGTGTTTTTTACGCCAATTTTTCTAAGCAAATGCTGCTTATGTGTTTCCACTGTTCTTTTACTGATGCTTAGCTGTTCTGCTATTTCATCGTTTGATTTTGCTTCGCCAATGAGCTTGAGAACCTCTATTTCGCGGGTAGAAAGGTCATCGTAAACTTTGGCATGCGAGCTATGCAAACGAGCCCGGAAGGTATCTGGGTTATTATTTTCAAAGTTTAATAACTTGATGGCGACATCATTGGAGAAATAATTGCCACCGTTGAGTATGGTTTCAATTGCCTTAATAAGCTCTTCGGGAGTAACATTTTTCAGTACAAAGCCCTTTACGCCTATTTTTATCATCCGGTCAATGTACATGTATTCATTGTAATTTGACAGGGCGAGTATTTTAGCTTCCGGATTTTTTTCTACAATCAGGCGTGCAGCGTCGGCGCCGTCAATGCCGGGTAGCTGGTAGTCCATTATTACTATATCATAAGGATTTTGCCCGGCAATTTCCACTCCCTCTTCCCCATCAACGGCTTCATTAATAAAGAATTTGAACTTGGATTCCTGGAACTCGAGCATGGAGCGAATACCATCGCGCACCATTTTATGGTCATCCACAATCAGTATTCTTACATTCCTACTCATTCTTTATTGTTTAGGCAGGTAATCTTTATAAGGAATCATAATTTCGTACATGGTTCCTGTTCCGGAAGCGCTTGAAATTCTGACAATACCGGTATAGGATTCAATACGCGATTTTACATTTTTCAGCCCCATACCTTCAAATTCATCCGCTCTCTTCATATCAAACCCTTTTCCATTGTCCTTAAGCACTATAAACAGCTTGCCCTCAGCAGGGTCGGAAACCATTTTAATACCTATCTTTTGAGCAAACCCGTGCTTAATGGCATTATTGATAAACTCCTGCACTATACGGAACAAAGTGACTTCCAGGTTTTTGTCGAGTATAGGGAAATCGGGGGCTATATCGGTGGTAAAATCAATGGTATTGCTTAGCTTTATTTTGTTGCACAGTTCATGGATAGCATGACTGAGCCCGAATTTTTGAAGTGTGCCCGGCATAATATTGAAACAAATGTTAGATAATTCAGCAATTACTTCATTTAATGCACTGTCTGATTTGGAAAGGAGCTCGTCGTATTTTTCAGTTGAAAGGTTTCCTTTCATACTCTTGAGTGTTCCAAGGAAGAACTTGATTGCCGATAATTGCTGCCCGAGGCTATCGTGCAAGTCTTTAACAATCCTTTTACGTTCTTTTTCCTGGGTATCTACAATAGTTCTTACAAAAAGGTTTTCTATTTCCTTTTGTTTGGTCATGTTCTTTATAGTACCCTGAAATCCCCTTGTTTCACCAAACTCGTTGATAATCTTATTAGCTGAAACAAGGCAATCGATAATCGTGTTCTCCTTATCCCTGATTTTTAACTTGCAATCGGGCACAGAAGTTTTTTCGTTAACTAATCGTATAAAAGTCTCCCTTTCAGTTATATCATATATATAGTCGAAAACGGAATCTTTATTAATAGCATCCTCCGAACATTTTAAAAGATCGAAGCCGGCACGATTGAGGTCAATAAATTTTCCCTGGGCATCTGTAATAAAGAAGCAATCGGATGAATCTTCAAAAACCTTCCTGAACTTCTTCTCTGTCTCTTTGGATGAATTTTCGTATTGTTTTATCTTTGAAAGGTCCCTCGCAATAATGAGGTACCCTATCCTAACCTGGTGCTGGTTATATAGATAGCTGCAGGAAAGACTTACCGGTATGGGTGACAATTCGAGGGAATGGAACACCACTTCCAGGTTATTAAGAAAGCTGTTTTTGCCAAGCATACTCCTGATGTATTCAAAAAGCTTGCTTTCGTCTCCGGCAATAAAATTTATGGAGGTTTCCCTTAACTGGTTTTCAGAATACCTAAGTTTCTCGGTTACAGCTTTATTGATGCTGGTGATGTCACCTTTATTATCCAACACGAGCAGCATGTCGGAAACGGAGTGGAATATGTTATTAAAGTAGTCACGTGAAATTACAGAGGTTTTAAGTTCCTCCCCAAGCATGTTAATATTAGTGATAAAAGCATCAATCTCGTCATACTTATCGGAGGGTTGTATACTATAATCAAAATCTCCTAACGAATAGCGAATTAATAAGTTATTTATCTCTTCTAACCTGGAATCCATAGTTTATATCCTTGTATTATGCAAATATATTTAAAAAACGGTTAATTTATGATTTGGGCTTGAATTGCTGTAACCATTCAAGGGCCTTTTCTTTATCGGTAAATACCCGGGTGGGAATTGCCGGCTTGGCTACTCTAAGAAAAAAGTTTCCGAGGAATTCACTATAAACGGATTTCAACAGGAGAACTCCCGCAACGACTCCTTGTGAGCCGCCATCCTTATCAGAAAAGTAATCGCGCGCTTCCTTGGTCATTGATATAACTCCGCTATCCATAACTAACGTAGGATATGCAACTCCTTCGATATACTCAAGCCTTTGCCTCACTATTTCTTTGGCAACGTCAATGTCTATAACCCCACCTAAATACGTAGCGTGGAGAATGCCATCAATAATCTCTAAACGATTATACGGAGTAATTAATGGATCCTTATTCACTTATTTATTAACAGGTTAATAGATTCAAAAAACACTTTTTCATCTTTATATACACACACGGATATAGCGCATAATACGTGAAACACGTACGTAAAGTTACGTATAAATATTATAACCTTACGTAAAATACTTACGTAGAACACGTAGATTATTTTTAATAATTCAGTAAACGCACTGATGTTTAAAGTTTTCGACCTGTATACTTTTGCAACCTGTAACCAACCACACTGTAGCTAAACAATAAATAACAATAAATTATGAAAGAAACAATTTCAATGATTGACACCGTAGACGAAATAATATCCTATGGTGCAAAAAAGGACGTACTTCACTTGAATACCGGTAATTTTAAGATTAACGGGAGCAAAATTTTCCTGAATGGGGAAATAAACAAAGAAGTAGTCAATTTTGGCTCCTGCAGCTATTTGGGGCTCGAGTTTGATGCCCGCTTAAAACAAGGCGCAAAAGATGCCATTGATTGCTACGGAACCCAGTTTTCCTGCTCGCGGACATATATTTCCGCCCGCTACTATAAGGAGCTGGAAGTATTGCTTGGCAGGATTTTTGAAGCGCATGCAGTAGTTACCCCTACTACTACCTTAGGCCATATTGGAGCTATTCCTTTATTTGTAGGTAGTAATGATGCGGTTATACTTGATCACCAAGTACATAATTCGGTACATACGGCTGTAAACCTTATTAAATCGAAAGGTGTACATACAGAATTGGTTCGCCACAACCGTATGGACCTATTGGAGGAAAGAATAAAAGAATTACGCCAAACCCATAAAAAGATCTGGTATATGGCAGATGGCATTTATTCCATGTTTGGAGATGCTACGCCGGTGGAAGAGGTATACCAATTACTGGAAAAATATCCTGAATTTCACTTTTATGTGGATGATGCTCACGGAATGAGTTGTTTTGGTAAAAACGGAAGAGGATATGTATTAGGCAAAAAAGCTATCCATGAAAGAATGATTGTTGCTGTTTCCTTCGCTAAGGCTTTTGCTACAGGCGGCGGAGCAATTATATTCCCAAATGAAGAAATGGCCCGCCGGTTCAGAACATGCGGAGGCCCTATGATCTTCTCGGGACCTATGCAACCTTCTCAATTAGGGGCTGCAATTGCTTCGGCAAAAATCCATCTTTCAGATGATATAAAATTGTTCCAGGAACAATTACACTCCAGTATAAAGTATACTAATAGTCTTATAAAGAAATATGAGCTTCCTCTTATTTCTGAATCTGAATCACCTGTATTTTTTATAGGGGTAAGCTTACCTAAAATAGGGTATAAAATGATAACCCGTATGATTAACGACGGGTTCTTCCTGAACCTCGGCATTTTCTCGGCCGTTCCTATGAAAAACACGGGCGTAAGGTTTACTATAACCCGGAATCATAGTTTCAAAGAAATAGAAAAAATGATACAAGCCCTTTCAAGGAATTTGAGAGAGGTATTGGCCGAAGAAAACTTTAGCATTGAGGAAATTTACAAAGCATTTAAAATTAAGAATGCACCACAAGAAAAACTGGTTGAACTTGCTCCTTCTGTAATAAGTGAAAATGACTTTGAAATAATACATGCCAAATCAATTACTCAAATTGATAAGAGACAATGGGATGATTATATGGGAGAAAGAGGTTCATACAACTGGGAAGGAATGAAATTTTTGGAAAAATCATTTACAGGAAATGAAAAGCCTGAAAATAACTGGATGTTCGATTATTTCATCGTAAAAGATGCGCTTAAGAATACAGTCCTTTCAACCTTTCTGACCACAGCAATATGGAAGGATGATATGCTGTCTCCTGAATCTGTTTCAATTAAAATTGAAGCTGAAAGGGCGGAAAAAGATCCCTATTATTTAACTTCAAAGGTATTGTCGGTGGGTTCTTTATTAACAGAAGGCAATCACTTGTTCCTTGACAAAACTTCTCCTTTATGGAAGGATGCCCTACACCTGCTTCTTGAAAAGATAAACCGACTGCAAGAAGAATATAATGCCCATTCTACATTTTTGCGTGACTTAGCGCAAGGCGACTCAGAAATGGACGGGTACATGGTAGAAAACGGATATTTTAAAGTTACCATGCCGCTCAGTCACCAGATTCAAAACCTGGATTGGAACACGAAAGAAGAGTATGTACAAACACTCTCCTATAAATCCAGGCAGCATATTAGAAAAGATGTGTTGAGACACGAGGATAAGTATGAAATGGAAATTGTAAAAAATCCTTCGCAGGAAGAAATTCAACACTTCTATAACCTTTACTTAAATGTTAAAGGGAATGGATACAAATTGAATACTTATGCTCTTCCGCTTAAAGCGTTTGAAAACATGGTGACAAGCCCTAACTGGGAGATTATCAGCCTTAAATTAAAACCGGAATTTGATAACAGGCCCGAAAGAAAAGCTGTAGCGGTTATATTCAACTTTGTTACCGAAACAGCCTACAATGCAATGGTTATTGGTTTGGATTATAGCTTCCAGGAAGAATTCAAATGCTACAGACAAACTTTGTACCGTACATTAATGCGGACCCGTGAATTAAATAAAAAAGTTTTGAGACTCGGATTCTCTGCTTCCTTTGAAAAGAAAAAATTAGGCGCTACCACAGTTGAATCAGTGGCCTATATGCAAGCAAAAGATAACTATTCAATGGCTGTAATAGAATCTATGAGTGCGTTGCAGGAAAAAAGGTAAACGACGAGTATAAATTCCAACCAATCCCCTGTATAATGCAAAAAAAGAAGGTGAAAACAAACAAGCCCCAAAAGAAGCAGAATATGCAACTGAAGATATTGATGCTTGAGGATTCGCGGCATGAAGCTGAGTTTATCGAAAATTTACTCCGTAAGGAAAAGATAGACTTTATAAGCAAGCGAGTGGAGTTTGCAGATAGCTATGTGAATACCAAGGTTATTGATAATGATGTGGTAAACGCACAAAGCATCTTCAGACAGGTTACCGAACGCAAAAAAGCAGAGGAGACACTAAGACAGCACGAGGCTTATTACCGTGCGCTGGTAGAACATGGCAGTTACCTCAAAACACTCATGTCGGCAGAAGGTTTATTATCATATGTAAGTCCGTCCATTACCAAGATACTTGGGTTTAAACAGGAGGAGTGCATAGGAATATCCTTGTTCGAAATGATTCATAAGGAAGAGGTTCAGCGCATGACTGAGATGATGAAGCAGCTGATAAAAACTCCCGGAAAGTCATTTTACCTGCAATTGAGGGTTCGGCATAAAAATGGGAACTACCGCTGGTGCGAAGGTACTATCACTAACCTGTTAAACGATTCTCATGTAGATGCTTTTGTATTAAACCTGCGTGATATTTCGGGAAAAAATAAAACCGAAGATACCTTGCGCGACAGCGAACAATTTCACCGTGTAATAACCAATATTTCCACTATTGGTATTGCCTGGGCAAGCGTTGATAAGAAAGTAGTGAATGCTAATAACAGCATGTGCGAAATGCTGGGGTATTCCATCGAGGAAATAAAAGGATTGTCATTTACGGATATTACACACCCGGAGGATCAAACCGTTGACCAGGTTCAAATGGAAAAGATGCTTGCAGGCAGTATTGACGGGTATAAAATAGAAAAGCGATATATAACCAAAGATAAAAGGGTTATCTGGGTTAATTTGAATATATCCTGTTCTCGCGATCAGCTTGGCAAAATACAGTACCTGATTGGAATTGCGGAAGATATTTCTTCGAGGAAACAAACAGAAGAAGCGCTGCAAAAATCGGAAGCCAGCCTACGTACAATACTTGATAATATAGAAATATCCTACCTTTTGCTGGACAAGGAATTGAATATTGTTTCCTTTAATAATTATGCTACCCGCGAATTTAGCGAAACATTCGGCAAGCCATTGGCGGAGGGTGCATTTATAGGCGATTATATATTGGAAAACCCGAAAGAAGCCACACTGGAAATGTACAGACGTGTTATTAAGGGAGAGTATTTGCAGGATGAAGGGAACTATTTAAGAAAAGACGGTACCACTTGCTGGCACTCGCGCAAGCTTTCACCGGTTAAAGACAGTCATCATGCCATTATGGGCATGGTTATAAGCATGCGTGATATCACATCTACCAAACATGCCGAACTGGAAATGGAAAAAATGACATCGGACATTGCTGAAAGGAACAAAGACCTTGAACAGTTTGCATACATTGTATCGCATAATTTACGGGCGCCGGTTGCCAACATTATGGCGCTTAGCGATGTGATTACTACCTACGATTTAACAGAAAATGAAAGCGAAGATATGCTCGAAGGACTATCGGGCAGCGTGAAGAAGCTGGATAATGTAATAATGGACATGAACCAGATTTTACATGCCAAGCGCCAGCTAAATGAACAAAAAGAAACTATCCATTTTTCAAACCTGATTGATGAAATAAAAACCCAGGTTCGCCCCCTCGTTAAGAAGCAAAATGTAAAAATTGTAACTGATTTTACTGTAGATGAAATATTCACCATTAAAAGCTATATCTACAGTATTTTTTACAACCTGATTTCGAACAGTATTAAATTCCAAAAACCGGGAATTGTTCCTGTCATTGAAATTAACAGTAAAAAACCGGGTGATAAAATTGTAATAACATTCAATGATAATGGCCTGGGTATTGATCTTTCAAAAAAGAAAGATGATGTATTCGGGCTATACAAACGTTTTCATACACATGTAGAAGGCAAAGGCGTTGGTCTTTATATGTGTAAAGTACAAGTAGAATCTTTAGGTGGAAAAATTAACCTTAAAAGTAAACCCAATGAAGGCACAACCGTTACTATCGAATTCCCTACCCGCTAACTTTATCGATATGCAAATGAAAGACCCTTTACATTTCGTTATCATCGATGATGATTCCATAAACAACATGGTATGCAGGGCAGCTATTAAATCTGCCACGGGAGGAGAGCTTGCCGTTTGTTTTAACAATCCGCAAGAAGGGCTGAAATATTTTGAAAACGAATATTCTGCAAAGCCCACTAATCCAATCTTATTATTTCTGGATATTAATATGCCTGAAATGAATGGTTGGGAATGGCTTGAAAAATACAGCAGCTTTCCACAAAGCATAAAAGATAAGGTGACTATTTATATCCTTTCCTCTTCTGTAAACCCTACTGATATTGACCAGGCTCATTCCAATTCCCTGGTCAAGGATTATATTGTAAAACCATTAACAAAAGCAAAGGTTATGAATTTGCTGGAGCACTCCGATTCCAATCCCATGCTGGGATTAAAAATGGATTAACTATGAAAATTATATTTACTTCCAATAACAACCTAATGTCCGGAAACCTCGTTCGTAAATAAACACATAACAGGTCGCGAATAGGGGTAAACAGAGGATGGCGGGAGGAATGAAAATTCCTCCCGGCCCACCCTCCTCGTTAAAGGAAGCAGTACAAAGATATTGCTTTTTCTTTATCTGCCGTATTTTTTTAGTAAAATTTGGCTTTTTTGTTTGAAAACGGATGTAATTCAATAAAAACATCTTGTTTTTCAATACATTGCTCTATGAAATCTTTTCAAAGAGAAATTTCCCGGTAGTTTATATTTTATAAGTTTCCTATCTTGCATTTTTTAGCGACCCGTTTACAGATAGTAGATTTATAAAAGCATTGGCGTTTTTTCAAAATATCAGGAATAGGATAGGAGAACATTTCCTGATGAAACAACATGCAAGCTATTCAAGAGAGCGGGCTATTATAAATATTGATAGCGCTACTAACATAGGCATAGTTTTTTGTGGAGACAACCCGGACGATGTAGAGCTGATAAAAAGCCATGTTCAAACTTTGCGCAACATGGGCAAGCAAGTAAAATCATTGGGATTTATACATGTAAAAGAATTGCCCCTGGGGCTTAATGGCTCTATGATGCACCAGTACTTTGCACTAAAAGAATTAAACTGGTATTACAAACCATCTTCCCAATTTATTGATAACTTTGTAAATGATGAATTTGACATTTTATTTGATTTTGGAGCAATAACGCAGCTGCCCATTATGTATATAAACTCCATGTCAAAGGCAAAGTGCAAAGTCGGAAGATATGTGGAAAAATATGTAGACTTTTACGATGTTATGGTAGAAGTTGATAAAAGCAAAAAACTGGATTATGTGGTAAAAACCATACATAATTATATAATGTTACTTAATAAAAAAGCTGTTAGCTAAAAGCTAAAAGAGATTTGATATAAAATATGGATAACAAAGAAAATCTACCTGCCCACCTGAAGCAGGAAGTAGATGAAGCCCAAAGGGAAGCCATAGCAAGAATGGAAATAGAGTATGAACTCCGGCATGAGTTAAAGTACAAAGAATTTTTTGCCGGCTACCATCCTGATGATGTAGAGGAATTTATAAAAGCCTATTCGGGAAGAAAAATAACCTGGATTAACTGGGGCAAGTTTTACTATGAACATAATGAAGACCACCAGTTGCGTTTTTATAACCAGGCGTTGCAATGCTTATGGCAAATACAGCAAAAAAAACTTTTCAACCTGCAATGCCAGTGGAGGGCTGAAAAAATTAAAATCCCCGGCATTGTTGTTACTGTTGATTTCAGGTATTGGGAAAATAATATTAAACAATGTTCCTTTATACCGCCCATAACGCAATGGGAGTTTGAAATGTATCTGGACTATCTTAAAAGCGATGAGGTGGAATTAGATCCGGCGGAAGCAGATTTTGAGTTTGAATGGCAGGATTTTATACGATTTGCAGATGATTATAATTCAGTGAAAGACGATGTCGAATTAATTATTCCGCTTTGGTACCAATTTTATGACAACCGCATGGGTACTGATTCTTTAATGACGCTTCCCGATATAAGAGGAGATAAGGAAACCAAATACCTGAAAGCCTATTATGAAAACGTTAATAAAAATGTATCCGATGGAAAAACGGATGTATTGAAACTGGAAAGAAAAGACATAGACTACTTGTCAGTATACAACCCGGGCATTATAGAAAAGTTTGTCCGTACCTATGAAGACAAGGAAATATTAAGATATTTTATTTCCTACGAAAAAAGCCACAAGCCAATGGAATTTGCCGATGAACTGGCCGAGATGGCTTTTAAAGAACTGCGGGAATTGAGCGAACCAATACCTATTAAATCTTCTGGCGACTGGCGGGAAGCGCTTATTGACGCGTGGGAAGAATACCGGCGCAAACAGATAGTTAAGCTTCTGCCATTGGTATATGAAGACTATTTGCAAAAGCAGGAGCTTGGCATTTCATATCAATCGGAGGATACTAAAGAAGTGACCCTTGAGGTGGAAGAATGGAGAACAGCCATTATAAAAGGAAGAGAACTATTACTGGAACCTCCCGACTTTAATTTTTAAGACCCTGTGATTTCAAAAGACAAAACGGACGGGGAACTTCTCCCGGTAATGGAGTATTTTTACAGCATACAGGGTGAAGGTATGCATACCGGGAAAGCAGCTTTCTTTATTCGCCTGGCAGGTTGTGATGTGGGATGCCACTGGTGCGATGTAAAAGAAAGCTGGGATGAAACGAAGCATCCCGCGAAAGATGTTCAACATCTTGTTCGGCTGGCAAAAGAATCGGGAGCGCCTATGGTTATAATTACAGGAGGGGAGCCAACCATGTATCCATTGCAGAAACTTACCCACGCATTGAAAAAAGAAAAATTTGCTGTTCACCTGGAAACATCGGGGGCCTATATAATTGATGGCGCATTTGACTGGGTATGCGTTTCACCTAAAAAAAGGAAGCCGCCTTTGCAGGAATCGCTTGAGATTGCAGATGAATTAAAAGTTGTTATTTATAATAAGGATGATTTTAACTGGGCAGAAAAAAATGCTCTTAGTGTAAATAAAAAATGCAAACTTTTTTTACAACCGGAGTGGAGTAAAGCTGACACGGTAATGCCTTGGATTACAGAATATATAAAAAACAATACGAATTGGAGGGTTTCTTTACAAACCCATAAGTATTTAAATGTGCCTTAAAAATTACCGGCGTATTTCATTTTAGATTATATTTGGCATCTTAAAAATTAAAAAAATCATGAAAAAACTACTCTTAGGTGCAATAGTTACACTTGCTTCAATAGTAAGTACAAAGGCACAACAAGCAACTATTTTTCAATATAATTTTTCAACATCGGGAACCAACCTGCCTGCAGGTGGTTGGAGCCAAGATAAATCAGCAAGTTCTGATGTTGACCATACAGGGTGGTACTTTGGCACCTCTTTTCCCAGCAGCGGATCCCTTGCCGCGATAGGAACTGTCCCTGCTCATGGCACGTATGCTTTTGTAGATGATTATGATCACAACACAGGTCATACAGATGCTGATACTTTATACTTGCCAGTTAAAGACTTTAGTGCATATCAGCATGTTTTAATTTCATTCGATCTCATGTTTTGGTATAATCCAAGTAATCTCGGCGAATTAGGCAGACTTATTATTTCAACAAATGGAGGGTCGACATGGACACTCATAAAAGGTTTAGCAGGAACTTACGGTTCAATCTACCCTGTGTGGAATGATTCAGTATTATTAGATATCTCTTCGTTTGCTGCCGGTCAGTCAAATGTACGCCTTGCCTTTATGTATAGCAATAACTCTACAACGGGTATAAAAGGTTATGGCATGGCAATAGCCAACATCGATGTATTTGAGCCTTTTAATTACGATATGAGCGTTATAACTCAAAATGTTCCATATTTTTTACGGGTAAACCAGGCTTATACCTTTTCAGGATACATAAATAATGATGGCGGAGATACTATTTCGTCTTTCGATTTGAATTATTCTGTTAATGGAGGAGCCACTAAAACCCAAACCATTTCGGGTATTACCGGACTTCACACATTATACGCTTATCCCTGGGTCACGACAAGCGTCCCATTCACTCCATCTGCAGCCGGTATTGATACTGTAAAGTTTTGGGCTGATCACCTGAATGGAAGTAATGTTGACCAAAATCATCCCAATGATACATTAACTCAGACTTTCCAGGCACTGGCACCCTCTGACCTTCCAACAAGACAGTCGCTATATGAAGAATTTACCGGGCAGTCTTGTGTTTTCTGTATGGTGGCCGGCCCTAATCTTGATTCCGTATCAGGAAAGAATGCCAGCAATTCAAATATCATTAAATATCACGTGCCTATTCCGGGAAGGGATTTTATGTATGATATAACAGACACAGGAGTTAGTGTCAGGCAAGCATATTATGGTGTCAATAGCGCCCCCCAAGGTTTTCTAGACGGAACTTATCTTAATCCCTCAACGTATCTAAGTCCTCCCATCACACAGCGCTATTCCACCCCTACCGTAAAAGGAGAAAATGCACTGGGCTCCATATGTACTATAAATATTACTTCCGCTGCATTTGATGAAAAAAAGGATAGTTTCAGTATAGCGGGTAGTGTAACAGCAAACGCTGCTTTACCGGCGGGCTTAACACTCCAGGTTGCTTTAACTATTGATTCTATTACCTACAAATATGATTTAAGTACAGATGATCCTACCAAGTCGTTTGCTACTCCTATTGGGAATGGTAACGGTGGATATTCAGATCCGAACGCCGCAGACTCCTATTATCAATATGTGCTTAAATTTCCCCATGTGCTTGAAGCAATGCTTCCCAGTGCAAGCGGCACAAGTTTAGGAGCTTTTACTGCCAGTGTTCCCCAGTCCTTTACGTTTGGCTGGAAACAACACCATCCTTGGGGTCAATATCCAAAAGGAGGAGGTACAGACCCTTTTACAGGTAAACCCATGGGGGATAGCACTGTATACGACTCCTCTTCAACTGGGCAATTTGTTGTTTTTGTGCAAGCCGATACTGGCGTTAAAAATTATCATATGCCTGCAGGATATATACTTCAATCTAAATCTGCTTCGCTTAGCAATATTACAGGGATGCAGGAAATTTCGAGTGGCATATACTTTGAAATGTACCCAAATCCTACCAACAATACTACCAACGTTGCTTTTAAACTTGACAAAAGTCAAAATGTTAATGTTGCGGTATATAATATGTTAGGACAACAGGTTTATTCCCTTAACGAGGGAAATATGTCAGCCGGCATGCACATTATCGAGGTTAATTGTTCAGCATTGCCAAATGGGATGTACTTTGTCAAATTTAATGCAGACAATGCAAGTACCACTAATAAGTTGTTAATTCAACGGTAATCATTTTTAATATATACAAAACCCCCCGTCTTGCTTCAGCGAGACGGGGGGTTTTATTTTATACCAAAGTGTTCCGGTTTAAAATTTATTTCATAGCTCATTTTGCCCCAAACCTCTAAAGGGGCTTAAAAAAAGACCTCACCCTACCTGAAGGAGGGCGATTAAAGCCTCTTTAGGGGGGTTGGGACTGACAAGTGCAACCTGAGACATAACATATACCAACAAGTCAGCTGAACCTATCATAATTTTTCGTAAATTTGCGTAATCAACCATTTCAAATGAAAAAAAGGAATCTATTATTAGTAATTGCTTTTACAGCATTCCGCATTATTTCATGGGGTCAACTTAATATAATTGAACCCGGTAATCCGCATGTATTAAATGATTCTACCATAGTTGTAAGTGGGTCTTCATCCTCCTCATCAGTAATAAATGTGGACCTTTACGTAGTTAATGCAGGATCCTCCAAATTAGGTGTATGGGCAATGCGTGAACCTATATCTCTGCCTACAGTTGATACTGATAATGACTTTTGCTGGGTTCTTTGTTACGATACCCATACTAATACTTCCCAATATTGTGATTCTATTGGTTCTCATGACACTGCTAATGGTTTAAGTACATTCAACGGACATTATTTTCCTTATGGGCATACGGGACCGGCTCGTATTAGATACACTTTTTATGTAGCTAATTCTTCCGACAGTTCATCGATAATTGTTGAGTACAGGGCGACCCCAACAGGCATAGAGGACATTACAGGTCAGACTATAAGTTTTTCTGCGCCTTATCCGAACCCTGCCAATAATTTGGTGAATTTTAATTACAGCCTTACCAATGGCATACAGTCAGCCAACCTGAAAATATTTAATATGATTGGTGAGTGTGTTCAAACACTTCCATTAAGCACTTCCAAAACCAAGGCGGTTGTCAATGTGCAATCCATGCCATCGGGAATATATATTTGCGAAGTGGAAGCCAGCGGCTCCAGCCCGGCTTATCAAAAGTTAATAGTTTCGCACTAACTAAAATTTTAGCATATTTTAAAGTCCTGCCTAAACTGGCAGGACTTTTTTTATACCTATTCCTCAATATTTTATATACATTTGAAGCCTCAATAGCAATCATTCTATTATGAAAAAACAAATTGTATTATTTCTTTTTTTACTTTTTATTTTTCCTACTGTTATTTTCGCCCAAAGCCTGCTTAATTCAAAGGTTCCGTCTATCCAGGTAAAAACAGTGGATGGTTCTACTTATAATACTTCCTCCTTCTCTAATCACGGAAAACCTATTATTCTTGATTTTTGGGCTACCTGGTGCAAGCCCTGCATTGCCGAACTGGATGCTATTAATGATGAATACTCCGATTGGCAAAAAGAAACCGGGGTAAAAGTTATTGCCGTATCAGTTGATGATGCCCGCACTATGGGCAAGGTACAATCATTTGTAAAAGAAAAAGAATGGGACTATGACATATATATTGACCCCAACCAGGATTTTCAACACGCTATGGAAGTTATTAATGTACCTTGTACATTCATTATTGACGGGACGGGCAAAATAACATACATCCATAATTCATACATGGAAGGAGATGCGAAAGTTCTGCATGCAGCATTGCTGAAAGCTGCAGGGAAAAAGTAAAGAAGTTCATAAAGTTTGTAAAGTTCATCCAGTGAAAAGTAAAATTCTACTCGCCTCAAAAGAGCTAAAAATTTATAAAGTTTGGAAAATACTTTTTCCTTTCTCTTTTCTCCTCTTCCCTTTCTGTGCGGGAGCACAAATATTAAGCGGTGAGGGGCAACTGCATGGCAGTATTGAAATAGATGCGCAATACTACAAACCCGATTCACTTATCGGGGCGCCTGCTGTTCCTGAAAAAATGCTGATGAATACTTACGATGAACTGGATTATACCAATGGAAAAATATCGGCCGGTGTACGATATGAAGCATACGATGATGCTTTGCAGGGATACAGCACGCTATACAATGGCAGCGGTTTTCCATATAAGTACATAAGTTATAAGCAAGATAATATGGAAGTTACCGTGGGTAATTTTTACGAGCAATTCGGCAGTGGCATGATATTGCGCGCATACTGGCAACCCCAGCTTGGCATAGATAATTCATTTAACGGAGTACGGGTAAAATACAATCCCACAAAAGGAGTTTACTTAAAAGGGCTTGTGGGAGATCAGCGCTACTATTGGACTGAAGGGGCCGGACTGGTGAGAGGTATTGATGCAGAAGTGAATTTGAATGAACTGGATTCTTCTCTTGCCAATATGAAAACTAAGATAATTTTAGGCGGTAGCTTTGTAAGCAACTACCAGGCTTCCACGAGCACCACTTATAATTTTCCTGAGGATGTGGGCGCCAGTGCAGGAAGGATAAGCATTACCAATGGAGGGTTTTCCTTATATTCGGAAGGGGCCTATATAATAAACGACCCCAATGCCATTAACAACGATATTTTTAAAACAGGGGACGGAGTGCTTGTAAGAGCGGGGTATTCTCAAAAAGGCCTTTCCTTCCTTTTGAGCGGAGAACGAATTGACAATATGAGTTTCAAATCGGACCGCGCAGCTACAGCGAATGACTTAAACATTAATTATCTGCCATCACTTCCCCGTGATGAAACCTACCAGTTAGCTCAAATATATCCTTATGCCACCCAGCCAAACGGGGAGCAAGGACTTGACGGGGAAATAAAATATAAATTACCAAAAGAAAGTTTATTCGGCGGGAAATATGGAACAGATTTGGACGTAGAATACACAGTAATTAATTCTCTTGATACTATAAACCTGAATGACCAGGCTACAAACGACAAGGGATATACCACCCGGCTTTTCAATGCAGGACAAACAAATTATTTCCAAAACCTGACCTTGGAGATACAGCATAAATTTTCACCTGATTTCAGGATGATAGCCCAATATGATCATGAGTATTATGATATGACCGTAATTCAACAGGAACCAGGCTCGCCTAATATTACTTCCAATATTGGGGTTCTTGATGGCTACTATTCATTATCCTCCGCCCATACTCTGCACATGGAATTGCAGGGTTTGCAGACAGCGCAGGCCCAAGGCAACTGGGCATTCGCTTTGGCAGAATATAACTTTGGTCCCGATTGGTTCATAGGCGCACTGGATGAGTATAACTATGGCAACCCAGACCCGGCACAGCGAATACATTATTACACGGTAACCGGAGGCTATATGAAAAATGCCTTGCACATTACCATAGGATATGGCAAACAAAGAGCGGGCATACTTTGTATAGGAGGGGTTTGTAGGGAAGTTCCGGCTTCGGACGGCTTTACTTTATCTATTACAAACAGCTTTTAAAAGCAAGAATTTACTAACTTAGCCCTTATTGAGAGAACTAATGAAATTGAGACACATATTTTTGGGAATGTTTGTTGCTGCAATTACGCTTTCAGGTTGCGATGAAATTGCAAATCCTCATGTAGCCCAACAACAGAACAGCACTTTGCCATCTACTCCCCCTACATACAGGGATAGCAGCGCAACTTCCGGTACATACAGTTATACCAAGTATAAATTATTGCTTGAAGACTGCATGGGCGACCAGTGTTCCAACTGCCCCTCTGCTGCTCAAATAGCCGATACCTTAATAAGCACTTATTCCAATCCAAACATTGCAGGCAATATAGTAATGATGGAAGACAATTTTGGCTTTGATGCCGTACCAACCACGTCAGATGGCTCAGCCCCCTCTTATGCATTTACAACTGACTATCGTTGTTATGCCGGCACCCAGTGGTGTAACCAGTTTGATTTATATTATGCCTCATACCCGGTAGGTATGATAAACCGCTTGGGATATACCAATACAAACCCCGGTGCTGTTAATATCGGGTATCCTAATTGGTCAGACAGCGTTAAAACTATCATCAATGCGACAACACAATCTGTTGAAATAAACATTCATGACAGCTGTTGGGTTCCTCAACGTATTATTGGCGTTGAGTTCCAAGTGACTTTCTTAAAGCCTCTTTCAGGCAGTTATTCGCTTGAAGCGGTAATAATGGAAGACTCTATC
>Ga0206873_1044_pt1 | contig 39587 bp, 19 predicted proteins | sample Alteio_BWOrgCont_11_FD_152631 | JGI IMG/M metagenome (GOLD analysis project Ga0206873, IMG submission 152631) | Enriched cells from forest soil in Barre Woods Harvard Forest LTER site, Petersham, Massachusetts, United States -... | ecosystem: Environmental > Terrestrial > Soil > Temperate forest >...
ATTCCCAGCCACAACATCCAACGAAGTGAACTTTTTCCGCAACCTTTTAACTTCTTCCAATACCCTTTTTGAATGCCCATGGGCGGTATCTATAATAATTGCATCTACTCCCGCTTTTACAAGGGCTTCGGCCCGTTGAAGCATATCGGCGGTGATACCTACCGCTGCTGCTACCCTCAACCGGCCAAACTTATCTTTACAAGCGCTTGGGTGAAGATGAATTTTCATTATATCTTTATACGTAATAAGACCTACCAGTTTGCCGTCATTATCTATCACCGGTAGTTTTTCAATCTTATATTTCTGTAATATCTGCTCCGCTTTACTTAAATCTGTCCCTGCTTTAGCTGTAATGATTTGGTCTTTGGTCATTACTTCGCTGATGCTGCGGCTCATATCCTTTTCAAAACGCAGGTCGCGGTTAGTGACAATGCCCACCAATCTGTGTTTGGAAGTAACCACGGGAATACCTCCTATTTTGTTAGCCTTCATAAGCTTGAGTGCATCGCCTACTTTCGCTGACTCCAGAACAGTAATAGGGTCTTGTATCATGCCACTTTCATAGCGTTTTACACGTCTCACCTGTTCAGCCTGCTGGATGACAGTCATGTTTTTATGTAATACCCCTATACCGCCTTCTCCGGCAATAGCAATAGCCATGCGGTAATCGGTAACCGTATCCATGGCAGCGCTAATAATGGGGACATTGATGGGTATATTCCGCGTAAAGGATGAAACAATGTTTGTTTCTCTCGGAAGCACGTCGGAATAGGCAGGAACCAAGAGGACATCATCGTAAGTCAGGCCCTCTTCTGTAAATTTATCGTCGTTTATTTTCACAACAAAACTTTCGCAAATATAAAGGAAATAATCGAAACGAGGAATTTAAATATTTAAAGGGGTAGTGGTTCAGTTTGTTCCCGTCAGCGCCAAGCTTTAAGTTACCGTCATTGCAATCTCGCCTAAGGCGAGAGAAGCAATCTCATAAAATTTGGGTATACTATCCCAAAGGTATCCATTCGGATTGGGGTAAGATTGCTTCGCAGAGCCTCGCAATGACGATTGGCATCTTCCTTTAGGGGTTTGGGGCAAAGTGCAATAAATTTCAAACTAAGACCTACCTAACATTTCTATATCTTAGCCCTCTCAAATAAATATCTATGAAAAACCTAGTTAATACTGTATTCCTCACTCTTTGTCCTTCTCTCTTCATTCTTTGTAGCGCCCAAAACGTTATGACTCCCGAACTGCTTTGGCAACTTGGGCGAGTGAGTGGTGAAACGCTTTCACCGGATGGCAAGAATGTTATATATGGCATCTCTTATTATGATGTAAAAGCCAATAAAGGGGAAGAAAACCTCTATTCTGTCCCAGTTGCAGGTGGGGAAGCCAGGCAATTAACTACAACTATTGGGAGCGAGAACAATGTGGAATTTTCTCCAGGCGGGAAAATGGGATATGTATATAAAGGTAACTGGTATGAGGCTAATTCCGATGGAAGTGATGCTTTACAACTTACACACGATACTATTGGTATTGATAATGTTAAGTACTCGCCTGATGGCAGATGGGTACTCTTTACCAGGAATGTAAAGTTAGATCCTACTACCCAAGATCTTTACCCTGATTTCCCGAAAAACCATGTGCGTATTATTACTGGTCTGATGTATCGCCACTGGGATACCTGGGAAGATGGAACCTACAGCCATGTTTTTTATGCACCCTATACAAACGGGAATATTGACATGAGCAAGGCTATTGACATAATGAAAGATGAGCGCTATTACTGCCCTCAACAGCCTGAAGGCGGAGCTGAAGACATTGTTTGGAGTCCAGACAGCAAGACCATAGTATATGTTACCAAGAAGAAAACAGGAAAGGAATATGCCGTCAGTACTAATTCAGACTTGTACTTTTACGATCTCGCCTCAGGCGAGACAACAGACTTTACCCAAGACAATCGGGGGTATGATACCTATCCTACATTTTCAGGTGATGGCAGCAAGATAGCCTGGCTCAGCATGGCCCGGGACGGATATGAGGCCGACAAAAACCGGATTATGGTGTATGATTTTAAAACCAAAACCAAGTATGATCTAACCAAAGACTGGGACGAATCAGCAACTTCGTTGAAATGGAGCAAGGACAATACCAAACTCTACTTTCTTGAATGCGCTTTTGGACCGGATCAGCTTTTTGAAATCAATATTCCCCAAAACCTTTCCGATGTTACCGCTAAAAACTTCCGGCAGATTACTGCGGGCGACCATGATGTAACTGCCATGCTCGGCGAATCGGGTAAAGATATGCTGGTAACCCGCACCGATATGAACCATGCTGCAGAAGTGTTTAAGGTGAATTTAAAAACAGGGGAATATACCCAGTTAACATTTACCAATAAAAAAGCTTACGATAATATCAGCATGGGTAAGATTGAGAAGCGTTGGGTTAAGACAACCGATAACAAGAAAGAACTGGTATGGGTAATTTACCCACCCGGCTTTGACTCTACCAAAAAATATCCGACTCTGCTTTATTGTGAAGGAGGACCCCAGTCGCCTTTATCGCAGTTTTATTCTTTCCGTTGGAACTTCCAGTTGATGGCTGCTAATGGCTATATTATTGTTGCCCCGTGTAGAAGAGGTATGCCCGGCTTTGGGACTGCATGGAATGAAGAAATAAGCCGCGACTGGGGCGGACAGGCTATGCGGGATTACCTTTCTGCTATTGATTCCGTTACCAATCTGCCGTTTGTAGATGCAAACCGCCGTGGCGCTGTGGGAGCCAGTTATGGAGGATACTCCATCTATTTCTTGGAAGGAATAAGCGAGGGAAGGTTCAGAAGTTTTATTGCACACGACGGAGTATTTGACCTGGAAAGCATGGCTGGCACCACAGAGGAGCTTTGGTTTACTAACCATGAGTTGGGAGGACCTTATTGGGACAAGGCTGTAGATTACCAAAAGTTTAATCCGAAGAACTATGTGGATAAATGGAATACTCCTATCCTGATTATACAAGGAGAACAGGACTTCCGGGTGCCGGTGGAGCAAGGGCTGGAAGCCTTCCAGGCTGCACAGTTGAGGGGTATTAAAAGCAAATTGTTATATATTGATGATGCAGGTCACTGGGTATTGAAACCACAAGACGGTTTAATCTGGCAACACGAGTTCTATAAATGGCTAAATGAGACGTTGAAGTAATAGAATTTGTATACTTTTGTATGAGTAAACAACTTACTTTGGATAATATTAATGGCAATGATGAAAGTTGTACCTACACCCAAAGTAGACAATAAGAAATAAATTCCCGGGCAATGGGGAAAAAGCAAATAATAAATAGAGCCTCAGTTTTTGTTTTTGTTACAACCATTTTGTTCTCTTCCTGTACAAAACAGAATGATTTACCTGCCCCATTATCGTCCTATAACTTGAGTGCCTATGCTAACGGGGAACTTTTAACCTTTAATGCCGTGGCGAGCACTTACTTTACCACTCCGGGAAGCGATACACTCCTAACTATTGGTGCTACATGGAATACTAATCTTATTAATAATGATGAATATCAGTTGACATTTTCTAATATTAAATTTAAAAAAGGATTTGTAGGGAGATATAATTTAGATAGTACGGAACAAGCAGTTTTTGATGACGTACCTTTGCAAGCTGTTAATCAAGGCTTTGATTTTTATTATGCAACCGATTCTACACATACATGTTCAATATCAATTAATACTTATGACTCTATTAATAAAACCATTTCAGGAACATTTAGTTTTACAGGAGTTGGCGGACCTGTCTACGGTACAGGTAGGACAGCACCTTACTCATCTCCAACACTCAGTTTAACTAATGGGGCGTTTAAAAAGGTACCGCTTAATCCCTGAATTAAACTTTGTATATAGTAAATGAGAAAACTACTTATATATACAGCACTTTTCATTTCTCACTCTTCATTTTGTTTAGCGCAGGTTGATAGTACTCATAATATCAGTAAAAATAGCAGTGGCGATAGCACGAAAAATAAATGGATATCCTATATTCTTTTTTCGGGAGGTATAAGTAGACCATGGACATTTAGTGGTTATGGAGCAAGTTCTTATTACTCCAATTCTGATGGATATGGATATTCCGGTTATGCTGAAAATGGTTCAGATTTTTCGCTTACCTACGGGTTGAAAAACCAACGAGGATGGGAACTCACAGGAATGTTTTCCTATATCCGCAATGAATTTGATGCCTCCGGAGTCATGAATGAAACGGTTGCTAATTTTCTGGGTGGGAATGGTGGTGTTTATATCAATAATGTAGATGCAATTGGTAACTATTACTATAACAACTATTCCTTGCTTGCCGGTGTTACTAAGAGCTGGGGAAATCAGAATGTAAATATTGGTATTACTTTAATGATTGGCGATTTTATAACCTATACACCTGCTATGCATGCTATAGCGTCAGGTGAGACAAATAATCCTGATAGCGTTTATTTTAACATGAATTCCAAGTTACAAAGTAATTTTGTTGCTGAATTGAGCATTCATGTAGATGTGTCTATTACCGCACACTTTTTTTTACGTTTGCTTGCTGAATACCAGCTATCAGGATTAATGAACGGAGGAGGATATCAATTTATTGATATGACAACTGGAAACACGCTCTATTCAGGTACCTACGCTTCGTCTAGTTCTTTTTCCCGGGTTAATGCCAGCCTGTTTGTAGGGCTTACTGATATAACCTTTGGATTGGGGTATAAATTCTAAATAGCGCTATTAATATATTGTCCACTAAAGGCGGACTTGAAAACGTCTAATCATCTGCCTTAGTCATTGACTTTTTCACAAAACACTTTTTTATACACTATCTTTGCTTCGACCGCCATAGCTTTAGCGACGGCGGGTATTATATGAAAAATAACGGATTTTTAGACGCTAAAAATTGGATATTAGGATACCCTTTTCTATTGTTCTATTGCTTAGCATTGCAAAAAGCAATGAATCATTTTTTAATGTCCTTTTATTCAGTATGTTATAAAATGGCAAAATTTAAAAATCATTGCTATTTCATTGCTAAACCATTGCTATTTTATTGCTCGGAATCCCCGTCCGAACGGATTCAGCCGGGCGGGCATTCGGACTAAAAACTGTCTATGATGCCATCCGCCTAAAAGGCGGACTTAAAAGCGACCTCACCCTCTTATTCCTCTCTTGAAAAAGGAGAGGGAAATGATACTGCCAATATGTTTATTAGCATTGGGGGACCTAGCAAATTGTTTACTTTTACCACAAAAAAATATCATGAAAAAGCTACTCATGCTTCCCTTTCTTTTGTTGGTGCTTACCGCAGGTTATTCTCAGGTTAAAACCCGTAGTTATGTAGTAGACCCGGAGCTCGCGCCCCGAGCCCATAATGTGGACTTTACTCATCTGCGTCTCAATATTGCTTTTGACCCCGCTAAGGGATTAGTAAAGGGTAAGGTAATGCTTACCTTCACCACACTCCGGCAGAATACAGATTCTATTTGGCTGGACGGGATAAAAATGACTATTAAAAAACTTACGATTAACGGCAAGGAAGTTAATTACAAAACAGACAGCGCCGGTATTACTGTCTATCCATCCGGAAACCTTGGATGGGAAACAAACGATTCGATGGAAATAACATATGTATGCACTCCGAGAAAAGGACTGTATTTTATAGGATGGGATGATCCGAAAAATATCAGCCGCAAAGAGATATGGAGCCAGGGAGAAGCTTTCGATAACCGCAACTGGATACCTATGTATGATGATTGGGACGATAAGATGTTAACCGAAACCATAATAACTTTTGATAAAGATTACCAGGTATTAAGTAATGGCACGCGAGTGAGTGTAAAAGATAACGGAGATGGTACTAAAACATGGCATTACCGCATGAGCCATCCGCAATCTCCTTATTTAATTATGATTGGAATTGGCAAATATGGAATAGATGAAAGGAAATCGAAGTCGGGTGTACCTTTGCATCTTTATTATTACCCGGAATGGAAAGATAGGGTAGAGGCGACCTATAAGTACAGCGCGGAGATGATAGACTTCTACGAAAAAGAAATAGGGGTGAAGTATGGCTGGGAAAGCTATTCGCAGATACCTGTACAGAATTTCATGTATGGGGCAATGGAAAATACCACGGCAACTGTTTACGGAGATTTTTTTATGGTGGACAACAGAAGTTTTCTCGACCGTAATTATATAGGAGTGAATGCGCATGAACTGGCGCACCAGTGGTTTGGCGATATGATTACCTGCCGAAGCGATGCGAGCATGTGGATGCATGAAAACTTTGCCACTTATTACAGTGCTCTTTTTGATAAGGAAATATTTGGCAAAGACTATTTCGATTTTGAAAGAAGGGGATTTGAAAATCAAGCCGTAGCTGCGAATAAGAAAGACCAGTATCCCATTGCGAGCAGTCTGGGCGGAACCGTTCGCAATTACCCGCAGGGGGCTTTTGTTCTTAATATGCTAAAATACGTAGTAGGAGGAAGGGAAGTATACAATAAGGCTATCAAGTATTATTTGGAAAAGCATAAATATGAAAATGTAGATGCCCATGACCTACTCATATCCTTTGAGGAAAGCACGGGCATGTCGCTGGATTGGTTTTGGGAAGAGTGGTATTTGAAAAGCGGAGAGCCGGATTATCATGTTTCTTATTACGAAAAGGATGGCGTGACCCATTTTTCGGTTATCCAGGCACAGGAACTGTCGGAAATAGCCGGGCTATCCGCCTCCCCGGATGGCTCACGACCTGCGGGATTATTTAAAATGCCTATATGGTTCGAAGTGCATTATACCGATGGCACTGCAGATAAAAAGCAAGTATGGATTGAAAAACAAAATGAAGAGGTAAATATTCCTAATCCATCGGGCAAGAAAATAGATTTTGCTCTTTTCGACCCCGATAACCAGGTGTTGAAGACCGTGACCTTTCACAAACCGTTTGAAATGCTGAAAGCACAGGCGATGAAAGCTGAAAACCTGCTCGACAGGCTTGATGCGGTGGAAGCAATGCGTACAATTGATTTAGATACAAAGAGAGCAGCATTGATAGAGATATATAACCGGGAAACCTTCCAGGCGGTGAAAGCTGCTGTGGTGGCACAATTGATTAATGATGCAAATACTCAAAGTAGAAACCTTATTAAAAGCGCCATTGTCGATAAGGATGTACTGGTGCGCAAGGCAACACTATCAAATATCACCTTGATACCGTCCGATTTAATTCCTGATTATGAAAAGCTGTTAAGTGATTCATCCTACAGTGTAATTTTAAATGCGCTTATGCTGTTGAGCAAAAGCAACCCCGCTAAATTACCTCAATACCTTGCAATCACTAAAGGTGTTACAGGTACGGTGGGCAGGGATGTTGAAATAGAGTGGCTGGAGCTATCGGCGGAAAGTACTAATGATAATCAGTATATTAATAAACTGGTTGAATACACAAGCAACTCATATGAATTCAGGACAAGGGTAAATGCTATGCAGGCATTAAAGAGACTTGATTATTTTGACACTACACTATTGGCTAATATTATTAACGCAGTTCCAAGTGCCAACGATAGGCTTGCGGGTCCGGCCGCTGAGACACTGCAATATTATTATGGAGAGGATAGGTGGAAAAGCACAATTGCTGATTTTGTGAATGCCGGAAAATGGGATAACTGGCAATCAGCCGCCATTAAAAAGGTGGTGAATTAAATCCGGCTTAAAGGAGAAGATTGCTAAGCTTTAAAAAGAAGCAGCTCAATAAAAAATATTGTAGCTGAATTTTTCTTACTTTTGCGCCTCGCAAAAAATTAGGCCCGTTCGTCTAGGGGTTAGGACGCCAGGTTTTCATCCTGGAAACAGGGGTTCGATTCCCCTACGGGCTACCATAATAAGCCATAAATATTTGAAATATAATATTCTATGGCTTTTTTATTGTATGAGGTGATGATTCTATATTCATGCGATAAGTTACATAATTGTATTTTGTTTATTGGTTATTAGGGTTTTATATTGTACTCTTTATTAGGTATCGGGTGATATATCAAATCCATAACGGGTTAAAAAATTGCGTATAAAAAAGCCGGAATAGTTTTTAATCCATCCCGGCCGTTGTGTATAAGTAAGGAACTAATTTAAAGCCTTCCCCACATTAACATCTTTATTGAGTTTTAACCATCTTCTTTTCACTCAATAGATAACCATCTTTATCCAGTATACGTATTAAATAAACACCGTTCGCCTGGTTAAAGATATTTAACTGCATGGTTTCATTAGTGGTTATCACGGTGCTAATCTTCTTCCCGGTGTAATCATACATCTCAATGATCATACCCGCTTGCAAACCGGAGAGCGTAAACTGGCCGGTATTAGGGTTAGGATACAGGTTGATATTTTGGGATGCAGGACAGCATGTAGCGCTCTCTTCTTTATAAGCAGCAGCCACAGGCTGAGAACACGTTATAGTAACAGGAAGGTTATTAAAGCAACCGTTGACATCTTTCACCTGCACTGCGTAGCCCCGGGCTGAAAGGCCTGAAGCGCTATCTGTGCTGCTTACATTGGGAGTCCAGGTATACCGGTATGGAGATGTACCTCCTCTTACTCCAATGGCAGCCTTGCCTGTTGCCGTGCCACATGCAGGACGGCTAAGGCTTGCCACACTGTCAAACAGAACAAGAGGTTGGGTAAGCGTCACCGATGAAGTAGTTGAATTATCACATTTATCTCTAACCGTTACTGTATATGTTCCTACTGAAAGTCCGGAAACTGTAGAAGCAGAACTGCTAACAGGACTCCATGAATAGGTGTAAGGAGAAGAACCTCCGCTTACAGTTGCCTTAGCCTTCCCGGTTGCGCTTCCATAGCAGGTTATAGCCGTTGATACAGATGCTGTAGATGACAATGCACCGGGTTGACTAATAACCACCGAAGCTGTAACACTGCATGAACCACCACTTACCGTTACCGTATAAGTTCCTGCTGAAAGTCCGGTAGCAGTAGCATTGTTACCTCCCGCAGGGCTCCATACATACGTGTAAGGAGTACTACCGTATTTCACACCCACGGTAGCGCTGCCTGTGTTTGAACCATTGCAGGATAGATTCACGGTAGCTGATTTCACTATGCTGTCTCTTAATACCGGCGGCTGTGATATGTTGAAATTAAGATTATTATAACAGCCGTTCACATCCTTTACCTGCACCACATAACCGCGAACGGAGAGACCTGTAGCAGAAGCTGTGGTGCTTACATTAGGAGTCCATGTGTACCTGTAAGGTGATGTTCCTCCTCTTACTCCAATGCTGGCACTGCCTGTCGTGCCAATGCACTGAGGGTAGGTGATACTTGCCAGGCTATCGAAAAGAACAGCAGGTTGGGTAACCGTTACGGATGAGTTAACAGATGTTCCGCAATTATCTCTTACAGTCACTGTGTATGTTCCGGCAGAAAGTCCGGAAGCCATATAGGTAGAACTACCAACAGGGCTCCAGGAATAGGTGTAAGGAGAGAAGCCTCCGCTTGCCGTCACCTTAGCCTGTCCGGTTGAGCCTCCATGGCAACTTATGTTAGATGTCGCAGATGCACTGGCTGATAATGTTGTTGCAGTATGTTGTGTAATAGTTACTGAGGCTGTAACTGTATTTCCGCAATTATCTGTAACGGTTACTGAATAAGTGCCTGCAGGAACCCCTGTTGAATGAGTTAGAGTTATAGCTACGGATCCATTACCCACATTTGTCGCTACAGGTGTGCCTACCACGGTTCCATTGAGGTATGAACCTCCTCCACCGCCGTCGCCGCCGCCAACACCTTCAACTCCGCCGCCGCCGCCATTGTAGCCGCCACCGCCACCGCCGCCATTATTTGCGCCGCCGCCGCCGCCGCCAAATCCGCCACTGTTACCATCTAATCCCGGAACGGATGCAAAATCGTTTGCCCAGTCATCACCGCCCGTACCATTAGATGCTCCTGTGGTTCCATTGCTGAGCCAGCCTGCACCTCCCGCTCCGCCACCGGATGAAGAGTTAAAGCTGTCATCATTGCCACCTCCACCTCCATTGCCGCCTGTTCCTCCGGGTGAATTGGTGCTGCCGCCATTGGTAGTTGAGTTGCCTGAAAGGTCAGTACCGCCTGCTCCGCCGCCACTGGTGCTATTATAGGAACCGCCACCGCCGCCTGCCGCTACAGCAAGCAAAGCTGAAAGAGACGGGGTACCCGTATGCGCCCCTGTTACAGTGGAATCATAAATCCAGCTGGCGCCACCGCCGCCGCCGATAGAACCATCGCTAAGGCCCGTGCCACCCACCACAATAGATAAAATGTGTCCGGGGGTTACAGGTATCCTTCCTGTAAAGGAAGCTCCATTACCGCCGGGAGTACTCGAACCTGCTGCGCCGGCTGCTCCGGTCATAGTCACGGTTAATTGTGTCATACCGGCAGGTACAGTATAATGCTGCACTACTCCTGTATATGAAAATAGTTGAACATCACTAGCGAGGAATGCATTGTTACTTCCTGAACTCCATGAATAGGTATATGGAGATGTGCCGTATTTTACACCCACCATGGCATTACCAAGGGTATCCGCACATGGTGTGTTATTTACAATAGATGTTTTCACAATACTGTCCCGTAATACGATAGGCTGGGATACTGTGAAGCTAACATTATTCCAGCAACCGTTGGCATCTTTCACCTGTACCACATAATTTCGTGGGGTAAGACCGGATGCGCTGTTGGATGCACTTACATTAGGACTCCATGTATACACATACGGAGAAATACCTCCTCGTACTCCGATAGTAGCAGTAATGGTTGGTGAACTACACGAAGGATAGGTAAGGCTTGCAACACTATCCCTTATAGCAGCAGGTTGAGTAATGGTTGCTGACGAAGTACTGCTACAACCATTATTGTCGATGACGAAAACAGAGTATGTTCCTACAGAAAGCCCTGCAGCAATATAAGTAGTACTGCTGACCGGACTCCATGAATAAGTATAGGGCGCTCTTCCGCCGCTCACAGATACTTTAGCCTCTCCATTTGTATTTCCGTAGCAGCTTATATTAGCCCCTGCAAATCCCAGGACTGTTAAGGGCTGAATATTTACAGATGCCGTAGCCGTTGCTCCACAATTATCCTGAACCGTTACTGTATAAGTACCCAGGACTAAGCCCGTAGCTGTGGAATTGTTTCCTTCGCCCGAAGACCACGAATAAGTATAAGGCGATGTTCCCCCGGCAGGAGTGGCTGAAGCGCTGCCTCTGCTTTGTCCTGAACAACCGCCACCGGAAATGAGATTTGCAGTGACCGACAAAGCAGTGGGTTGAGTAATGGTTACGGATGCTGTAGCTGAATTTCCGCAACTATCAAAAACTGTTACTGTATAAGTCCCTGCACTTAGTATGGCGCCTGTCGGATTGGTTGTAGAAACAGTTGAAGTACCGTTCGACCAGGAATAAGTGTAGGGAACTGCGCCCCCTGAAAAGCTTACGGAAGCATTGCCGCCATTTGCACCATTGCAACTATTATTAGAGATAACAGTAGCAGTTGCAGATGCCAGGCCAGATTGAATAGTTACAGATGCCGTAGCCATTGCTCCGCAGTTATCTGTAACGGTTACTGTATAAGTTCCTGAGCTCAATACAGGCCCTGTAGAGGCTGTTGTAGTTCCGTTAAACCAGGAATAAGTATAAGGACTTGTACCGCCGGAAGCAAATACTTCGGCATTTCCGTTGTTGTTTCCGGAACAGCCGTTAGTCAAGGCGTATGCTGTGTCAGTTAAGTACGTAGGCTGGGTTATCGTAACCACCGCTGTTCCGCTGCAGCCGTTGTTATCGGTCACAGTCACCGAGTATGTGCCGGATATAAGGCCTGTTTCGTTTGATACTGCATAGGAAATGGTTACAGCGCCGTTGCCTGTGTTTGTTGCAGTGGGAGCAACTAATACCGTGCCATTCAGGTAGGAACCGCCACCGCCGCCGTCGCCACCGCCTTCAAACTGAAGTCCGCCGCCGCCGCCATTGTAGCCGCCGCCGCCACCGCCACCGCCGCCTTCACCACTTCCGCCACTTCCGCCGCCGCCAAATCCGCCAGCTTGGTTGTAATTGCCCGTAGCTATTGCAAAGCCGTTTACCCAATCATTACCGCCAACAATATCGGAGGGATCACCTGTTCCACCATTGCTAAGCCATCCTCCTCCTGCTCCGCCGGAACCACCGGAAAAGGGTGCTGCTCCGCCATTACCGCCTGTTCCTCCGCCCGAATTGCCATCGGAGCCGGTTGTAGTTGAGTTGCCAATAAGGTCAGTACCGCCGTTTCCACCGGCACCACCAAAATCATAAGAACCGCCACCGCCGCCGGCTGCTACAGCGAGTAATGCCGAAAGGGTAGGGGTGCCCGTGTGTGCACCTGTTAATGTGGAATCATAAACCCAACTGCCACCACCGCCGCCGCCGCACTCATTACCAGGAGCGCCCGGAGTGCCTGCGCCTCCTACCACCACAGAAAGAACATGGCCGGGGACTACTGTGCATAAACCAGTAAAACTTGCCCCGGTGCCACCAAGATACGAATTAGGATCTTCTCCATATCCGCCGGCAGCCCCGGTTACGCTTACAGTTATTTGTGTTACACCGGCAGGAACAGTAAAGTTTTGCGTAGCCCCTTCGTATGAAAAATTCTCAACAGCAGCAAGGGAATAAGAATTTATAGTAGCATTGGTGCCTCCTCCTGAGCTCCATGAATAGGTATATGGAGATGCGCCTCCGGCTACTCCTACTTCGGCGCTGCCGGTGCTTCCTCCGTTACATACATTATTTACTATGGATGATGTTATTATGCTATCGCGCAGACCCGAAGCAGGCATAACTACTTCTGCGGAAACAGATGCCCCGCATTGATCTTGAATAGTTACCGTATAATTTCCTGCACTCAATATAGTTCCGGTTGCGGCTGTTGTACTTCCGTTAGACCATGAATACGTATATGGACTGCTGCCGCCGGAAGGGAATGCCTGGGCCGAACCATCTCCTCCACCGGTACAGATATTTGAAGAGGTAATGGATGCTGTGGTTGACAAGGCAGTACCCGGTTGAGTAATGGTGACAGATGCTATATCCGATACCCCACAATTATCAGTAACTGTTACTGTATAGGTGCCTGCTGTCAACCCGCTGGCAGTGGCATTATTTCCTTCGCCTGCGCTCCAGGAATATGTATAAGGAAGTGTTCCATAGTTTACTCCCACCGTGGCGCTGCCTGTGTTTGTACCATAACATGCAACATTTACAGTGGATGCCGTTACAATACTATCATGCAAAACACCGGGCTGGGTAATAGTAACACTGGCAGTGGCCGTACAGCCATTATTATCTGTTACAGTTACCGAATAAGTTCCTGCTTCAAGGCCTGCATCGCTTATTACCGCATAGGAAATGGATACAGAACCATTAGCTGTATTAGTTGCTGCAGGTGTGCCTATTACAGTTCCGTTAAGGTAGGAGCCACCGCCACCACCCGGTTCATCACCGTTACCGCCGCCACCGCCATTATAGCCGCCACCACCGCCGCCTGCACTACCACTGCCGCCGCCACCGCCGCCATATCCTCCATTATCACCACCGGCACCGGCACCGCCTGTAAAGCCATTTGCCATATCCTTGCCGCCTGTCCAATTTCCGTTTCCTCCGTTGCTCAGCCATCCTGCTCCCGCTGCGGCCGATTCACCGGTACCGCCATTACCGCCTGTTCCTCCGGCGCCATTGGTGCCTGAGCCATTAGTAGCTGCGTTAGTGATAAGATTAGTGCCACCTGCACCACCGCCGGTAACGTTATATGCTGCCGCACCGCCACCGCCTGCCGCAGCAAGTAAAGTAATGGTATTTTCATCCCAAACATAACTTCCGCCACCGCCTCCGGCGCCATCGTCACTGGAAACGCCATTTACGCCCTGTCCACCTGTAACAATTCCAAGAACATGTCCGGGGGTTACCGAGACCAAGCCCGTAAATCCGGCGCCATTACCACCAAGATGGGTGGTAGTGTTATTCCCATCACCACCTGCTCCTCCATTTACAATTACAGATAACTGTGTTATACCGGCAGGTATAGTATAGGTTTGTATTGATGCTTCATATGAAAAGTTTTCAGTAGCCGCAATAGAATAAGAATTTATAGTGGCATTCGTGCCCCCATCTGCACTCCATGAATAAGTATATGGGGGAGCACCGCCTGCTACACCTACTTCGGCGCTGCCGGAGCTTGCTCCATTACATACAACGTTTACCGTGGAAGATGATACTATACTATCGCGCAGGCCTGCAGATGGCATTACTACGGCCGCGGTAGCAGATGCTCCGCAACTATCCTGAACAGTTACGGTATAAGTGCCTGCACTCAATACAGACCCTGTTGAAGTGGTTGTGGTTCCGTTTGACCAGGAATAGGTATAAGGACTGGTGCCACCGGCAGAAACTACCTGGGCAGATCCATCTCCTCCTCCGCTGCAAGCATTGGAAGAAGTGAGAGACGCCATAATTGTTAAAGCGTTGGGTTGAGTGATAGTAACCGATGCTGTAACACCTACAGCGCAATTATCATGCACGGTTACTGTGTAAGTGCCTGCACTTAACCCATTAGCAGTAGCGCTGTTTGCTCCGCCCGGGCTCCATGAATAAGTATACGGAGATGTTCCATATGTCACTCCCACTGTTGCGCTGCCGGTGCTTGCGCCATGGCAGGAAACATTTACAGTGGACGCTGTTACTATACTGTCGCGCAAGGCGCTGGGCTGAGTTAGAGTAACACTTGCTGTGGTTGTACAACCGTTGTTATCGGTTACAGTTACCGAATACGTGCCGGCCGGAATGCCGCCATTACTCACTAGAAAATAAGAAATAGTTACAGCACCGTTGCCTGTATTAGTTGCTGTTGGTGTGCCTGACACGGTTCCGTTCAGATAGGAGCCGCCACCACCACCGTCGCCACCGCCTTCACCTTCAAGTCCGCCACCGCCGCCATTATAGCCACCGCCGCCACCAGCTCCATTTCCATTACCGCCGCCGCCGCCACCGAATCCGCCATTTCCACCTGAGTTGCCCGTAGTTGTTGCCGCAAAACTGTTTGCCCAATCATTGCCACCCGTACCCCCGGATACGGCTCCGCCATTACTAAGCCATCCGCCTCCGGATGCACCCGAACCACTAGGGCCGGGAACTGCCCCGCCGTTACCACCGGTTCCTCCGCCTGAATTTCCGGTACCGCCGTTTGTAGTTGCATTGGTTGTAAGATTAGTACCTCCTGCTCCACCAACATCGCCATTGGAATAGGAGCCTCCTCCGCCACCAGCCGCTACCGCAAGCAAGGCCGAAAGCGCCGGAGTACCCGTGTGTGCGCCTGTTGAAGTAGAATCATAAACCCAGCTTGCGCCGCCGCCGCCGCCGTCCTCATCGGTACCATTAACGCCTGTACCCCCAACGACGACAGAAAGAATATGTCCCGCAGTCACATTGCATATGCCTGTGAAACCTGCGCCCTTGCCACCTGCTTCGGCCGTAGCCTCTCCATATCCGCCTGCTGCACCGATTACGCTTACAGTTACTTGGGTTACACCGGCAGGTATGCTAAAGTGTTGTATAGCCGGTTCGTATGAAAATGTTTTACTGGCGCTAATAAAATAAGAATTTATAGTATTATTAGTACCCCCTCCTGAACCCCATAAATAGGTATAGGGAGAGATACCTCCTGATGCTCCTACTTCAGCAATACCTGTATTGGCTCCATTGCATACTATAGGAGTTATTACAGATGTGTTGGCTGTTATAGCGGATGATTGTTGTATCGTTACCGATGCTGTAGCAGATGCACCACAACTATCAGATATGGTTACTGTATAAGTTCCTCCGTTTAAGATGGCCCCTGTTGGGTTGGTGGTGCTTCCATTAGACCATGAATAGGTATAAGGACTTGTGCCACCTGAAGGGGTAGCTGAAGCATTACCATTGCTTGAGCCGTTGCATGCATTTGCAATGACAGATGTAGAGGCAGATAAAGTATTAGGCTGGCTAATAGTTAATGATGTAGTAGCTGAACCTCCACAATTATCCTGTATAGTTAATGTATAAGTTCCTGCAGAAAGTCCTGTAACGCTGGAACCGGTTTGACCGCCTGGAGACCAAGTGAAGGTATAAGCTGATGAACTGAGAGTAGGATATGCAATGGTTACAGAACCATTGGCTGTATTAGTTGCTACAGGTGTGCCTGCAATACTTCCATTGAAGTATGAACCGCCGCCTCCGCCCGGTTGATCGCTGTTACCGCCGCCACCGCCATTATAGCCGCCACCGCCGCCACCAGCGCTACCGCTGCCGCCGCCACCGCCGCCATATCCACCATTATCACCACCAGCGCCAGATCCGCCTCCAAAACCATTCGCCATATCGCTGCCGCCCGTCCAGCCTCCGTTCTGACCGTTGCTGAGCCATCCGGCACCGCCACCGCCTGAGCCGCCGCCGCCGCCATTGCCGCCTGTTCCGCCCACAGCATTGACGCCGCCGCCATTTGTAGTTGTATTAGAAATAAGATCAGTACCACCGGCACCGCCGCCGGTAATATTCCATGCTGCACCGCCACCGCCGCCTGCTGCTGCAAGTAAGGTTGAAGTGTTTTCGTCCCACACAAAAGTGCCACCGCCGCCTCCGGCGCCATCATCACTGGAAACACCACTTACACCACGGCCTCCCGTAACAATACCAATGATGTGGCCCGGAGTTACTGAGGCTATTCCTGTAAAGCCGGCGCCATTACCACCAAAGTAGCTGGCTGTATTATAACCATCTCCGCCTGAGGCTCCGTTTACAGTTATGGATACTTGTGTTATACCGACAGGTATAGTATAGGTTTGCACAGATGCCTGATATGAAAATGTTTGAGAACCGCCTGCCTGGGTGATTTCCAGGGCTGATGCGCTACCGTTACTGCCTCCATTGCAGCTTACATTAGTGGTAGAGACCGTGGCCGGCACTAAACTTCCAGGCTGGCTTATAGTAACAGATGCTGTAGTTGTTGCTCCGCAATTATCCTGAACGGTTACTGTATAAATCCCGGCACTTAACCCCGTGGCAGTGGCATTATTACTTCCACTGGTCCATGAGTAAGTATAGGGAGATGTGCCATATTGTACTCCTACTGTTGCACTACCGGTGCTTGTACCATGACATACAACATTCACAGTAGATGCCGCTATAATACTGTCACGCAAGATACCGGGCTGGGTAAGGGTAACACTGGCAGTGGCCGTACAGCCATTATTATCCGTTACCGTTACTGAATAGGTGCCAGCTTCAAGGCCTGTATTACTAATTACCGCATATGAAATAGTTACCGAACCATTGGCTGTATTAGTTGCCACAGGTGTGCCTACTACGGTTCCATTGAGGTAAGAGCCGCCGCCGCCGCCCGGCTCACTACCGTCACCACCGCCGCCGCCATTATAACCGCCGCCGCCACCGCCTGCACTACCGCTACCGCCGCCGCCGCCGCCAAAGCCACCATTACCGTCTGCGCCATTGCCACCTGTAAAGCCATTTGCCATGTCGCTACCGCCAGTCCAATTTCCGTTTCCACCGTTGCTGAGCCATCCTGCCCCGCCTGCGGCTGATTCACCGGTACCACCATTACCGCCCGTTCCACCGGGTCCGTTGTTTCCTGCCCCGGCAGAGCTATTGGTTGCTGCATTGGTGATAAGATCAGTACCGCCTGCACCACCTCCGGTAACATTGTAGGCCGCTGCACCGCCACCGCCTGCCACAGCAAGCAAGGTAGTAGTGTTTTCATCCCAGACATAACTACCGCCGCCGCCGCTGCCGCCATCATCGTCGGAAACACCACTTGCACCCTGGCCACCTGTAACAATTCCGAGAACATGGCCGGGAGTTACTGAGGCTATTCCTGTAAAGCCCGCGCCATTACCACCAAGATGGGTGGTAGTGTTATTCCCATCACCACCTGCTCCGCCTATTGCGGTTATAGATAACTGCGTTATGCCTGCAGGTACAGTAAAAGTTTGCACCGATGCTTCGTACGAAAAATTTTGAGTGACAGCAAGACTGAAGGAATTTATAGTGGCATTTGTACCCCCGCCCGAACTCCATGAATAAGTGAAAGGAGATGCGCCATCGGCCACACCTACTTCGGCGCTGCCGGTATTTGCTCCGTTACATGTAACATTTACAATGGATGCTGTTATTATACTATCCCGCAAGGGTGCAGATGGCATAACTACTGTAGTGCTAACAGATGCCCCGCACGGATCTTGAACGGTTACGGTGTAGGTGCCTGCGTTTAAAACAGACCCCGTTGAGGTGGTTGTGCTTCCTGTAGACCATGAATAGGTATAAGGAGTATTGCCGCCCGAAGCGACTACCTGTGCATTTCCCTCACCACCGCCTGTGCAGGCATTGGAAGAAGTGACAGATGCCGTAATTGACAAGGAAACTCCAGGTTGAGTAATGGTAACTGATGCGGTAGCAGATCCTTCGCAATTATCAGTAACTGTTACGGTGTAAGTACCCGCGCTTAATCCGCTGGCGGTAGCATTGTTTCCTTCGCCTGCGCTCCATGAATAAGTATAAGGAGATGTTCCATATTTTACGCCCACTGTTGCGCTGCCAATATTTACCCCGGCACATGAAAGGTTAACAATAGATGCTGTTACTATACTATCGCGTAAAACACCCGGCTGAGTAAGAGTAACAGTGGCTGTGGTTGTACAACCATTGTGATCCGTTACACTTACCGAATACGTACCGGCTATAAGCCCTGCATTGCTTGTTACCGAATATGAAATAGTTACAGAACCATTACCCGTGTTAGCTGCTGTTGGCGTGCCTGACTCTGTTCCGTTCAGGTATGAGCCACCGCCGCCGCCGCCGCCACCGCCAACACCAAAAAGGCCCGCGCCGCCGCCATTGTATCCACCGCCGCCGCCGCCGCCATTGTCACCGGCGCCGCCGCCACCACCAAATCCGCCATACCCACTATACCAACCCGCAACTGTATCAAAACTGTTGGCCCAGTCATCGCCACCAATGCCTTCGGGACCTGAGCTATATGTTCCGCCGTTGCTTAACCATCCGGCTCCGGCTCCGCCAGCACTATTGTCATTGCCGACTGCTCCGCCATTACCACCTGCTCCTCCGGATGAATTGCCATTGGCGCCATTTGTAGTTGTGTTCCCGGTAAGGTCAGTGCCTCCCGGTCCGCCCGCATCAGCGCTCCATCCTTCGCCGCCCCCGCCTGCTGCTACAGCAAGCAATGCCGAAAGGGAAGGCGTACCTGTGTGTGCGCCTGTCAATGTAGAATCATATATCCAGCTGGCGCCACCGCCACCGCCACTGCTGCTATTATTACTGCTATTACCACCTGCACCCCCTACTACAATGGAAAGAATATGCCCGGGAGTTACTGAGCAGATACCTGTAAAAGATGCGCCGGGACCACCGGGAACTATGCCGTTGTATCCGCCGTTCGCACCGCCTTGCGCCCCGGTTACTGTTACAGTTACTTGTGTTACACCGGCAGGCACACTAAAGTTTTGTATGCTTCCTTCATATGAAAAAGTTTGAGAGGCAGCAATAGAATAAGTATTTATTGTAGCATTGGTACCTCCGCCTGCGCTCCATGAATAAGTATATGGAGATGTGCCTGCGCCTGCTCCCGCAGTGGCAGCCCCCGTGGCTGCACCGTTACATAATATTGGGATAGTTATATATGGTGAAGCTGATACTCCATCAGGACATTGCCCCTGGGATAAAACAGGCAACATAAGTAACATACATAGCATACCAAGTATGCCTAAAGTAATTTTGATTTTCATAGGGTTTAGGTTTAGGGTTGTCGATTACAGGTTTTTGAATTTAAATCTGTAACAAACATAATCTTGCCTAAGGGCGTTTAGCAAATAACTGAGGTACACAAAATGGTGGACAAATGCGTGCTATTGATAATCAAATAGATGCTATAATATCATCTATGCTATCATTGTCGGTTAACCGAAGTTTTCGTTGCAAGCGGTAGCGCGATTTTTTTATTGTATCCGAGGATACAACTAAAATACTCGCCATTTGCTTGGTATCTAATTTTAGCTTGGTTAAACAAATAAATCTTATTTCTGCCTGGGTAAGGTCGGGTAATCTTTCTTTTAGCCTGATAAAGAATCCTTTGTAAACCTGTTCGAACAATTCCTTAAATTTATTCCAGTCATCTTCAGTAAGTATAGTGGTCTTATTAAGATGTTCTAATTGTTCAATCCTTGCATCTTCCAGTTCTTTTGATTTAAGGTTTTTCAGCTTGTCCATATCTGTCTTAAATTGTTCCAGCAACTCATTTTTTTCTACCATGCTTTTAGTATGGTCTTCAAGCGCCTTTTTTGCATTTGACAACTCATCTTCCATACGTTGCTTTTCTATTTCCATGTGCTGTTTTTCAATTATGAGCATGGCTTTTTCCTTTTCGGAGATTATTTTGTCTTTTTTGCGCTTGATTTGCTGCCTGTTTATTGATAATATTGCTAAAAGGACAGTAAGGGCCAATAATAAAATGGCGCCATCATTAAGAATTTTCTTTCTCTTGATTTCAGCTGTTCTTATTATATTTTCCTGTGCATATTCCGCCCTGATAGAATCTTCTCTCTTCTCAAACTCGTAGCTTATTTCTATCTGTGTTGTTTCCTGGTCAAGCATGCTGTCGCGATAAATTATATATTTTTTATAATCGCTGTAAGCAGTTTCGTAATTACCTATGGCACTATCAAATGCGGCAAGGTTGCTATAGGTATTTTTTATGTATTTTTTATCTCCTGTTTTTTTTGAAAAGACAAGAGCTGAATCCAGGAAAGTTTTTGCCAGTTTGTAATTTTTTAGCTTGGTATAAACTTGTCCTGTATTTGAGTATGCATTAGCAAGTTTGTCTATATCTTCTATTTCGTGTGCTATGGATACTGATTTAAAATCGTATTCCAGCGCCCTTGCATAATCACCCTGTTTATAATAAATAGTTCCAATATCGCTAAGAAAATCAACATATATGACTTTATTGTCAACTTCCTGAGCCTGGGTTACTGCCTTTAAATCGTATTCCAATGCCTTAGGATAATCGCCCTCCTCAAGATAGCTATATCCTATATTACCAAGGTCAAGGGCAATGTCATTTTTACTTCCTGCTTTTATAGCTATTCCCAGTGATTTAAAGAGGTACTCCAATGCCTTGGAATAATTTCCCTGCTCTCCATAAATTATTCCGATGTTGCAGAACACAGCGGCCGTCATATTTTGATCTTTTATTTGCTGAGCTATGGTTAATACTTTAAAATCACATTCCAGCACTTTGGAATAATTACCGAGCGCATAATAAGTTCCCCCAATATTGTTAAGAGCCCCGGCAACGCCCTGTCTATATCCCATATCCTGGTATAGAGCAACTGATTTATATTGATATTCCAGTGCCTTTTGATAATTGGCTTCGTGAAAATAAGCCGTTCCAATATTTTTTAAAGCATCTGCTACCCCTCTTTCAAAACCTATTTTTTCAGCTAAAGCCTGTGCATTTTCGGCATATAACATCGAACTGTCGTGCTTGGAAAGTATTTTGTATCTAACACTCAACCTATTCAGGGTGTTCACTTTATTGGTGTCATCGTTTTGGTTTTTTAAAATATTTTTTAAAGAATCTACCGCAGACAGATTAGGCAAGGCTATTGGCTTTTGAGCAAAAGCCGGATAAGATAAAAGAGCTTGAATAAGTAAGATAAATACAACCCTTTTCATAAACTTACAACATAGAGGAGACTTTAGGTTACTTAAAACAATAAAAGACACAACAGATTCTATTGGTTTACAACCTTCAATTTTGTAGGACGTGCTCACAAAAATATAAAAAAATCCCAAATTAAACTACCGGGTATTTGCCAACTTTACAATATCGGTTACCTCTAAAATTGGTTTATCATAACCGATTGTAACCGTATGAATCATAGCAAGCCCAAGCTCTTTAAGGGTGCAGACAAATTTAGGAAAAAGAAACCGTAATGCAGGATACATCCAGCTGATGAATGCATAAGCTTTCTGAGTGTTTTTTAGGCCTTTGGTGGGTTGCATGTAACCGGGGCGAAACATATATGCTTTTTTAAAAGGCAACTTCATCAAATCGGTTTCTGTTTTTCCCTTCACCCTTACCCACATGCTCCTGCTTTTCCCGGTATTGTTGGTTCCCGCGCCTGAAACATAAGTGAAAACCATATCCCGATTCTGTTCAGAAAGGATTTTTGCCATATTCATGGTAAGCTCGTAGGTGAGGTGGTAATATTCGGGTTCCTTCATACCTACTGAGGTTATACCCAAACAAAAAAAGCAGGCGTTATAATTTACCAGGAATTCACGGATAGGGGAGAGGTTAAAAAAATCGGTATGAATAATTTCTTTCAGTTTGGGATGCGTAACTCCGCATGGTTTCCTGTTTATTACTAAAACCTGTTCCACATAGGGATGCAAAAGGCATTCATGCAACACTCCTTCGCCTACCATTCCTGTTGCGCCTGTTATGATTACCCGTACCTTCATAATCAACGCAATTATTTCACCTTGTCATTATCAGCGCTGAAGCGGAATCCGAGTCGCTTTCCGGTTTGCATTTGCATACGGCTGGTTTCTTCTTCCATAGCCGAAACACTCACCTCCTTAATATTATCAAAAGGTGGAACAAACAAGTTGAATGAAAGCGTATAAATTATGGCTGAATTAATTATTTCTGTAATTGCTTTTTTATCAAGCACTGCATTTGCAAAATCGTTGTAAAGAAAACCGAGCTGGCGTTTACCTTCAACAAAATAGTGCTTTTCGTGATTCACAAATATGCGGGCAATTAAGTAGCCGGCATCATTAATGCGGTTATAGGTAAATGAATCGGAGAGGAAATTATAAATGCTGATGCTACCACAATAGGCATTTCCTTCATTATTTTTTACATAAGAATTTTGCCATACCTGGTGGCTTTGGTCAAATATATAAACATTGGTTTGCATATAAAATACCAGCAAATCTTCGGCAATTGTCAGCTCAGCTTCAAATTCACTTTTCTCTTTATATGATACATTAATTCGTTTATCAAAAGTAGCCGCATTTTGTGAAATGCTTTTTGCAATCTCAAATAACGTTTCTTTCATCATTACAAAACTCTCCGCCATGTTTTTACGCACGTCAAGCTGAAGGCTGGTTTTTTCTTTAAGCAGCTTTTCTATTAGTTCTTCCGGAGTAAGTTTTTCTGTCATTGCTTTTTTAAGCTTGTAAAGTTGCTAAGATTCCATCCTTTTTACTTTGTTAACTTTAAAAACTTTACGAACTCTTCACTTAATAGGCTTTAGCAAATATAACTCTTTGTTTGGAAGGATTGCCTGAATAAATACATTTCCCTGTTTCCTGTTCTCCGTTCATCGGGATACAGCGAATAGTAGCCTTGGTTTCTTCTTTTATTTTTTCTTCTGTCTCGGGAGTTCCATCCCAATGCGCTAAAATCATTCCTCCCTTCTTATCGATAATTTCTTTAAAGACAGTATAATCATCTACTTTTATGGTATTGGTATTCCGGAAGTCCAATGCCTTCTTATAAAGGTTTTCTTGGATCTCTGTAAGTAAATTTTTTACGAAAGCGGTAATTCCTGCAATTGGTACAAATTGTTTTTGGCGTGTATCACGGCGATATATCTCCACAGTTCCTTTTTCCAGGTCTTTAGGGCCAATAGCAAGGCGGATAGGAACACCTTTCAATTCATATTCGGCAAATTTCCACCCGGGGCTGTGGTTATCACCATCAACATAAAGTGAACGAATACCTTCGGCAGTAAATTCCTTTTTCAGTTTCTCAACCACTTCATTAATCTGCTTGTGTTGTTCCTCTTCTCTATATATGGGAATAATAACCACCTGGTGGGGAGCGAGCATAGGCGGCAAGACCAGTCCTTCATCATCCGAATGTGTCATCACGAGGGCGCCCATCAGTCTTGTAGATACACCCCATGAGGTAGCCCAAACATATTCCGATTTCCCTTCTTTGTTAAGATATTTTACATCAAATGCTTTGGCGAAATTTTGTCCAAGAAAATGAGATGTGCCGGCTTGGAGGGCTTTACCATCCTGCATTAAAGCTTCAATGCAGTATGTATCTATGGCACCCGCGAAACGCTCGCTTTCAGTTTTGGTTCCTTTAGTTACGGGCATCGACATCCATTTTTCGGCAAACTCAGTATAAATTTCAAGAATGCGTAATGTCTCCTCAACCGCTTCTTGGGCTGTGGAATGCGCGGTATGCCCTTCCTGCCATAAAAACTCGGTGGTACGTAAAAAAAGTCTTGTGCGCATTTCCCATCTCACTACATTAGCCCATTGATTTACAAGTATGGGAAGGTCTCGGTAAGATTGTATCCAGCCTTTATAAGTGTTCCATATTATAGTTTCGGAGGTAGGGCGGACTATTAATTCTTCTTCCAGTTTTGCGTCTTCATCCACCACCAAGCCTTCGGGAGAGGTTTTTAGGCGGTAATGCGTAACTACGGCACATTCCTTTGCAAAGCCTTCCACGTGTGCCGCCTCTTTTGAAAAAAATGATTTAGGGATAAACAAGGGAAAGTAAGCATTGGAATGCCCTGTGGCTTTGAACATATCGTCAAGCGCGCGCTGCATTCTTTCCCAAATGGCGTAGCCATAGGGTTTTATTACCATGCAGCCCCTGACGGCTGAATAATCTGCCAGCCCTGCTTTTATTACTATTTCGTTATACCATTGGGAGTAATCTTGTTCCCGTGATACGATTGCTTTACTCATGATGCTTAAAAAATGTTAAAAACTATTTTCCTTATGGTCTTCACTAAAAATTCATTTAAAATGTGTATCTTCGTATTTGTATTAAAAGTGTAATACAAGAACTATTTTCAAACGGGGCAAATGTAAACAATAAACCTTTGAATAAACAGAAAGTCTAACCTTCAAACACAAGTAAGAACATTATGAAAAACTTGTTAAAAATATCAGCCGCCGGTCTTATAGTATTCAGTCTTGTTTCCTGTGAAACACAAGAAAGTATGGCTGGGCGTAATGACGATGGAATCTATGCTTCGCGCGATAACAGCCAAATTGCTTCATCAAATGCAAGCAGCCCTTCAACTTCAAATAATAGCGCTCAGCAGAACAATACGTATGCTGCGTCTGACTCCGGCAAAAATCAAAACAATTATTACTCCGGTTCTAACTACTCTTCACAAGTCAATGGTTACGATCAGGATTGGGGCAATGGAGATTATTACGATGGTGGTTTCTGCAATTCATACGGTTATGGATATCCATATGGTTTGGGTTATGGTTACCCTTATTATGGTTTTGCATATTCTCCGTGGGGCTGGGACTTTGGGTTCGGATATCCCTGGGGCTTTGGGTTCGGCTTAGGTTTTGGATACCCCTGGTATGGGGGTGGCTATGGCTTTTATGGGCATGGGTATGGTTTCTATGGTAACCATTATGGAGAAGGTAATTATGCTAATTCCTTTTCTGGTCCCAGAACAGTAAAAACTCAAACTAGTTTTGGAGCCGCAAGGGGAGTTTCATCCGCGAGTAATGCCAGTCATGTGGGCGCTGTGTTGGCAAGAGGTACAACTAACTCAAGAGCGGCTTTGGCATCTGCAGGTATGGGTATGAAAAATGCAAGTTCAATATCTTCTTCGCATGCAGCACCATCTTCTGTGTCTGGTTCTGCGGCAAAAGCTCCTGCTTCATCTTCCATGACGAGAAGTGCAGGGAATAATTTTTCGAATGTTATTAAATCTTCTAATTCATCATCAACCAATTCCGGTGCAAGGTCGGCGTATACACGCTCAAGCTCTGCAGGAAATTACTATTCCCATTCGGCTACAAATGGAAATTCCCGCGGCAACTATTCCCGCAATAATAGTTATAATGTAAACAGATCTGCAGGCAATAGCAGGCAAGGCGGTTATAATAACTCTCAACGTATTGGGGCAAGTAATAATAGCGGCGCATATCGGGGTGGCTATAGTGGTCGGAGTAGCGGGTTCAGCGGTGGTCGTTCCGGTTATGGCGGTGGTGGTTATAGCAGTGCTGCTCATTCAAGCGGAGGCGGATCTATGGGTGGTGGCGGACATTCAGGCGGCGGAGGCGGTGGACATTCCGGTGGTGGCAGCTTTGGCGGCGGAAGGAGATAATCTTAAAGTAACATTTTAATTAGAAAATAATAATTAAACCTATAATATGAAAAGGTTCTTCTACGCTTCTTGCCTTTTTTTGGCAATAATTCCCCTTGAAACTAAAGCACAATTCTCTGAAGGAGATGCTTTACGCTATTCTCAGGATATTTTGGGTGGTGATGCCAGATATGCAGCGATGGGGGGTGCCTTTTGCGCTGTTGGCGGCGATTTAAGCACGCTTGCATATAATCCCGCCGGTATTGCTGTATTTAATAAGAGCCAGATTGAAATTACTCCCGGTCTTACCCTTCAGAGCACCAACGCGAATTACAATGGTGCGTCAAATGTAAATGAAGCCAGTTCTATAAATTTACAAAACATTGGCATTGTAGGTACATGGAAGGTTAGAAAAAAAGATAAAGATGATGAAGGCGGATGGAAAAGCTACAATTTTGGATTTGCCTATAATCGTTTAAACAATTTTAATGACAATATAACCATCCAGGGAAAAAGTAATAACAGCACAATGTTGGATCCCCTGACTTCGGCGGCGAACGGAACCAGTTATACTAATCTTGAACCATTTCTTCTGAGCCCGGCTTTTAATTCCGGATTGCTTGATACTTTACCGGGCACTAACGCTTCTCAATACTTTAATATAATACAATCTGCCCTTAACAGCGGTAACGGATATTATATACAGCAAACAGAGAATATAACCACTACCGGCTCTATGGGTGAATTTGATTTTTCCTTTGGAGGAAACTATGGGGATAAGCTGTTTATTGGCGGCACTTTTGGAATTGTAAATCTCAACTATAGTGGAACGGATGCATATACCGAAACAGCGGAATATACCGATGCAACCTATGGTTTTCAGAACTATTCCTATATACAGAATGTAACTACATCCGGTACAGGTTATAATTTTAAACTTGGTTTTATTTACCGCTTAATGGATTGGCTGAGAGTTGGAGGCGCAATTAATTCGCCTACGTTCTTTAACATGAATAATAGTTTCTCTACAGAATGGACTGCTAATTACGGTCCTTCTCCCTATTCCGGTCCGGACGGTACACAGGTTACAGGCTTAGGATCGCAAATTAATTATAATTCCAGCCTTACCACCCCGCTGAAAGCAATTGGAGGCGCAGCTGCCATAATTAATAATCAAGGCATAGTGAGTGTAGATTATGAATATGTCAATTATTCAACTATTAGTATCAATTCTTCAGACTTGGGACCTCAATACACCGCTGCAGTTAACTCAGAAATAGGCCAGGATTTTATACAGGCAAGCAATCTGAAGTTTGGTTTTGAATGGGTGCTTTACCCCGTTAGCTTCCGGCTTGGATATGATATTTATGGAAACCCATATAATCAAGGGACAGTAGGCTTTGCATCGGTACGTAATACCTATTCTGCCGGGATTGGGCTAAAAGTGAATAATGCATTTTTTGATTTAGCATATACTCTTATGCAATATAATGAACAGCCTGAATTGTATTCCGGGTCGAACCCAACCACTTTAAAAACCAATATCACAAATGTGATGTTTACACTAGGATATAACTTCGGTACAGAAAAACACCATGCCCACCGTGGGGAAAGATTTAATAATTATCCACCTCCTCCACCACCTCCGCCTCCGGCCGGATACTAAGATTAATAAAAAACCCGCAGAGATGCGGGTTTTTTGTTTTGATGATATTGGACTTTGAATTGTACAAGTCATATCCAAATAAGGTTTTAAAAGTCAATGGTATTTTTTCTGCTAAGGCAAAAAGCAGGATGAAAAACCTTAGTAGAAATAGATATTCTGATAATTTTTGGCCTTATTTATTTCGTAATAAACTTACACCTCCTTCTTCGTATCCAAATGCAGAGTGCGTAGTGTCTTTGCTTTTAAAGATGTAAAGCCTACTACCAGGATGGTCATAGATCCGCCGAAAATAACAGAGGGAATCAAACCCATGAGCTTTGCTACTAAGCCAGATTCAAAACCTCCTATTTCATTGGAGGAACCAAGAAAGATATTATTAACGGATGAAACCCTTCCCCGCATTTCATCGGGTGTCATTAACTGGAGAATAGTTGCCCTTATTATTACACTAACGCTGTCAAACGCTCCGCTAAGGGCAAGCAGGAATATAGACAAAACGAGGTTAGTAGAAATAGCAAAAAGTATCATGCATATGCCAAATCCAAGCACTGCCAACAGCATGTTTCTGCCGGCATTTTTAAAAGGAGGCCTGTGCACCATTATCGTGGCCATTAAAACAGCCCCCACTGAGGGTGCTGCCCTTAGCAGGCTAAACCCTATGGAGCCTGTATGCAATACCGTGCTCGCAAACAACGGCAACAGCGTAACTGCGCCGCCAAACAATACGGCAAACAAATCAAGAGAAAGCGCTCCTATTACCACTTGATTACTGAAAACAAATTTTATTCCTGTGGAAAGACTGGTAAATAAATCTTCCTTCTTTTGTTTTTCCGGCAAAGGCCGCGATTTAATAAAAGAGAATAATGCCAATGCAATAATCATCAATGAAAAATCAGTTATATATCCAATATTCAACCCTATTACACAAAGAACTCCACCCAAAGCAGGGCCTGCAATTGCCCCGGTTTGCCAGGCAGTACTATTCCAGGTAGTGGCATTGGGGTAGTCTTCCCGCGGTATTATTTGTGATAGAAAGGCGAAAAAAGAAGGCGCAATAAATGCCCTGCCTATGCCTGTGAAAAATATTACAAAGTAAATTGGTAATATTCCATATCTGTGTAGGATGTAACTATTATTTAAGGTAAATGTAAATAACAAGAAAGTAAATACACTTAGTATAATAGTGGCAACTGTTATTATTTTTTTTCGTTCAATAATGTCGGCAACATGCCCGGCAAAAAGAGCAGTCAAAATAAAGGGTATTGCTTCAGTTAAGGCTACTAGCCCAAATAACAGAGGGTCTTTGGTATATTGCAGTATCTGCCAGCCCACAATAACACCCTGCATTTCGGTAGCGATAGTAAGTAAAAGACGGGCAGACACAAAACGCCTGAAATCGGGGTTTTTTAAAGAAACATAGGGGTCATTCCGCACGTAGATGAAAGTATTTTTACAATACAAACATAGCAACTTCTTTTAAACTGTGAATAAGAAAACCTATCTTCAACTTTTCATATTTTTGCGCCATGATGCTTGATTCCTTTCAGAAACATCTTTTTTCTTTAGAAAAAAATCCAGCCGGAAAAAGTTTTTTGCTTGCCGTCAGCGGGGGACTTGATTCTATTGTTATGGCGGAGCTATTCAGGCATGTAGGTTACAAACATAGCATAGCCCATTGCAATTTTCAGCTAAGGGGAAAAGAATCGGACGCCGATGAAAAATTTGTAAAAGATTTTGCAGGCAAATCCAAAATACCCTTTTTCTCTATAAGATTTGAAACGAATAAGTTTTGTGTGGAAAACAAGGTATCGGTACAGATGGGTGCAAGGCAATTACGTTACAAATGGCTGGAAGAGATAAGGCAAAAGAATAAGCTGAATTATATAGTTACAGCGCATCATGCCGATGATGCGATTGAAACTTTTTTTATTAACCTGCTAAGGGGAACAGGTATTTCGGGTTTGCATGGCATAAAGGCAAAGAATGAGAATGTCATTCGTCCCATGTTATGTTTTTACCGCAGCGATATTGAAAACTTTGCCAAACAAAATAAGCTTAAGTGGAGGGAAGACAGCAGCAATGCAACCGACAAATATGAGCGGAATAAAATAAGGCATCATTTACTTCCTACATTGGAAAAAATAAATCCTGATGCGAGAGAAGCTATTATAGCAACCATTAGAAACCTGGAAAGAACAGAATTGATTTTAAATGAATCGCTTGATAATATTGCCCGGAAATTTATCCGTACGGAAAATAAAAGGATACACATTCATTTTGGTTTTTTTAAGGAACTTGTGCCTGCTTCGGGCTATCTATACGAGATCATTAAAAAATATGGATTCAATTATGAGCAATGCACACAGATTGCTGAGAGTGTCAAGGGGCAACCGGGAAAGGCTTTTCTATCAGGTTCACATCGTATAATAACAGACAGAGAAAACTTGATTATTGAGCCACTCCCGGCGAATGACAATACTGAAGTTATCGAAATTAAAAAAGAATTAGAAGAGCTATTAACACATTCGCATACATATTTGTTCAGAACCCGTAAAAACACTAAAGGCTATATTATTCCGAAAGCTGTAGATATTGCTGCGCTGGATTTAGATAAGCTGCAGTTCCCGGTAAAAATACGCAAATGGAAAAAAGGTGATAAATTTTATCCCCTCGGAATGAAGAGTCCTAAAAAAATAAGTGATTTTTTAATTGACAACAAGGTATCTGTGCCGGATAAAGATAATGTTCATGTGATGGTTTCGGGTGTTGATATAGTTTGGGTAATAGGCTATAGGCTGGATGAACGCTTTAAAATAACAAAGGCGACAAAAAACATATATCTTTGTAAGGTATTGGGAAATGATAAGGTTAAAATAAAAATATAATATATGCACCTGTTATCCAGGCGAAGTTTCGTTTTTCCTTTTCTCTTTTTAGCTTATGCGGCAAGTGCACAGGTATACAACCCGGTTAGCTGGAAATTTTCACAAAAACAAATCAGCGATAGCGAGTATAGCATTACGCTGCATGCCGATATTGAAAAAGGATGGCATACCTATTCTCAGCATACCGACAGCAATGGACCTATTCCTATGGCGTTTACGTATACGCTTGCTCCCGATTATAAATTGGAAGGTAAAACGGAGGAAGATTCCTGCATAACTAAGTTTGATTCTACTTTTAAGGTAGTTGTAAAATATTTTATCGGTCATGCTAAGTTCACTCAAAAAATAGCAGTCCACAGTCCCAATGGGTTTACCTTGAAAGGCAATGTATATTACCAGGTATGTAACGAGAGTATGTGCCTTCCGCCAAAGACCGTTGATTTTGCAATAACTATTCCACCAGCAACCGCTGAAAAAGCAAGCTCGGGTTATTTATGGATTTGGCTATTAGGTTTCCTCGGCGGACTTGCCGCTCTGTTCACTCCCTGTGTTTTTCCCATGATACCCCTTACTGTGAGTTTCTTTACCAAGCGCGCATCCGGCCATGTTTCTAAAAAAGCTGCCGCCGGACCATACATATATGCCATTTGTATCATTATGATATATGTGGTTTTAGGCGGATTGATAACAGCTCTTGCCGGGCCATCGGGGTTAAATGCAATTGCAAGCAACGGATGGGTGAATCTTATTTTCTTTATTACTTTTTTAATTTTTGGATTTTCTTTTCTTGGAGCTTTTGAAATAACCCTTCCCAATTCCTGGGTAAATAAATCAGATAGCGCTTCGGAAAAAGGCGGCATCCTGGGCATCTTCTTCATGGCTCTTACCTTGTGCCTCGTGTCCTTTTCGTGTACCGCGCCTATTGTCGGCTCACTCCTTGCAGGGGCATCTTTGAACGGAGCTTATTGGAGCCTTATTATAGGCATGTTTGGCTTTTCTACCGCGCTTGCGCTTCCGTTTGCCTTGTTTGCCTTATTCCCGGGATGGCTGCATACTATTCCTAAATCAGGCGGGTGGTTGAACAGTGTGAAAGTGGTGATGGGTTTACTTGAAATCGCTTTTTCGCTCAAATTCCTTTCTACGGCTGACTTGGTGGGATTGCATATCGGTTGGCTGCATTTTCATCTTAACGGACCAATGGGAATTCTTAAGCGTGAAGTATTTATTGCCTTATGGATAGTGATATTTCTCATTACCGGGTTTTATCTTTTAGGGAAAATAAAATTCCATCATGATTCCGATTTAAAACATCTTGGCGTAACGCGTTTATCTCTCGCAATAATTGCCTTTGCATTTTCGCTTTATCTTATACCCGGTTTGTTTGGCGCGCCCCTTAAACTGATAGGAGGATTTCCACCCCCATCCTATTATACCGAAGGTTGGTCTATTTCATCATCCGGCAACAATAATAAAACAAGTGACAATCTGACCGGAAGTATAAAGAGTAACAATCAGCGGATAGGCTGTCCGCTTAACTTGAATTGTTTTCACGATTATAAGGAAGCAGTTGCTGCGGCAAAACAGGAAAATAAACCTATCATGATTGATTTTACAGGTTTTTCCTGCGTTAATTGTAGAAAGATGGAAGAAAATGTATGGTCAAATTCGGCGATATTGGATATCATCAATAACGACTATATTCTTGTGTCTCTGTATGTAGATGATAAAACGGAATTACCCGACTCGCTGCAGTTTGTCTCTAAGGTGGATGGTTCAAAAATTGAAACCTATGGAGATAAATGGAGTGATATGGAGACGACCCTTTATAAAAGCAATACCCAGCCTCTTTACGTACTTGTTGATAATGTAGGTACTATTCTCACTCCTCAACGCGGGTACACTCCGGATGTAGAGCAATACAAACAATTTCTGGAAGACGGAATAAATACCTTTAAAGCCGAGCCGGCAAGCGGACAGAGTTCTGTTTTTAAAACAAATTCCAACATACGTATTAATTAACATTTACTGAAAGTGCAGATTAAGCAAACAATCCGCAACCTGTGGGAAGAAAAGCCCCTTACACTGATACTTTTTTTAGGGATATTTTTCCGGCTGATTGCTGTTATTTTCTCCAAGGGGTTTGCCTTTCATGATGATGAATTCCTGGTGCTTGACCCCGCAGGCTCCTGGGTTGCGGGCTACGATTTCAATCATTGGCTGGGCGGAATACCCGGAGCAAATAGCGCCCCGGAAGGACCTAGTTTGTTTTTTCCGGGTTTGAATTATCTTGTTCTTTACTATTTAACATGGCGAGGCATGGTCGATCCTCAGCACAAAATGTATGTGATAAGAGCACTGATGGCTCTATGGTCACTTATTATTATCGTAGTCGGTTACAGGATTGCCAATTTTTATGGAGGTAAAAAAGTTGCAAGACAAACGGGCTTGCTGCTCTCCATTTTCTGGTTTATGCCCATGCTAAGCGTGCGCAGCCTTGTAGAAATGTTTTGTATACCGCCGCTGCTTTTAGCTACATGGATGGCTATTAATCCTGCTAAGAAAGATAAATTAAGCACCTATTTCTGGATTGGGATTTTATGCGGGATTGCATTCAATACACGTTTTCAAACCGCACTCTTTTCAGGCGGATTTGGCTTGATTATTCTCTTTCCCATCCTTGCCGGCACGAGGCATTTGGATAGGGGAAGGAATATAAACTGGAAGCGCTTTTTCGGATTTTCGTTTATGTTCGTGGTTACGGTTTTTGCCGTGCAAGGGGTGGTTGATTTGTTTATATGGCACAGACCTTTTGCCGAGTTCAAGGAATACATAATCTATAATATCAATAATGACCGCAATTACCCGGTAGGTCCCTGGTATAATTTCTTTTTGGTGCTTGCCGGAATTTTAGTACCACCCGTAAGTCTGTTTCTTATGTTGGGTTTTTTCAAGTCATGGAAAAAATATACTATACTTTTCCTCCCTTCATTTTTGTTTTTTGCTTTTCATTCCATTTTCCCAAACAAACAGGAAAGGTTTATACTGCCTATTGTTCCTTTTGTAATCATTCTCGGCTGCATCGGTTGGAATGAGTTTGTTACTGCATCAAAATACTGGCAGAAACATCCGGGTCTTTTAAAGGGCTGCTGGACATTTTTCTGGATACTGAACTGCCTCGCATTGCCTATTGTATCTACCATGTATTCTAAAAGAAGCAGGGTAGAGAGCATGTATTATCTATATCATCAAAAAGATTTGAAAAACTTTATGGTGGAAGAAAGTTTTAGGGATAATGTTACTCAAACCCCATTTTTTTATGCAAATCGCTGGGATTTTCACCCGGTGGAAATAAGCGACAAGGTATCACTTTATCATGCATATCAATGGCATATCTATGATACTAATCCCTTGTTTCATCCTAATTACGTACTCTTTTATGGGACGGATAATATTGATAAAAGGGTAGCGGCATTCAAAAGGATGTTTCCGACCACCACATATAAAACTACCATTAAGCCCAGCTATCTTGACTTGCTCATGTTTAAGCTCAATCCTGTCAACAGGAATGAAACGGTGTACATATATGAGTTCAATGACACGGTGGTGAATTTGCCAAAAGATTCTATACTTAGGCGGCAAAAGTAGGCTGGTAACTAAAAGTAAAGGGTATAAAGTCTTCGGTGAGATTGTCATCCTGAACAGAGTGGAGGATCTCAATAGTGCCGAGATGTTTCGCTACGCTCAATATGACAAAGGCAATGCTAAAAGATTTTTAAAAAAATTAATCCTTTCCCATACGTAAAGCTTTTCTCGGCTTTACAGAAGAAGCCCTCCTAATTGCTGTATCACCGTAGCGTTTCCGGATTCTATCCATAGCTTGATATAGGTTTATCATTTCTTCTGTATCGTCAAATAAATCCACTTGGTTAAGTCCTGAAATAAGGTCGCTGAAGCGTATGCCTATCAAACGAATTAGCGGTTTGCCCTGGTAATTTTTTTTGAATAACTCCAGCACCTTTCTGAGAAGAATATGGTCGGCTGCTGTATAAGGTATGTGTGTTTGGAAGGTGTGGGTGTCAAAGTCGGAATAGCGCAATTTGAGGGTAACACAGGCTGTAACTTTTTTCATCTTGCGGAGGGAGAAAGCTGATTCATCTACCATACCTGTGAGCACGTTTTTCAGTTTCACAAGGTCTGCTGTGTCTTTGCTAAAGGTGGTTTCTGTACTCATGCTCTTTTGTTCGTGAAAGGGAATAACGGGGGAATTATCAATGCCATTGGCTTTTCTCCAGATAGATTCCCCATTTTCGCCCATCGCTTTATACATCGCTTCCTTCGACATTTTTTGTATAGATTCTATTTTTTCAATACCCATGTTACTAAGAAGTACATAGGTTTTTGCTCCTATACCCGGTATTTTACGGATGGAAAGAGGCGCTAAAAAAGCTTTTTCAGTTCCGGGTTCAATATATTTTTCTCCGTTGGGCTTGGCTTCATTGGTAGCCATTTTAGAAACAGTTTTACATACCGATAAGCCAAAAGAAATAGGCAGCCCGGTTTCTTTTATAATAGTTTGCCGTAATTCTTTCGTCCATAGAAGAGTGTTTTTAATAAACCTATCCATGCCCGTTACATCAATGTAGTGTTCATCAATAGATGCTTTTTCTACCACCGGGGCGCGCTCTTCAATAATGCGGGTCACTTTGCGGGAGTATTCGGAATACAAATCCATGTCTCCTTTGATAAATATAGCATCCGGACAGAGTCTTTGGGCTAATTTACCCGGCATTGCAGAATGAACTCCAAATTTTCTCGCTTCATAACTACATGAAGCGACTACCCCCCGGTCGGACGAACCACCTATAATTACAGGCTTTCCCAATAAAGATTTATTTCTCATGCATTCCACCGAGACAAAAAAAGAATCTAAATCAAAGTGGGCAATACGGCGATCCATTAAGAATGAAAAATATGCTATACGAATTTAGGCAAATTATTGTATAACTCTTACAGGTGCGTTTAACCTAAATCATTATCAGTCGAGAATGACATTTTCTTCCGCAATGGTAATATCCCCTTTTATACGGAGGAAAACGTTTGTTAAAGTTACCACGTCATTGCAGCAATAGCGCACTATTTTATCTAATTCTTTTTTCTGCCAGTAGAATGTACCAACCATGCTGCCATCCATGTCCTGCTTGGGGCTTGGGAGACCCAATATATAGGCCATCAGGTTAAGCGAGGTGAAGGCTTTATAATCTCCAAACTTCCATAATTCGAGCGTGTCAATCAGGTTGACTTCCCAGGGCTTCTTACCTGAATTATCAAGCAGGGCAGGAATCTTGAGCCTGTTAATAATCATTCTGCGGGCAATATAGGGGTAATCAAACTCCTTACCGTTGTGAGCACACAACTGTACCGGGCGGTTTCCAAAAGGTTTGTGGGATTCCAGGAAGTTAGAAAATTCTTTTAATAGATTTACTTCATCATCTCCTGCAAAACTACGGATGTGTAGAGTATTCTTTTGTATGAACCCAACAACGATGCAAATTATTTTACCGAACTCCGCATAAAGTCCGGCCCTGCCGTATGATTCAGGGATAGTTTCATTTTCCCTTAAAAGTTTTTGTCTTGTAATTTTTTCTTCCCAAAGATGTTGAAGCGGGAGAGGAACATCATTAAAATCGGCAAGTTGGGGAACAGTTTCAATATCGAGAAAAACGATATTTTCTTTTTCCATGGGGGTAAGCATCATAAACGGAATTTTGAATGTTGTATTTTTAAGCAATAAGCCATTAGCTAATAGCTGTTGGCTTTTTGAAGAGTTGCTACCAAGTTTTTCTTTTCATTTTCCCAGCAAAGTACTTCTTTTGCCTTGGCCGCATTGGCTTTCCATGTGTTCCACCTTTCCTTGTCCATAAGCATATACTTTATTTTGGAGGCTATTTCTTCGGGATTATGAGATTCTATGCAAGTTCCGACATTATATTCGTCTATTATTTTTTTTATTTCAACTAAAGGAGATGCCAACACAGGCACTTCTGCCTGTATGTAATCAAACAGTTTGTTAGGCAAGCTATACCTGTAATTGATATTCGTATCTTTATCCAGCGTAAGCCCGACATCCGCATGAATAGTGTATTGCAAAAGCTCTTCAAAAGGGAGCTTTGGCAGGAACTTTACTTTTTCATTTAGATTCAATTCATTTGATAATTTTTTAAGATTTTCAACAGCATCACCCCCACCTATTATTAAAAGCAGGCAGTCATTAAGATGAGCCATTGCCTGCACAGCTTCTTCCGCTCCCCTGTTAATATTAATTCCTGCACCCTGCAATAGTATTATATTTTTATTGGTCGGTATCCCAAGCGATTCGCGAGTTGCTTTAACAGGCAAAACCCTTTTCATTGGCAGGTTCCGCATAACCTTAACATCAATGCCAAATTCGTCTTTATATAGTTTGGCTATTGAATCATTCACAGTAAACATGTACTTAAGGCGTGGTATCAATAATTTCTCCAAACTCTTCCAGATGCCTCGCTTTACAGGATGATCCTGCAATTCAGGAACACCCGTAAAGTATTCGTGGCTATCATAAATGAGAGGCACGTTCTTTAATTTTGATATAATATAGTTCGGTAACAGGGTGTCTAAATCATTCGAAAAAAGCAAGTCGGCTTTGTGGAATAAAAGGAAGAAAAAAAGCCTGATTTGAAATTCCATATAAAATGGAACACCTTTGGTAAAAAGCAATTGCATTCTGAAGTTAGAGTAGGGGCGGGACGGGACTTTAAGGCTATGCTTAAGTAATCTGCCGACTAATAGAACTTCGTATCCATTTTCGGTAAGCGTGAGGCAGGTACGGTGAACCCGCTGATCAGTTACCAAATCATTTATAACAGATACTATGACTTTTTTTTTCAAAGGAATATAATATCTTTAAGCTACTATCGGCTTGGAGTTTACGAAAGCAACCGTTTCACAATTTCATCGGCAGTAATTCCTTCCGCTTCGGCCTTGTAATTGCGAACAATGCGATGACGCAGAACTGGGGCTGCTACAGCCTTTACATCTTCGATATCGGGAGAGTATTTACCATGCAACGCGGCGTGGCATTTAGCTCCGATTACTAAAAACTGAGAAGCCCTGGGCCCCGCACCCCATACAATATATTCTTTGGCGACGTTTGTTGCCTGAGGATCGTCGGGCCTTGTTTTAGAAACAAGTTTCACTGCAAATTCAAGCACGTTGTCAGCTATAGGAATTTTCCGCACCAGTTTCTGAAAGAAAAGAATTTCCTCCGCATTCAGTATTTTATTGAGCGTGATATCTTTATCAAAGGTGGTGCTTTTTACAATTTGCACTTCTTCAGAATATGACGGATAATCAACCCAAATGTTAAACATGAACCTATCCAGCTGGGCTTCCGGCAAGGGATAAGTACCTTCCTGTTCAATGGGGTTTTGAGTGGCCAGCACAAAAAATGGGTTGCCCAATTCATAACGTTTTCCACCTAATGTTACCGCTTTTTCCTGCATGGCTTCCAGCAGGGCTGATTGTGTTTTAGGGGGTGTACGGTTAATTTCATCTGCCAAAATAATATTCGCAAACAAGGGCCCCTTGATGAAGCGGAAACTACGGGTTTCATCTAAAATATCGGTTCCGATAATATCGGAGGGCATCAGGTCGGGCGTAAACTGGATACGGTTATAGGCTAATCCAAGTGTTTGAGAAATGGTATTAACCAACAGTGTTTTGGCAAGCCCCGGAACACCGATCAACAGGCAGTGTCCTCGTCCGAATATGGAAATTAGAACATCTTCCAATATCTTTTCCTGTCCTATAATAACTTTGTTTATTTCCTTGCAAAGCTCCCTGTATTTTACTCCAAAGGCATCAACAGCTTCAACATCTGACTGATAATTCATAAATAAATTAATTTAATTCCACAATAAAGTGTACAAAAATAGCAACATAATCCTAATCGGAAGTTAAAGCAGAGAATAATGAGGTATTATAAATATTTTATACTTTTACCAAATGATTAATTAACTTTTTCTTTCTTGAGAAAACATTTCTTAAAAATACTTAATTTCTCCTTCTTTTTGTGTGTTGGCTATGGCGCTGTCTGCCAGATAGGGTGGGTCCGGAAAGCAAATTTTCCCGGAACGGCAAGAGATTATGATGTAGGGTTTTCAATTGGCCATTATGGCTTTATAGGCTTAGGCCAGAACTCTGGCGGTGGTTTTTTAGATGATATTTATAAGTGGAACCAATCAACAAATACATGGAGTACTATTACCAACTATCCAGGCACAGGGAGAGCTAGCCCTATTGCGTTTACTATTGAAGGAAAAGGCTATGTTGGATTAGGATGGACAGGAAGCGGAGGTGGAACCGATTTCTGGAGATATGATACAACCACTAATGCATGGACCTCAATGGCGACTTTTCCCGGACCCGGGCGGTATGATGCCAGTTGGTTTGTTATTGGGCATAAGGCATATATAATAAGTGGCTCCACGGGAGGACCACCTTATATTGGAGATGTATGGGTTTATGATGCCCATACCAATACATGGAAACAACTCAACAACTCCCCGGCAGGACAAGTAGATGCAGCCCCAGCGTTTGCAATTGGTAATCGTGGGTATTATGTGGGTGGATGGAGCGGAAGTGCTATGAATACCCAATGCTATGAATATGATACTACCAATGATAGTTGGACTTCTATTGCCAGTATTCCTAATTATGAGCCAGGGGTAT
>Ga0206873_1045_pt1 | contig 39333 bp, 33 predicted proteins | sample Alteio_BWOrgCont_11_FD_152631 | JGI IMG/M metagenome (GOLD analysis project Ga0206873, IMG submission 152631) | Enriched cells from forest soil in Barre Woods Harvard Forest LTER site, Petersham, Massachusetts, United States -... | ecosystem: Environmental > Terrestrial > Soil > Temperate forest >...
GTACAATATATTGGTAAATATACGGTGCAATATCAAAATCAACTTCATCTTTACCCAGGGAAATCATATCATCATCTTCGCTATGCACGGCACTATCAAGCTTGATTAACAGCTTCTTATCCAAATTTATCTCCATATCAAAATCATCACCGCAACGGTCGCAGGTTACATTTACTGTTCCGTATATATGGAAGGCAACGGTAAGAATGGCAGAATTCTTATTAAAGGTTATATGCGCTTTTAGTTGACAATCATGTATTTCATCATAATTATTATCCTGGAAAAGCCCCTTTTCAATGGAAAACAAAAAGGAATGCTCTCCATTTTTGAGCAATGTAAAAGGTATAATGTAGCTGTTAATCTTCTTTTTCATCGTATTTCTGAAAAAAAGTGTTGCAAAGGTACGATTTTTTATGAAATAGCGGCAAAGGATTTCAATCCCCGCAGTTCGTCGCGCATAGCTCATAGTTCACAGTTTATTGCTTACTTTGTATCTTTATTCTACTTAATGCAGTACCCAAAAGACAATTTTATATTCGGATTACACCCTGTTATTGAAGCCATACAAAGCGGAAAAGAAATTGAAAAGGTTTTTCTTCAAACAAATCTTACAAGTGCGGTAGCTAAAGAGCTGCAACGCCTGCTAAGGGAAAACAATATACTTTTTCAATATGTCCCCCTTGAAAAACTAAGAAGGATTACCCCAAAAAACCACCAGGGCGTGGTGGCGTATGTTTCCGAAATCACCTACCAGAAAATAGAAGATATCCTTCCTTTTCTTTTTGAAAAAGGAAAAATACCCTTGCTTCTCATCCTTGATGAGATTACCGATGTGCGGAACATGGGCGCTATTGTCCGTACAGCCGAATGCGCCGGGGCAGACGCAGTAGTTATTCCCCAGAAAGGCTCGGCGCTCATTAATGCGGAAGGCATGAAAGCATCTGCGGGGGCGCTGAACATTTTGCCCGTTTGCCGTGAAAAAAGCCTGGCGGAAGCTGTGCGTTTCATGCAGGAATCGGGAGTGCAGGTAATAGGCTGTACCGAAAAAGCGGAAAGTTCTTATACTTCCATAGATCTCACTATCCCCACGGCATTTATACTTGGGTCCGAAGGCAAAGGCATTTCGGGTGAATTACTTCGTTTGTGTGATAAACAAGCAAAAATACCCCTGATAGGTAAAATAGAGTCCCTCAATGTTTCTGTTACTGCAGGCATTGTATTATTTGAATCTCTACGCCAGAGAACGGCTAATGCTCCTGTCAAATGAGGAATAATAAAAAACGAAGGGACAGGAAGAACCCTGCCGGGCAGAATTCCGGCCGTAGTGGAAAAGGTGGCCATTCGGACAAAGGCGGGCATTCAAAGAGGGACGAGAAAACCGAAAATCAAAAGGACAGCCATATTATTACGGGAACAGTAGATATGAAGTCCTCCGGGACTGCATACATCATTTCACCGGAATCGGAACACGATGTTTTTATTCAAAAAGGAAAAACAGGCACTGCCCTCCATGGCGATACTGTGAAGGTGGCAGTTAGTGAATCTTCCGGGCGCAGCCGTCCTGAAGGGCGTATTATTTCGGTAATAAAAAGAGTAAAAACTTCTTACAGTGGAACCATCAGCCTGTCTAAAACCTATGCGTTTGTAACTCCCGATAACCCTAAAATGCCCACTGACATTTTTATTCCGCCGGATAAGATAAACCATGCAAAAGACGGCCAGAAGGTATTTGTAAATATAACCGGTTGGGAACCGGGCGATAAAAACCCTAAAGGGGAAATAACCCATATTTTAGGTACTCCCGGCGAACATTTTGCCGAGATAAACTCCATTATGGAGGAATATGAATTATCTCCGACCTTCCCGCCACTGGTAGAAAAATCGGTTGAATCTATTCCACGGCACATAACCAATGATGAACGAAAAAACAGGAGAGACTTTAGTCATATAACTACATTTACAATAGATCCCATTGACGCCAAAGATTTTGACGACGCCTTATCAATAAGGAAACTTGAAAACGGCAATTGGGAAATAGGCGTGCACATTGCCGATGTGAGCCATTATGTAACAGAAGGTTCCGCCGTGGATGTGGAAGCCACTGAGCGTGCCACTTCTGTGTACCTTGTAGACAGGGTTATTCCTATGCTTCCAGAAACATTATCGAATGATGCGTGTTCCTTAAATCCGAATGAGGATAAGCTTTGTTTTTCTGTCGTTTTTCAAATCACGCCACAAGCAGAAGTGATAAATCATTGGGTAGGTAAAACCATTATTAATTCCTGCCGCAGGTTCAACTATGAAGAAGTACAGGAAATTATTGAAGGTAAACCCGACAAGCTTTCTTCCGAAATTTTAACCTTAGACAGTCTTTCTAAAAAACTAAGGGAACAACGTATAGCAAAGGGCTCTATTCCATTTGAAAAAACAGAAACAAAATTTAAACTGGATGCAAAAGGAATTCCTGTTGGGGTATTTTTTGTAGAAGCCAATGATGCACATGAGTTGATAGAAGACTTTATGCTTTTAGCCAACCGCACGGTGGCTGAAATAATGGGAAAAATAAAAAACAGCGTTTTTGTTTACCGGGTGCATGATGTGCCCGATGATGAGAAACTGAAAAAGTTTTCGGAATTTCTGAGTAAATCGGGAATAATGAGCAACTTCTCAAAATCGAAAAATCTTCCTGCGGCATTTAATTCTTTATTGAAAGAGGCTCACAAAAAACCATACGAAAATATTATCAACCTGCTTGCCATACGTACTATGGCGAAAGCATTTTATACCACAAAAAACATAGGTCACTATGGCTTGGGATTTCAGTACTATACGCACTTCACCTCCCCTATCCGTCGCTATCCCGACCTGTTGGTGCACCGGCTTTTATTCAGTCATATTCAAAACAAACAGGTGCAACCCGATAGAGCCGCGCTGGAAGATCAATGCAAATATTGTTCTGAAATGGAAAGGCGGGCTGAACAAGCTGAGCGGGCCTCGGTTAAATTCAAACAGGTTCAGTATATGGAAATGCACCGTGAGGGCGAATATGACGGGGTTATTTCCGGAACTACCGAGTATGGCTTTTTCGTGGAACTGACTTTAAATAAGTGCGAGGGCTTTGTAAGAGCAAGGGATATAGAGGGCGATTATTTCATGTACGATGATACCACTTATTGTTTACGAGGCAAAAGAACAGGTAAAAAATTTCAACTGGGGCAAGCGGTAAAAGTACGGGTGAAAAAAACCGACTTAATAAAAAAGCAAATAGACTTCGAACTTGTTACACCGTATTGAGTTTCCCTAAAAACTCTTCCTTATAAAGTCCTCCGAGCGGCACACTTTCATCATTCTCTAATATCACTCTCGCATGGTCTATGAATGAAATCTTATCCATTGCCACAATAAAAGACCGGTGAACCCTCACGAAACGGTCGGACGGTAATTTGTCTTGTATGCCTTTCATGGTCGAGCGGATAACATATTTGTTATCCACCGTAAACATGTTCACATAATCTTTCAGTGCTTCTATGTACACAATATCCTTTATCCGCAGCTTTATAAGTTTCGAATCCGTTTTTATATATAAAGTATTCTTTTTGCTTTCAGAATTCGCAACCATATAAAGCATTTCGTTTTCCTTTTTTAGCTGCTGCTCTTCCCTGAACCGTGCTAATGCAGTTTCAATGGTTGCCCGTAAATCATTTGCTTTAAAGGGCTTCACAATATACCCGAAAGGGCCCGAAGCATTCACCCTGTTTATACTGTCTTCATCAGAATAGGCTGTAATAAAAACTACCGGTATGGTGTTATATCTTTCCCGTATTTCTTTCGCCGCATCAATGCCCGTCATTTCCCCTTTGAGCATAATATCCATTAATACAATATCCGGTTGTTTTTCTTCTGCCATAGCTATGGCTTCTTCTCCCGTGATGCAAGTTCCGACCACGTTATAACCTAATTTATTCAATGTAAGGGAAAGATCTTTTGCAATTATCACCTCATCTTCCACAACGAGAACCGACGTCCTTTTCATGCTTGTTTAATTTTTTGTTGTTTTTCTTTTACAGCGGACTCCGTTATAAACCCAATTAAATACCCGGTTCCTTTTTCCATATTTTTTCTTTCCATGCTGCCATTTTTCAGTTGGCGTACCAAGCTTTCTACCAATTGCAGACCGAGAGTTTTCTCTTTTGTTCCGCTGCTTCTTAATTTCATACCTATTCCATCGTCCGTTACTTCGAGCGATATATTTTGCTTGGACTGACGCAGACTTACGCTAATTTTGCCCTTACGATGATGCGGAAAAGCGTATTTCATGGCATTTAACACCAATTCATTTACTATCAATCCACACGTTATTGCCTGGTTATATTCCAAGAAAACCCTGTCCGTTTCACAAATTAATGAAATATTTCCATGCGGACCGGAATAGGAAATGAATAAGTTATTGGTCAGATCTTTCAGGTAGGCCGAGATGTCTATCTCTTCTTTATTTTTAGATTGATATAGGCTGGAATAGATGGATGAAAGGGCATAAAACCGATTCTGAAATTCCTTCATCACCGGTATAAGTTTTTCATCCTGCAACTGGTTTATCTGCAGGTTTAATATACTTGTAATAATCTGCAAATTATTTTTCACCCGGTGGTTTACTTCCTTCAGCAGCCATTCTTTTTCTTCCACCATTTCCTTTAGTTTCTCCTCCAGCATTTGATGAGCCCATAGTTCCTGCTTCAGCCGCTCATTCACAGCTTCCACAACCTGCCTCTCCACTTCGCTCTTATTTACTCTTTCTTCCAATGATGTATCATGGCATACTGTCATTACTACCGGTTCACCGCCCCAGTTCAATGAAAGCGCCAGCAGATCCGCTTTTATAAGTCTTCTGCCGCCTTCTGGACTAATAGTTATCAGCTTCGTAGAAGTAGACTCAAGCCTTCTCAGGTTTCTTTTATTTTCTTTCAGCACAGGATAATATTCCGGCAACACATACTTCATTACCTGTTGCCCCACCAATGTAGATTTAGCGCCAAGTAATTTATTCAGAGCGGGATTAGCGTATAAAATTATTCCTTTTACATTGTGTACACAAAGAGCCCCCGGAAAGGCTTCCAACACGTTCAGGTAATTGAGGAAAAGTTTTTCGTTGATTTTTTTTATGGTAATGTCCCTCACAAGCACCATCCGGCATTTTTTACCTTTATACACTATCGGGTGTCCCCTCAACTCAAGATATCCCAGTGTGCCGTCGCCCTTGATGCACCGCATTTCATAAGTAACCTCCCGGTTCTTTTTAATCTCTTCCCGTACAAGAGGAATGTCATCTTTGTAAACATACCTAAGCAAGTCCTTGCCAATAATTTCATCCCGACTTCGTTTTAAAATGCCAAGAAACTGATCATTCGCTTCTATGGGAAAGGCGTCCCTAAGAATAGCCATTCCGTTGTGAGTAATTTTAAAAGCAGTTTTAAAAAGACTCTCGGGAAAATCTTCCGATGGCATGCTATTGCCCCGCTTGGTTTTAGATAAGGATTTTACCATACTGGGAAATGATAGCCAAAAATAGGAAATTTCCGCCTATTTGCGGCTAATTGTAATTATCCGGATTAAGCAAAATATCCTTTGCCAGCCGCATAGGAATACTGATATATTTCTTTTCAAGATAATCTACCACCTTTTCAAGCACCTTCTTAGAGTCGGGACTCAATGCCTCTATTTCTTTTGAAAAAACAGCCGACATAGCCTGTTCCCTGAGTTTATGCACTTGTTGCGGAACCTCGCGCATGGCAAGTTCTATCTTTCTTCCCTGTATGTCTTTATAATACTCTTCAATTGCGGTATCTATAATGATGTTCGCAGCGCTCATTTCCGATTTGCGCCCCTGCAGGTTTTCCTTTGCTATTGCTTCAATGCTTGCTGTTGTAACAGACTGCACATTCTTTAAAGTAAGTACTTTTTTATCTACATTAAAAGGTAATCCTAAGTCTACAACCGTTTTAATGGTCTTTTCTCCATTCCGGAGTTTTTCAAATAAGGCTTTATCCACAACGGGCTTTGAGCTTTTCACACACGTTATCAATATATCAAATCCCTTGTCGTATGTTTCAAGTTCTTTCAGGGAATAGGCTTCCAGGTTATATTTTGCCGCAAGTTCCTTAGCGTGTTTTTGCGTACGGTTGAAAACGGTGAATTTTGTAAACCCGTGCTTGCTTAAATATTTAACCAGTACATCGGCAGTTTGTCCTGCCCCAATCATAATTACCCTTGAGTTGTTGCTCACACGCCATTCCTGCAGCTTTCGGCAGGCCAGCGACATAACTGAAACGGGCTTTTCAGCAATTTTAGTATCGGTATATACTTTTTTGGCGGTTTCAATTGTCTTCCGCATCAGTATACGGATGTAATCATCGGTCAGTTCCTGCTTTTGCGACCATTCATAGGCGCTCCTCATCTGGGTGATGATTTCTCTTTCTCCCACTACCAAAGAATCTAATGAAGAAGCTACGCGAAAAACATGCCTCACGGCCTCTTCCCCATTATAAAGCAAAGCCTGCTTTGAAAATCTTTCCACTTTTTCCTGCTTCCATTCAGAATGCAGGATATGAAGAAGTTTATTCACTTCCTTTTTTGTAACAGCATGGTCGGAAGAGAAAAAGAATTCCATGCGGTTGCAGGTAGCAACGTACATAAGTCCCTGCACCTTCAATTCACTTTTTATAGCATGAAGTCTTGCATTAAGTACGCTCTCATCCACAAAAACTTCATCCAAGCTTTTAATTTTGGTGGAGTGGTGGTTGAAAGCAATTACAGAATAACGGTTCATTTAAAATTGTTCCCGATAGCTATCAGGATTGTGAATGTATTTTGATTTACCATAGAACTTTAACTCCGCAAATGTCCGTCAATCTTTCCTTTGCTTTGTCACAGAAATGTCATTTTTTCAAATGGCTTATTTCATGGAAGGAATTGAGCATCTTATACATATCATGTTTCAACTGGTCATGGCGGTCTAAACTCGACCAGGTTTGGATGAAGTAATAACGGTCTTTGGTAGCTATTGTTTCTATTTCGCTGAATATCCTGGCTTTATTAAATACGCCCGTAATTTCGGATTGGTAGGCTGAATCGTTGTCTATTGTAACTAACTCCGGAGGTGTAATCTTGAACGAATCCATAATAGGCCTGGTCACCATAGAGTCGTAAAACACTTTCAGCGTACTTATCTCCATTCCTATCCTCGAGGAGTCAAAAACCAACAGGCAAACTTTTCCAACGCTGTCCTCGTACTGGTGTATATTCGGGTCATCAAAAGGCAGCAAGTCACTGGTAGAATGAAGATACACAGGGACCTGCAACGAGAATAAATTGTTCACTTCTATCTCCTTAAATTCAGTAGGCTTTTTGCAATAACTGAATAATACAACTATTGAAATAAGAGTAAGGAAGCGGATTAGTATGTGGTTCTTCATTGAATGAATAGATAAAAGATTGTCAAAGTTAGGGAAATATTCAGAGGCTTGGGATTTGCCACACACTTCCAATGCAATTACATGTCAAATTTTTTATAGCTAAATTCCAATTAAATATGTCACACTCATTAAACAGCACAAGAAGTTGGTTACCAATATAATATATGGATATGTCACTTTTCAAATTTGTGTAAAACCGTGACATTTCGTGACATGAAAAACCAAAAAAATTATAGCAAAAAACCCTATGATTATATGATTAATCTGTTTATAGCTTAATTCGTCGGTGCATGAATTGTTGCAAAGCCAATTAGCTTATCGTAAAACAAATTCTGCGGTCGGTAATACACATAGATGTAATAGGTATTGGTAGTCTCGTAATGGGTGCCTTCAATAAAACTAAGGTCAGCCGCAGTTGAGTCTTTTTTCAGGTAGCCGTACTGGTATTCATAATATCCTTGTTTCAGGTAAGCCGCTCCCTTGTATTCCTTTCTGGCCGGGTCGTAGTGCATTTGATATTCGGGCTGGCATTGCCAGTTTGTAAATGCTCCGAGAATATACAGATTACCCGTCGTAATTTCCGAATCGAGCCGCAGATAGAAATTTATATACACATACTGCGCATCAATAGGGGTACTGTCGTCATCTTTATCCTCTATAAGATATTGTCCGTCAATATCGCTAAAGGTAAAGTACTGTTCCCCGGCGCGTGGCTCATCTATCTTGAGATTAATTTCATACGACGATTTACTCGGTACAAAGGCATCCTCATTTTGGGTAAGATATTTCAGGCTCGTCATATCAAATGACCGGAACTGGTTGCCTCCGTCAAAAACATTTCCATCATCCACATCATACACCAGATCGTTACCTGAAATATAAGAAGGTTGCAATCCGCTAAGGGCATTATCCCATCTGCCGTCCTGGCTGATAAAAATCTGCAAGGCATGGGGATCTGTTATCTGGGTACCTCCTGTATTAATAGTAAAAAGAATTTCCTGCTTGGTAAATAAACCATCCCCTGTCCCCTGTCTTTCACGCCCGTTTATCTTTATTCCGTTTTCATATACCATTATCTTACGCGTAATCACGAGGCTGTCAGGATTATTGTCTTTAAATACTTTAAGCACATAATTGCCCGAAAGAAGTAGTTGTATATTGGAATTGGGAAAAATAAGGTGATAGTGGGTATATGTTTGAAGAGTGTTAAACGAGTTGGAGTATTCGGTGATCTGGTCCTGGCTATATCCTTTCAGGTAATCAAAAGCAACTAAGTCCGAAGGTTGCCAATTTGCATCGCAATGTACAAGTGTATACGAATAATTGATATAATCGCCTGCCAGGTCGTCAAAATCAAGTTGAAGCCGGTCGCCGGAATTCAGCGCTATAATGGGCGGAGAGAACTTCCATCCCACCTGGTGAAGTTGCACACTTTTGATATAGTCTTTATACACACGGTCGGTATATCTTGTGGTATCACCGTTTTGAGCCTTGAGTGTAGCCGGCGTCCATGAATAAAACAAAACGAATAATACAAAGCAACGATAAATGAAATTGACCGACCCGACTTCCTTATCCTTTTCCATATGATTTAAAAGCATCTTAATGAAGTGTATATTTTAAGTTCTTTTTAGTGATAATGTTTAAAAGCCTAAATTTGCTTTCCCTGAATTCAAAAGGACAAAGATATGAATGTATATTTTGATAATGCAGCCACTACACCATTAGACGACGAAGTTTTAAAGGAAATGCTGAATGTGCTTAAAAATAAGCACGGCAATCCCTCTTCCATCCACTCATACGGGCGTGAAGCGAAAGCCCTTGTGGAAAAGGCGCGCAAAACCATTGCTAATTATCTTAATGTATCTCCATCCGAAATATTCTTTACATCCGGGGGAACAGAAGCCGATAATATGGCTATACGATGTACGGTTGAAGATTACAATATTAAACATATCATCAGCAGCCCGCTGGAACACCATGCCGTTTTGCACAGCATTGAAGATTTAGTGAATAAAGGAAAGGTAACTGTAAGTCATGTTGCAATAAAAGAAAATGGTCATATTGATTTAATTGATTTAGAAAAACAACTGGAAAAACATCCGGATTCACTGGTCTCTTTAATGCATGCCAACAATGAGATTGGGAATATCTTACCCATTGAGGAAGTGGGCGAATTATGTAAAAAACATAAGGCTATTTTCCATTCCGATACGGTACAGTCGGTATGCCATTACCCGCTCGATTTACAAAAGATAAAAGTTGATTTTATAGCCGCTTCCGCTCACAAATTCCATGGGCCTAAGGGCACAGGATTCATATACATTAATGGCTCAAGAAAAATCTCCCCGCTTATTTATGGCGGCGGCCAGGAAAGAAATATGCGCGGGGGAACTGAAAATGTAGCAGGCATTGCCGGCCTGAGCAAAGCATTTGAAATGGCCCATACCCACATGAAAGAACATGCGACCCATATTCAAAGCATAAAAAGCCACCTGATAAACCGCTTGGAGGCTGAATTAAAGGGTGTAGAATTTAGCGGAGATGCAAAAGGAAATTCCCTTTATACCGTACTGAATGTTATTCTCCCTGCCACCGATGATTACGAAATGATGCTGATGAAACTCGATATGAGCGGAATTGCGGCATCTGCCGGAAGCGCCTGTTCTTCGGGCAGCAATGTAGGTTCGCATGTGATAGCCGCACTGGGAAAAAATATTGACAGAAGACCGGTCATCCGGTTTTCATTCTCTAAATACAATACAGTTGCAGAAGCCGATTTTTGCGTAGAAACGCTCAAGTCCTTTTACCCTGCAAATATCCGCCAAAAGAGTTCGGTTACCGAAAAGGCAATCAATTAAAATAGTTTCTGTCACGAAATGAAAGCATAAAAAAAGCGCTTTTATAAAAGCGCTTTTTTACAGAACTCTACTATCGTTTAACTTCTGAATTTAATGCCGCAGCCAATTGCCTTGGTAGATGTGGGACTAACAGGCTTACCTGCCATAAGATTGTTTACTGCATCTTCAACATATTTTTGTTTCACTGCCGAAGGATCGTCACTGTTATCGTCAATAGCGCCTATGTATTTTACAATATACTCTCCACCCGTTTTTTGTAACACAAATACATGCGGCGTACGGGTTGCTCCATAAGAACGTGCTATTTCCTGGCTTCCGTCAACCAAATAAGGGAATGTATAATTTTTATCTTTTGCCCTTTGTTGCATGCTGGCATAGGTATCATCCTCATATTGCGAAGGATCGGTAGGGTTTATGGCGATTACCGGGTACCCTTTGGAAGCATACTTGGCATTTAAGGCTATTATCCTGTCTTCGTAAGCCTTTGCATACGGACAATGGTTACAGGTAAATACTACAATGAATCCTTTGGCATCCTTGTAATCAGACAGGGATACCATTTTCCCATCCACGTTCTTGAGACTAAAATCCTTCGCTTTGTCTCCTACAGTGTATCCTACAAATGTAAATGAAGAAAGCGTAATTAGTCCTGCTAAAATGATTGCGAGTTTTTTCATAATTATTTATTTTTTGATTGAATTACTTTTTCAAGGGATGCAGAGGTAAAATCCCCTTCGCGAAAATACACCTTTTTCCCGAATTTATACATAACAGTGGCAGGAATAGCTCCGCTCCATGAACTATCTACTTTATTTATCCAGTCATTCGGATTGCCGCCATTAAGCAGCAATACAAGAGGCCCTAATTTCTGGTTATCAACAAAATTCTGCACCTTACTAAGGTCTTTTACGGAGTTCATGCTAACGTAAATCATCTTTACTTTATACCGTGCATATTTTTTATATTCCTGCTGAAAAAAAGGTATCTCTTTCACACAGGGGTCGCACCACGTAGCCCAAAAATTCACCACATATAAAGTGTCATTTGTTTTGTGAACAGTATAGCTTTGCAATTGTTCAAAGTTTACAACGCTTATCTTGTTTCCCGAAAAGAATACAGGAAAAAGCAGCATAAAAATTAATCCTTGCTTCATTTTATTTTAAACCGTTAAGATACAAAATTAGTAACAATTCTAAAAAGATTCCTCACTTCGTTCGGAATGACACATACAATTGTAACTGCGGGGGTGTGGGGCGGGGGCAAAGTCCCCGCCCCACACCCTTAAAAACACCCACTAAATCTGTCATTCCGAAAGGAGCGAAGCGAAGTGAGGAATCTGTTTTATTTCATTAATTTTTTCAACTGTTCCAGCGCCTCCTGGTTGTTTTCTAATTGCATAGACTTGTGGACAATTTGCTTTTCGCGGTCTGTAAGCCTCCAGCTCAAAGAAACGTCATCATGACCTTCGTTGTTGAGTTGAAAATATACAACATTTATTTTCCCCTTATACCACCTGCTCATATATTCTGTCAAGCGGTCTTCTTTAAAACTTTCCACAGGGAATAAGTTGTTGTAAAATTGGGATACAGGAAAGGCAAAGCTGCCTACAATATCGGTAGGAGAATTATCCCAGATTCTTTGCTCTTTTAGCTGGTCGCGTATTTGAATGATAATAATTTTACGGGTGTGCTTAGATAGCCAACTGCGGAAAGTATAAATAAAATTCACGGTTTCCTCCATACCAAAATTATCTATAAGTCCAGCATCCATCACATCTACAGGAGGGTTACTCGGCAATTCCGTGATGGGAGTGATATACGGAAACGTCGCATTCATGCGTAGCGCACTGGTAAAAGAAAGATTCTGCGCATCCTGCTCTTTGAATAGCCTTGAAAATTCCACCGACTCGGGAACAGGTTTGTAATTAACATTTGCATCCGCATCATACCTGGTCATAAAAGAAACACCCAGCGGAGATATAAGCATTTTACGCCCGTCATTAACTACAGATGGAGTGATGAACATCATGGGAATTTGAGCCTGTTCTTCCGGCGCTTGGTAATCCCCAAGCTTCTTGTTCATCACACTGTCTGTATTCATATTTAATATTTCCTCAAAGGCATAGGCTCTGTCTTTAGTATACTTGTATTTTCCGTCGGTAAAGTGTTGAAAGCGGAATGCCAAATCGTTGGTAGCAATGGTAAATACTACAGGGTTTAAGATATCTTGTCCTATTTTGTCATAATATAATTCATCATTTGTATTAATATTTCTTCCCTGCAATTTTTCAAGATAAAGTTCCCGGTAATAGGCAGCGCCTATCATTCCGCCTGAGGAACCCGTAATAAGTTCTGTATGTTTAAAGACTTGGCCACCCGACAAGCTGTCAAGATATTGCAAGGTATAAAACGACCAAAGCGTGGAACGCAATCCGCCTCCGCTGGTATTGATAAGTACCATATCCGGCAAGCTATCCGATGTAGAATTATGTGCTTCCCACCTTTCCAAAACAGATATAATATTGTTTTCATCAGCCCGTAGAGTAGCTGTATCCTCCCGCATTTTTGCAAAAGCCGGGTAAGAATATTCAGCATGAGGAGCCGAATAATTCAATCCATAAGCCTGCGCTGAAAAGTATGCCCAGTGGGCGTATGAAAAATAATCCACGGTGAAAAATAAAATTATTACCGCCATGATAGTCCATCCCCTGAACCAGGTATGCAATGCTCCCATAAACATAATCAATACCGTTAAGAGCAGGATAGTGCTTGCGCCCGCAGGAACCATAAACACGGGGTTTTGACGGAACAATCCCATTAAAAGAAGACTTGCAATAGCAAGGATTTCAAACAGGGCTGCGGTTCGGTGTGTATGTTTAAAAATAGCCTCCAGCATCTTATTATGATAATGCTCCGCTCCGCGCGAAAGCTTGATACGCAGTCCTCCTGCCAGGTAGGTCTCAACAAACCACGAACGGTCGGAAAAGGATAAAGGGAACAACGATTCTGCTTTCCACAAAGCATCCAGCTCATGATTTGGTTTAATATTATCAAAGTTTACCCTGGATGCTTTTCCAGAACGTATTCCAAATACACTAAATACATCTCTCTCAAATAAATAAAAATAAAAAATGGCAATGATCATAAAATTGATAACACCCAAAACAAATCCCAAAAGGTGCAGCATTATAAGAGATGTTGGGTCATTGTCATTTATCCGGAAATGGAAAACAGCAATGATATAAGTAATAATAAATACAATCGGGATGGTCAGGTTATTCAGAAAGTAAATAAAAAAAGGCCTTTCAAGAGTGGCTAAAAACGGGAAACGGAAACTGTTTGTTACATAGGAAGAAATATTATATGCGATAATAAATCCCCCGAAGGAAAAACCTAATATAAGATAGGAAAGAAAGTTAACCTTATTAAGGTACACCGGGTAAAGGAAAAGATAAGGCACCCCATATTTTACCCCGATAGAACCGATAATAGAACCAAAAAAGATAACCCAGATTACAATGTAGTACAGGTTCTTTTTAAAAGTCATCAGCAGAAGTTGAAGGGGGAAAAAGTAAAAAGCTCTGCGAAGGCTTTGATTGTTCTTAAAATATATTTTCATATAACTTCATTTCAATAGTCTTCTCCACACAATATTATACGGAAACTTAAACGACAGGGTTCCCCGATTTAGGTGGATATGAACGATTGAAATTTTTGTAAAGCTAATGCTTTAACCTATGTCACGGTTAGTGATTTAGCCAAGTAACTAACTACCGAAGTTTAATAAGTGCTAGCTTCCCGTTATCAGAATTGTCCGAAAACCTCCATTGCATTTTGCGTGGTTACCGCTGCAATTTCCTCTATAGGTACGCGGTATATTTCCGAGAGTTTATCAGCGACATACCACAGGTAAGAGCTTTCGTTTCGCTTGCCCCTGAAGGGGACCGGGGTAAGATAGGGTGAATCGGTTTCCAGAACTATATGTGACAAAGGTATTTCCTTCAATACCTGCGGAAGAGTGCTCTTTTTATAGGTTACCACTCCCCCAATACCCATTTTAAAGGATTTCAAATCCATTACCCTTTTAGCTTCTTCAACAGTGCCGCTAAAACAGTGGAAGATACCTTTCAGCCGGTCATCGTGCAACTTGGTTACAATATCCATAACCTCGTTAAATGAATTACGGCAATGGATAATAATGGGCAGATTCATCTCCTTTGCCCATTCAATTTGAGTACGAAAGGCTACTTTCTGTTGTTCCACATATGTAGTATCATGATAAAGGTCTATACCTATTTCTCCAACCGCATAAAACTTTCTTTTACCAAACCATCCTTTTATTTCTGCCAGTTGCTTCTCATAATTTGCATCTACCGAACAGGGATGCAAGCCTATCATAGGAAAACAATTAGAAGGAAACTCGTCACATGTTTTTAATAAGGATGCAACAGTAGTCCCATCAATATTAGGGAGGAAAAACCTTGCCACTCGCTTATCAAGAGCTCTTTGCATCATATCCACCCGATCTGCATCAAATTCGGGTAAAAATAAATGAGTATGGGTGTCGACCAAATTCATTTGTTCCAATCTATTTTTATCATCTTCCATTTCCGGCGGGCAAAACAATGGCATTATACTTTAGCTCATCGCACTTTCCCGTGCTTGCCTCATTGCTTTTATGGTTGCATCAATGTCGGCATCGGTATGTGCTGAGGAAATAAAACCCACTTCATATTCCGAAGGACCCAGGTAAATACCAAGTTCCAGCAAAGCAAGGTGGAACTTTTTAAAGTTCGCCATGGTTACCAAGTTAATATCTCCCGCCGCTCTTATCATTTCGTTATCGCTAAACACACACCAGAAAATAGAACCAATATGATACATCCGGAAAGGGGTACTAAGATCTAATCCCTCCATTACACCATCCACCAAACGTTTCGTTTTCCTTTCCAGTTCAGCATAAAATCCGGGTTTAAGACATTCTGTCAGTTGAGCAATTCCGGCAGCCATAGCTACAGGATTGCCCGACAAGGTACCCGCCTGGTAAACATTTCCGTCGGGTGAAATGGCTTTCATTATTTTGTCACTTGAAGCGTATGCTCCAACAGGCAAGCCACCGCCAAGTATCTTTCCAAAAGTTACAATATCAGGTGAAATGTTATAATATCCCGAAGCCCCTGAAAACCCAACACGGAAGCCTGAAATCACTTCATCAAAAATCAGCAGCGCTCCATGGGTAGCGCAAGTGTCTGCCAAAAATTCAAGAAATTCTCTTTTCTGGATCAATAGGCCGTTATTGGCAGGTATAGGTTCAATGATAATACAGGCAATATCATTCTTATGGTGATGGAAAGCGTGCTTTACTGCCTCTTCATCATTCAGCGGAAGAACAATAGTTTCTTTGGCGAAAGCCTCAGGCACACCCGCAGAAGAAGATATTCCGAAAGTGGCAAGGCCTGAGCCGGCATTCACTAAAAGTGAATCGGAATGCCCGTGATAGCAACCTGCAAACTTTATGATTTTATTCCGTTGAGTGTACCCCCTCGCAAGCCTCAATGCCGACATACACGCTTCGGTACCGGAACTTACAAAACGTATTTTTTCTATATGCGGATGGTTCTTTATAATTAATTCTGCAAGTTCATTTTCAAGTCTTGTAGGAGTCCCGAAAGAAAGTCCCTTTTCAGCTGTTTCTTTCACCTTCGCAACTACTGCCGGATGAGAATGACCTAACACCAAGGGTCCCCATGAACAGCAGTAATCAATAAATTCATTCCCGTCGGCATCCCAGATATGAGAGCCTTTGCCTTTTTCTATAAACAAAGGGATTCCTCCTACCGCTTTAAAAGCCCGCACAGGGGAATTAACTCCACCGGGAAAATAGGTTTTGGCTGTTTCAAATAGTTTTCCTGATTCTGTTCTTTTTAACATGGTTCTTTTATTTCAAAATTATTTTGTTTTACTAGCTCAGTCTTTCAGACTGTAATTCTTCGGTCAACTGCATTTCATACATTTCCCGGTAATGTCCTTTGGCGGTAAAGAGTTCGTCGTGGGTTCCGTGCTCCACCACTTTACCATGTTCAAGCACCAATACTTTATCGCACATCTTAACCGACGAAACCCGGTGACTGATGATTATAGTAGTGCGTCCGCGCATATAGCGTTGAAGGTTAAACAGGATTTCCTGTTCGGTATTGGTATCAACGGCTGAAAGACAATCATCCATAACTAATATATTGGGGTCTTTCAGCATGGCACGGGCTATGGAAACCCGTTGCTTTTGCCCACCTGACAGGGTTACCCCCCTCTCACCTACATACGTATCAAAGCCATCTTTAAATTCCATGATATTATCGTAAATAGCTGCATCTTTAGCAGATTGTTCCACTTTTTTCCTTAGCTCCTCTCCGGCTCCATCAGTTGAAAAAGAAATATTGGCAGCAAGAGTGTCGGAAAAAAGAAAAACTTCCTGTGGTACATATCCCACCTCACTCCTGAGCGATGAAAGCGGAATCCGGCGGATATTTTTTCCGTCCACCCAAATAATGCCGGAGGTAGCATCATAAAGCCTGCAAATAAGTTGGGCAATGGTTGATTTACCGCTGCCCGTTTTTCCAACAATACCCAGCGATTCCTGCCTGCCTACTTTAAAAGAAACATCTTCCAGCGCTTTTATGCCTGTGTCGGGATAAACAAAAGAGACATTCGAAAACTCCACCTCGCCTTTTACTTCCACTTCTGTATCATCTTCCGTTTTTATGGTGGGCTCGGTTTTTAAAAATTCATTAATGCGTGTTTGTGATGCGGCAGCCCTTTGCACCAGCGATGTAATCCACCCCACGCTAGCTACAGGCATGGTAAGTCGATATATATATACCATAAAAGCTAAGATACCTCCGCTGGTTACTTTGCCCATCAGCATTTCCCTGCCCCCAATATATACAATCAGGATAAGACTAACCCCGATAAGAAACATTAGGAAGGGCTGAAACAAAGCATCTACATTAACAAGATACATATTTTTCTTTTTATAATCGATGCATTGTTTTTCAAAATCATCTGACAGAGTTTTTCCAAGCATGTAGGATTTTATAACCCTGATTCCCGAAAAACTTTCCTGTGCTTTTGAAAACAACACGGATAATTGTTGTTTCACTAGGGTACTTCTGTTATTTATCTGGGTACTGATATAATAAACCGACAAATACAAAACAGGCAAAGGAGAAAAAACCCAAATAGTATAGACAAGATTAACCTTTATCATATATATCAGGGTAAATGTAACAATGGTAATGGTATTAGTAGTATACATAATAGCAGGTCCCACATAATTCCTCACCTGCCCCACATCCTCACTTATGCGGTTCATAAGGTCGCCTGTATTGTTTCGCTTATAAAAGGCCAAATCCAGTTTCTGGTAATGCTCAAACACTTCATTTTTAAGGTCATATTCTATCAGGCGCGAGGTTACAATAATCGTTTGACGCGTAAGAAATAGAAAGACACCACTTACTATGGTTAAAGCAAAAAACAATATGCCTAGTTTAACAAGATGGCTTAGTATCGCAGGCATAAGGCCTGTTGATTGTGAAATATTTTTAGTTACCCAATCAACACTTTCCGATATAAAGCTAACGGAATATACGCTTAGCCAAGCTGAAAGGCTCACAAACAGTAATCCCGACAATAACCTTATGCGGTATTTATATAGATACTTATTTAGATATAGCAGCGACCTCATACTTCCTTATAAATTGTAAATGAAAACCTTAAGGCAAAAATTCGCAAATAACTCATAACTTATAACTCATAACTACATATTTAATATCTTTGCCGCCCATAGAACAGGCATCGTAAATTACATTCAGCTACAAATTTAAGGATATTCCACTTAATAACTCTTAATTACTTATGATAGAGACAGCCGGGGTAAAGAAAACAGTTACCCTTTCAAACGAAAGCATTACTGGTCAAATGATGACATTTAACCACGAAGAGGTTTTATTTTGCAATGACAATGCAACCGGGCTTAGGGCGATAATAGCGATACATAATACCGTATTAGGTCCCGGCCTCGGGGGCTGCCGTATATGGAACTATGCACGCGAAGAAGATGCTTTGACTGATGTTCTGCGACTTTCAAGAGGCATGACTTATAAAGCATCGGTAGCCGGGCTTAACCTGGGAGGAGCCAAGTCGGTTATAATTGGCGATTCAAAAAATATTAAAACAGAGGCTTTAATGAGGCGTTTCGGGCGTTTTATTGATGATCTCGGAGGAAAATATATTACTGCGGAAGACGTAGGTTCCAACAGCCATGATATGGAATATATCCACATGGAAACCTCGCATGTTACAGGCATTCCACAATCCATGGGAGGCAGTGGCGACCCTTCGCCGGTAACGGCTTATGGTGTATGGCTCGGCATGAAAGCCGCAGCAAAAGAAAGATGGGGCAACGATAGCCTTTCAGGAAAAAAAGTTTCTGTACAGGGTATTGGCAATGTGGGCGAACACTTAGTAAAACACCTGGTGGACGACGGAGCCAAAGTCTATATTACAGATATTAACCAGGATAGGCTGAAAGAGGTGGCAGGCAAGTTTAAAACCGAGGTGGTGGATGCTGAAAAAATAGTTGACCTGGATGTGGATATCTATGCGCCATGTGCTATGGGCGCCACTGTTAACACGGCAAGCATAGAGCGTCTCAAATGCTCTATTATTGCAGGCTCGGCCAACAACCAGCTTGCGGACGAAAAAGTGCATGGGGAAATGCTGTTGAAAAAAGGAATACTCTATGCTCCCGATTTCGTAATTAATTCAGGCGGACTTATTAATGTATATGCCGAGCTCCAGGGCAGCTATAACCGCGAGAGAGCCATTACCCACGCTGATAAAATTTATGGTATTACCCAACAAATATTCCATTCATCAGCGAAAGAAAATGTTCCTACCTACCTGGCGGCTAACAGGCTGGCGGAAAAACGTATCGAAGCAATAGGAAAGATAAAACTAAACCACTAAAAAAGCAGTTATGAGTTATAAATTATGAGTTATAACTGGCAACTATAAAGCAAATTAGCAAATAACTCATAACTTATAACTATCTAAACGTTCTTTAAATATGCTTAATCGTCGCTATTTGCGCATAAAAGTGCTTCAAGCTCTCTATTCCTTTTACCAGGACGATCGTTTAGATTTGTCCATAAAGGAAAAGGAACTGAAAAACAGCGTCGATAAAATTTATGACCTGTACCTTTATCTCATACTCCTTTTAAAGGAACTGCGTACTATTGCAGAAAGAACCCTTGAAGAAAGAAAAAAGAAACTACTTCCCACAGCTGAGGATCTCACTCCAAACACCCGTTTCATCAACGACCCTGTATTAATAAAAATTGATACATCGCCGCTGCTTGCCAAACTGAAAAAGGACAGAGTCATTATGTGGACGATAGATGAGGAGCCCGTATTAAAAAAAATCTATGCGGATATAATAGCTTCCCCCGAATATAAAGCATATAGGGAGGCAACCGCGGTTTCATTTGAAGAAAGCAAGCACTTCATCCATACTATTTATAAAAAATACATTTCGGAGAATGAGAGGATAAAACAACACCTGTTTGAAAAAAATATTCACTGGGCGGGAGACTATACGCTTGCCCTCTTATGTGTATTCAAGACCCTTAAAGGCATTACGGAGGCAGGCGATATCGGATTGCTGCCTTTATTCAAAGCCGACGATGATGCCGATTATATGATCACCCTTTTCAGGCACACCATACTGGATGATGCAAGTGTTTCAGCCATCCTGAAAGATAAAATCTCCAATTGGGAACCCGAACGTATTGCTGCTATTGATATGCTCCTGATGAAAATGGCAATAACCGAAATATTACAATTCCCCGGCATACCGGTAAAAGTCACTCTCAACGAATACATCGAAATATCCAAGCAATATAGTTCACCCAAGAGCAACACTTTCATCAATGGCATTTTAGATGCGGTAGTGAAAGACCTCCGCTCTAAAAATAAACTCGCTAAAACAGGCAGGGGACTGATAGAGTAATGAGCTAAGAGTGAAGAGTTTCTTTTTGTACCTTTGCGAACCCAAATATGAAGCGTGCTAAAGCTCTGCTTCATTGTAAAAAGACCATGAGAAGATTATTTTTGTTCAATATTTGTCTCGTTTTATTGCTCGCAGTTTTTTCCTGCCAAAACAAAAATGCTGCAAACAATACTGTTCCAACCAATTCCAACCAGCTTTCTCCCAATGTAATAAATATCCCGGCTTCTGCATCACCCCAGGCAGGTGGCAAGCTTCCGAAAATGGTTTTTACCGATACTACTTACGATTTCGGTACCATACCCGAAGGAGCCAAAGTAACCCATATATTTACTTTTAAAAATGAAGGTCAGGGTGATTTGGTTATTGCAGGCGCCTCGGCAAGTTGCGGATGCACCAAGCCCACTTATCCGCAGGGTGTAAAGCACCCCGGTGATACAGGAACAATAAGTGTTACCTTTGACAGCAGCAATAAATCAGGCAAGATGGCGAAAGAAGTAACCATTTCCACTAATTGCCAGCCGCCTTATAAATTTTTAACAATAAACGTAAACATTAAACCATCTAACAACTAAACAACTATGCTTTTAAATTCAATCCTGCTAATGGCTCCCCAACCGGGACAAAACCCTATCATGTCATTTCTTCCTATTATCCTGATTATAGTAGTCTTCTACTTTTTCATGATACGTCCGCAAATGAAAAAACAGAAAGACCAAAATAAATTCCGCGAGGAGTTGAAAAAAGGAGATAAAATAGTCACCATTGCCGGCATACATGGAAAGATTGCCGAAGTTCAGGATAAAACTTTTATCATGGAAGTAGAAGGAGGCGTGAGGATGAAAATTGAAAAAAGCGCCGTATCCATGGAGAGTTCAGCGGCACTGAATAAAGCTGAGTAATACAATCCGCGATGAAAGCATCGCTGCTTAAATTACAAAGACGAAAGACGAAACCGGAAGGACGTCCCAAATCCAATTACAGGGTTGTAGGATTCTCTATATGTCTTTTCATCTCATTTGCTTTCTGGCTGATGAACATGCTCTCGAAAAAATATACCGAATCAATGGTCTTTTACATAGAATACCAACATTTGCCCCAACCGGGAAACCGTATCAGCGCGACAGACACTATGCGCATTAAGGTTAACACTACCGGCTACCGTATATTGGGGTACAAATTGGGTATCTTTGATAAGTTCATAAATATCGATGCCGGTCAATTCAGGCGCAAGGATAACCAATACTTCTACACCTTAACTAACCATCTTCATACCGAAAAAATTGAAGAACAATTGGGAGAAGAAGTTAAAATGACCGATATTTCTCCCGATACCTTGTATATACGCCCTGTTGAGCCACAAACACCCGCTAAAGACTAATGCTTCAGGTCGGGGTAACAGGCGGCATAGGGAGCGGCAAATCTACTGTTTGCAATTTATTCAGGTGCCTTGAAATACCTGTTTTCAATGCCGATGAGGCAGGCCGCTGTCTGCTTGCCGAAGATGCAGGGATTATCGGGCAAATAGAAAACATATTTGGCAAGCAAATTATTATTAACGGCAAACCTGACAGGAAAAAAATTGCTGAAATTGTATTCAACGATCCTGAAAAGTTGGTAACCCTCAACGCTGTTATTCACCCCGCAGTGAGAAAAGAGTTCAATCAATGGACTATTGAACAAAATGCCCCCTACGTAATTGATGAAGCTGCCATTTTATTTGAAACAGGACTCTACAAGCAGCTCGATTATACTATTTTGGTTGTAGCCCCCGAACAGTTACGCATCAGGCGGGTATTGCAAAGGGATGGCATGGATGAGGTCGCAATAAAAAGCCGCATGAAAAACCAGTGGAGCGATGAAGAGAAAAAAAAGATAGCCAGTTTTGTACTTATAAATGATGATACGACCCCGCTCCTGCCCCAGGTTATGGATATTCACAATAAACTAGTTGCAAAAGTTGCATGAAGATAGCATTACTTACTGATGGTATATATCCTTATGTTATTGGTGGAATGCAAAAATTCGCATACCACCTGGTAAAACAGCTTGTAAAAAATGGTCACGAAGTTTATTTATTCCATTGCAACGACAGCAAGCTTGACCCTTTCAAGCTAGAATTTTTTACTGAAACGGAAAGAAAGCATATCCATGCAATAGTTATACCTGTTCCCCACAAGCTGCCTTTTCCCGGCCACTATATAGTTGAATCGTATCGCTATTCGCGCGCTATTTATAATGCACTTCAGCCGCTACTGCCCGAAATTGATTTTGTACTTGCACAAGGATTCTGCGCATGGGCATTGTTCAATGATAAGAACAGGAATCCATTTCCAAGAGTCGCAGTCCATTTTTACGGATTGGAAATGTATCAACAAATACCTTCCCTAAAATCTAAAATAGCCCAGGTATTTCTTCGGCCACCGGTGAAAAAAAATATACAAAAAGCAGACTACACTATTTCTCTCGGTGGTAAAATAACTTCTCTCCTGAAAAAAATATCGGGTAAAACCGAAATATGGACATCTCCCATCGGCATCGACCCTTCATGGCTTACCACGGCCGTCAAACAGAGAAAAGGAGCAACACGATTCCTTTATGTGGGCCGTTATGAAAGAAGAAAAAGTTTACCGGAAATAAATGCCGCCATTGAAAAACTTTCAGCGCAATATGATTTTACATTCGAATTTATTGGCGATATCCCCAAAAATAAAAGAATTTCAGACAAACATACCAAGTATCACGGCAAAGTACCTCCTGAAGTAAATATCAAAGATATTATTTCACAATGCGATGTGCTGGTGTGTCCGTCCTATTCTGAAGGAATGCCTACTGTTATTATGGAAGCTATGGCCTGCGGGCTTGCAATAATAGCTACGGATGTGGGAGCCGTTTCTGATTTGGTAGACAAAAGTAACGGCTGGATTATTGACACCCCAAAGCCTGCTGCCATTGCAGAGGCCATGACCCTGGCAATAAATGAAACAGATGAATTGCTTAGTTCAAAAAAGATTAATTCATTAAATAAAATAAAAAACTGTTTTTTATTAGAAGATGCCACAGCTTCGTTAATAGCTAAAATGGAATCCGTTGCCCAAGCCAAAGCTTTAAACAGCTTTTAAAAATTTATTCTCCTTTTATAAAATCAATTTTATAGGTTTGTACCCGCGCATTGTACTTTTAAGGAATATATACGATACGGAGATATGAAAATACTGGTAATTGGTTCAAGAGGGTTTATTGGCAGCCATTGCTATGAATATTTTCGTAATAAAGGGTATGAAACCTACGGATGTGATATTTTCCCGGATGCTTCAAATAAAAATTATTTCTTTATTCAACCGGGTTCAGCAGACTACTCTACTGCTTTCCAACATATTTCTTTTGACGCCTGCATAAACGCCTCCGGTTCCGCAAGTGTAGGATTATCCTTGCAATATCCTGAAAAAGATTACGAACTTAATGTACTAAACGTAAAAAAGATATTAGAGGCTATCCAATCTTTCAACCCGCAATGCAAATTCGTTAATCTTTCCAGCGCTGCCGTTTATGGTAATCCTGAAACACTCCCTATTAAAGAAACAAGCAGGTTGCAACCCATCTCACCTTATGGAAAAAATAAATTATCGAGCGAAAAAGTATTGAAAGAATACCATGAAAAATATGGTATAGGAACTTGCTCCCTCCGAATATTTTCTGCTTACGGGCCGGGACTAAAAAAACAAATTCTATGGGATATTTATCAGAAAGCAATCCAAAATAACCTGGTCACCTTATTCGGAACGGGGAAGGAAAGCAGGGATTTTATTTATATATCTGATATAGTAAGGGCAATAGAATGTATTGTACTCAATGCCCCTTTCAGGGCAGAGCCTGTTAATGTAGCTTCCGGTTTTGAAACAACCATAGAAGAAGTAGCTCGCTTATTTATTAAATATTTTAATAATAAGCTCACATTATCCTTTACAGGAGTTATAAAAGAAGGCGATCCTCAAAATTGGGTCGCGGATATTTCAGTGCTGAAAAATTTGGGATTTGTTGCTGCTGTCAATACAGAACAAGGCATTGCAAGCTATATTGATTGGCTAAAAAAGGACTTATTGTAATCTCGGAACCCTATCAGTTATCCCACAAGGAAGTTCCCCGTTGCAAAAGCATACAGCTTTTATGGGCCAGAGAGCCTGTAATTATTCCTAACATTACACCACCTAACACATCGGAAGGGTAGTGCACGCCAAGATAAACACGGCTGTAACAGAGTAAAAACACCCATAAAAGCAAGCCCCAGGTGATAATCTTATTTCTATATATCAGGATTAAATAGACGGCCAAAGAAGTAGCATTGGCAGCGTGATTAGATACAAAGCCATAAAGACCGCCCATATATGCCTCTCCGGTAGAATCTTTGCAATAATGAAGCAGGTTCATCACACCCGGCTGATGGCTTGGACGCAGGCGCATAACTTCATTTTTTATCAGGTTGGAAACCTGGTCGCTCAGAACTACTGCCAGTATGGCAAACAAGATTATTACCCAGCTACCCTTTCCATAATCTTTGATTATCAATATAAGGAACAACAGGTAAAGAGGTATCCATGTAAAACGCCCGCTAATAGCCATCATCACCTGGTCCATAAACGGCGAATTTTTGCCATTAATGAACAACAGAATATCGGTATCGATGCTTTGTAAGGTGTCTAAAAAAGAATTCATAACAAATGAATAATGAAACAAATATACGGCAGATTCCTTACTTTTGCAGAAAAGCGAGCGGAAAATGCCAGATGTGATAAAATTATTGTCCGATCATGTAATAAACCAGATAGCTGCGGGAGAGGTCATTCAGCGTCCTGCTTCGGCTGTTAAGGAACTCATGGAAAATGCGGTGGATGCAGGTTCAACAAAAATCAAGCTAATTATTAAAGATGCCGGCAAAACCCTTATTCGTGTAATTGATAATGGCTGTGGCATGTCTGATACCGATGCAAGACTGTGTTTTGAAAAACACGCCACATCAAAAATTTCTACGGCAGATGATATATTTTCAGTTACCACCAAAGGCTTCCGGGGCGAGGCGCTGGCTTCCATTGCGGCTATCTCTACAGTGGAACTTAAAACCCGGACACAGGACAGCGATACAGGCACTTTAATTGAAATAGAGCATAGTAAATTTCAGCGGCAGGAGCCTTGCCAATGCGAAACAGGAACTTCCTTCAGCATTAAAAACTTATTTTTTAATGTTCCGGCAAGGAAGACTTTTTTGAAATCAGATCAAGTTGAATTTCGCCATATCATGGAGGAATTTCATCGTATAGCATTGGCGCATCCGGAAGTGGAATTTACTCTGTTCAATAATGACGAACAGCTTTTTCACCTTATGTCGGGCAGCCTGAAATACCGAATTATGGCCCTGTTCGGAAATACCTATGACCAGAAGATTGTACCGGTAGATGAAAAAACAAACTTGGTTTCCATCACAGGATTTATTGGTAAGCCTGAATATGCAAAAAGGACGAGAGGTGAACAATATTTTTTTGTGAATCGCAGGTATATCAAAAATAATTACCTGCATCATGCCCTGCAATCAGCATATACAGAGCTACTGGCAAAAGAATCGTACCCATCCTATTTCGTATTTTTTGAAATCGGGCCCGGCAAAATTGATGTAAATATTCATCCTACAAAAACAGAAATTAAGTTTGAAGATGAATCAATGATTTATGCCATTCTGAAATCAACTGTAAAAAGGGCATTGGGGCAACATAATGTAATTCCTCCTATGGACTTTGACCAGGAGGTAGCTTTCCAAATCAACCCGGTAAAAAGCACGGATATCCTTCGTCAGCCGCAGATAAAAATTAATCCTGATTACAATCCCTTTACAGAGGAAGCAAAAGCCAATTTAAAAAATGCAGGGTTTACGCAAACCGCGCGCAACGAACATCACAAAGGAGAAAGACAAACGTTTATACAAACTCAAAAGATTGCACCGGAGTTAATTATCCCGAAAGAGACAATCCTACATTTCAAATGGCATGAACAGTGGGGAAAAGAATATTTAGTAGTGGCAATAGATGAAAAACTATTTCTTGTGAATCAACGGTTGGCATGGGAAAAAATATTCTTTGAAGAAGCATCGGTAGCCTTGAAGAAAAAAGAAAATCTACCTTCACAAAAGGAACTTTTTCCACAAACGATACAGGTTTCAGCCGGTGATGCTGACATAATAACTACTTTACTGCCCGAACTCAAGTGTCTCGGATTTGATATAAATGATTTTGGCAAACAAACTTTCATCATCTACGGAATTCCTCCGGGAGTGGAGTCCGGTGCATCACAAGGCTTCTTGGAAGGAGTGATTGAGAATTATAAAAGCAGCACGGAATCTGAAATAAAAAATCCCGGGAATGCTTTTCTGGCTAAAACCTATGCCCGTAAAATGGCCGCTAAAAATAGCAGGTTGCTTTCTTCCGAAGAACGGGAAAGTTTGCTTGAAAGGCTTTTTACCAGCAATTCTCCTGAAGTTGCACCTGAAGGGAAAAAAGTATTTGTTGAATTATCCCCTGATAAAATAGAAACGTGGTTTTAATATAGAGTATTTACTAATTGATATAAGATATTTTCATGGATTCGTATCGCCCTCCCACATTCAGTATGTTTCCGCCGGTTGTAAAAAACCTGCTTATTGCAAATGTCATATGCTACCTGGCAACCATTGTGGTAATGAAAGTAAGCCAGATAGATATTACTCAATATTTCGGCTTGCATTATTTTCAATCATCCGATTTCAAAATATACCAGTTGGTAACCTATCTTTTCCTTCACGACCCCACCACTATCTTTCATATATTATTCAATATGTTTGCTCTTTGGATGTTTGGCAATTCCATTGAAAATTATTGGGGGGCAAAACGCTTCCTGGTTTTTTACTTTGTATGTGGAATAGGTGCCGGGCTTACACAGGAATTTGTCCAATATTTATATTTTCATCATATTCACCAGGTGCTCGAGGTGTTCAGCTCAGCTCCCAATCAATCTGATTTTTCTACAATTGCCCTCAAGTATTTTGGCACAGCGGTTAGTGGTGGCACCCCACCCGAATGGATGGATTTCCTTCAAAAAGCATACCAGGACTCCATGAACCAGGCTAACACCATTGGAGCTTCAGGCGCTATATTTGGCATACTTCTCGCTTTCGGTATGATATTTCCAAATACCGAACTATTTATCATGTTTATTCCTATCCCGGTTAAAGCAAAGTACGTTGTAATAGGTTATGGATTAATTGAACTTTTTTCTGCCGCATATAACCGGCCGGGAGATAATGTGGCGCATTACGCCCACCTTGGCGGAATGGTATTCGGGTTTTTCCTAATCATGTATTGGCGGAGAAAACGAAGTATATAAAACTTACTATGTCATTAAAAACCGAAATAGACAAGCTTCTCGGCAAGAATGCCGATATGGTCACTAAGTTGATTGTAATTAACGTAATTGTTTTTTTGCTTGCCAATCTTTTTGTAAATATTCCGGGTTTGGGCGGCTATGTGTATGATTATTTTGCGCTCCCTTCATCGCTGCATAAATTGCTCTACCGTCCATGGACGCTAATTACCTATATGTTTCTGCATATAGAAACGTTTCATCTTATCTTCAATATGCTTTGGTTTTACTGGTTCGGAATAATATTCACGGATTTTATGAGTGGAAAAAGACTGCTCTACACCTACCTTATTGGTGGCGTTGCAGGCGGAATTTTATTTATTATTTTCTCCAACATCTTTATGCCGGGCAGCGTTTTGCTCGGAGCCTCTGCCGGAATTATGGCGGTAATTGTCGCCACAGCAATGCTTGTTCCCGATTATGAACTACACCTGCTTTTTTTTGGTTCCGTAAAGTTGAAATATCTTGCAATTGGCGCATTCATCCTCACTTCATTGGTAGATTTCAGTATTAACAGCGGAGGAAAAGTTTCACATATCGGGGGAGCGCTTTATGGCATACTATACATGTATCAATACCGCAGAGGAACGGACTACGCAGAAATTACTTCCGGCTTTTTTGAAAGGATAGGTAAGCTTTTCACACTTGCAAAGGCAGGAGCGAAAATAAAAAAAGCCGGTGGCAGCGGCTACAGGCAGAAGAGCGCTCCTGGAGACGACAAGCAAAAAAAGATAGATGCTATTTTAGATAAAATTTCAGCTTCGGGCTACGACGCTCTTACCAAAGAAGAAAAAGATTTTCTTTTTAAATCAACCAAAAATCCTGATTAGTTTCTCTACTTTTGTATACCAAATAAAAATACATGACAACAATTAAATCAACCCAAAGTGTTACACCGAAAGACAACCTTGTACTTATCGGCAATGCTAAAAGCGATTTCCTTAAATACGGCCTATCCGAAGCGGAAGCAGGTTTTGTAAACAAACAAATCAAGCAGGATGAACATATAATTAACATAAACCAATATCAACGGAGGATATTGATTTATATAGCGGAAGATAAAAAGAATGAAAACCTAACCCTTGAGGCCTTCCGTAAAGCGGGAAACAAAGGCTGCGGAATATTTAATGCGGCTAAAGCAGAAGAAGTGACTATAGTTGACCTTAACAAAAATGCGTCGCAAACACTGGCCTTTGCAGAGGGCATGGCGTTGGGCAATTATCAATTCCTTCATTTTAAAAAGGATTTAAAAAAAATAACTCACTCGCTCAACTCTATATTGATTCATTCTAAAAAAGTAAGCGAAAAAGAAATAACGTATTTGCAAATTGTGGTGGATGCCACAGAAAAGGCAAGAACACTGGTGAATGAACCTGTGAATTACCTGAATGCTGTTCAGCTTGCACAGGAATTTGAGAAACTGGGAAAAGAGGCAGGCTTTAAAGTGGACGTGTTTAATAAAGCTAAAATTGAAGCGCTTGAAATGGGCGGCTTGTTGGCTGTAAACCGGGGCAGCATTGATCCACCCACATTTACTATTATGGAGTATAAACCCAAACATGCGGTAAATAAAAAACCTTACTTGTTGGTTGGAAAAGGAGTGGTATATGATACCGGGGGCTTGAGCCTTAAGCCTACATCCGGTATGGATACTATGAAATGCGATATGGCTGGCGCGGCGGCTGTGGGTTGCACCTTGTATGCTATTGCAAAAGCGGGGTTGCCCGTTCATGTGATTGGACTCGTGCCTGCAACGGATAACCGCCCGGGCATGAATGCTTATGTTCCGGGAGATGTCCTTACCATGCACAATGGCATGACTGTGGAAATGCTTAACGCGGATGCAGAAGGCAGGCTGATACTTGCCGATGCACTCAGCTATGGAAAACGCTATAATCCTGAACTGGCAATTGACCTGGCTACCCTTACAGGGGCTGCTGCTGCTGCCATTGGCAAATACGGAATTGTAGCTATGGGCACTGCCGATAAAAAAGAATTCAACGAACTTAAAAAGAGCGGAAAACGTGTAAATGAACGTATCGTAGAATTCCCAATGTGGGAAGAATACGGCGACCTTTTAAAAACTGAAATTGCCGATATGAAAAATATTGGAGGACCTGTCGCAGGAGCTATCACCGCTGGAAAGTTTTTGGAAAAATTCACATCCTATCCGTGGATACACTTGGATATTGCAGGTCCTGCATTCCTTGACTCCGCTTACGATTACAAGCCTAAAGGCGGCACAGGTGTTGGGGTGAGATTGCTGTTCGATTTCTTGAGTGTAATAAAAAAGTAAGCAATTTAATTTGCCTCTCTCCTATTTAAAATTTCACACATTAGGGAATATACCCGACCGGGCGTACATTGGTATTCAACCTTCGTAGAAAAGAAAGCACTCAAATAATTGAACCTTATTAGCTTGTCATGAAAAAAACAGAAGGTAAAATAAGGTAATAAGGTTTTAAACAGATTCCCCATCTTACTTTTCTACTAAGGTTTAAACGAACAATCTCCTATAAATTCTTCGGTAAGAATCCTATTACATATTCCTCCTATACTGACCGCCCACTTCAAATAAAGCAGTAGTAATCTGTCCGAGGGAACAGTAGTGGGTAACTTCCATCAATTTTTCAAATAGATTTTTATTGTGTATCGCTGCCTGTTGCAGTTCATTCAAAAGTTTGGGCGCCTTGTCAACATTGGCTTTGTGAATGTCCTTCAACATGTGTATCTGGTATTCCTTTTCTTCTTTGGTAGAACGAATGACTTCTTTGGGAATAATGCTCGGTGAGCCTTTAGACGAAAGGAATGTATTCACTCCCACAATAGGATATTCTCCCGTATATTTTAGTCTTTCATAGTACAAGCTTTCTTCCTGTATCTTGCCTCTTTGATACATGGTTTCCATGGCTCCGAGTACGCCACCTCTTTCAGTAATCCTGTCAAATTCAGCCATGATAGCATCTTCCACAAGGTCTGTCAATTCTTCAATAATAAATGAACCCTGCAAAGGATTTTCATTTTTTGCAAGCCCCAACTCCCTGTTGATGATTAATTGTATGGCAATTGCACGCCTTACACTCTCCTCGGTAGGAGTTGTAATCGCTTCATCATAGGCGTTAGTATGTAGTGAATTGCAGTTGTCGTAAATGGCATACAAAGCCTGCAATGTGGTGCGTATATCGTTGAAATCAATTTCCTGTGCATGTAGGGAACGTCCTGATGTTTGTATATGATACTTTAACATTTGCGAACGCTCATCGCCACCATATTTAAGCTTCATAGATTTGGCCCATATTCTTCTTGCAACCCGCCCTATCACTGCATATTCAGGGTCAATACCATTGGAGAAGAAGAAAGACAAATTGGGAGCAAAATCATCAATGTGCATACCACGTGAAAGGTAATATTCCACGTATGTAAAGCCGTTTGCCAGTGTAAACGCAACCTGTGTGATAGGATTAGCGCCCGCTTCCGCGATGTGGTAACCGGAAATAGAAACCGAATAAAAATTCCGTACTTTCTTTTGTATAAAATATTGTTGAACATCGCCCATGAGTCGCAGCGAAAATTCCGTAGAAAATATGCAGGTATTTTGTGCCTGGTCTTCCTTTAAAATATCAGCCTGCACCGTACCCCTGACTTGTGAAAGAGCCAATGCTTTTATCTTTTCATATACATCCTTGGGAAGAACCTGGTCGCCTGTAATACCCAGCAGCATAAGCCCCAAACCATCATTGCCTTTGGGGAGAGCACCTTGATATTTTGGTCTTTTTACACCCTTTTTACGGAAGTGTGCTTCTATCTTTTTCTCTATCTCTTTTTCCAGTTTGTGTTCTTTTATATAAAGCTCGCATTGCTGGTCAACGGCTGCATTCATAAAGAATGCGGCGATGATAGACGCAGGTCCGTTAATAGTCATGGAGACAGAGGTCTTCGGATCGCAAAGATTAAAACCCGAATAGAGCTTTTTCGCGTCATCCAAACAGCAGATAGAAACACCCGCGTTGCCAATCTTGCCATAAATATCCGGACGGTAATCGGGATCACGTCCATATAACGTAACAGAATCAAATGCGGTGGAAAGCCTTTTGGCTGGCATTCCGGCGCTTACATAATGAAAGCGTTTGTTAGTGCGCTCCGGTCCGCCTTCACCTGCAAACATGCGCGTAGGGTCTTCTTCCGAACGTTTGAAAGGATAAACCCCTGCAGTGTATGGAAATTTTCCGGGAAAATTTTCCTGCAAACACCAGTGCAATACCTCGCCCCAGGCTTTGTATTTAGGTACCGCTATCTTCGGAATTTGCGTATGCGAGAGCGACTCGGTGTGCGTTTTGACTTTAATATCCTTACCACGCACGTTATAAATATAAAACTCATCTATGTAGCACTGCATTTCTTTTTCCCAGCCTTCCAGTAATTTTTTATTGGCAGGAGTAAGTTTTTCTTCCAGTTCTTTCGCTCTCTTCTGCGTTACCTTTTTTACTGCGGCATCTTCTTTTCCATCCAGCATTGCTTCTACCTTATGCAGTGCATAAAGCTTTTCAGCAATTTCACTCTGGTCTTCAGCCCATTTATCATAACTGCGAATGGTCTCAGTTGTTTCAGAAAGATAGCGCACCCGTTCAGGCGGAATGATAAATATTTTTTGCGATTGTTCTTCGGTATGTTTGTAGGTAGAATGCAGATTAGCTCCCGTTTTTGCAGCTATGGTATCCATCACGGATTTATAAAGCCTGTTCATTCCCGGGTCGTTGAATTGCGAAGCTATAGTGCCAAAAACAGGCAACTCATCATCATTTTTAGCAAAGGCATTATGATTCCGCTTGTATTGTTTCTTCACATCCCTGAGTGCATCAGCAGCGCCTCGTTTATCAAATTTGTTAATGGCAATCACATCGGCATAATCGAGCATATCAATTTTCTCAAGCTGTGTGGCAGCGCCGTATTCGGGTGTCATCACATAAAGCGACACATCGGAATAATCTACAATTTCCGTATCCGATTGTCCTATGCCGGAAGTCTCCAGCAGGATAAGATCGAAGCCTGCTGCTTTCAATATTTCCACTGCTTTGGAAATGCTTTGTGAAAGCGCCAAATGGCTTTGGCGTGTAGCCAGTGAACGCACATAAACACGAGGATTAGCAATGGCATTCATGCGGATACGGTCTCCCAGCAAGGCTCCCCCGGTTTTTCTTTTGGAAGGATCCACACAAAGAATGGCAATAGTCTTGCCTACCCCCATCCCCCCGTGGGGGGCTAAGGGGTGCCCTTTCTCTGAAAAATCAATTAAATACCGTCGTATTATTTCATCAATAAGAGAAGATTTTCCCGCTCCTCCAACGCCTGTAATTCCAAGCACCGGGATATTTTTCCCTTCAGAAAGTTCTTTTATTTTCTTATGTACTTCGGTTGCCTTGTTGGGATAATTCTCCACAATAGATATAAGGCTGGCAATAGCTTTCGTTTCCCTATCCTTTAATTTCTTAATGTACTGGTCAACATTGGAAGAGGAAGGAACAGCATCGCACTTTTCAAGTATATCATTAATCATGCCCTGCAAGCCCATCTTACGCCCATCATCGGGAGAATAAATTCGGGCGATGCCGTATTTTTCCAGGTCTTCAATTTCTGATGGAAGTATCACTCCCCCACCCCCGGCAAATATTTTAATATGCCCGCAACCCTGCTCTTTCAGCAGGTCGTACATATATTTCAGATATTCGTTATGCCCCCCTTGGTAAGATGTCATTGCAATAGCGTTGGCATCTTCCTGTATGGCGCAGTTCACCACTTCCTGGGCGCTACGGTCATGCCCCAGGTGAATCACTTCCGCTCCGCTTGCCTGCATAATGCGCCTCATAATGTTTATGGCGGCATCGTGCCCGTCAAACAAAGAGGCGGCAGTTACAATCCTGATTTTATTTTTGGGAGTATAGGGTAGTACTTCAGCTGGCATAATAAACAATGACTTTGAAGCGCAAAGGTAGAGGAAATTGAGGGAATAATCAAAAGTGGAGAGTAAAGCATGGAATTAAAGGGCGTTTAGCTGCTAAAAGGTTAGTATATTTGCGGTATGTCACCGGCAATTTTTAAATATAAAGGAATTGTTATAAGGGTTTTTACGCTCGACCATAAGCCGGTTCATGTACATGCTTTTGTACAAGGCGGTTATGGAATGAAGGTAATTTTTCATTTAGAAGAAAATAAGATAATTAGAATTGAATATGTAAACCTTAAGGGTAAAAAGAATTTTTCCCCAGCTATGATGAGGGATCTTAAGAAATTGGTTGATTTATTTAAAGAAAAGATGGTAAGCGATTTTATCACGTTAGTCATTGAACAGAAACCTATTCATAACACAATTATTATTTCAAAACTGTAAGTAATGTACTTTAAATCCGCAAAACATATAGTTGATTATATTATTGAAGCGAAGCTTGATAATGGCGAGGTCAAATATTATGATTTTGAAAAGTGGCTGTTGGGTGATGTAAACCCGATGTTTTATAAGTTTAGAGATTTGGAAAAATTTAAAAAAGTAAAGGTTTGGGAAGGAATTTTAATTTGGGGTAAGGATGAAATGGATTTTCTTCCTGAACATATTAAGCGCTTTGAAATTAAGAATTATAAAAAGCCTTATGATACAAATATTCCGAAGGCACATAATATAATGGCTTCCGAAGGCTTTGTTCCATGGAAAAAAGTAAAACAGGAATCACGAAAGAAATCAGAAACGAAGAAGTGAAATACTATATACTATTTTCAGTTCCCTTACTATTATTGTTGAAAAATAAAAACGTATGCTCACCATCTCTCCCACCGACACCCCGCAGAATATATTGCATAGCCACCTTGTTTCATCAGTAGGGCCGCGCCCGATATGCTTTGCCAGCACAGTTGATGCCAACGGACATCCTAACCTTAGCCCTTTCAGCTTTTTCAATGTTTTCGGATCTAACCCGCCCATTGCCGTATTCTCACCGGCACGTTCCGGCAGAACAGGGCAGATAAAAGATACTCACTCGAATGTTAAGCAGGTTCCGGAAGTGGTGATAAATGTGGTGACTTATAGCATGGTGCAACAGGCCTCCCTTGCCAGCGCTGAATATCCCAAGGAAGTAAATGAGTTTATAAAATCAGGATTTACGCCTATACCATCCGTAAAAGTAAAACCATTCAGGGTGAAGGAATCACCTGTGCAGATGGAGTGTAAAGTATTGGAGATAAAGGAAACCGGCACAGGCGGAGGTTCAGGCAACCTGATAATTTGCGAGATAATTTTAATGCACATCAGCGAAGATATATTGACTGCCGATAAAAAAATAGATCAACGCAAAATTGATTTAGTGGGACGCATGGGCGGGCATTGGTATTGCAGGGCTCATGGCGATGCGTTGTTTGAACAACCCCAGCCGGGGCCTAACCTCGGCATTGGCATTGATGCACTGCCAGCAAACATAAGAAATAGCAAGGTGCTTAGCGGCAACGACCTCGGTAAACTGGGAAATGTCACCCAATTGCCATCTGATGCGGCTATAAAAGAATACAAATCTTCCGAAAATTTTATTTTAAAAGAATTAGAAAATGAAGTCGAACTACATGCTGAAGCTAAAAAGCTACTGGATGCAAACGCTACCGAAGAAGCCTGGAAGCTACTGCTGGCATGGGCGATTTAAAAAAAACATGAGAATTCTGTGTTTAGATTCCTCACTCCGTTCGGAATGACAAAGTTGGGTCAGATGATTAGAGGGCAGAGGAGGCTGGCTTCGCCCGCCTCCTCTGCCCTCTCCCTTTAACAAAACCTGCTGTCATTCCGAACGGAGTGAGGAATCTCGATATATTTTGTCCTAAAAAAACTGCACAACAAGTTGTTTTAGGTTACTCCATCTCAATCAGCGGCTGATTTTTTTCAACCTTAGCCCCTTTAGCAACGTGTATTTTTTTAACCTTCCCCTCTGAATGGGCTTTAATGAGGTTCTCCATCTTCATAGCTTCTAATACCAGCAGTCCGTCGCCTTTGTTTACCGTGTCGCCCTCTTTAACATTAACACTTAATACCAAGCCGGGCATAGGAGCTTTAATACTCTGCACTTTATTTGTTTTGGCGCTTATTCCAAGCTGCTCCAATAAAAGGTCGGTATCATCCTTTAATGTTACCTCGTATCGGGTATTGTTCAACTTAACAACTGCAACTTTTGTATTCTCATTGTAGCCTACCAGTTCAGCCTGGCAGGAACGGTTATTGTATAGAAAACAGAATATTCCATTGCGGTTTAAATACCCGTCCAATTCTACAGGTTTGCCATTCACTTCAAAACTGAAAGGCTTGTCTTCCTGTTGTTTAATTACAAATTCCTTATTACCAACTATTGCTTTCATGGGACAAAAGTAAATATTTAAGAAAGCAATCGGAATTTTTAACATCTTTGAACTCTATTAAAAGTGCAAATCATGAAAACCAAAGATTTAAGGAACCTGCTTGTAGTAATAGTTTTAGTTGGCCTTTTAGGCTCCTGCGGATCATCGCAAAAAACAACGGCGAAAACGTCGCCCAATACCCGGAAAGCCGATTCATTGACAGCCCTGCGGTTGATGGATTCTTTAAATAGCCTTACCAAAGCCGATTCTATGGCTAAAGCGAATAGCCCGGATACAACCGTGAAAACGGCGTTTGAAAATTACCGCGCGGAAGCAACTATGAAAAATCAGCTTATTCATACCGAGCTGCGTGTGAGTTTTGATTGGGATAAACAATATCTCTACGGAAAAGCTACTATAACACTTAAGCCCTATTTCTACCCAATGGATTCCCTTATTCTTGATGCAAAAGGAATGGACATTCATGAAGTAAGCTTGGTGAAAGGAAAAGATAAAAAAAACCTGAAATATACCTACGACAGCTTGCAACTCCATATTGGGCTGGATAAAACTTATACCGACAAAGAAGAATATATGGTATACATAGATTATACTTCAATGCCCAATAAACTTAAAGATGAACAAGGAGGAAGCGCAGCCATAACTTCTCATAAAGGACTCTTCTTTATCAATCCTGACGGGAAGGATAAAAACAAACCAAGGGAAATATGGACACAAGGAGAAACAGAAGACAATTCATGCTGGTTCCCTACAATTGACAAACCTAACCAACGCCAAACAGAAGAAATTTACATGACGGTAGATAAGATTGATAAGACATTGTCGAATGGTGAACTGGTTTCTTCGGTTGAGAATAAAGATAATACCCGTACCGACCATTGGGTAATGAAACCCGGCATTCCCCCCTACCTTGTAATGATGGCCGTTGGCCCGTTTTCAATAATTCGCGACAAGTGGAGAGGCAAGGATGTAGATTATTACATCGATGCCAAATATGCTCCTTATGCCAGGGATATTTTCGGAAAAACACCGCAAATGATGGAGTTCTATTCCAACATCCTGCATTTCCCCTATCCATGGAACAAGTACGACCAGGTGATAGTTCACGACTATGTGTCGGGCGCTATGGAAAACACTACTGCTACCCTGCACGGAGAATTCCTTAATAAAACAAAAAGGGAACTGATAGATGATCCGCTCAACACCAGCGAGGATATAATTTCTCATGAACTCTTCCACCACTGGTTTGGTGATTTAGTTACCTGCGAGTCATGGTCCAACATTACCGTGAATGAATCTTTTGCAGATTATGCTGAATTCTTATGGAGACAACATGCCTGGGGAGAAGATTGTGCCGAACAGTATCTGAAACAAAGCATAGATGGCTATCTTAGCACTGGCACCGGGCACAACCTCGTTGATTTTTACTACAAAGACAGGGAAGATGTTTTTGATGCCGTTTCCTATAACAAGGGAGGAGGCATTTTACACATGCTAAGAAGTATTGTGGGTGATACCGCATTTTTTGATGCCTTGAATGTCTACCTTGAAACCAACAAGCTGACTGCTACTGAGGCTCCCCAACTAAGGCTTGCTTTTCAAAAAGTGACCGGGCGTGATTTAAACTGGTTTTTTAATGAATGGTACTTCAATAAGGGATACCCTGAACTTACCATCAATCACTCCTACGATGCAGGCTCGCATACAGAAACAGTTACCATTGACCAAACCCAGGATTTAAAGGAAAACCCGGTGTTCTATATGCCACTACAGATAGACATATACAGCAACGGCAAAAAAGAAAGCCATGAGGTAATAATGAATAAAACTAAAAACAAATATTCGTTTAATGTTACATCGGCACCCGATTTAGTAATTGCTGACGGGAAAAAGATGATGGTAGTATGTGTGAAAAACGAAAAGATGTCAATAGCGGAAAGAGAATACCAGTATGCGCATTTGCCTATGTATTTTGACCGCCGTGAGGCATTGGAAGACTTATCCAACCATTTGGATGATGCGGGAGCAAAGGCTACCATGATGAAGGCGCTACATGACCGGTTTTGGGTTCTCCGGAAATTTGCAATTAATAAATTGGGTAATGACAGCACACCTGAATTAAAAAACACATTGATAGACTTAGCTTCTAACGACAGTTCTTCCAATGTGAGGGCTGAAGCTCTATCGGTACTATCTTCCAATTACAAGGACCCAAGCCTCATTTCCCTATACAGGAAGTCCATAAAGGACAGTTCCTACAAGGTGGAAACGGAAGCATTAACGGGGATTGCAAAAGTCAATAAAGAGGAAGCCATGAATGCTGCAAAGAAACTGGAAAATACCGATGAAACCACTTTATTGCTTGGTGTTGCAACTATTTATATGCAATACGGTAATGATTCCTGTAACAACTTCTTTGTGAGAATTAAAGATAAGGTTAACAGCGGGCTGGAACAAGTTGAATATGCCGCAATCTATGGTAAGTTTTTGCAACAATGCGATGATACTTGTGTTAACAGGGGAATTCCGATTATTCAAAACATAATGGAAAACGGAGACAACCGGTATGCAAAATACTATGCTAAAAATGCACTTCAGAATTTACTCTCCACATACCAGGACCGCGAAAGCGACCTAACGAGCCGTATAAAAGATCTGAAGGCTAAAAACGGCGATCCTCAAAAGGTTGCTGAACTGCAGGCAAAACTGTCTTCGGCAACAGATATCAGCAATAAATTAAATGCAGCTTTGGGGCAATAACCATTGACATTACATTCCAACAGGCTTTAGCCGTACTGAGTTTGATTTTCTTTGAACATTTGCACGTTCAATCTCTTCATTTTTTCGCTTTATAAGGATGAACAGGGTACATAAAAAGAAAGGTAAATAGGCTATTTTAAAACGCACCAATGCCCCGAAATTGGCTGTTGTAATTCCTACGCTGAATGCAAAAAATATGGAAAAAGAAAGGGAAAAAAGCGCAATAGGCTCCCGCATTAATTTTTTGAAGAATGAAACTATATTGGTTTGTGTAATGCATATAATGGTAAGTATCAGAAGCAGCGTATTCTCCAGCCCTGAAATAAACATCACTACATTACCGCTTTCCCATATAA